>Ga0194127_10005861_pt1 | contig 14226 bp, 14 predicted proteins | sample TA2KigC100mmetaG_FD_148624 | JGI IMG/M metagenome (GOLD analysis project Ga0194127, IMG submission 148624) | Freshwater microbial communities from Lake Tanganyika, Tanzania - TA2015036 Kigoma Deep Cast 100m | ecosystem: Environmental > Aquatic > Freshwater > Lake | place: Tanzania: Lake...
CCCCAGCCCCGCTCACTTGGCCGGCTGGGGCTATGGGCTTGCCGAAAACCGTCAGTCGGGTGAAGATAGGCTCACAATCGCTGGCCATCTGGCGAATGTGGGTTCAAAGGAGTCGCAAATGAACAAAACATTGCTGCTCGGCGCGCTGGCGTTCGCCGGCGTCTTGGCGCTGCCGGCGACATCGGCGCTCGCCAAGGCGACGGGTCCTGTCGCGGCGCTCGACACCGACAATGACGGCACGGTCGATCTCAATGAGGTCAACAAATCCGCCGGCGACCTGTTTACGCGCCTCGAGAAGGACTCGGACGGGACCGTCGACCTCAAGGAAATGAAGGGCCGCGTCTCGAAGAAGGACTTCAAGACCGCCGATCCTGACAATGACGGCACGCTGTCGAAGGACGAATTTCTCGTCCTGGTCGCCGGCATGTTCAAGGATGCGGACCCCGACAGCGACGGCACGCTCGACGCCAAGGAACTCGCCTCTAAAAAGGGCAAGGCGCTGCTGCGCGTGACGCGGTGATCGGCGGGGGCGCGCGGGAGCGCCGAGCCGCTTGATCCCGCGCGCCAAAGCGGCCATTTAGGCGAGATGAAAAGCCTGGTCGCCGCCTTCTGTTTGCTGCTTCTCGCCGCGCCGGCCGCGGCTGAAACATTAAACGTCAAAGTCGGCATCCTGCGCGAAACGCATTCGCGCGAGACAATCTCCATTCTGGATATTCCCGCCGCCGACGACACGCTCGCCGGCGTCCTGCTCGGCGCGGCCGACAACAACACGACCGGCAAATTCACCAACCAGACCTTTGAGGCGACCGACGTCAGGCTAGAGGAAGGCGACGATGTAATCGCGGCGCTCGACGCGCTATTCGAAAAAGGCGCGCTTTTCATTATCGCCGACCTCTCGCCCGAACGCCTCCTCGCGGCCTCTGAGCGCGCCAAATCAAAAGGCGCGCTGCTCTTCAACGTCTCCGCCGCGGACGACAGGCTGCGCGAAGAGGACTGCCGCGCCAATGTCATCCATGTGGCGCCGACGCGTTCGATGCTCGCCGACGGTCTGGCGCAATATCTGATCTGGAAGCAATGGCGCCGCTGGCTGCTCATCAAAGGATCGCATCCGAAAGACGAACTCCTGGCGCAGGCCCTGCGCGCCAGCGCCAGGAAATTCGGCGCGAAAATCGTCGAAGAGCGCCTTTATGAGGACACTGGGGGAGGACGGCGCAGCGACTCCGGCTCGGTGCAGACGCAACGTCAGATGCCTTTGCTGACGCAGAATGCGCCGGCCTATGACGCGCTCATCGCCGCCGACGAGAGCGACGTCTTTGGCGGCTATCTTCCTTACCGAACCTGGGACCCGCGCCCGGTCGCCGGCTCGGCCGGTCTGATGCCGACGAACTGGGATCCGGCGCATGAGCAATGGGGCGCGCTGCAATTGCAGAACCGCTTCATTCAGACGTTCCGGCGCTTGATGAACGCGCGCGACAATGCGGCGTGGCTCGCCATGCGGATGATCGGCGAAGCCGCGACGCGCACCGCTTCCAACGACCCCGAGAAGCTACGCCTCCACATGCTCGGCAAGGACTTCTCGATCGCCGCCTTCAAGGGCGTGCGGCTGACGCTGCGGCCGTGGAACCTGCAATTGCGCCAACCGATACTTCTGTCCGACGGACGGATCGTCGTCTCGGTTTCGCCGCAGGAAGGCTTCCTCCATCAAACGAGCGAACTCGACACGCTGGGCGTCGACCAGCCGGAGACGAAATGCAGATTGAAGTGACGAGCGCCCCCTCCCCCACCCTCCCCCGCCGGCGCGGAAGAGGGAGCAGATTCGGCCTTTCCACAATGCTTGCTCGCTTGCCGCGTCATGGCCGGGCTTGTCCCGGCCATCCACGCGCGAGTCACAGCGGCGTGGATGCCCGCGACAAGCGCGGGCATGACGCGAGTAATGCAATTAGAGTGACTATGTCTGCCTTGCTTTGCGCTGCCTTCTCCGTCACGCCCGCTCACGCCTACAAGGCGTACATCAGCAATGAGAAGGGCAATTCCGTCACGGTCATCGACACGGAAAAACTCGAAGCGACGGCGACCGTGAAAGTCGGTCGGCGACCGCGCGGCGTCGCGCTGAACAAGGACGGCTCCGAACTTTACATCTGCGCCGGCGACGACGACGCAATTCAGGTGCTCGACACGAAGACTCTGAAAATCACGGGCAAGCTGCCGTCTGGCCCCGATCCCGAGCTTCTGGCGCTCAGTCCCGACGGCAATGTCATCTACGTCTCGAACGAGAACGACAATCTCGTCACGCTCATCGACGTGAAGAAAAAGGAGATGATCGGCGACATTCCGGTCGGCGTCGAACCGGAAGGCATGGCGGTCAGTCCCGACGGCAGGCTGCTGGTCAACACATCGGAAACGACCAATATGGCGCATCTCATCGACACGCAGTCGAAAGAAATCGTCGCCAATATTCTCGTCGATGGAAGGCCGCGTTTCGCCGAATTCAAAAGGGACGGTTCCGAGCTTTGGGTGTCGTCGGAAGTCGGGGGAACGGTCGCGATCATCGATCCGGTGAAACGCGAACTCAAGCAGAAGATCAGCTTCGACATTCCGGCGATGTCGAAGGAAGCGATTCAGCCGATCGGCATATCGATCACGCGCGACGGAAAGCGCGCCTTCGTCGCGCTTGGGCCGGCCAATCGCGTCGCGGTGATCGACGCCGAGACGAAAAAGATCGAGAAATATCTCCTCGTCGGCCAGCGCGTCTGGCACCTCGCCTTCACGCCCGACGAAAAATATCTGCTCACCGCCAATGGCGTCTCCAACGACATATCGGTGATCGACGTCGCGTCGCTCAAAGTGGTGAAGTCGATTCCGGTCGGCGCCTTTCCCTGGGGCGTCGTCGTGGCCCCGCAATGAGGATGAGTCTTCCCGCCTGTCATTCCCGACGCGCGAAGCGCGATCGGGAATCCAGAGCCGCGATCAGCGCTGTTGACCACGACTCTGGATTCCCGGTCAATCGCTTCGCGAATGCCGGGAATGACAATCCCGTCGGAGCGCCGCAATGATCCCCGCGCTCGCGGTCAGAAACGTCAGCCATTCCTATGGCGCGCGCAAGGCGCTTGACGATGTGAGCTTCTGCCTTTCGCCGGGCAGTTTCACCGTGCTTCTCGGCCTCAACGGCGCCGGCAAGAGCACGCTGTTCTCGCTGATCACGCGGCTTTACGCGGCGCGCCATGGCGAGATCGACATTTTCGGCCATAACGTCATGCGCGAGCCCGGCGCGGCGCTCCGCCGGCTGGGCGTCGTCTTTCAGGCGCGCACGCTCGATCTCGAATTGAGCGTGATGCAGAATCTCATCTACCACGCCGCGCTGCACGGCATTGGGCCGATCGAGGCGCATCGCCTCGGACAGGCGGCGCTGGCGCGGGCGGGACTCGCCGACCGCGCGAAGGACAAGGCCCGCTCCCTGTCTGGGGGACAGATGCGCCGCGTCGAAATCGCTCGCGCGCTTCTGCACGATCCGCGGCTGCTGCTGCTCGACGAGCCGACGGTCGGACTCGACATCAAGGCGCGCGCCGATCTTCTCGCGCTCGTTCGCGAGCTGGTGCAGGAAAAGAGTCTCGGCGTCTTGTGGGCGACGCATCTCATCGACGAAATCGCGAACGACGATCAGGTGGTCATTCTGCATCACGGCAAAGTTCTCACGGCCGACAGCGCGCCAGCGATCGTCGCCGGGCAAGGCGTCGCGAACATCGGCGACGCCTTCACGCGCATTACTGGCGCGGCTCGGGAGAAGCTTTCGGCATGAGCGAACGCGCTGCGCCCACAGGCTTCACCCTTCGCCAATATCTCATCTGCCTCTCGGGCGTCGTCTGGCGCGAGGGATTGCGCTTCCTGCATCAGCGCGAGCGCTTCGTCTCGGCGCTGGTGCGCCCGCTCGTCTGGCTCTTCATCTTCGCCGCGGGATTTCGGCAGGTGCTCGGCGTTTCGATCATCCCGCCTTATGAAACTTACGTGCTCTATGAAGTCTATATCGCGCCCGGGTTGATGGCGATGATCCAGCTCTTCAACGGCATGCAATCGTCGCTTTCGATGGTCTACGACCGCGAAATGGGCAATATGCGCACGCTGCTCGTCTCGCCCTTCCCGCGCTGGTTTCTGCTCGGCTCGAAGCTTCTGGCCGGCGTCGCCGTCTCGATTCTGCAGGTCTACGCCTTCCTGCTCATCGCCTATTTCTGGGAGATCGAGCCGCCGACAAATTGGGGCTATCTTACCGTGCTGCCGGCGCTCGCGCTCAGCGGGCTGATGCTCGGCGCGCTCGGCATGCTGCTCTCCTCGCTAATCAGGCAGCTCGAAAATTTCGCCGGCGTGATGAACTTCGTGATCTTCCCGATGTTCTTCGCGTCTTCCGCGCTCTATCCGCTGTGGCGCGTGAAGGAGTCGAGCCCGTGGCTCTATTACGTGTGCGAAGTCAATCCGTTTACCCACGCGGTCGAACTGATCCGTTTCGCCTTCTATGAGAAAGTCGCCTGGACGTCGCTTGCGATCGTCTTCGCTTACACGAGCGCATTCCTCGTCGCCGCCATCGTCGCTTATGATCCGGCGCGCGGCATGCTGATGCGAAGAGGCGGCTGATAAAATTTTTGTCAAAACCGCCCGGATGTCATTCCCGACGCGCGTAGCGCGATCGGGAATCCAGAGCAAAACCAGCATTCTTGGATTGGCTCTGGATTCCCGGTCAGGCCTTCGGCCTGCCGGGAATGACAAGACCCAGCAAACACTTCAGCCGGAAGTCTCATATGCGAGACTTCAACGCCAGCGATAATAGTGGCGCTGCCGGTCGCGATGCGCGCGGCCTTCGGGACAATTGCCGTAGCAGTCCCAGCGCCCGTGCCGCGCGCCATGTTTGAACCACTCGGCCTGTCCTTCGGTCCAGGGACTCGCCAAGGCGGAATGCGGCAAGAGGAGTATCGCCAGAAAGATTATCGTCGTCGCCAATCTCGACATCGCGCACTCCGTTTCCTTCTCGCGCCTATTTCTTCGCGTCTTTCTTCGCGTCTTTCTTGGCGATCTCGGCCGCGATCTCTTCGGCGACGCCCGGCGGCAGTTTGACTCCCGACGCAAGCTGAGCGCCGAGCGCGATCGCGCGCGCCTCGGTCAGTCGCAACGCGCAATAGCCGAAATCCGGCTCGCGCGCATAGGAGCGGCAGACTTCCTCGCGCCAGGAAGAGAAACCTGCCTGCTCCTTGACGATGTAATTGCGGATCAGCTTTTCCTTCTTGTTGCGGTCATAAAGTTCGCGAAAATTGTTGCGAACCGTCTTTTCGACGCGCGCGCGGGCGCCGAGCATTTCCTCGCCCTTCTTGGGGTCGATTTCATCAGCGCCCATCCCCCAGAGCCCTTCAGGATCGGCGCGGCACCCCGCCTCTTTCAATTCGCAGGCCTTGCCTTCGTTGGTGACGAGGATCGCGCCGTCGAGAACGCTGAAGGCGAAGGGACAGGCGGGAAAGGCGATTTGATAGCGACGCAATCCGTTGTCGCTTTCGCGCGCCGTAAGTTTCAGCGGCGTTCCCGCGACCTCGACTCGGCAAGCTTCGCCGGAACGCCGCAAATCGTCCCCGACGAGCGTGAGTTTTGCGACCTGCAGCTCGGCGCCCGCCCGGGAGAATTCGATGGCGCTGCCTTCGCCGTCGCGCTTGAGCGTCTTCCCGACGATAGCGTCTTCAGTCGGCGCCTTCGGCATGATCGCGGGGCCAGCGGCCGCGCCCATCTCGCCGCCCAGGTTTTTTTTCTTCGCGGCGCCGGCGACTGTCCCCTCAGGGGTGGGGGTCACCGCTCCCGGGAGCACAAGCTGCGCACTGGCGGAGGCCGCTCCCGCCACGATGAACGCCGCTGCGACGAACGTGCGGGCGCGGCGCGCGGCTTGAGTTCGAAACCCCGATGTCAACATGGCGATCGCCATCCCCCGGCCGCAGCCCGGCCCCTGCCCTAGAGCGCGTTGCGAAAAAGTGGGAACCGGTTTTTCGCGCATAACGCGCTCTAAACTTTTGAAATCGATCACGTCATCTGCATTTTAGCGATTCCGCCAAAATGCAGCGTGATCGAGCGGCGAGGCGCGCGCTAACGAGGCGCGAGCACCATCACCATCTGCCGCCCTTCCATGGACGGTTCGAGTTCGACCTTGGCCAGCATGGCCGTTTCCGCCTTGACGCGCGAAAGCAGCCGATAGCCGATGTCCTGATGCGCGATTTCGCGACCACGAAAGCGAAGGGTGACCTTGACCTTGTCGCCTTCCTCGAAGAAACGGCGGACCGCCCTCATTTTCACGTCATAGTCATGGTCGTCGATGCCGGGCCGAAGCTTGATTTCCTTAACCTCGACGACCTTCTGCTTCTTGCGCGCCTCGGCGGCCTTCTTCTGCTCAGCGAAGCGAAAACGCCCGTAATCAAGAATTTTGCAGACGGGGGGAGTGGAATTCGGCGCAATCTCGACGAGATCGAGCCCCGCCCCCTCAGCCATAGCGAGCGCCTCCGGCAATTGGATGACGCCGTGATTTTTCCCCTCGGAATCGATTAGCTGCACTTCTCGCGCGCGAATTTCCCGATTTGTGCGCGGCCCTTCCTTCTGGGGGGCTGCGACGCTCTTCTGTGGACGGCGAATGGATCATCTCCTTCTCTTGGTCAAAAGCCGGCCGCAGAACCATAGGCGCAGAACGGCGACCGCCGGACTCGAAGGTCCGGGACCATGGAGAGAGATTCCCACGCCAGCGCGCCAAGTCAACCGTTCGAGCCTCCCCGACGCCGCTTTTTGCGCTACAAGCGTCGAATATTCTCCACAAAATCCAAAATTAGCGCGTTAACCCTTTCCGGCGCGTCTTCCGGCGTCCAATGCGACGTGTCCGGCAGAAGTTCGATCCTCAGATCGCGAACGAAGCGTTCTACGCCGTCAAGGCATGATTCGCCGAGCGCGGCGTCGCGAAGTCCCCAGACGACAAGCGTGGGCGCATCGATCGGCGAATCGAGATCTTCCGCTTCGAGAATCTCGCGCCCCGCCGCGCGATACCAATTGAGCATCGCCGTCGCCGCGCCGGGGGACGCCACATTGGCGCGATAAATATCCATCGCGTCCTTCGAGAAGACGCCGTCGCGGCCCGCCGACCATCGCATCAGCCGCTCAGTGACAGCGCCGCCGCGCGCGGACAAAAGCCAGTCAGGCCACCAGGGCAGTTGAAAAAAGGCTGCATAGACGGATTTGAGCTTCTGTCGCCATTCCTCTTCGAGCGCCTGTCGAAAGCACAGAGGGTGCGGAATATTCACAACGACGAGAGCGTCGATCGGACGCAGTCGGCGAATCGCGACGACCCAGGCGATGAAGCCGCCCCAATCATGGCCGACGAGCGTAACCGAGGCGGGACGCGCGGCGTCGATCAATCCAGCGACGTCGCCGGTCAGCGCCTCGAGCGAATAGGCGTCCGTTTCGAGCGGCCGCGTGGTCGCGCCGTAGCCGCGCTGGTTGACCGCCCAGACACGATATCCCGCCGCGGCGAGCGGACGGGCGAGATGGCGCCACATGACGGCGTGCTGGGGAAAGCCATGCAGAAGGAGCGCGAGCCGGTCGCCCGCGCCAGCTTCGAACACCTCGAATTCAATTCCATTGGCCGGAACGATGATGCGACGCGCCCCGAGAAGGGTCGCCGCCGCCGACGTCACATCTGGCCCGCGAGCGCCGGGCAGCTCGGACAGGGCGACCCGCCCGCCATGGCGGCGCAGCTTTCCCCGGACTCGCCGCCCGCGGCGGGACGCGCGATCAGCGACAGCTGGCGCTCGACATGGGCGCCGCCGCAGGCCGGGCATTCCGGCGTTTCGTCGAAATGCGACAGGGTCTCGAATTCATGCGCGCAATCATTGCAGCGATAGGCGAAAAGCGGCATTAGCCCTCTCAGGCGGCTCGTCGGATGGACAGGCGATTTTACCGGTCCGCTCGCCGGGCGCAAGGCGTCTCGCGGCGGCGCGCCAGCCCCGCCCTTCAAGCGGCGCGCTATTCCGTGCATCGATTCATGTCAGGGACATCAGGATGACCTATCGCGCGCCGCTCGACGACATTCTCTTCGCGCTCCGCCTCGCGGCGGGCGAAGGCGCCATCGAGCCGGGCGGCGTATATCACGACCTCGCCGACGGCGTCGCCGAGCAGACGCTGACCGAGGCCGCCAGATTCGCCGAAGAGGTTCTGCTGCCGCTCGATGCGATCGGAGACCGCGTCGGCGCGACCTACGCCGATGGCGCCGTCACGACGCCGCCCGGCTGGCGGGAGGCCTATGCCCAATGGAAGGACGGCGGCTGGAACGCCATCGCGGCCGGCGAGAACTATGGCGGTCTCGACCTCCCGGCCCTGCTCAATGCCGGCTGCACCGAGATCTGGAACGCGGCCAATATGGCCTTCGCCGTCTGTCCGCTGCTTGGCCATGGCGCGATCGAGGCGATGGAGGCGCATGCGACCGACGCTCTGAAAGAAACCTATCTGCGCAGGATCGTCAGCGGCGAATGGACGGCGACGATGAATCTGACCGAGCCCGGCGCCGGCTCCGATCTGGGATTGATGCGCACCCGCGCCGAACGGGGCGCAGACGGCTCCTACCGTCTCTTCGGCCAGAAGATATTCATCACCTATGGCGAGCATGATCTTGCGCCCAATATCGTGCATCTCGTGCTCGCGCGACTGCCCGACGCGCCGGCGGGCACGCGCGGCATTTCGCTGTTTCTGGCGCCGAAATTCCTGCCCGACGAGACCGGCGCCTTCACGCGGCGCAACGATGTGCGCTGCGCCGGGATCGAGCACAAGCTCGGTATCCATGGTTCGCCGACCTGCACGATGCTCTATGGCGATGAAGGCGGCGCGATCGCTTATCTCATCGGCGAGGAGAACAAGGGTCTCGCCTGCATGTTCACGATGATGAACAACGCCCGCCTGTCGGTGGGGCTGCAAGGCGTCGCGCTCGCCGAACGCGCGACGCAGGCGGCGCTTCAATACGCAAGCGAGCGCAAGCAGGGACGCGTGCCCGGCGCCAAGCAAACGAGCGCAATCATCGAGCATCCCGACGTCGCACGCATGCTGCTGACCATGGCGAGTTCGACGGCCGCCGCGCGGGCGATCTGCTACGAGACGGCCGCGTCCATCGACCGCGCGCAACGCGAGCGCGATCCGGCGCGCGCAGCGGCGGCGCATGAGCGCGCCTCTCTACTGACGCCCGTCGCCAAGGCTTTTTCGACCGATGTCGCCAATGAGGCGACGTCGCTCGCCGTGCAGGTGTTCGGCGGCATGGGCTATATCGAAGAGACCGGCGTCGCCCGGCTCATGCGCGACGCGCGCATCTGCGCGATCTATGAAGGCACGAACGGCATTCAGGCGATCGATCTCGTCACGCGCAAGATACGCGGCGGCGACGGCGCGGCGCTGGCGAGAGAGATGGAGGACATGCGGGCGATCGTTCGCGAAGCGGATGTCTCGCAGGACGCGTTGCGCGAGTCCGTCGAGGCGCTGGCGCAGGCGAGCGCATTTCTGACGAAGGCCGAACTCGCCGACGCGCTCGCCGGCGCGACGCCCTATCTGCGTCTCTTTGCGCTGGCGCGCGGCGCGACGCTGCTCGTGAAGGGCGCCAGGGTCGCGGCGCGCGAGAAACATCCAAACGCCGCGCGTTATGCTGAACTCGCCCGCTTCTTCGCCGAAAACATCGCCGTCGCCGCGCCCGGTCTGGCGAAGACGGTGATCGAAGGCGGCGCATCAGTGAACGAGTCGCATGCGGCGCTTGGGGAGTGAAACGGCCGTCGCTAGGGGCGCGAGCGGCGCCCCCTCCCTGTCCCTCCCCCGCTTCGCCGGGAGAGGGGACCCTAACGATCAGCTTTTCGCGAACTGGAATTTTTGATTTTTCGCGAAAGGACGACGACAGGCGCAGCCTGCTCCCTCTCCCGCGAAGCGGGGGAGGGTTGGGGAGGGGGTCATGCGCCGATAAACTCATGCAGCGCCCGCTGCTGCGCGTCATTCATATGCAGGCCGAGCTTGGAGCGGCGCCAGAGTATGTCGTCGGCGGTGCGCGCCCATTCCATTTCGTGCAGATAGGCGATCTCCGCTTCGCTCAGCCCACAACCGAAATCGCGCCCAAGATCATCAAGTATGCGCGCATCCTTCAAGAGCTGAAACACGCGCGTTCCGTAGGCGCGCGCGAGCCGCAACGCCAATGCGTCGCCGAGAAACGGCTTGTCGCGTTTGAGATCTGCGAGAAATCGATCGAAACCTTGCGGCATGTCGCCGCCGGGAAAGACGGCGCGCGCCGTCCAGGCTTCGCCATGCGCGGGAAGAAAGCGTGCGAGCTGATCGAGCGCATGTTCGGCGAGCCGGCGCGCCGTGGTGATCTTGCCGCCGAAAATCGACAGCGACGGCGCCGCCGCTTCGGGCGCGTCGAGATCGAAGGCATAGTCGCGGGTCACGACCGACGCCTTGAGCGCGCCGTCGTCATAGAGCGGCCGTAGCCCGGAATAGCTCCAAACAATGTCGTCGCGCGTCGCCGGCTCCCGCAAAAAATGATTTAGCGAATTGAGAAGATACTCCGTCTCGACGTCGCTGATCGCAACGGCGCCTGGCGAGCCGCCATAGGATACGTCGGTTGTCCCAACGAGCGTGAAGTCGCACTCAAAGGGAATCGCGAAAACGATGCGGCCGTCGGGGTTTTGCAGAATATAGGCCTGCGCGCCCTCAAAGAGCCTGCGCAGAACGAGATGCGAGCCCTTCACCAGTCGCACATGTTTGCGCGCAGGAATGCGCAGCGCGTCTTCGATCACCTCAGACACCCAAGGGCCGGCGGCGTTGACCAATACGCGCGCCTCGATCGTCTCGCCGCTTTCAAGCGTCGCGCGCCAGCGGTCGCCCTGCCGCGCGGCGTGAACGAGCTTGGCGCCGACGCTGATCGTCGCGCCGTGCTCCGCCGCGTCGCGCGCGTTCAGCACGACGAGCCGCGAATCATCCACCCAGCAATCGGCGTAAGTGAAGCCGATGCGGTAGGCGTCGCGCAGCGGCGCGCCAAGCGCGTCGCCGGTCAGCGTCACCATATGCGAGCCTTCGAGACGCTTGCGGCGCGCGAGATGGTCGTAAAGAAAAAGCCCGAGACGCAGCATCCATACCGGCCGCAACCCCTTCTCGTAGGGCAGAACGAATTTTAAGGGCCAGATGACATGCGGCGCGGCGGCGAGCAGCAATTCGCGCTCGGCGAGCGCCTCTTGCACGAGGCGAAATTCATAAAGTTCGAGATAGCGCAGGCCGCCATGGATCAGCTTCGTCGAGGCGGAGGACGTGCCCTGCGCGAGATCGCCCTGCTCGACGAGCCTGACGGAAAGACCGCGCCCGGCGGCGTCGCGGGCGATGGCGCAGCCGTTGATCCCGCCGCCGACGATGAGAAGATCGTAGATCATGGCCGCCTCCGATTCGAAGCGGCCATGACTATAGCCTTATCCCTGCGGACGGCTCGCCTGCTTGTGACGGGCGCCGCCATTGGCGGGGCGCTTCTGGCCATTCGAGGCGCCGGGGCGCTTCGCCGCGGGACGCTGTCCGTCGCGACGCGGATGCTGCGCGCCGTTTCGATGCGGCGCCGGCGGCTTCGACCCCCTTTGCGCCTGGCGCGTCGGCTCGGCGTCGTCGTGCCGCGCGCCCTCGCCGCGCCGGTCGGTGCAGTCGGGGGTCTGGCGCGTCAGCTTCTCGATGGCGCGCAGCAGCGGCCGCTCGCCATTGTCGCAGAGCGAAATCGCCCGGCCCGTCGCGCCGGCCCGCGCCGTGCGGCCGATACGATGCACATAGGCTTCGGCGACTTCGGGCAATTCGAAATTGACGACATGGGTCACGCCGTCGACGTCGATGCCGCGCGCGGCGATGTCGGTCGCGACCAGCACCCGCGTGCGGCCCTTGCGAAAGCCGTCGAGCGCGCGCAGACGCTGGCTCTGGCTCTTGTTGCCGTGGATCGCGTCGGCGCCGACGCCGGCGCTCTCCAGATGCTGCGCGACGCGATCGGCGCCGCGTTTGGTGCGCGTAAACACGATCGCGCGCGAAATCTCGCGATCGCCCATCAACTCGACGAGCAGATCCCGCTTGGCGCCGCTCGCGACGAGATAGACATGCTGCTCGACGCGCTCGGCGGTGGTCGCCGCCGGCGTCACCGACACTTTCACCGGGTCGCGCAGCATATCGTCGGCGAGCGCCGCGATTTCGCGCGGCATGGTCGCCGAGAACAGCAAAGTCTGTCGCTGCTTGGGCAGTTTCGCCACGATCTGGCGGATCGGGATGATGAAGCCGAGATCGAGCATATGGTCGGCTTCGTCGAGCACCAGCACTTCGGTCGTCGCGAGCCGCAAGCGGCCGCTGCCGAGATGGTCGAGCAGACGTCCCGGCGTCGCCACCAGCACGTCGAGGCCGCGCGCCAGCATGTCGTTTTGCGGACGATGCGACACGCCGCCGACGATGACGCCGACGCTCGGGCGAAAGAACTGTCCGTAGGCGCGGAAACTGTCGGCGATCTGCGCGGCGAGTTCGCGCGTCGGCGCGAGAATGAGCGCGCGCGCCGTATGGGGCGCCGGGCGCCGGCGATCGGCAAGGAGTCGCTGCAGGATCGGCAGCGCGAACGCCGCCGTCTTGCCGGTGCCGGTCTGAGCGACGCCGAGCAGGTCGCGCCCCTGCAGAAGCGCGGGGATCGCCTGCGCCTGGACCGGCGTCGGAATTTCATAGCCTTCATGCGCAAGCGCGCGCAGCAGGATCTCGTTCAGGCCGAGATCGGAGAATGTGGTCACTTGTTTGTTGCTTTCAGTTGTCGATTCGAGCCCGAGGACCGGCGCGTAAAGAACGCCGGCTGGCTCCGGGCTAAAAAGAGATCGGGCCCCGCGTAACGGGCCGTCGATATGGGAAAAGGGGGCGCTCGACAGCTCGTCGACGGTCACGTCGACATACGCGGCTGGAGCGCCTCATGCTGCGGCGCAGCGCAGCCTTCATACAGGAGCGCGGCGGCAGGGTCAATGCGAAGCCCAATAGGCGCTCAAGGGTCGCTCACGGGGCGCATCGCCGCACGCGACAAGCTTCGCCCGTCCCTCTATAAGCCCGAAAGCCAAACGCCGATGGACCGGGCGCCATGAACGCAATCGCAAATTTCGACGGCGCGGAAATTCTCAACACTTTCGTCTCGCTCGGCGTGGCGCTGGTTCTCGGCACCGCGATCGGGGCCGAACGCCAGTATCGCCAGCGCACCGCGGGGCTGCGCACCAATGCGCTGGTCGCGCTCGGCGCCTCGGCCTTCGTCGATCTCGGCATGCGGCTGATGGGCAATCAGGGCGCGACCCAGGTGCTCGCCTATGTCGCGTCGGGCGTGGGGTTTCTCGGCGCCGGCGTCATCCTCAAAGAGGGCATGAACATCCGCGGGCTGAACACCGCGGCGACGATCTGGTGCTCTGCGGTGATGGGCGGTTTCGCCGGCGCCGACCGGCCGGCGGAAGCGGTCCTGCTCACGGCCTTCGTTCTCGCCGGCAACACCTTCCTGCGGCCGCTGGTGCATTGGATCGAACGCGCGCCGATCGACGAAAGCGCGACCGAGGCGGTCTATGAGGTCCGCGTCGCCGGAAGCGAGACGCGCCGCGACGCTATTCGCGACCAGATCATCGAAAGACTGGAGGCCGCCGCCTACCCCATCCAGGACATCGCCGAACATGAGCGCGAAGACGACGTCGAAATCATCGCGACGCTGGCGACGTCGAGCGTGACCCGCGAACAGCTCGACGCCGTGGTCGAGTCGCTCGCCCGCCTCGACGGCGTCTCGCATGCGACATGGTCGTCTCGCACGAGCGATTGAGGACGCGGCGCAAGGGAAGTACCGCCTCGAGTCGTGGTTCAGTTTGAATTTCAGCTTGTAACCCGAAGCGGACCTTCGCAGGCGGCCAGCCTGACCTCGAAATGGCGCTTCACTTTTGCACGAAAAAGACACTGTCAATCAATGGGTTAAGTTTTATGCAGAAGGGTTGTTTTGAGAGAGGCCGGCCGCGTTGCAATCCGAAGCTAAGCCGATGCCATACTACCAAACAATTGATCCACCCTCTCGTTTACATGATCAAGAAGGCCTCTAAGTTGCTTTTGCACAATTACGCTTCTGTCCCCCTCGAAAGCCCGCTTCGTGAGGACCATTATTCTTCGTACATCACTAGTAATATCCTGGTAAGC
>Ga0194127_10005866_pt1 | contig 14219 bp, 14 predicted proteins | sample TA2KigC100mmetaG_FD_148624 | JGI IMG/M metagenome (GOLD analysis project Ga0194127, IMG submission 148624) | Freshwater microbial communities from Lake Tanganyika, Tanzania - TA2015036 Kigoma Deep Cast 100m | ecosystem: Environmental > Aquatic > Freshwater > Lake | place: Tanzania: Lake...
CCTTGAGCACCAGTCGTACCTTGCGGACCTGTCGGTCCAGTAGGGCCAGTTATACCTTGTATACCTTGAATTCCTTGTGCACCAGTAGTACCTTGTGTTCCTTGAATACCTTGTATGCCTTGAGTACCTTGAGGACCAGTTACGCCTTGAATGCCCTGCGTACCAGTTGTTCCTTGTGTTCCCTGTGTTCCTTGAGGTCCAGTAGTTCCTTGTATACCTTGAATACCTTGGATACCTTGTGTTCCTTGTGTTCCTTGAGGTCCAGTAGTTCCTTGTATACCTTGAATACCTTGGATACCTTGGATACCGGTATTGCCTTGGATACCTTGGGTTCCTTGTGTTCCTTGTGTTCCTTGGGTACCGGTATTACCTTGTATCCCTTGAGTACCTTGGGTTCCTTGCGTACCTTGAGGTCCTGTTGTACCTTGTATACCTTGAATTCCTTGAGTTCCTTGGGTGCCTTGTATACCCTGGATTCCTTGTGTTCCTTGAGTACCTTGTATGCCTTGTATACCTTGTGTACCAATTGTACCTTGAGTACCTTGCGTACCTTGTATTCCCTGTATGCCTTGAATACCCTGTATACCTTGCGTGCCTTGAATACCCTGTATACCTTGGGTACCTTGTACACCCTGTGTACCTTGCGGTCCTGTAATACCTTGGATACCTTGAGTTCCAGTTAAGCCTTGTACTCCTTGAATGCCTTGCGTACCTTGCGTACCTTGCGTTCCCTGTGTTCCTTGTGTTCCTTGAGTACCAGTATTACCTTGTATACCTTGAGCGCCAGTTGTGCCTTGTGTACCTTGTATTCCCTGAATGCCTTGGATGCCTTGAGTACCTTGAGTACCTTGGATGCCTTGAGTTCCTTGAGGACCGGTAGTTCCTTGTATGCCTTGTATACCTTGTGTACCGGTTGTACCTTGAATACCTTGAATTCCTTGTGTACCTTGAATGCCTTGTATTCCTTGAGTTCCTTGAGTTCCCTGTGTACCTTGCGTACCTTGTATTCCTTGTATACCTTGTATTCCTTAAGTTCCCTGGGTTCCTTGCGTACCAGTGTTACCTTGTATCCCTTGAATTCCTTGAGTACCTTGAGTACCTTGCGGTCCTGTTGTACCTTGAATTCCCTGAATACCTTGTATTCCTTGTGTACCCTGGGGGCCTTGTATACCCTGTGTACCTTGGGTACCCTGAATCCCTTGAATTCCTTGAATTCCTTGCGTACCTTGGATTCCTTGCGTACCTTGAGGGCCAGTAATACCCTGGATACCTTGGGTTCCAGTTATGCCTTGTACCCCCTGTATACCCTGTATTCCTTGCGTACCTTGTATGCCTTGGATACCCTGCGTTCCTTGAGTCCCTTGAGTCCCTTGCGTACCTTGTATTCCCTGTATACCTTGAATGCCTTGCGTACCTTGCGTGCCTTGAATACCCTGTGTACCTTGAATACCTTGAATACCTTGTATACCTTGTGGTCCTGTAATACCTTGAATACCTTGAGTACCGGTAGTTCCTTGCACTCCTTGAATGCCTTGGGTACCTTGTGTTCCCTGTGTTCCTTGTGTTCCTTGTATTCCTTGAGTACCTTGTACGCCTTGAATCCCCTGAGTGCCTTGAGAACCTTGTATACCTTGTATACCTTGAATACCTTGAATACCGGTTATACCCTGTACGCCTTGTATTCCTTGTGTACCTTGTATTCCTTGTGTACCTTGTGTACCGGTAGTTCCTTGCACTCCTTGAATACCTTGTGTGCCTTGTGTACCTTGTATTCCTTGAGTACCCTGTGTACCTTGTATTCCTTGTATTCCTTGTATTCCTTGAATACCTTGTGTTCCTTGACTACCTTGAGCACCAATTATGCCTTGTACCCCTTGAATTCCTTGAGTACCTTGCGTGCCTTGTGGACCGGTAATACCCTGTACGCCTTGAATTCCTTGGGTTCCGGTTAAGCCTTGAATTCCTTGAATACCCTGTGTTCCTTGTGTACCTTGAATACCTTGTATGCCCTGTAGTCCCTGGGTTCCGGTTGAGCCCTGAACGCCCTGAGTTCCTTGAGGACCGGTAGTTCCTTGTATGCCTTGTATACCTTGTATTCCTGTATTACCTTGTATTCCTTGGGTTCCTTGTATTCCTTGGGTTCCTTGTATTCCTTGAATGCCTTGGATTCCGTTATTACCTTGAATACCTTGAATTCCTTGAGTACCTTGTATGCCTTGCGTACCTTGGATACCTTGGGTTCCGTTATTACCTTGAATACCTTGAATACCTTGAATTCCTTGAGTACCTTGTATGCCTTGCGTACCTTGGATGCCTTGAGTACCGGTATTGCCTTGAATACCTTGAATTCCTTGTGTACCTTGGAGACTAAGATTAGTTCTATATTTAAAAGTTCCATCCGTATCAGTTACTACTACATTAGTTTCAGTTGAACCTAAAGGTATAGCCGGAACGGCAAGTGATCCGGAAATAGAGAGAGATCCTGTAACTTGTGAATTATTTAGGGCCTTTAGGCCGTTACGGACAATAAATTCATTCGCCATGTTTATCTCCCTTAGTTCACTTTCCCTAAGGTAGGGGTTTTATATATGCTAATATATTATATAAATAGTTAAAATCTTGTTTATAGCTAAATAAATCACTATAGAATCCAAGGAGATTGTTTTATAACAAAAGTAGGATTCAATTTATTTTCAAGCTTTTCTTTAAGGTCAGTCTTAAGGTTTTTTACACCCTCTTCTCCTAGCATGTATTCAACCCACTGCTGTATTATAGGTGATGTTAAGTCTTGAAAAGGAATAAAGCTTCCAGAAGGTGATATCGGAAGTATCTCTTGAAATCCACCTACTGATCCACTAACAGACCCTATAGTTGCTCTAAGTTCGTAAAAAACTTTAGTAACAACATCATTATGTTCAGTCGATGTAGGGCTAACAAAAAGTGGATTAAACTGCCAAGTAAAGGTAATATCTGAAAGATTCAAAGCCATTAATTTTTATTTAAATAAGTCTATAAGTTGTTTTTATATTCCAAGTATCTCCATTTATTGTTGCTCTTAATAAAGCATTAGCACCACTTAAAGCTACACTCATTGTAACAAGTGTAGTACTTCCAATGTCTGTTGTTGAATTATCAGTAAAGTTTACATTACTACCATCCCAGACAGACATCACTGTACCAGCTCGAGCATTACTTCCGCTTGAAGCTACATAATCAAAAAAACCAGCTCTAAATGAACCTGTGGATATATTGACAATTGTTGTTGTACCTACACCAGCTAAAGCTCCTTGAGCTGAATATAATGAAGATGAAATATTAAATACTGAAGCGGCAGAAGCTGAAGCAGCAGTTCCAAATAAAGAACCAGTGAATGATTCAGCTACAACATTTGTAGCTACTGTTAATGAGTTTAAAGAGGCATTTGAGCCACTTACGATGACTTTTTTCCAATTCGGCATAGTAATACAAATTTACACTGTGGTTAGATACATACACTTATGCCGTGTATATGCCTACTTCCTTTCGGCCTACAGTACTTTCCTTCATATAAATATCACAGAATCAGGGTAGCTTAACGTAATAGTCTTGAAGTTTTAGCACTAATTCAAATATCTTTTGAACCTGCTCTCCTTTGAAATGAGATTCTCTTATTAAATTTAACAAAGTCTCAACCTCAGGTTTATTAAGACTTAAGACAGGTAAAGGAGCCTTATGGAGCTCCTCTACACGTTTATTATTTACTACTACGTTATTTGCGTTAAAACCCATAACTACTCTTTTGAAAACTCTATTAAGAATATATCCAAATTGTTTCGTCATTACCTATAAATATATTACCTTTTGCAATGTACCTACCTGGTGCTGTTGTTGGATCTCCGCTTGAACCTAAAACCGCTGCTGCCATAAATGCATCAGGTGTATAAGTACTTTGATTGGCGGTAAATGAACCAGTTAATCCCCATCTTGTAGTTCCGCTATCGAATGCAAATAATTCGCCTACATTCTGTGTTCCTTGCTGTACTACGATACCCCCATCACCTGCTGCGTTTGATCCAGAAGCAAGAAGAATAAATCTATCTGCAACCTCAAGATTTGTTGTTTGTTGGAAGCTAGCAGTACCGAATACTGTTAAATTATTACTAACTACTAAATTGTTACCAATAGTAACGTTATTAGGTAACCCGATTGTTAGGGTTTGGGAGGCAGCTGATGTTTCTATTTCATTAGCTGTACCGGTAATTGTAAATACCTGAGTTAAAAGATCTACATTACCGCTTCCGGTTGAACCAGAGAAGTCTAATTCAGTTACAAGGCCGGTTAGTTGTGAACCGTCTCCTTTAAATGATCCGCTAAATGAACCAGTTAAGCTTGAATTTGCGCCTGTAAGTACTATCGATGTATTACCGGTTATTAAAGTACCGTTATCAAAGAGACTCGAATTGGTAAACTTATTATCTGTGTCATTCCACTTTGTAATAGCGTTTTGAGAAAGTTGAGCAGCACCGCTGACTTCTACTGTTACGTCAGTACTACCGTTGAAAGAAAAAGCATTAAGACCCCCGCCAGCTACTTGAGATAAAGTACCTTTTGTTCTACCTGCAATTGAAGCGCTTACGGCATGAGAGGCAGGGAGTATGCTATTCATACCTAGAGGGCCATCTACCCCGCTACTTAAAATATAAGAAGCAGTAGTTGCGGTAAATGAACCGGTACCTTGATAAGTGAATAAACCTGTAGTTGTATCATAAGAAACTATATTCGGCTTATTTGCATTAGTAAGTCCTAAAGCGTTTACCGAGCCGGTTACAGCTAAGTTACTACTAATACTTAAATTACTTAACTGAGCTACACTTCCCGATACTATTACTTTTTTCCAATTTGCCATTTTTCTGTCTTTTTATTTTAATAAATAGTTAATTTTAATCTAAACCTACATAAAGATTAGTTGATGTAAACCATATTCCTCCATTAGGTGCAGTGCCGGTAGGAATCGCTGATTGAGTCGCGAACTGTACAACACTTTCGCTTACTGTAAATACAGGCTGTTGTGTCTGTTTATTTCTAACATAAAAATAATTGCTATATATGTCTACAATAGTAGCTGACCCGGTTACGAAAAAAGTACTACCTGTGTAAATTAAATCAGATGACGCTGTAGCAGCATTAGTCGAACCGTCAGAAATAATTAATCTACCAGGTCCTGCGTTGTTGATTGTATTAAAACCCTCCCCAGATGCGCCTACTGGTATAAATGCAAATTGATCTCCTTCAGCGGGGTCGTTACCTGCTGAAGTTAACTGTGATACTCCATAACTTTCGTAACCAGATTCAGGGGGTGCTACGCTTGTAATTTGTAGTAGTTTAAAGGTACCTGCTTCTGCAAGGCTTACAAGTTTTATTACTGTACCTACTGTTAGATTATCTAAATAACCTGAAAAACTTACGTTTGGATCATACGCAAAATTGTCGAACGATGCAGCAGTAGGAGATGATGACCAGTATTGATTTAGTTTAAAAAATCCGTTACCAGGATCTACTCCTGTATTTAAACTTGATGTATATTTCCATATAGCTAATTGTCCCCCATTCTCTGCACTCAGGGAAAGACCGTTTACAAATAAAGCGCCGCTTATATTTGTACTTCCTGTTACATTTAAGCTACCACTTATAATAGCGCTTCCAGTAAAAGGGAAAGATGATACGTTAGCAACATACGATGCTGTAAGAGCATAAGAAGCAGATATAGCATTTGAGATTGAACCGCTAAAATAAGAAGCAGTTAAAGCATGTGATGCTGTAAGAGGAACAAGACTTGTTAAATTTACTAAAAAAGTTGAACCGTCTCCTTTAGTAAATGTAATAGAAGGATTAGAAAATGAAGCTGTTGTAATTAAAGACCCTGTAGCCGCTCCTTGTATAACCGATGCGGTAGCAGCATAAGAAGAGGTCCCAAATAATGAACCGGTTAATCCTGCAAAGAAATTAACAGTATTTAAAAAGTTTGCAGATCCACTTACTCCAAGACTACCTGAAATAAGGATTGTACTACCGCTTACTCCATTTAGAGCGTAAATAATTCTGAGAACCTGTTCGGACTTAATTAATTGACCGGGGGATATACCGGAAGTTGATATAGTATCTGCCACTCTATGAAATTTGATTATAAATAGTTCGTTCCGTAACAATAAGAAACCTACCTTACTGCACCTGTTCGGTTGTAAATACTATTTTACATATATTATAAGTTTTTCCTGAAAGCTGTGCTAAATAGGCATTTAGCGAATCCGGAATAAGGTAACCGTTGACAGTTAAATCAAATTCAGTTCTTACCAATCTATCTTCACCTTGATCATAGACTTGCGCGTCATTAAACGTCTCAATTTTTGCAAGAAACTGAAATGAATCGGGGTCACCCCAGTATGAATTAGAAGCAAAATTTACAGCTTCTATCAACTTATTCATTTGTTCAACATAGTTTGTCCACATTATTACTGTATAATTTACAGTAACATAGTCAGGCGTAACTACAACCGTATATTCTTTCTGCGGCTTTTGATTTTGCAAAACATTGAAGTTATCATATACGTTTCTTTTTGAGAAAGCCTTTTCGTATAGTTGAACATTTTTAGCAACATTACCGTCTATTTTATTTCCGAGCGTTCTATTCTGTACAACTGAAGATCTTTTAAAAACTAAAAGAGGGGACATTATTTTTGCTACATTATTACGATAGTATCCGTCTTTTTGTATTGATTTCCATTTTTCAGGTGAACCGTATATAACGGGAACAAGTACCGTAGAATTGTTTTGAAATACCGTAAGCTTAAGAACGTTTGCAAAATGGTACATTATTGATTGATCAATATCTTTTAATCCTATTGAGTATTTTTTGTCTCCTGTAGGTTCAAAAGCAGTTTCATATGCCCTATTAAATTCAGGTTGTCCTGGTTTGAAAGGTTCAGAAAAAACTATATTTGGATTGCCATACTGCGGATCAGCAGGTATGATAAGTTTATTCATAAACTCCCTTCTATTCTCTGGACGTACTATTTGTGGCATATTAGAGTCTCTGTTGTGTTATACCTAATCTTTCAGGTGATGTCATATGGGTGGTTAGAATGATAGAAAAACTAGTACCAAAGTTGTTTAATCCTTCAGAGTAAGAATAATTGGGATCTTTTCCAAGGAAAAGCTGATTTTCGTTAGTATTATCTACTTCGTAATATAATTCGTTATACATAATAATATCACCGGTCTCAGGCACTATATTAGCTAATTCTAGATCTGGCTTTAAAAATCTAAAATCTACTTCCCTTCTACTATCAGGTCCGAAATTATTATCGGTAATTGTTGAGAAGTCGCCCCTGACTATTAAACAGTTTAAAAGTACCGGGCCGATATATTGCTTAACGGATGATTCGCCATAGATATTCGGAGGGGATGAGGGTATTACTATCTTATAGTAGCCTATTTGCTGGGTTACTACGTTATTTACAAACTCGCCGGCTACGCCAAGTTGCATTGTTGCATCTCTTACTGAACCGAATAGTGCCATAGTTATCCGATATATACCATTAACGGTATACTATTTAAAGTATCGTTAAGAGAATTGTTTTCAGACTGTTTTCTTTCAAGCTGCTTCTGTCTTGACATGTCTTCGAAGTCAAGCCGTAATTTTTCACGTAAAGCTACTTGCATTTCTTTACCACGTGAGATTAAATCAGCAAAATTGAGTGTAGCTTCTGCCCCTGGAATAAGTACAGTTTGGTATTTTCCGCGTATCAAACCAAGCAATTCAGAAGTAAGTGCAGCTGTATATTCTTTGATCCATTGTTTGCCCGGTTGATTAATATAGGAGTATGTGATTAGACCGTATGGAGCTAATGCTGCATTTGCTACTAGACCTTTATTACTGCCGTATGGGCTATTTTCTGTCAAAGACATAAGGTCTGATTGGAATGCATATTGAATTGAAATACATGAACGGTATCCGCCATAATTACTGCCTAGAGGTACTGGAGTAATTCTTAAGTTAGTTCCAATAAGCTCAAACGACCATTCAGGAAGCCGTACGTCATTTGACATTTCTAATTCTTGAATTCTTTGAATATCCCAAAATACAGGATAATAAGTAGCAGCGTTGTTCCCTCCACCCATAGCTCCGTATCCGCCCCAACTACCAGGCCATGCACCCGATCCACCTAATTGAGGATAATAAGCACCATACCCGTATCCGTAAATCGCAGGCGGTGCTTGATACATTATTCTTTGAATTACTATTCTATCTCCCGGACTCATACTCTGTGATGCTACTGCCCAGTCGTATACGTTATAGTTTTGCTCTCCAGATATAAGTTCCAACGAACCACTTCTCCAACTTATAAATCCACCTACTCCTGCTACTTGACCGTAAGTTTCGGCTATATTAACCAGGTTGGTTAAGTTAGGCGAGACTACAATACTGTTTAATAGAGAGGAAGTCGGCTGTCCTTCAAGCGTTAGGTAATTGTCTTTTATCTTAAGTTGATATAATTCTTCGGCGTAGATTGAAACGGCTTCTTCAAAACAAGCGTAAATCGATCCGGACTGTAGTTCAACGTCGAGTACGGGATATCCTAGTTTCCATGCACAGTAGTTTGCTACTTTTGGTCCATCGGTTTGATAATCTGCGTCATTATCGTAAAATCCAAATGGGGTACTGCCTGAAATTGGCCCTGGATCGCCGTTATAAATTATTGGATTAGCCATTTTTTAATCTCTATGATCTAAATAAATTTTCAAAATATCTTCAACGATTGGATCGCGATGATTAGTTTTCAGAGTTACAACTGAAAAACCTATTACGTTGGTCAAGTTATTACATATAAATCCAAAACCTGATAATTTTTTATCTTTTAAATCAATCTGTGCAGTATCACCACATATAATCATTCTTGATCCTTCACATATTCTACCAAGAATTAGCTCCATCTGCCTGTGTGTAATATTTTGGCCTTCGTCTACTACTACACAGCAGTTTGTAAGATTCCTGCCTCTCATAAATGCTACCGGAATAACCTCTATTCTACCTTCAATAATTTCTCTATCTATCTTTTCCTTATTATAGAGCCTATACATATTATCGTATATAGCTGCTGTATAGGGAGCTAGCTTAGCGTCTTTATCTCCGGGCATAAAACCTAATTCTTCTCCAGCAGTTACGGCAGGTCTAGTTAGTATTACCTTTTCAACCTGTCCGGTAAAGAGTAGATCGAGTGCAGCTTGAGCAGCTACTATCGATTTTCCTGATCCTGCACTACCTTTTAGTACTGTTATCTTGTTTTCAAGAATAACTGATTTCGCAACTTTCTGTTCTTCATTAAGTGTAACCTGAAATTTAATTGGATTCTTAAGTTTTTTCTTTCTTGTAACTGTTGTTGTCACCATGCATAGACCGTTTGATATAAATAGTAAGCAAAAGAGAATAAAAAACCCTCAAAAGAGGGTTCTATATTATATATTTTCAAGGATTTATATTAGGGGTGGGGGTATTGATAAGAACCTGAGTAGAGAACGGCGATACCGGATGACTGTGAGACTTCAGTAATTGCGCCGAAAATACCGTTACCGGCTGTAAATGATGCGCTAATCGGTCCTCCAGTTAGACTGCTGAATGATATTATTGCGGTAGTATTTGTTACTGGTAGATACCAAAATGCATCAGCTTTTGTATTTATTGATCACTGACGATTGTACCACCGTTTAATCCGTATGGATCTCTGCTTAAATCTAACAGAGTAGGCATTAATAATTTTAATATAAATAGTAGATATAAGTATAAAAAAAACCGGCCTTACAGGGCCGGTCTTTATTTTTTAAGCTAGTCTGAATTAGCTAGCTTGAGCTACGTTTAAGTTAGCAACGTATACCTTACCGTAGTATTCAGGACGAATCATCTTCTTAGCGTAGCGAGTCATAATACCTTTTCTTGGTGTAAAGGTATCTGGATCGTACACTAGAGGTGTCATAATTAACGGTACGTATGGAGCGTAAACGGCACCACACTCTAGGAATTGGTTACCACGGAACCCTAATAGAATAGTGTTCTCGGTCATATAAGGGTTCTTGTAAACCTTATAACGACTGTTTAACTGACCAATTTTCTGAACGCCGAATGCATATTTCATAGTATCTGCAGCACCATCAGTATCAGCTGCAAATCCAGGAATAGATTCAAGGATTGTAGCTACAGTTGGTGAACATACTAGGAAGTTAGCACCGCCACGTAAAGTCAGTTGGTGGATTTTATTAGATACAGCTTGAAGCTTAATACCTAAAGTTTGGAACCAAGACATCTGGTTATAGTAAGCACCAGCAGTATTGCTAGTGTAAGCAGTACCAGCTGCGTTAATTTGGTTACCAATCTGTGCAGACCAGTTTGCAACTGTCTGAGCATTCTCGATTAACATATCGAGGATCTCGAGATCGATCTCAAGAGAGATATACTCTGAAAGCATACCGGTTAACTCTGCTTCAGCATCAAGAGAATGATAAGCATTCAAATCTTGAGCGAATTCCGGAGTCCATTGTGCTTTCAACTTACGTGTCTTAGCTGAGATGGTCTCTGACTTCATCTGAACGTTAATCTCGGGTATAACGATCTGAGTTGAAGAAGCAGCGTTCGGATTAGAGAATGGTGTTGGTGTATCGCCAGGAGCATCTTCAAAATCACCGCGAGTTTGGAAATTGGTTTGCTTATTGTAGAATACAATAAAAAAACCGGTTACAGCATCGATAGCTGCTGCATTTGATCCGCTTACATAGAATAAGATATCGCCACCGGATAAAGTAGTAAAATCATTAATCAAAGTAGAAGGGGATAGTATAGCAGAGCTAGCGCTCAATTCGAAAGCACGGATACCGTTAAGGTCAGGGGTGCTTAAAGAAGCAGTAGGAACTGCGATCTGAATCATCTTGCTATCTACAACAGACTGAGAGTAGTCATTGTTGAAGTTAACGTTAGCAAAAGTTGCGGCAGTTGTTACAACTGTACCTGCAGAAGCAGAAAACTGGTTGATAGAATATCCGTAACGGCCTTGACCATAAAGACCACCAGAGGCTAAGTTACCGAATCCGCTAGTAGCTGTTTGGTTTAGAGTACCATAAACAGATTGTCCCTTTACGAAAGGCTTAGGGATGTTGTTACCATACTGGAAATCTAAGTAGAATACTAGACCAGCAGGAAGGTTCATTGGCTGTACGCTAACGAACTCTTTAGATGCAATTTGTCCGAAGATCTTACGAACGAGAGGTAAAGCTACACCAGCCCACTGCTCACCATTACCAGGAGTAAAAGTTGCACCGTTGGTTACGCCACCACCAGTTGTAGAAGATTCAAGTACGAGTTGTTTTGCTTGGTTTTCAAGAATAACGGCCATATTAGTTCGGTCGTAATCTTTCAAACCCTCGAGTAGGCCGGACTTAGCCCACTTCTTAGCAAGTTTCTGACTAACCCCCATTTGATCGGTATATGGGTTAGCGCTTTCTAAAAGGGAATTAACTAGGTTTGACATTTTTTTAATGTTTAGTTTAGAGATTGTTATTTTTTTATTCCAGCAAGCTGTTGCCATCTTGATACAAAAGCATCGGCTTCAACAATCGGACGAGCTGGAGCGCTACCGATTGGTTTTGATGCAAAACCTACGGATTCTTTAAGTGAAGTTTTTTTAGCTTCTACACTAATTGACTCAAGTAAAGTTTTGTAAGTATTCTCAACCTCTTTGATTGTTGTTGTTCTGTCAAATGCGTTGATTACTTTCGTTTTTTGTGATTCAGAAAGATTTTTTGCCTTGAATATTTTATTTACATATAGAAGTTTTGCACTGAAAAGATTGATTTCATTAAGTTCGGTTTTAAGTGCTTTTATCGTTTTAACAGCTTCATTAAGCTCTTTCTTAATTTCTTCAACCTTGTAAGTGCTTTCGGCTTTAGGATCGATCTCACCACCCGGTCCTGTACCTTCATCTACTTTATCATTGTGGTGATGCTTTTTCTTAACTTCTTCCATTTTATGCTCTTCTTCTTCAAGTTCAGCTAGAATTTCATCAAGAGAGATTTCTTCTTCTCCTGCCTCCATTTCTCCGCCGCTTCCTAAATCTGTTGCAAGTTCAGTACCGCCATCTAGTGATGCTCCAGGAGCCATATCACCGCCCTGTAATTGCATGAATACATCACGAATGATGTCTTTCAATTCACCTACAGTAATATCAACTACTTCTTGCTCTTCACCGCCTCTAGCCGCTTCGATGTCTTTAGTAAGGTCCTCGCCGGCTTCTTCAGCCTCGTCGTCTTCTTCTTCTTTTTCATCATCAGCTTCGTGAAGTTTTCCATCGCCATGTGATACTCCGGCGCGTTCATTATAACCGGTTGCACCTCTGCCTGCTTTTCCAACGTAGCCGTCTTCGGGAACGTGTCCTTCATCGACTGTGTGATCTCCTTCTTCGATATTTTCTTCAGAAAGAGCATCTAGCTCGGCTAAGATTTCATCTAGTGTAGACTCTTCCATTTCAGTAGCATCATGTTTTTTATGATGCTTCATGGCTTCTTCCATTTCAGTAGCATCATGTTTTTTATGATGCTTCATGGCTTCTTCCATTTCATTATCCTCTTCCATGGTGTCGTGCTCTTCTTTTGTGAGTTCTTTTGCCATGGTTTCCTTGATGAAAGGTTCAAAATGCTCAGCGAGAGTAGTTCTGGCGGCAGCCATTGCAGTCTCACGAACAGCCTTTGCGTCAAGGATTGCTTGCTTAAACAATTCTTGATTTTCCATCTTAAATTTGTTTCGGGGATTGCTAATTAGAGTGTAGCAATATAAGGGTGTATAGAATACGAGATGCCATATTAGGATGGCATACGTTCATAAATATCTCTGCCTGTACGGAAAACCTTGATTCTTAGTGAAAATTTTTTTATTCAGGTAAGCCGTAAGGGATTCCAAGTACTCCGTGTACGGCTTTTCTAAAGGCTTTTTGAGATTCTAATTGAATTGATTTCATAACTACTTCCTGAAGTGCTGGGTTATTAATCAATAGCGGAACTTTTCCGTTACCCGGAGTATGAAAAAAAGCGGTTAATTCGATTTTCATCATTCCGTTATCGTCAATATCTAACTTCACCGATGGTAGATCGTCTAAAGGGTTAGGGTCTTCTAAAAAATTATGCTCGTGCTCAACAACCCCTGCAAGCTCTTGCAGTCTTTTTACTTCGGTAAGTTGTTGTTTCATGATCGTTATTTTATACAGCAAACACCTGATTGAGTGCAAATAATGTCAGAAATTAATTATTTAGGATTTCTTATTTTTTAATAATAAGTCTTACTACGGCTATCAACTATTTTATCTACGTCGTAGTGTAATTCAGCTTTAATTTGTTCAATTTCTTCTCCATCCTTTATTTTACTATCTATCCAAGGACCAATAGCTTCTTCTAGCATATCCATAAAATACCCGCCTCGATCGTAGTCTGGTTCGAATGCTTCGTTTGATTGTGATTGATTAATCAATCCAGCTATATGCTGCATTTTCCTAATTTCGTTAAGATGTTGTTTCATAGTTGTTTTATTTTATACAGCAAACACCGCTTTGGGTGCAAATAATATCTGAAATTAGTCTATTAATACTGTTTTTCCTACCCTCACCGCCGTTTGGATCATAAGATTCATTTAATCCTTCCAACGGTTTTACATAAGCACCATATGTTGAAGGTGTAGAAACGAAATCCCAGCAAATCAATTCTAAGTCATCTTCTACTTGAACAAGACCTTCACCTATTGGTGAAACCGACCCCATTGCACGTGAAGAGACACCGACTGTAATATTGTTCATAAATAATTCACGTAGTATATTACCTGAAGGTGTATCTAAAACTTCAAACTCACCCATGAGATTCTTACCATCCCACCAGAGTCTAGTAATATTATGACAAACATTCTTAAGGTTAATAACAGAAGATTCAGGGTGATCAAGCTCCCCAAGCGCCCTTCTTTCAGCAATCGGTCCGTCGATATAGAGTTTTACTTGCTTAGCTAAAGTATCAAAGTCGTAGATACGCTTGTTAGCATTAGGTCTATCGGCAGCCTGTACGAGACCGGCTACAATAAGTGGGGCTTTAGGATTCATTCTAGCCTCGTGTAGTTGCCTAGGTAAGGGTGTGAATGGTAGATATTCTATTAAGACTTGGGG
>Ga0194127_10005868_pt1 | contig 14218 bp, 14 predicted proteins | sample TA2KigC100mmetaG_FD_148624 | JGI IMG/M metagenome (GOLD analysis project Ga0194127, IMG submission 148624) | Freshwater microbial communities from Lake Tanganyika, Tanzania - TA2015036 Kigoma Deep Cast 100m | ecosystem: Environmental > Aquatic > Freshwater > Lake | place: Tanzania: Lake...
GAAACATCGACGTCCGCGTCCCGCTCGGCGAGGAGCACCCCCTGTCGAACGCGGAGGCGCGCGACCTGGCGCTCGACTTCCTCGGCTACTACCTCGACCAGTACTTCCGCGGCGGGCGCGAGATCCTCCTGCCGCTCGACTACCAGCCCTACCAGCTCGGCGACCGGACGGTGTGGGCGCGGGGGGACGTGACGAACCCGAAGCTCGACGAGATGGCCGACGAGATCATCGCGGCGGGGGTTCCGCTGTCCCCGGACGACCCTCGGCACCGGCGGTGACCGCCCCCGGTGCGACCGCCGCCCGGTCCTCTTCCGGCAGCACGGCGACCGCCCCGTCCGGCAGCGGCTCCGGCTTGCCCGGCCATATCGCCGACGCCACGAGCGCGGCAGTCAGCATCAGCGCGATGATCCCGAGCGACAGCAGGATCGGGACATGCCACCAGTCCGCGATCAGCATCTTGACGCCCACGAACGCGAGTACGCCGGCCAGGCCGTAGCGGAGGTGCGAGAACCTCGCGATGTAGGCCGCGAGCAGCGAGTACAGCGCGCGCAGCCCGAGGATCGCGAAGATGTTCGAGGTGTAGACGATGAACACGTCGTTGGTCACCGCGAAGACCGCGGGCACGGAATCGACAGCGAACATCACGTCCGACGCCTCGATCATGACCAGCACGAACAGCAGCGGCGTCGCGAGGCGGCGGCCCGTTTCCGGGTCGCGCACGAGGAAGCGGCCCTCGTGGTACTGCTTCGTGGCGGGCACGAACCGCCGGAACAGCTTCAGGACGGGGTTGTGCTCGGGGTCGATGCCGTGCTCCTTCTCGAACAGCAGCTTGACCCCCGTGACGACCAGGAACGCGCCGAACACGTAGATGACCCAGTGGAACGCGTGCAGCAGCGCGCCGCCGATGAAGATGAAGAACCCGCGCATCACGATCGCGCCGATCACGCCCCAGAACAGGACGCGATGCTGGCGCTCCGCCGGCACGCGGAAGTAGGCGAACGTCGCCATGAACACGAACAGGTTGTCCACGGACAGGGCCTTCTCGACCACGTAACCGGTCAGGAACTCGAGGCCCTTGTCCGCGCCGTCCCAGATCCAGACGCCCGCGCCGAACAGCAGCGAGATCGCGATCCAGAACAGGCTCCACCCGAGCGCCTGCCGGTGGCTGTCCGCGTGCTCCTTCTTGTGGAACACGAACAGATCGAGCGCGAGCAGGACGATCACCAGCGCGCCGAACCCGAGCCAGGCGGCCATGGATCCGGAGTTGGCGACGATTCCACCTGCCATCCGTCACACCTTGTCGTACTTCTCGCGGTCCGCGGCCCGGGCGGCCTCGAGGGCCGTGCGGACCCCGGGGATCTGGAGCGCCAGGATGCGGGCCGCCAGGAACGCGGCGTTCCGCGCACCGTCGATCGCGACCGTCGCCACCGGCACGCCCGGCGGCATCTGCACCGTCGAGAGCAGCGCGTCCACGCCGGCGAGCGGCCCCGACGCGACCGGCACGCCGATCACCGGCAGCAGCGTGTGCGCGGCCGCGGCCCCCGCGAGGTGCGCCGCCATCCCCGCGCAGGCCACGATCACGCGGATCCCGCGGCCCTCGGCGGCGGACACGTAGGCGACCGCGAGGTCCGGGGTCCGGTGCGCGGACAGGACCTTCACCTCGCCAGGCACGCCCAGTTCCGCGAGCGACGAGAGCACCTTGTCCGCGATCCCGCGGTCGCTCGGGCTGCCGATCAGGATCCCGACCAGTGGCTCCCCAACCATCGTTCTCCCTCCGGAGTCTCCCGCCGGTCCGCGGGCGGGAAACCGTCACGGCTTCAGCGCCTTCCGGGCGGCGAGGCGGTACGGACCGTCGGCGCGGATCACCGCGTTCACGTACTTCGCCGCCTCCTTCTCCTCGGTGTCGAAGTAGTTGCCGGTGTAGAACTTCACCGCTGACGCGAACGCCCCGGCGAGCCCGTCGGCCGGGTCCGTCATCGCGCCGCCCACGCCCTTGAACCGCACCGCGGCAACCGCGCGCGACGCGATCGTCTCCGACGTGCGCAGGCTGTAGCGCCAGGTCGGCTTCGCGTCCTTCACCGGCTGCTCGATCCACTGCTTCACGTCAGCGCGCAACCGGGACAGCGCCGCGTCCGCCGCCTTCGGAAGCGCGTCGGCGTGCGACGAGTACTGCCGCATCGCCACGTCGTCCATCCCGAGCACCTGTCCGACCGACTCCTTCAGCTTCGCCACGTCCGCGCGGAGCCCGTCGCGCAGGCCCGCGATCTCGGCCTTCAACGCGACCTTGTCCCGCACGCCGACCTTCTTGCTGCGGAAGCCCAGGAACAGGTAGTGGTCGGACGCGAGCGCGGCGGCACGGATGAAGTCGTCGAGCAGCGCGTTCCGGAAGGCGCCCTTGTCGAGCACGGTCTCGAACATGGGCAGGAGCCGGTCGCAGTTCGCCTCCATGGCCTTGACGTTCACCGGCAGATCCCAGTTGTCCAGGCGCTCCGGCTTCACGTCCGCGAACCAGTCCTTGTCGCAGTCCGCGAGCAGCGACACGAAGTCCCTGACCGCGTCCCGGACCTCGTCCATCGCGGACTTCGGGGGGGTCGGCTTCGGCGGCGCGGGCGCCTCGGCGGGGGCCGCGGCGGGGGCGGGCTCGGCCTTCTTCGTGCCCTTGCATGCCGCGCCGGTCGCGGCGAGTGCGACGACCGCGGACAGGATCGTGATGGTTCGCATGTGGCGTCCCCTTCCGAGATTGCCCCTAGCGGCCGGAGCAGACCTCGACCCGGATCCGCGGGGTCAGGTCCTCCATGACGGAGCAGTGCGGCTGGTCCTTGCACCTGACGATGGCGGGCTCCAGCACGGACAGGAACCGCTCGACCGTCACGCCGTCGCGCACCGCCAGCAGCGAGTCCGACGCGAGCAGGCGCTTCGCCGCCTCGGCCGCGTCGACCGGCTTCAGCCCGGTGACCTTGTCGCCCGAGACCTCGCCCGCGAGCAGCTTCTCGCCGGCGACGAAGACCGCCGTCTTCAACTTCGACGCGAGGTCCGCGGCATCCGTCGTCTGGCCGATGTCCTGGCACTGGAGCCTGGCGCCGTCGAGGTCGCGCGCGCGCCTGCCGAACGGCACGTCCCGGAACTGCAGCCGCCCGATCACGGTGCCCTTGTCGATGCCGTCCACGCGCCGCCGCGCGCCGAACGTCAGGAACCGCGCCGGCAACCTGGACCAGGTGGACGTCACCCACGCCGCGATTCCCATCGTGGCCTCGCGGTCCATGTCGAGCCGGATGACCTCCATGTTCTCCGGGCCGCGCTCCTTCTCGAGCGAGTCCGAGAGCTTCGTGATCGCGGCCGCGGCCCGGGCCAGATCGCCGGCGGCGGGGAGCGCGAACGGCGCGTCGGGCTTCATCGCCAGCATCGTGCGGTCCTCGTACTCCATTCCCGTCCTGCGGACGGTCAGGACGACGTCGCCCACGTAGTCCTTCTTCGACAGCGAGGCGGGCATCACCGGGTCCTCGGTGAACGTCGGCAGGTTCTTCATCCGGCCGTCCACCTCGGCCAGGAACGGCTCGTAGATCCGGTTCAGCTTGCAGTCCGGGTAGGCCTTGAGGAACTCGCCGACGATCCGCTTCACCTCGGTCAGGTATGGCCGCTCCATCGCGAAGTGCAGCTTCTCGAACGGGACGGTGGAGCAGTAGTCCTTCATCTTCGCCTTGCACAGGCGCTCCAGGTACTGGGACACGGCCTCGTTGTACTCGCGCGGGAAGTGGAACGCGACCTGCCAGTGGCGGAAGAAGTAGATCGCGCGGTCGTCCCCGTCCATGTCCTGGGCGCCGTAGAACGCCTCGAGGTGGACGAAGGTGTGGTCGAAGTCCGCGAGGAGATTGATGAGCCTGGACCTTGCGGTCCCCTTCAGGGCGTCCCAGGCCGCCATGTAGTCCTTGAAGTCGATCTTCTTGCCCCAGAACTGCTCCATGGCGTCGAAGAACTCGGAGACGCCCTCGAAGTGCTTCTCGAACGGCGTGCCCTTCGCCTTGACGATCGCCGCGCCGACCGGACGCCGCCAGTCGAACCCGAACGAGTCGAGCCGCCAGTGCACGAGCGGGCTCTTCGCCTTCGGGTACTTCTTCACGTCGGCCGGCAGCCTGCCCACCATCTCGTCCAGCCACTTCTGCAGGATGCCGTCGACCTCCGTCTCGATGGCGGCCTTGCGCGCCTCGACCGCGGCCTTCTGCTTGCCGGCCTTCTCCCCCTTGTCGGAGCAGCCGCCGACCGCGGCCGCCGCCGCCGCCGCCGCGATGAGGAACGTCCTGCGCATGCTCGATCCTCGAAGGGTGCCGGGGGCACCGGGCGGCGGCATTCTAGCACGGGAACGTGGAAGCACCCCTGCCCGCTAGTCCACGCAATGCTTGTCCGACTTGGGGCACCTGAACCGCACGTGCATGTGGGTGAGGTGCTCGCCGTCGGGGACCGCGTAGCGGCCGAGCGCCTTCAGGTACTTGTCCTTCATGGCCGGCCGCTTGCGGTAGACCTTGCCGACATACGCCTTCAACGCGCCGAGCACCCCGGACCCGATGAAGATGGCCTTCAGCTCGGGGTTGTCCAGGAAGCACTTCGTGACGACCCACTGCTTCGGCACGTCGAGGTCCGCCGCGCCGGTCGCCTGGCGGTCGAAGTTTCCCTTTGATTGCGGTGGCTTAGTCAGGTACCCGATGTCCACGTCGCGACCGCTCTCGTGCGAAAGGTGCGGGCCGGCCGGGCCCCCGTCCTTCGCGGACAGGTCGCCGACGTTCACGGGCGGCGCCTTCCTCTTGTCGGGGTAGGCCGCCCGGTAGACCGCCATGCAGTGCTTCAGGTGCTTCACGGTCTGCGCCGTGCCGAACAGTCGAGTCCGCCCGGCGCCGATCACGAAGCCCGCCCCCGCCTTGTCGCCGTCGCCGTCCACGCTGGTCCCGCCGACCAGCTTCCCGTGGCTCGGGCTGCCGACGGACCCGGACGCCTTCTTCACGCAGTACGCGAGGTTCTTGCCCGCGGGCACCTCGTCCTTGCGCAGGAGGTTCCACGCCTTGAGGTCCGCCGCCTTCACGCCGACCCGACCGGCGACGTCCGCGAGCGACTCGCCCTTCCGGACGTTCGTCTGGAGCCGCTTCGTCCCCTTCGGACACTTCCCCGCGACCGGCGCCGCGAACAGGAGCGCCATGACAACGACGATCGCCCGCGTCATTCCAGAACCACGTGGACATGGGTCCCGGTCCCGGCCACGACCCGGACCGTGAACTCCCGGCGCTTTCCGCTCGTCCCCTCGACCCTCACCTTGTGCTCCCCCTCCGCCACGTCCAGCCCGTCCACCGGCAGCCTGAACGCGTCCCAGCCGTCGAGCACCGCGCGGGCCGGCTCCGACGCGGTCATGGTCAGGAACCCCACCCGGTCCGCGGGGTGGTACGCGTCGCGCATCGGCAGCGGCTCCACGCGGGACGCGACCGCCTCGCGCACCGCAGTCACCACCGCGAGCACCCCTGCCGATGCGAGCAGCGTCCGCTCGTCCACGTGGAAGCGCCGCATCTCGCGGCCCCATGCGTACCAGACCTCCCAGCGCGGCGCGTCCCTCGGCGCCGCGGTGTCGCGTGCCCGCCCGTGGACCGCGCCCGGCGGCGCGGCGACCGACCACGCGCCCGCATCCGCGAGGGCCGCCAGCACCGCCGCCGCCTCCGGCCCGTCCAGCAGCCGCACCCGCTCGCGCTGGCCCTGGCGGCAGAGGCTCTCCTTCTGGAGCGTCACCACGACCGTGCGCCCGCGCACCGTCACGTCGTGCGACACCGAGGTGAACGGCGATACCCCCCCGTCCACGGTGACGCGGAAGAACGAGCCGTCCGGCGGGATCGGAGACCGGGCCGCCTCGGCCGCCCCCGGCGTCGCCGGGTTCGCGACCGCCGGCGACGCGCCGAGCAGCGCGGCCACGACCAACGGCCCGGCCATCCTGTTCGCGGCTATAATCACGCCGTGATGCGCCTCCCGACCATCGCCGTCGCGGTCCTGGCCGCCCTCGCCGGGAGTATAGCAGGAGCCGAGCCGCTGCCCGATTGCGCGGCCGTTCCGCTGCCGTCCGCGGAGGCGCGCGAGCCGTACGCCAAGGGGCCGTACGGCCGCGGGATGGCGCTCGCGGCACGCGGCAGTCACCGGGAGGCCGCCCGCGCCCTGGCCGCGGCGTGGGGGGGGGTGCTGAAGACGCTCGAGGGGTCGTTCGCCCGCACCGACTGCCGCGCGCCGGCGATCCGCAAGTCGCTCTCCGCCACGGTCTACGTGGCGCCCCCGAAGGCGGTCCCGGCCGAGGACCGGTTCCTGCCGCCGCCCGTGGTCACGTGGACCGCGGCCGCGGAAGCGTGCGCGGCCGGGGACCCGGCCGGGGCGGCTGACTGGCTCGTGCCCGCCGCGCTCGCGGGGGACCCCGACGCCGCCGCGGTCGCGGCACTGATGCTCGCCGCAGCAGGCCGCCCGGCGGACGGGCTGGCCCTCCTCCCCCCCGCGTCCGAGGCACCGGCCGTCGTCGCGGCACGCGCCCGGATCGGGAAGCCGAACGACGCGCCGCGCCCCCCGATGGAGACGCCGTGAGACCGTACGCCGCGAGTCCCGAGGAAGTCGAGCGGTTCCGGCGCGAGCGCGTCGAGTTCCGGCTCGTCTATCGCTGCCCCGACTGCGAGCACTTCGCGCCCGGGACGGGGAAGTGCTCGCTCGGGTACCCGAACCGGACGCTGATGGAGGCCGACGGATACCTGGAGATCGAGGGGGCGTTCGTGTTCTGCAAGTACTTCGAGGTGGGGTAGGGAACCGTGATCGAGAAACGGGTTCTGGTTCCGGGGGCGGGGGGGCCGGGGGCGGTGAACCTCACGCGCGGGCTCAGGATGTGCCCGGAGCCGGTCTTCACGGTCGGCTGCGACGCGAGCCCGTACTACGTGCACCTGGCGCTGACCGACGTCGCGGCGCTCGTGCCGCGATCGCGCGACGAGGACGCCTACGCCGCCGCGATCCGCGACCTCGTGGACCGGCACCGGCTGACGTACGTGTTCCCGAACTCCAGCCTGGAGATGATGGTCCTGACGCGCCGCCCCGACGCGATCGGCGCGGCCGCCATGCGCGTGCCGTCGCTCGCGACCCAGGAGGTCGCGGCCAGCAAGTGGCTGACGTGGAAGCGGTGGGCCGAGGCCGGGATCCCGGTCCCGCAGACCGTGGCGATCGAGACCGAGGCCGACGTCGAGCGCGCGTTCGACGAGATCCGGACGCGCCCGATCTGGTTCCGCGGGGCCGGCATCCCGGGGCGAGGGGTCGGCGGCGCCGCCCTGCCCTGCACGCGGCCGATCCAGGCGCGGGGCTGGATCGACTTCCACGACGGCTGGGGGGCGTTCGTCGCGTCCGAGTTCCTGCCCGGCGAGAACCTGACGTTCCTGGCGATCCTCGACCGCGGCCGCGTCGTGACCAGCCAGGGCCGCCAGCGGGACGCCTACGTGATCCCGCACGTCAGCCCGAGCGGCATCACCGGCGCCCCGGCGATCAGCCACACGGTCCACCGCGCGGACCTGAACGATCTGGGCACGCGTGCCATCCTGGCGATCGACCCGGGCTTCGACGGGGCCGCGTTCGTGGACTTCAAGGCCGCGGCCGACGGGCGCATCCTGCCGACCGAGATCAACGCCGGCAGGCTCGGCACCACGCACCACTTCTACACCGCGGCCGGCGCCAACTTCCCGTACGCCCTGATGAAGCTCGGCCTCGGCGAGGAGCCCCCTCCCCTGCCTCGGTACGACGCCCTCCCCCCCGACCTGTACTGGGTCCGCACGCTCGACGCGGGCCCGGTGCTGCTCAGGAAGCGGGGGGCCGACCTGGTCCCCGCATGAGACCCCATGGCGCCCGGCTTGGCGCCCGCAAACGCCCGGGTGTACCCTTGCCGCAGCGGCCTCGCAACGAGGAACGGGCACGGTGAAGACGGGCGGCACGGCGGACCGGCACACGGTCGTGGCGATCGACGACGAGGAAGGCGACCTCGCGGTCATCGACGCGCTCCTTTCCGACGACTACGAGGTCATCTGCACGTCCAGCGGCGAGGAGGCCATCCGGATCCTGGAGGCCTGCCCGACCGCGATCGTGCTGTGCGACCAGCGGATGCCCGGGCTGACCGGCGACGAGGTCGTGTCGCGGCTGCGCGTCCTGTACCCCGACTCGGTGCGCGTGCTCGTCACGGGGTGGGCGGAGCTGGACGCGATCGTGCGCGCCCTGAACGAGGGCCAGATCTTCGCCTACCTCCGGAAGCCCTTCGACGCGGCCGCGCTCAGGGCGACGGTCGCGAGGGCGGTGCAGCACCAGCAGGTCCGCCTCGAGAACCGGGCGCTCCTCGAGGAGGTCCGGCGGATGCGGTCGCTGATGGACCAGGTCGTCCGCGAGCGGACCGCGCTGCTGGAAGAGGAGAACCGGGCGCTGAAGGACCTGTCGCTGGTGGACGAGCTGACCCGCCTGAACAACGTTCGGGCGCTCCGCACCGGCATGAAGGACGACTACGAACGGTGCGTCCGCCTCGGGCGGCCGGTCAGCCTCCTGATGGCGGACGTGGACCACTTCAAGCGGGTGAACGACGAACACGGCCACGCCGCCGGCGACGCGGTCCTGAAGCGCGTGGCCGACGTGCTGCGGACCACGATCCGCGGCGCCGACGTGGTCGCCCGTTACGGCGGGGAGGAGTTCGTGGTGCTCGCGCCCGGATCGGCGGAGGCCGGCGCCACGGTGCTCGCGGAGCGGCTCCGAGGGGCGGTCGAGGCCGCGTCCGCCCCGAACCCGGGGCCCGCGGGGGGTACGCTCGCAGTCACGATCAGCATCGGCGTCGCGGGCGCGGCCCCGGACGAGGCGCCGCCGCTGGACGAGGTCCTCCGCCGCGCGGACGAGGCCATGTACCAGGCCAAGAAGGCCGGCCGCAACCGCGTGGTGACGTGGTCGGACGTCAAGCGGGTCCTGGCCACGAAGCCGCAGTCCACGTTCATCGCGCGGAGTCCGGCGGAGTAGGCTTCGACATCTCCGTCAGCGCCGCCTGCATCCTGGACGTGACCGTCTCGTAGAGCGCGTCGAGCGCGACCGGGTCGGCGTCGGCGCCGGGCGGCAGGCCGTCCGTCGGGATCGGGGCGAGGAACCGCGCGCGGACCTTCACGGGCAGCGGCAGGTGGAACACGGGCCCGACCGCGAGGCCCCACGGCGCCGCGATCATGATCGGCCAGGTATCGACGCGCAGCAGGCGCCGCAGGCCGAGCAGGCGCACGATCCACTCCCCGTCGGACAGCACGAGGAACCCGCCGTGGCCGCCGTGGAAGACGACCGGCACGATCGGCACGCGGTGCCGCACCGCGAGGCGGATGAAGCCCTTGCGGCCGCCGAACTTGATGCGGTCACGCTCGGTCCAGGGCCGGAACGCCTCCAGGTTCCCGCCGGGCGCGACCACCACCTTGCGGCCCCGCGCGAACAGCGCGTCGGCGTTCGCGTGCGTGGCCCTGACCCCGCCCATCCGCGCCAGGAGGTCCCCTACCACCGGGATGTCGAACATGCGGTCGTGGCCGAGCCCGGACAGGACCTCCCCGGTCCCGCGCTCCGCGTACCAGCGGGCGCCCATGCCGAGCAGCTCGAGGAAGGTGATGCCCGAGTCGTGGTTGGCCACGATCAGCGCGGCCCCGCGAGGGACGCGGTCCATGCCCTCGACGTCGAGGCGATACCAGGCCCTGCACAACGCGTCCACGACCGGGACCAGGAAGCGGATCAGCGCGGGGTCGATGTGATCGGGGTTGTCGGGGTCGCGAGCCACGGGGTCACTCCTGACCCTCGCCAGGGGGCGCGACCGTGCCTTCGCCCTCGCCGCCCGGCGACGGCGCGGGTTGGTCGCCCCCCTCCTCGACCCCGGCCGGCGGGCGGATGCGCGGACGCCCGATCACGGTCGGGACCATGGGCTTGACGCCGCCCATCACCGACGGCGGCGCGATCGACGGCGGCTCCGCCCTGGGTGCCGGCTCCGCGGCCGGCGCGGGGGCCGGCTCCTCCGGCGGGGGCGACGGCGGCTGCGCGCGCGGCGGCGGCGTCACCGGCACGGCGGGCGCGGGCACGGACGGCACGGACGGGGCGCCCGGCATCACGCGCGGCGACTCGGGCCTCCCCGCCTTGGCGGGCTCCGCCTTGTCGGTCCCGCCGCGGTCCTCCTCCTTGGCGGGCGCCTTGAAGTCGCCGCCGCGGATCGACGGCTTCTTCGGAATGCACGACGGCCGCGACAGGGTGCCGGTGCAGACCACGCCCCAGTATCCGCCCGACTGCGCCGCCTTCCAGCGCGGGTCCATCCCGAGCAGGGTCCTCAGGAACCGGTTCGGCGTCTGCGCCTCGCCCCCGACGCTCACGCTGCGGTCGAAGAACGGATCGGACAGGCTGAACGCGGCCTCGACGTTCAACTGCCCCTCGCCGAGCGGCTTGCCGTTGAACGTCCGGATGACCGAGTGCTCCTCGATCAGCGCCTTGACGTCCGTCCCGTCGATCTCGGCCTTCTCGAACTGGACGACCGTGGCGTCGCCGCCCGGCGCGCGTCGCTCCGACTTGAACGCGGGCAGGTTCGACCGCTTGTCGAGGTTCACGACGAGGTTCAGCTTGCCGAGGTCCACGTCGGTCAGCGACACGCTGCCGTACTGCTCGCTCCTGAGCGCCGGCTTGACCGCCCGGACCCGCGTCCCGGCCAGCTCGACGCGACCGGTCGAGGCCGCCAGCCCGTCCTTCAGGTTGTAGGTGAGCGTACCCTTGCCGCTCAGCACGCCGCTCACGCGCACGCCGAACAGGGGCATCTCCGGGATCGGGAAATCCGTGATGTCCTTGACGTCCACTGACACGGACTCCTTCGTCTTCAGCACGCTCACCGGCCCGAGTACGCCGCCCCCTGAGCGCGCGACGAGGTCCACCGACACGTCCCCGAACACCAGCCTGAACAGCCCGACCGACACGTCGAGCCGCTCCACGGACAGCGACCGCTTCTGCGGCGGCGCGGCCTGCGCCTCGGCCGGGTGCCCCCCGGCCGGCTCCGGCGGGAGCTCGACCCTGAGGCCCGACAGCGAGACCGACCCGAGCCCGGTCAGGGAGGCGCTCTCGATGGTCACGATCCGCCCGGCCGCGGACAGCCGGCCCTCGAGGTACGCGGCGAGCCGCCCCGACGGGAACGTCAGCACCACGGACACCAGGAACGCGACCACGCCGAACGCGACGTAGCCCGCGGCCTTGCCGACCTTGAGGACGGCGGGCCTCCTCGCCCATGCGACGACGGCGTTCATGGCTCCTCCACCGCGGCAGGGGCCTCGACGACCTCCTCGCCCTGGGACTGGAACGTCGCGATGGTCACGACCGCGCGCACGTGCCTGGGGTTGTTGAACTTGCGGGCCGCGTCCAGCTTGGTCACGAACAGCAGGTCCTTCGACTGCTCGACCTGGTCCAGGAACGACACCAGGTCCACGACCGGGACCTCCCGGAACTCGAGGTTCTGCTCCACCTCCAGGATCCCGCCGGTCTCCTTCCCCTTGGCCTTCGGGGGCTTCTTGACCCCCTTCCTGCCGAACTCGACCGGCGTGTCGGTGGTCTTGCCCTCGAACGACACGATGTCCGACAGCCTGTTGCCGGTCGCGCCGGGCACCTCGTCCACCAGCTCCATCCGCTTCAGGATCTCGTTCGCCGCGACGCGGACCGACGTCCGGTTGCTGCGGACCGCGTCCTCGACCGCCTTCCGCGTGTCGGACAGCTCCCTGTACCGCGGGGCCAGCTCCAGCAGTTCCGCCATCACCTGCCGGTCGTGCGCGATCTCCTCGCGGATCGCGCCGAACACGGCGGACGACGCGAGCCAGGTGATCGCGGCGAGCATGCCCACGACCACCCCCCCCAGGACGCCGAACAGGCGCCGCTCGCGCGGTGTCATCCGCGAGATCATGGCGCCGACGTTCTCGAACGGCAGCTTCATTCGTCCCTCTTCGCCTTGGCCGGCGCGTCAGCGGCGCCCGGGGCGTCCGTTGCACGCGCCGTCGCCCCGGCCGGCGGCAGTCCGCCGGCGCGCTTCTTTTGCGCCTCCTTCGGGGAGCAGTCCACGGTGAACCGCAGCGCGAACCGCTGCCACCCCTGGTGCCGCTCGAACTGGATGCGCTCCGTGCTCTCGGTGACCACGTCCTTGAAGCACGGGTCCGTCTTCATCTTCGCCACGAGCGCGTCGAGCGTCTCGATCGAGTCCGCCTCGCCGCGCATCGACGCGCCCCGAGGCTCGACCCGGACGCTCTCCAGTTCGACCTTGTAGCCCTGCTCGCCGGCGGCCTCCCCGGCCTCCTCGCCCAGGCCCGGTCCCCAACCAATCCCCGTACCCGTACCCGAGCCCGTGCCCGTACCCGCTCCCTCTCCCTCCCCACCCGCACCGCTCGAAGCATCGCTGCGCTTGCCCATCCCCATCACCGCCCCGATCACGCGGTTCAGGGTGTCGACCGCGGTCCACCGCGGGAACAGGCGCACGTCCTCGTCGGACAGCGCCTTCATCGTCTTCAGCACGCCGTCGAAATCGTCGCGCTCCTTGCCGAGCACCTGGGCGGTGAACGCGCGGAGGTCCGCCCGGACCGCCTCGCGCTCCGCCGACAGCCCGACGTACTTCGCGACCGCGTTCCCGATCCCGAGCAGCGCGAACAGCGCCAGCGCCACCGCGAAGTACCGGAACCGCTCGCGCAGCAGCCCGTGCGCCCCCTCCGGCGAGAACTGCCCGCCGCGGAGGTCCAGGCTGCCGGCCCCGCTGCCGGCCGCGGCCAGCGCGAGCGCGACCGACTTGGCCATGGCCGGGGACAGGCCCACGCACGCCTCGGCCCCGGGGATCGACAGCGCGCCGGGGTCGAGCACGGTGCATGGGATCCCGAGCGCCTCCCGGAGCGGCCCGACCAGCACGTCCGCGCGCGGCCCGCCGACGCGCACGGCCCCGAGCGCGGCGCCGGACTCGGACGCGGCGGCCGCCGACAGCACGACCTCGCGCAGGAACGCCGCGGACGGCTCCGTCCCCCCCGCGGTCACTGCCTCGCCGGGCGACGTGGAGCGCGCGAGCACCGGCCGGAGCCCATCCGCCACCACGACGTCGAGCGTGGACCCCTCGGCCCACACGACCATCTGCGCCCCGCCGCCCTCGGGGGCCGGCAGGTAGGGCACCAGCGCGAGCATGCACACGCCGTCGAGCGACACGTGCCTCGGGTCGATCCCCTCGACCGCGCGCTCCGCCAGCCACGAGGCAAGCTCCTCGCGCCGGACGGCGACCGCGAGCACCTCGGTCCCGTGCGATGCGGTCGAGACCTTCTCGAACGCGCAGTGGATCTCGTCGGGCTGGAGGATCTGGCCGACCATCTGCATCGGGAGCGCGGCCTCGACCTTGTCCATCTCCTTGAAGGGGAAGGCCACGCGACGAACGAAGCCGCGGTCGCCCGGGTAGGCGATCGCGACCGAGTCGAGCCCCGACAGCGGCGGCAGCAGCGCGCGGCCCAGCGCCTCGACCACGGACAGGGGCGGCGGCGCGGCCGGCATCCCGGCCTCGTACGAGGCGGTTGTGCCCGACGGCACCGCGGACGCGGCCTCGGCGGCCCACGCGGGCTCGCCCGACGGCACGCCGCCGCCGACCACGCGCTCGATCTCGTGGGCCGCCTTCAGCTCGAACCGGCGCAGGCGCGTCTCGATGACCGCCACCCGCACGGTCCGCTCGTCCCAGGTGAGCCCGAGGACCCGGTGTCCCATTTCGTCAATTCCCCGCGGCGGCGTCGAAGCCGCTCTCCTTCCAGTACAGCCAGTTCGTGGAGCCCGCGTCGATGACCGCCGTGATCTGGTGGCCGGACTGGCCGACCCACCCGCGCGAGACCACGCGCAGGGCCTTGCTCTTCGTGCCGACCATCGGCCTGAGCGTCGCGGCGTTGATCTGGATCATCTGGCTCAGCGGGACGGGCTCGCCCGGGAGCCGCGACCAGAACTGGATGAAGTCGTTCTCGCCGTTGAACGGCGGCGCGAAGATCGCGCGCTTGATGTTGCGGCACGTCTCCATGAACCCGATGGCGAGGTCGATCGGGAACACGGCGCCGACCGCGCCCGGGGGCCCGCAGACCGAGTACGGGTCGAGGCCGCCCGCGAGGTTCTCGCAGACGATGGCCCGGATCAGGAACGGGTCCGCCTCGTTCACGTTTTT
>Ga0194127_10005869_pt1 | contig 14217 bp, 16 predicted proteins | sample TA2KigC100mmetaG_FD_148624 | JGI IMG/M metagenome (GOLD analysis project Ga0194127, IMG submission 148624) | Freshwater microbial communities from Lake Tanganyika, Tanzania - TA2015036 Kigoma Deep Cast 100m | ecosystem: Environmental > Aquatic > Freshwater > Lake | place: Tanzania: Lake...
CCCCAGCAGCATCGGGACGGGTACGACGCAGGCCGTCGATGCCGCGACAGTCTCGCAAGCCGTGGCCGAAGCCGGCACCGACACCACGCCGCGCATGTGGACGGCCGAGCGGGTGAAGCAGGCGATTGCGGCGCTCGCGAGCGGCGGCGTAAGCCTGTCCGGCAACAACACCTGGACAGGCAACAACACCTGGACAGGCACTCAGACCTTCCAGGACATCTCAACTTCTGGCAACGTGGGGATTGGGACGACAAGTCCGGGGGCAAAACTGGATGTGGCTGGAAACATTCGTTTATCGGCAGCCTCTCCCAATATCGAATTCAATAATGGTGGAGGAATGATTTATGGGCCAACTGGGCATACGTTAGCCTTTGCCACTGGTGGTGGCCCAAGTACGCCTACCGAACGTATGCGTATCAACTCCAGCGGCAACGTGGGTATTGGGACGAGTTCGCCGTCAGACTTTGGAGGAGCTAACCTTCAAGTTCAAAACTCAAATATTGGTTCTATTCTGTGGAGCAATGGAACATATACAGGGCAATTGCTTGCATCGGCTGCAGCGGAAGTGACTATCGGTTCACGTAGCAATCATCCGCTGCGATTTGGTACTAATGATACCGAGCGGATGCGGATCGACTCCTCCGGCAACGTCCTTGTTACGACTGCCGCTGGCCTCGGCTACGGCACAGGCGCAGGTGGAACGGTAACGCAGAGTACGAGCAAGAGTACAGGCGTTACGCTGAACAAGCCGACTGGTCAGATCATGATGCACAATCAGGATATGACCCCCAGCGCGCGCATCGTGTTTCAAGTTAACAACTCTTTGGTTGCGGCGACCGATACGGTGGTCGTTACGTGTCAGTATTCTCTTGTGAATTATACGGTTGAAGCAGGACAGGTTGCGGCTGGATCGTTCTATGTTGCGATTAAGAATAATACTGCAGGGACACTTGTTGGAGAGACACCTGTAATCAACTTCGCCATCATCAAGGGAGCAACAACATGATTAAAGTAATCCACTACCCCGACACCAACAGCGTCGAAGTTACTTGGATGCGCGAGGTCGCCCCTTCCAAATTTGTCCCCGAACAGCGCATCGACGAAGTTCGGGACGAGGACGGTAATGTTGTTACCGAAGCACAAGTAATTCCGGCGCAGACCATTCCGGCAGTGACGGAGCAAACCCGCTGCCACTCCTACGACGATCGCCAGATGGACATGCTGCGGGATGACCTCGGTGCGGAAGTATCCGAGTACGAAGCTCTGATCGCGGAAGTGTTGGCGAATCAGAAACCGCTGCCACAGCCGACGTTGGAAGAAATCAAGGAAAAAGCACACACCGACATCGAACGCCAGCGCGACGTGGCCCTCGCTGCCGGATTCATGCACAACGGCCACCGCTATTACGTCGATCAGACCATGATCGCCGCGTTGAACGGTAGGCTGACTCTGTGGCAGGAGGGCAAGATCGCCAACATCTCCCTGCCCGTGCGGCGCATGGACAACAGCATCGTGATGCTGGATCGGGCCGAGCACGCCGATCTGGCCGACGCGCTGCGGCAACACGGCGAAGCGATCTACGCGGCATCGTGGGCGGCGAAGGACGCGCTGTGATCCGCCTCGCCCTGCTGGAGCCGTATTTGACGCAGCCGGCAGCACCGAAAAGGGTATGGGGATGATCCACGCTCAACGGATAACGAGGGGCTGACATGGCGAACACGGGGCTTGTACAGTTCAAGAACAACGCCCAGCTCGATGCCGAGCAGGCGGCCATGGCGCCGCCGGCGGATTTCTCTACGCTGATCAGCGACCTTGCCGGTCATGTCCGCAAGCTCTGGGACTCGGCCTACGAGAACAAGCGGTCGTTCGAGCAGGACATGCTCAAGGCCTTGCGGCAACGCAACGGCGAGTACGAGGTGGACAAGGCGCAGAAGATCGCCAAGCAGGGCGGAGCCGATGTCTACATGCTCCTGACCGAGGTCAAGTGCCGGGCGGCCGAGAGCTGGCTGCGGGACATCATGCTGGGCCAGGGCGAGCTGCCATGGGACATCCAGCCGACGCCAGTGCCGGACATCGCGCCGGAAGAGATGCAGCTCATCATGATGGCCATAGGCGAGCAGGTGTCGCAGTACGTGCAGATGACCGGCATGGCGCCGCAGCAGCACGAGCTGGACGACCTCAAGGAACTGGTGATGCGCAAGGTGAAGTCCAAGCGCAACACCGAAGCGCAGGAAGCCGTCGACGGCATGAAGGCCGAGATGCAGGACCAGACGGCGGAAGGCGGGCTGGTCGAGGCGGTAAACCGCTTCATCTCGGACCTCGTTACGTTCTCCGCGGGAATCATCAAGGGACCGATCGTCTCGCGCAGGCCGTACCTCTCCTGGGGACGGGACATGCAGAGCGGCAAGACCGTGCCGATGGTCGCCGACAAGATCATGCCGGTGTTCAAGCGGGTCAGTCCGTTCGATTTTTTCCCCGAGGCGGGTATCAGCAGCCTCGACGACGGTTGGGTGTTCGAGCGGCACGAGTTCACGCGCAAGCAGCTCGCGCAGATGAAGGGCATGCCGGGCTACGACGACCAGGCCATATCGGAGGCCCTGCGGGATCACGACGACGGGCTGCTGAACAACTGGCTGAGCGTGGACTACAACGAGCTCACGCGCAAGAGACTCGAGCAGCGCGTGGGGTTGTCGTTGATCGAGTCGCCGAATCCGACGTTCTACGTTCTCGAGGGCTGGGGTAGCGTCAGTGGACAGCTGCTGCTTGACTGGGGGATGACGCCGGCGGAAGTGCCGGATCCGGACCGCGAGTACGAGGTCAATGTCTGGCAGGTCGGGCGCTTCACCATTCGCGCGGTGATGAACTACGACCCGATGGGCGAGAAGCCGTACGGCATGACGAGCTTCATCAAGGTGCCGGGCGGACTGTGGGGCAAAGGCGTGCCGGACGCGGTGCGCGACGTGCAGGACATCTGCAACGCAGCCGCGCGCGCGATGGTCAACAACATGGCGATTGCTTCCGGGCCGCAGGTCGAAGTGACCGTGGACCGGCTGCCGCCGGGGGAGGACATCGAGGAGATGTACCCCTGGAAGATCTGGCAGACGACATCGGATCCGCTGGGCTCCACGGCACCGGCGGTGCGGTTCAACAATGCCAACCCGATGACGGCGCAGCTGATGCAGCTGTACGAGAAGTTCGCGCGCATGGCGGACGAGCAGTCGGGCATCCCGGCCTATGTCTACGGCGATACGGACATCCAGGGCGCGGGGCGCACGGCGTCGGGCCTGTCCATGCTGATGGGCAGCGCGGGTAAGGGCATCCGTCAAGTAGTGACGCACATCGACCAGGACATCATCACGCGGCTGCTGCGCCGGCTGTATGTCTACAACATGCGGTTCCACCCGGACGAGACGATCAAGGGCGATGCCATGATCGTGCCGAAAGGCGTCTCGTCGATCGTCAAGGAGCAGCTCAACCTGCGCCGCGTGGAGTTCCTGCAGATCACGGCGAACCCGATCGATGCGCAGATCGTGGGGCCGAAGGGCCGCGCGGCGATCCTGCGCGAGGTGGCCAAGGGTCTTGAAATGGACGTCGACAACATCATTCCCTCCGAGGACGAGCTGGAGATACAGCAGAAAATGCAGCAGCGACTGCAGGAGATGCAGATGGGCATGCCCCAGGAGCAGATGGACACCCAGCGGGACGGCAGCGGGGCCATGACGGGCACCGCGGTGAGGCATGCGGGGAACAATGTCGCGTCGACCAGGTCGCCTGGAGCGATAGCATTCGAGTCAGCGAGAGGTAAGCAATGATCATCGCGGGGCTCTGCACATGCGCGCTGCAGGGCGTCTGGGATGGGGTGCACCAGCCCCCGCTGGGGCCAACTCCACGATCAAGGCGCGCGGCTTTTTCCGGTGTACCCTGCCGGGATACAGAATTTAACCGATGAGGAGTTAATAGGTCTTTTCCTACGGGCGCGAGGGAGAGGTCCATTGACAGGTCGAGCGAATCATCTATAGTTAGCGCTAACTAACCTGAAAAGGAAAGGATTCGTCATGAGTTCAGGCACCACAGAATGTATTACCCCCACGCAGATCGCCATGCAGGTGGTCGACTCGCCGTTGAAAGGCTCGTTGCTTCAAGTCACTCTCTCACCGGCTGCCGTAGCCACGGTAACTGCTGCCGAACAGAACGTCACAGTTACTGGTCTGGCCGTGACCGACCTTGTCTTTATCGGCCCCTACACCTGCGCGACGGCTGTCGGCCTGTGCGGCGCCCGCGTTTCGGCGGCCAACACCCTGACCCTGCGGTTCGTCAATCCGACCGCTGGCTCGGTGACGCCGACCGCGTCGCAGACCTACACCTTCCTTGTCGTCAAGACCGCGTAATGCTGGTCCCGACAGAGGTACTGGAAGAAATGAAGCTCATCGCCCGCCACAACCCCCGGTTCATGGACTGGTTGCGTGCCCAGCGTGAGCTCGAGCGAGACAACCTCGAGATGAATGGCAATGACGTCACTCGAGGGAGGGCTCTGGCCCTCAAGGAGCTTCTGCACGCCTTCAAAGGTGCGGAGAAAACCCGATAGGATCCCCGGATAACGGATAAGTACCTATCGATTAGCGACACTCCAGAAAGGACCGCTATGCCACTGCCGGAACAAGTACGCAAGCAAATCGAAGCCGCGGATCAGACCGTCGCCGAGCTGGCCAAGCCCGTTGACGCTGGTACTCCGTCGGACCAGTCACCCCCTCAAGGCGAACCCCCCGCTCCCACCGGCGAAGTTGTGCCGTTCACCCCCAAAGCACCGGAGGAGAAGACGTGGGAAGAGCGCTTCAAGGCGCTGCAGGGGATTTTCGACGCGAAGCTACCCCAGCTTCAAAACGAGCTGAAGACCTCGCAAGCGGTCTCCGACCAGCAGCGGCAGATGATCATGGCTCTCCAGAACCAGGTCCAGCAGCTGCAACAGGCTCCGCAACCGTCCAAACCGGCTGCACCCGCTTCCGCGCTGACCGAAGACGAACTCACGGACTACACGCCCGAGTTCTTCTCCATGATGCAGCGGTGGCTCGAGCCTCAGCTCAATCCGATCAAGCATGCGATTGTCGAGCTTCAACGCAGCATCGCCCCGGCGGTGCAGCAACTCACGTCGCAGGTGCAGACGGTCGCGCAGACGCAGGCGCTTACCCGGGAAGACAAGTTCTTCCAGGATGTGTCGAACGCGGTGCCGAACTGGGAGCAGCTCAACGTCGATCCGAAGTTCCTCGAGTGGCTCGGCGTGGTCGATTCGATGACCGGCATCAGCCGGCACGCGTACCTGTCAGATGCCCGCGCCAATCTCGACGCGGGCCGGGTTGTTGCCATCTTCAAGGCGTATCAGCCTGGGGTTGGCGGCAGCACCACCCAAGCCGGCGCAAGTGCTGCGCAAGTTCACCCGCAATCCGAGCTCGAGAAACAGGTCACTGTCGAGTCGAATCGGCGTCCGACGCCCCCCGCTGGCGGGCAGGAGACGAAGACGTACTCGCAGAAGGACCTGGACAAGCTGTACGCCGACTGGCGTCGTGGCCTGTACAAGGGCAAGGAGGCGGAATTTCAGACGAAGGAGCGCGAACTGCTGGAGGCAATCAACTCCGGCCGGTACGCGAAACGCTAACTCGATAGGAGAAAATCATGCCGTTTCCCGTTTCTGCAGGTTCGGCCAGTTACACTGGCAACTTTATCCCCGAGCTCTGGGCAGCCAAGCTGATCCAGAATTTCTACGATGCCACCGTTTTCGGTGACATCGCCAACACGGACTACGAAGGCGAGATCAAGTCGTTCGGCGACAAGGTGCAGATTCGCACCACGCCGGAGATGACCATCCGTTCGTACTCCAAGGGCCAGACGCTGACCCTGGACCGTCCGGACAAGGCGAAGATCACGCTGAACATCGACCAGGGCGAATACTTCGCCGCGATCGAGGACGATGTGGACAAGGTGCAGGCGGACATCAATCTGCTCGACGCCTGGTCCAAGGACGCCTCCGAGCGCATGAAGATCAAGATCGATACCAACCTCCTGGGTTCGGTCTACGCTGACGTCGCCGCCGCCAACACCGGCAACTCTGCCGGTCGCATCAGCGGTAACATCGCCCTCGGCGCCTCCGGTTCGCCGGTGCAGGTGACCAAGATGAACATCCTCGACTACATCGTCGACCTGGGTGTCGTCCTGGACGAGCAGAACGTGCCCGAGTCCAGCCGCTGGCTGGTCATGCCGGCCTGGATGTGCGGCCTGATCAAGAAGTCCGACCTGAAGGATGCGTCGATGACCGGCGACGGCCAGTCGATTCTCCGCAACGGCCGGATCGGCTCGATCGAGCGGTTCACCATCTACATGAGCAACAACATCTCGAAGATCGTGGATGGCGCGTACACCTGCTACAACGTGCTGGCCGGGCACAAGATCGGTCTGACGTTCGCTTCGCAGATGACCGAGATGGAGACTCTGCGCGCCGAATCCACCTTCGGAAATATTATTCGCGGCCTGCAGGTCTACGGGTTCAAAACCGTCAAAGGTGAAGCCCTGGCCCGCCTGTACGCGCGTCCGTGAGCGAAATCAACAACTTAGCGACGTAGCGAGTTGACCGTGCTGACAGATCTGTACCCACCTACTACCCTGCCGAACGTTCTTTTTCGGGGGTGGGAGAGGGTGCTTGAAGGCGCGGTCGACTCGAAACCTCGTTCCAAATTGAAAGGAGACTGAAACATGGCTGCACAGACCATTGCGCAAATGCAGGCTGCGGGTATTAACCCGGGCCTCACCGACGTTGCGTCCTTCCCCGGCTTCACTGTCATCGACTACGTCGTCGACGGCAGCAAGAAGGCGGTTGCCGCGACCGATACGGTCGAGTTCTACACAGTCCCGACGGGCGCAAGCCTGCTGATCCTCGGTGCCTCGGTCTACGTCAACGTCGCGGCTACCGCGAACGCGAACTTCGATCTTGGCATCTGGGCCAGCTCGCACTCCAACATCGAGGGCCTGGCCGCGTTCGACCTCGACGCCACTGCGGGCACCAACGTCCACAAGAAGGCTACCGCTGCCAACCTGGCCGCGTCCACCAACAAGCTCACGTTCGAGATGGACACCGCAGCCCTCGGTTCGGGCAGCATCCGGATCCGTATCTACGGCATCCTGATGGCCTAATAGGAACGGGAGGGGCTTCGGCTCCTCCCTTCCACCACGAACACTGCGGAGGGCCACTATGGCACAGCAATCGGCGTATGTGATGAACAAGCGCACGGGGGTCGTCTTCGTCGCCACCACGATTCTGCGTGGCATGGATGACATGGAGCCGTGCAACATGGATGGGACACCGTTCCTGGCATTTGTCGAGGAACTTGACTCGGCGAACGAACCCGAGCCCGGCCCGGTCGCAGCCGATACCGATCCGGTGCTGAACAAGGACGTGGTGGCAGATGTCGTGCCGCCCGCTATGGATGAGCAATGACTCCACAGGACGTCATCGACGACGTCCGCGTCCTGATTAACGATACGACTATAACCTATCGGTATTCGGATACGGCGTTACTGCAGTTCGTCAACGAGGCGATGGGTCGCATTGCGGTCCTTCGTCCTGATCTTTTTTCCACGTTTGGCACCGTAGCATGCACCGCCGGCGCGGTGATCCAGTCGGCCCCCACCGGCAGCTTCCGGTTGATGGAAGTGATGCGCATCCAGAACGGCGCCGCCGTGGTCGAAAGCAACCGGGAGACGATGGACCAGAATCTCCCCTCCTGGCCGTCCGATACGGCCGCCGCCGCGAGTGTGTGGATGCGCCATCCGCGGGACCCCAACAAGTTCTTCATCTACCCGAAGGCGCCTTCTTCCCAGACGCTCGAGATCGAGTACGCACTGTCTCCGGTCGAGGTTGCGATTGGTGGCACCCTGGCCTTGCCTGACGTGTATCTGCCGGTCCTGGTCGATTGCGTGGTGTTCCTGACCCAGTCGATAGACAACGAGCATGTCAACAGCGGGCGGGCAAAGCTGTTTTATGACTCGTTCACCCAAGCCCTAGGGGTTTCCGGGCAGAACCGGATCGTGACGGATACTGAGTCCGGCGGCTTGCCGGAGGAGGCGACAGTCTAATGGCTACTCTGGCTTTCAGCACTGTCACTGCGCGGGTCCTGCCCTATGTTACCGGGTGCCCGATTCCTGTCGTGGAGATCGCCATCCGTGAGGCAGCGATCGATTTCTGCGAGCGCACGCAGGCTTGGCGCGAGGATCTGAACGCGATCAACGTGGTGGACGGAACCAGTTCGTATGCACTTGCGGCAGCCATGCCGGTGGCTACTGGTGAGGTGATCGTGCCGCTGGTGGTGAAGTACGACAGCGTGGTGATCACTCCCCTCGACAATATCACCGTGCGTACCATGTATCCGGACCATCCGGATACGGTGAACAAGTCCCCCTCGCAGTATTACCAGTTCACCGAGCAGCAGACCATCAACCTGGTGCCGGTTCCCGACTCCAACATCACCGGAGGGCTCGAGATATTCGCGGCCGTACGGCCGCTTAGGAGCGCCACCGGGATGGACCAGGCGGTCTTGGCCAAGTGGGGGTGGATCGTCGAGGCCGGGGCGCTGCACCGGCTATGCGTGATGCCGGGGAAGAACTGGTCGAACCCGAAGCTCGCCGAGTTTTTCGGCAGGCGGTTCGTCTCGGGATGCAACACCGCGAATGCCGAGGCACGGAAGGGCTACACCGGGCGTAGTTTGGGTGTACGCATGCGGGAATTTTATTGAGGTGAACCATGGGCATTAAATTCGCCAACAACGCCAGCTCCACCCTAAAAGTCGGGATCAGCGCTGTCGCTACTTCCATGACTGTCGACACCGGCGATGGCGCCCTGTTCCCTGCGGCAGGCGGTAGCGACTGGTTCTACTGCACGCTAATCATCGCAGCGACCAACACCCGGGAGATTGTCAAGGTTACTTCACGCACGGGCGACGTGTTCACCATCACGCGCGCGCAGGAAGGTACAACCGGAACAGTGTTTTCTACCGGCGATCTGGTGCGGCTGCAGCTTACTGCCGCGGCGTTGAATGAATTTGCTCATGTAGCCGCAAACAACACCTGGACAGGTACGCAGACCTTCCGTGACAACAAGTTCGAGATCACGGACGACGGCGATACGACGAAGAAGTTGGCGTTCCAATGCAGCGGGATCACGACCGGCACAACCCGTACAGCGACTTGGCCGAATCAAGACGGCACGGTGGCGCTAACTGACTCGCTTGGCATGCGCAACAAGATTATCAACGGGGATATGCGGATCGCACAGCGTGGGACATCGGCTACCACGCAAGGTTACTCCACCGTTGACCGATGGTATATCAACAGAAGCGACAGCGTTTCTGGACTTACGATGACGCAAGTATACGGAGCTTTTGGGACAGTGCGGCATTGTTTGGGCTTGCATAGAGATGCTGGCAACACAAGTACGGCTACGTTGAATATGTACCAAGCTATTGAGGGTATGAATTGTCGTGACTTGGCCGGTAATAATGTTACGGTTTCGTTCCTTGTTGGCGCAGGCGGGAATGTCACAGCCACAGGGCATTCCGTTTCTCTGTATTACCAAACTACAACTACCGACATTGGCCCTGCTGGAAGCTGGACACTCGTCTCCAGCTCATCTTTTACTGTAACAGCATCATCATCTTTCACGCAGAAAACCGCCACATTCGCGGTGCCGTCAAATGCTACTCAGTTGAAGCTTGTCATTACCTTCGCAGTGAGTGGAACCGCTGGCGCTGATGATCGTTTCTACATCACCGGCGTCCAACTCGAAGCCGGCTCCACCGCCACTCCCTTCGAGTCCCGCCCATACGGTACAGAGTTGGCGCTGTGTCAGAGGTATTTTCAGTTTGCCGGTTCAGGTGCTAACGGATCATTTGATAGTTCTACGACTTTCATCCAAATTACTGAAAAATGCGTTGTTCCAATGCGAACCGCGCCAACAGGCTCGATTGTCAGCGGAGTCACCGCAGCGTTCCGCTCAATGGGATCGGACTTTACAGCTGCTTCTCCAGCTTTAGCTAATTTTTCAACTGTAGGCGGCACATCTTTTTGGACGCAAGTGTCTGGTTTTACAGGCGGTACTTCTAACGCTGTTGTAACTGCTCGCAATCAAATAACGACAAACGGTGGTAACTTTATTGCCCTTTCTGCGGAGCTATAAGCCATGTACAAACTAACCAACTCCACCAGCATTACACGCCTCGCTGACAACGCCTGCATCCCCAACGATCCTGCTAATACGGACTACCAGCAATACCTCGCATGGCTCGCAGAAGGCAACACACCGCTGCCTGTCGATCCGCCGACGCCTGAAGAAAAGCGCACCGACATCGAGCGCCAGCGTGACGCCGCCCTCGTCGCAGGCTTCACATGGAAAGGCCATGAGTACCACGTCGATCAGACGATGATTTCCGCGCTCAATGGCCGCCTGACGCTGTGGCAGGAAGGGAAGATCGATGCGAAAGCCACACTGCCCATCCGGCGCATGGACAACAGCATCGTGATGCTGGATCGGGCCGAGCACGCCGATCTGGCCGACGCGCTGCGGCAACACGGCGAAGCGATCTATGCGGCATCGTGGGTGGCGAAGGACGCGCTGTGATCCGCATCGCCCTGCTCATTGCGCTCCTCCTGCCGTTCGGCGTCCAGGCCGGGCCGCTGGACGAGACTCGCCACTGCGGCGAGCCGAAGCGCGACAAGCAGGGCCGCATCGTGCGGCGAGCCGACGTGCTGGACGCCTTCGCCAGGCTACATCCGTGCCCCTCGACCGGCGAGCGCAAGCGGTCGTGCCGCGGTTGGGCCATCGACCATGTCATCCCGCTGTCTGTCGGCGGGTGCGACGCCGTGCCTAACCTGCAATGGCTGCCGAACGAGATCAAGTCCTGCGCCGGCACGAAGTGCAAGGATCGGTGGGAGAGGACGGTGTACGCGAGATGACAGTCCACCTGATCCACGGCATCCACGCCACGCACGGTGGTAGCACCGCCAAGCTGGCGACCTATCTGCGCGCGATGGGGCATGATGTAGAAGTGCATAGTTACGGGTACGCCTTCGCTTCGACGAGCGCGCTCCCCGGCTGGACAAACTACCTGAACCGTCGCCGGGCGGAGAAGTGCGCCAAGCGCATCAAGGACGGCGACAGCGTGGTGTGCCATAGCAACGGGGCGGCGGTGACGTACCTTGTGCAAGAGCCGCCGCTGCGGACGCTTAAGGATGTCGTCCTGATCCAGCCGGCGCTCGACCGGGACGCCGTGTTCCACAATACCGAGCGCGTACTCTGCATCTACAATGAGCGCGACGATCTGGTCGGCCTGTCGTCAATTCTGCCGGGGAACTACTGGGGCGCGATGGGCAAGCTTGGCCCGGACGACTCGCATCACAACGTGGAAAAGTGGGACTCGCTCAACCCGCCGCGTGGGTTGCCGTTCTGCGGAGGACACACCGACATGTTCGAGAAGGCGAACATCGGGGCGTGGGCAACAACGATCGGAACCTGGCTTCATAACAAGGAGTGAAAAATGGAAGAACAAGAAGCACAGCGGCGCAAGTGGCGGTTGAACCGGGAGATCAGCGCGGGGGACTTGATTGCCATTGCAGTCGCAATCACGGCGGTCATGACGACCTACTTCCAGCTGGACAAGCGGGTGGCTGTGGTCGAAATTATTAGTGCGCAGAACAATGCCACACTTAAGCACGACGTGAGCGAGATCAAGCAGGACGTTCGCCGGCTTGGTGATAAGATCGAACGGTACGTCGAGCATCGAAAATGAGAAGCATCAACGGCATCATCATCCACTGCTCCGCAACGCCGAACGGGAAACCGTTCACGGAGGAGGACATCGACCGCTGGCACGACGAGCGGGGCTTCGCGCGGCGCGGGTATTGGCGGATGAAGTTCAACCAGACGCTTTGCGCCATCGGCTACCATTACGTAGTGCGGATCGACGGCACCGTGGCCACCGGCCGGCATGAGGACGAGGTCGGTGCACACGCTGGTGGCTTCAACGCCCGGACGATCGGCGTCTGCCTGATCGGCACGGACGGCTACTCCCCGGAGCAGTGGAGCTCGCTCGCCGGACTGATCGATGGCCTGCGGAGTCGCTACCCCGAGGCGAAAGTGATCGGGCACCGGGATCTCTCCCCGGATCTGAACGGCAACGGCGTGGTTGAGCCGGACGAGTGGGTGAAGATCTGCCCTGGGTTCGACGTGAAGAGTTGGCTGGTCAACACGAAGATCGCGCCCGCGTCGGCGCTGCTCGAGGACTGACGGAGGCATCATGACGCAACCGGCGTTGGTAACAGGAAGCACCTCCAGTGCGATCGGCATGGGGGGAGGCACTACCGGCGGTGTATTTTTCTCCGATCCGATGTTGCAGAGCGCGTTTTCCGCTCCGCTTACGGCGGAAGATTACGCAGGGTTCATGCTTAGCGCACCCGGGCAATACAGGGCTGTTCGCGACGCTGATTATGGAACCTGGACGATGCCACATCCGGATGAAGTGCTCGTCCCGGGTACGTGGACGTCCGGCGCGACCTATGGAGCGCCGGTAGCACCCAACGCGTACAATTGGGAACGGTACTTTGAGCCCTCGGTGAGCACCTGGACGATGCCACATCCGGATGAAGTGCTGTACCCGGACATTGACAATACGGGGAACAATACGCCGAGGATATATCGTGGCGGCGCAGAAGTTTCCGACTCGACTGCGTTGAACGAACGGGAACGACGCGCGTTTCAAGCATTGCGCGATCCGAAATCCTCCAACGTGTTTGACGCGAAGTCGCACCCGGCGTACTCGAGGCTGCGGCCATCATGGTACACCTCGCCGTTTGCGATGGGTCATAAGTACGGGTTCAGTCCAAAGCATGAGACGCTCGCCGGTATAGAAGCTCAGTATAAGTCGAGTAACCCGGGCTATGTTCCGATGGACTTTTTCGCCAAGTCCATCAGCGATAAGCTGTCCACTACCAATGCGCCAACTTACGGCAACATCGCCCTGGCGACGGACGTGCTCGATGCCTGGCGGCAGCAGCCTGCTATGAGTGGTAAGTTTTCCGGCATCGATGATTTCCCTTCTATATGGGAAGGGTGGGGCCAACCGAACTCGGTGGCACGGCGGGAGGAGCACGCGTATATTACAAAAAAATTAAAAAAAGCCGCCAAAGATAAAGGGCCGTTCGGCGGTGGCTTTCTCGGCAAGCTCTTCTCTTTTGCCGGGCCGATACTGAGCTTTATTCCCGGGCTGCAACCTTTAGGTTGGGCGCTTGGGGCCATGAACGCAGTAGCCAGTGGCGATCCGCTTCGCATGATTCTCGCAGCTGCTGGTCCGATCATGTCCTCCATGAACACACCCAACGTCGGCGGTGGCGATTTGGGTGGCGGGCTGGTTGCGCCGGAGAGTTTCTCATTCGGTGATTCATTGAGTAGTGGGTGGAGTAGCGGCCCAGGCCTCGGACTTCAGGCGCCTGCCAACTGGGGGGTCGGTGGATTCTCGCAGACTGCGCTGCCGGGGATTTCACTCACATCTGGACTGACCTCCGCGGTGCCAGGGGTTGCTGCCAGCACGCTCGGCAGTGGGCTGTCGATTCCGGCGCTGCTTCCGCAGCAGACCTCCGCGGTGCCAGGGTTTGCTGACAGCACGCTCGGCAGTGGGCTGTCGATTCCGGCGCTGCTTCCGCAGCAGACCTCCGCGGTGCCAGGGTTTGCTGACAGCACGCTCGGCAGTGGGCTGTCGATTCCGGCGCTGCTTCCGCAGCAGACCTCCGCGGTGCCAGGGTTTGCTGACAGCACGCTCGGCAGTGGGCTGTCGATTCCGGCGCTGCTTCCGCAGCAGACCTCCGCGGTGCCAGGGTTTGCTGCCAGCACGCTCGGCAGTGGGCTGTCGATTCCGCCGGGGGCTGCGGAGGCGTTCGGCACGCCCGCCTGGAGTGGTTCCAGCAACAGCCTGCTGGGCAACAAACTCGTGCAGCAAGCGGCCAAGGGCGCGCTTAAGCTGGGCATGAAGGGCCTGATGAACGACGGCTCCGACGACAGACTTGGTCACCTGCGCGCTGTGCAGGAGAAACAGAAAGGCCAACCACCGATTCTGCAGCAGCCGCAGGCGGCGATGGCGCCGCCAACACAGGCCAGTCCGGAAGCTAACCAGCGGTGGCTCAGACTGA
>Ga0194127_10005871_pt1 | contig 14215 bp, 9 predicted proteins | sample TA2KigC100mmetaG_FD_148624 | JGI IMG/M metagenome (GOLD analysis project Ga0194127, IMG submission 148624) | Freshwater microbial communities from Lake Tanganyika, Tanzania - TA2015036 Kigoma Deep Cast 100m | ecosystem: Environmental > Aquatic > Freshwater > Lake | place: Tanzania: Lake...
GGTGTTTGAAGGTTATGCTAAAGATAAGGTTCCCAAAGATGAGGAGAGTTATACTATCTGGAAAAAGTTTATTTCTGAGGATCGCATCATTCTAGCATCCAAAAAAGATAATTTTTGGGAAATGGGTGACACAGGACCTTGTGGACCTTGTACCGAAATTCATGTGGATCTGCGAAACGAAACAGAACGCAGAAAAATAAATGGAAAAGACCTTGTCAACAGAGATCATCCGCAAGTGATTGAGATATGGAACAATGTATTTATGCAATTTAACCGAAAGGCGGATAGTTCGCTTGCACCCTTGCCGGAAACCCATGTAGATACTGGAATGGGATTGGAACGTCTGGCTATGGCTTTACAAGGAAAACAAAGTAATTACGATTCGGATTTATTTCAAACGCTAATTCAACACATAGTAAAAGTTTCAGGAATTACGTATGGAAAATCCGAGGAAACAGATATTGCGCTGCGTGTAATTGCAGATCACGTTCGAACAATTGCATTTTCGATTGCGGATGGTCAGTTGCCTGCAAATAATGGTGCCGGTTACGTTATCCGAAGAATCTTGCGTAGAGCAGTTCGTTATGGATATCAAACTTTGGGATTGAAAGAGTCATTTTTAAGTGATTTATCCTTGGTATTGGCAGATTTGATGGGTAATCCGTACGAAGAATTAATTCGAGAAAAAGAGTTAATTGCTAAAGTTATCCGCGAAGAAGAAAATAGTTTTTTCAGAACATTGGAGCAAGGAATTAAACGAATGGACGACCTTATTCAATTTTCAAAAGGAAAAAATCAATCTGTCATTTCGGGCGATGCCGTTTTTGAATTGTACGACACCTTTGGTTTTCCGGTAGATTTAACCTCATTAATTGCACGTGAAAATGGACTGAACATTGACGAGGAGGGATTTCAACGCGAGTTACAAATTCAAAAAGATCGTTCGCGCGCAGCCACGGCTATTGAAACCGACGATTGGATACAAGTGAATTCAGATGTTCCAACTCAATTTATTGGATACGATTGTGATTCATCTGAAGTTCAAATCATTAAATACCGAAAAGTCTCTCAGAAACAAAAAATATTCTATCAACTGGTCTTAGATCAAACTCCATTTTACCCAGAAGGTGGAGGACAAGTCGGTGATCAAGGTATTTTGAGAAATGAGTCAGATACTATTTTCATCTTTGATACGAAAAAAGAGAACAACCTTATTATTCATTTAACAGATAAAATACCTGCTCATATGAGTGGTTCTTTTTCAGCGCAAATTGATTCTGAACGACGAGATAAAACATCGCTTAATCACTCTGCTACGCATTTGTTGCACCACGCATTGAGAACCGTTTTAGGAACACATGTAGAACAAAAAGGATCGTTGGTAAATTCGGATTATTTGCGTTTTGATTTCGCGCATTTTGCCAAAGTAAGGGATGAAGAAATGGAGCAAATTGAAGCTCTCATTACTGAAGCCATTCACCAAAATATTTCGTTAGACGAACGGCGTGCAGTTCCAATTGATGAGGCCAAAGCCATGGGAGCAATGGCTTTATTTGGTGAAAAATACGGGGACAGTGTCCGTGTGATAAAGTTTGGAGACTCCGTAGAATTGTGCGGTGGAATACACGTGTCAAACACGGCCAAAATTGGTTTATTTAAAATAACTTCTGAATCTGCAGTTGCTGCGGGAGTTCGAAGAATTGAGGCCATTACTGGAGCAACCGCTGAAGCTTTTTTCAAGGAAAAAGCAGCTAAATTAGATGCTATTTACGCGTTACTTAAAAACCCAAAAGATCTCGTCAAATCGATTGATGATTTGATACAGCACAACAGTCAACTTATTAAAGAAATTGAACATTTTCAGCGTCAAAAAGCGAAGGTAGTTAAGGCTGAATTACTATCAAAAATTACAGAAATCAACGGTATCCATTTTTTAAGTGAAATCATTGCCTTGGATGCAAATTCTGTAAAAGATATCTTATTTCAATTGAAAGGTGAAACTCCAAATTTTGTTGGTGTAATTGGAAATACGGAAGGAGAAAAATGTGGATTAAGTCTTATACTTTCAGATAATTTAGTGGAAATAAAAAAATGGGATGCAGCTCAGTTTATTCGAGAAGTTTCCTCTCATATTAATGGAGGCGGGGGCGGTCAGTCCTTTTTTGCTACCGCCGGTGGCAGAAATAGTCATGGTTTGCAAATTGCTATTGAGGCGTTGAAAAAAAGAATGGAGCTAATCTAAATGAAGTTTACTTTGTACTTTTTTTAATATTTTTTTAATAAACCCTACGGTTTCCTTTTCCAATTTAAGATAATAAAGCGGTGCCAAGAAAAGTACCACAGTGAGAGTAGTTTGAATAACTAACTGAAAAATAGGATTATCAGATAACTGAATAGTATAACTACCTACGAATATTGTAAGTATTCCAAGCAGAATTATTGGAAGCTGATTTTTCGAAAAAGGGATCATTTTAAAATGATATGCCACAAAGAAAAGTCGAATAGCGTTATAAAGAATTAAGGCGATTAAGGTAGAAATAGCTGCTCCAATTGCACCATATATCGGAAGCAAAAGCAAATTTAGCACATAAACAACCGCGATAAGTAGTAAGGTGAAAAAGGATTCGAATTTGTATTTTTTGCTCGTAACAAGGATCGAACCGTTTAGTCCACAATACATATCGATAAGTTTACCAAACATCAAGAAGAAAAAAATCCATTTTCCAGCTATGAATTCTGGAGGGAGAAAAGAAAACAATGGATCAATGTTGAGCCAAATTAATAAGAAAAAAATGAGTCCAATCACCAAAGAAACAGAGCTAAATTTTACATATAATTTTTGCATCTTTTCCATGTCGCGGTGTTTCCAATAGTCTGAAACCAGTGGTATACTCACCCGGTGAATGGCTTTGTAAGGAACTAAAATTGCTCCTACCATAAAAATCATTGTACTGTAGACACCGGCAGCTCTTAGTCCTAACATTTGAGAAACCATCAACAAATCAAGTGAGGTCACTAGAACATATCCCAGGGTATTTATATAGTTGATAGCTGAAAATTGAATAATGATTTTCTTAAAACGATTCGAAATTTGAATAGACTTGAAGGAGAAATGAAGCTCCTCAATTTTATGTAAATAAAAAACGAGAATCAGTGTTGGGATTATGTAGCTCAAACTATGAAAAATAACTAATTGTTTAAAGTCAATAATTTTGAACCAAACAAGAACGAGCAATAAAGTCAAGAGTAATCTCAGAAGAATTTCATTAACGATAACAGCGATTAAATTTTTGTAAAGACTTCGCAAGTAAATTTCAAAAACCAAAAAAAACACATAAGCAATTCCAATTGGAATAATCCAAATAAAATATTCAGAAAATAGAGGTGATTTTTTTATGTAAAGCTCTTGAATATTGGATTGGAATAGTAGTGCTAAAAAGGTGAAAATAACAATGCCAATTGTAACAATTAGAAGCATCAGTGGCATAAATCCGAAATGCCCTTTATTTTTATTTTTGAAATAGGGGAAAAATTTCCAAATCGTGTAGAAAGTACCCAAATTGGCGAATTGAGCAAACAGGAGTCCAACAGATAGCAATAAATTCATTAATCCTATTTCTTCAGTTGAAAGAATAAGAACAAACAAAACAGCTTTATTAAGGTAACCGAGACCAACACCCAGATAGGATGTGACCATTGTTTTTAAAGCATCTTTTTGAACAAAACCCATAGTTCGCTAGAACAAAGATATTATTTAAAGCTAAAATCAAGATTAATTTTATATATCGATTCTAGAATGTAAGTATCTTTGCTCCTATTCAACTAAGCGTTATCCAATTCAATGTTAGAAATTACAGTTGCAATTTGTACGTATAATCGGGAAAAATATCTCAATCAATTATTTGATTCGATTCTTGCTCAAACATTTGATGCGAACTGTTTTGAAGTTATTTTAGTGAATAATAATTCACCGGGGAATACCAAAGAAATATTTTCATCTTTTTGTAGTAATAATCCAAAAATACAAGGTGTTTACTCTGAAGAATTAAATCAAGGATTGTCCTATGCCCGGAATAAAGCCATTTCACTTGCCAGGGCACCTTTGATCACTTTTTTGGATGATGATGCATTTATTGAAAAAGGATATCTCGAAAAATGTACTAAGACATTTGCGTTATATCCACAATTAGGTGCTGTTGGAGGAAAAATACTACTTCATTACGAGAGTATAATTCCTATTTGGGAAAATAAATATTTAAACTCACTTTTGGGGTATTTTAATTTGGGAGAGAATTCTTTTTTCTTCTCTAAAAAAAATTATCCGCGTGGTTCTAATATGTCTTTCAACACGAATATATTTCAGAAGGTCGGGAATTTCAATACATCGTTGGGCCGAACAGATAAGAGTATGATTGGTGGTGAAGAAAAAGAACTATTTGATCGAATCTATAAAGCAAATATTGAAGTTTTGTACGATCCTCAAATTATTGTCTATCACTGTGTACCGGTCGAACGTACGACATCCGAATTTATAAGAAGGCAGGCAATTGGCGCAGGGATGAGCGAACGGATAAGAACTAGAACGGATGGTGTTTTTTCCTTTGTTTTAAGAATTTTAAAGGAAATTTACCTTTGGGCAGCAAGTATCATTCTGTGGATTTTCTTTTCAGTAAAATTACAATTTGCAAAAGGGAATATGATTATAGCATTTCGATGGTGGTTGACACAAGGCTTGTTGGGTTGGAAAAAAGAATAAAAATTATTTGAAAAGAATAAGCCTCACAGCCATCGAGAATATTGATAATTTATGCCAAGGTAATCCAATTCGCAGGAGCTCAACATAGGTCTTTGAACGAATGCATGTGATAAACCATCTGCTCAAAAGCAGGGCATTTAGGGAATTTTGTTCAAAAAGTTTTTTGCTGTTATTCATTTTGGATAAGCTGACCAACCAATTTTTTATTTCCAATCGCTCTGCTTTTGAAACAGGAAAAGGACTAAAAGCCAAAAAATGAATATTTAATTCTTCGTTCGTAACCTTTCCCACTAAATTTTCTAAATACGGTTTTATGAGCTCTTTTCGCTTTTCTGTTTGGTAATCATTCTGGGTAACAGAAATATTGGAAGAGTGGATCCGATATTTCAATAAATAGTTTGGTAAGTTGTGAAATTTGTAGCGCAAGTTTTGTGATAACCTCACCCATAGTTCAAGATCTTCACAATGCTTGGCATCTGCATTGTAAAGATGTGTGTCAAAAATTTCTCTTCGAATCATCACAGTTGGGTGAATAAACGGCGTTGTAAAGAGCATATTTGCACGAATAAGTTCATTTGAATCAATTCGTTTTATCCTTCCTTTTGTCGCATTGGATTCATCAATTATTTTTGCCCATGAACCGCAAATAACAACATCAGGATTGCTTTCTAAATGGTTGAATTGTTTCTCAAATCTATTTGGCTCACAAATATCATCAGCATCCATTCGAGCAATATATTTTCCTCTCGATAGCCCGATGGCTTTATTTAATGTATCGATTAAACCAAGGTTAGTTTTGTTGAGAAAGTAGCGTATGCGAGAATCGTTGAATGCTTTAATTTCTTTCTCACTGTCATCCGTTGAGCCATCATTGATAAGAATGATTTCAAATTCAGTAAATGATTGACTCAAAACACTTTCTATTGCTTGTTTAAGAAACTTTTCAGCGTTATAAACCGGTAATATTACGGATATAAGAGGGATATTTGATTCCATGATCATTCGCGTCAATCTAAGAATTCAATACTATTTGCGTGCACTTGACGCTTTTCTTTGGGTGGGATTTTCATGTAATCCCCGTAAATTGATTTCAAAAATTTGTCACAATCATTCGGACAATAGAATTCTCTTCCTTCAAAACTAATTTTTTTGAGCGGGAAAACATCGTTGTGACTGTGATATACCGGCAGATTTAACCCACCGTGAATATTTACAAGTGTTTTCGCGCAAACAGCCAAAGAGAATAGTCTAAAAAGAAATGCCATCAGTAAAGCAAACGGCCAAATTAAACAAGCCAGGATGTACTCCGATTTACTCGAATTTAACCCCCTCAAGCGGCGAAATGCCCTTCCGTAAAAAAAATCGATGAACTTTTTTGTCTTGTAAGAAGCCGTGTATTCAACGGGAAAAATATCTATAAAAATCCCTTGATATTTCATTTCACCTCTTTTTGTTAGACCATCGTCGTAATATGATTTTGTATCTCTAATTTTTCCCGCTTTGACGGTTAATTTCTTTTCATTTTTCCAATCTTGAAAAACTAAATGTTGTGGAAGTTCAAGTTTTAATATGGCGGAAAGCTTGTCGTAGTCTTTATTTAAAACCGATATATCCAAATCATCGTCCCACGGAATAAACCCATTGTGTCTGACTGCGCCCAGAAGTGTCCCGTAATCTATCCAATAAGGAATAGTATATTTATCACAAATAGAAGATACAGACACCAAAATTTGAAGCATCCGCAGTTGCGCCTTTCTAAGTTCTGTATTTTCACCATTGTAAACTGAAAAATCTTCAAGCATTTCAGGGTCTAATTATTTCGTAGTGTATAGCGTATGCAGACTGGATCTTCATTTTTATAAATTGAAAAACCACGATTTTCCTCAATTCGTTCAATTTTAAAATATTTTCTCAGTTTCTCGGAAAGATAAGTTTCCGAATAGAGCATTCTAAAGTGTTCTTCGCCAACAGATGACTTGAAAAAAGTTTCAATTTTTTCTTTATCGGAAATACCTTTTGCTGAACGTGTTTCAATAAAAATATATTGGGTTTTCTTCGCTTGTTTTATTTGATCCAAAAGAATATCCATATCTCTTTCTTTTAGCGCGTGCACAATAAATCTTAAATAGATCAGTTGGAAATTGGTATAGTTAAAGTCTAAAATATTTTCTCTCAAAAACACGGGTATTTCAGCATTTGGCTGAACAGAAATATCGATTCCTGTTGATTCGATCCCATTTCGCGAGAAATAAAAAGTATCTCTTCCATTTCCGCAGGCCACATCGAGCAATTTGAGGTGATTAAGTTGATTTTTTTGAATGTATGCTAAAGTTTCTCTCGCAAAATTACTCTCATCCTGAGGAGCAAGATTTTTTTTGTAAAAATCATCCCAATATTCTTTTATCTCCATTTTACAACTGTTCTGAAATTTGGTTAAACGGTTAAAAATTCCCTTCTAATGAAAATAGCTTTTTCTCCCTTTTTATACTCCTGCCACTCTTCTTTCTTCATCACGCGATACACTGCATCCGAACATCCTGGTATCAATCGATCGTGTAGTTCAAGTACAATTATTTTTACTTTTTTCAACCAATTTTCACTGTTTTTACTAAAAATTTCTTTTTCCGAACCTTCAATGTCTATTTTTAAAATATCAACTTGATCGACTCCCGAGTTCGACAATATTTCATCCAAAGTTACGGCCTTTATTCCATTTGCATCCGATTCGTGCGTTTCTGCTACCGTAAAAGCCCATTTTTCAGAATGGGAATCAGTGATTTTCAAAAGTGTATTTTTTGACCAAATTGCCGCGTTTATTCGCTTAATGTTGGGATGTAATTCTGTATTTTGTTCTAAAATTTCATAGTTAGAGGCCTCGGGCTCTATCGAAATAATTTGAGCATCAGGAAAGCGAGAGGTATAATAAAGTGATGATAATCCAATGTAAGCTCCAGTATCAATAATTAGTTTTGGATTTATATCGATTGGGAGTTTAAATTCTTTAAAAAGAAAAATATCTCGAAATACATAATGGTCGGAGGTATTCGGGCGGATAGTTAATCTTTTGAACTTAAATCTGTAAACTAAAATGAGGCATTTTGTGAGTAGCTTCAATAAAAATTCAACAAGAGGCCTCGGAATTTTTTTGGTTATTTTAGACATGAAAAAGATCCTAATTATTTTTTTCCAGTGGAATATTATTTTTTAAACTCAATCCAAATATCACGATGCATGAAAGAAGTAATCCAATTGAACCTAACATTGAATATGTATTTGAGGTATAATACGTTTCAGGCTCAAATTTCCACTCAATTTTATGTTTTCCTGCCGGAATAAATGCACCACGAAGAAGGTAGTTAGCTCTAAAAATTTTATTAGTCTTTTTTCCGTCAATGTAACAATTCCAACCTTTTGGATACCAAATTTCACTAAAAACTGCAGGCAAAGGCACTTTGGATTCCGATGAATAAATTAAGTGATTGGGACTATACTTAGTCAAAGAGATTTTATCCGAAGTTGATTTTGAAAATTTACCAAATTCTTTGGTTAAGGCACCAATTTCTTTTCCGTTTATAACTACCTTATCTTTTGAATTGAGCCCTTTAAGTGCTTTCATCTCATCATTTGCACTATTCGCTAATACATACTGAGAAGTAAACCAAACATTCCCGTTCGTCTGATTATTTTCAATCGGCGCTTTTGATTTATCTAGAATAATATACTTTGTATTTAACATATTTAAAATAGGGGTACTATCCGGTAGAAGAATTCCGCTGATAGATATGGTATCAAAAATAGCCTTAACTTTTTCTTGACTTTCTATTTTTAGTGAATCTAACCCACGAATTTTTTCCATTTTTGCTTGACTTATTAGTCGGTTTAATATTTGCATTTCATCGCTGATACAAAAATCAATTAATTCTTGATACCTTTTTAATTTTGCCCCATGATAACCACCTATGCTCTTGTGAAAGTAACTTGTATTTGTTTCATTAAAGGGGTTATTAAAATTTAGTACACGAAAGTCAGTGTTTGAATTTAGTACACTAAAATTTGCAATTTGCATGAGTATATTTTCATCTTGTATCTCAGAATACAAATGATAATCTTTCATTTTGTTTAGTACCTTCACGCTTTTTGAAGGTAAGTCGGAAATACTTTTTTGTTCTTTATTTAGAATAAAATTATCTGCATTTTCGGGGAGGTATGGCGTTTGAGTAGATTGGTTATCCTCATAACTTTCATATCCCATATCGCCTTCTGCATTATTTAAATAACGTTTGCAAATACTCATTTCATCGGCAAGTATCAGTAATCCGACTGCCAAAATGATAATTCTTGAGTTAGTTTTGAATTTTAAGGTTGATAAAAGTAGTAAGCTTGCAATACTAAAGAAAAGTAAAGAGCGAAGGGTGTCCGATCTAAAAATTGATATTCGTGTTTGAATCAAATCTGATTTAATTCCATTTATGGCAGTAATTTGCGCTTGGTCTTTGGTTGATGAAATAGCATCACTAAATTGTTTTACCTCAGTAGCCTTAATAAAAGTTCCTGAAATTGAAGGCACTAAAATTAAAAGAATGAAAAGCGCAGCCACCCCAATGAAACCGATGACCCATGTTTTTTTACTGCCAAGTAAGCCTTTTTTTTCTAATAATCCGTTAATGAATAATAAGGCCATGACAGGCGCAATCACCTGTAAAATAACCAATATCATTTTGGAATCTCGAAATTTATTGTACATCGGGAAATTAGTTAAAAAGAAATCGTTAATACTGTTGTCTTTACCAATTAGAAATAGGATTAGAATGCCCAACAGCAAAAACGGCCATTTGAGAGTGTCTTTCACAAAAATCAACCCGAGTAAAAATAATCCGACGATAATAGCTCCGATATAAATGGCTCCCCCACTGAACCGCTGTCCCCCCCAATATTGACTACTCTGGGCTACTTGATCAGCATACTCAGAATCCATATTTTGCATAATACTTTCATTATTTCCGATGTAATCATCTTTACCTCCCTTGGCATTCGGTATGGCAGCCGATAAAAATTCTCCCGGGCAATAATTGTACTCCAAAATATAGTCTTTATTCAGACCTTTTTGTGTTGAAATATCCTTCTTTTTCCCATCTGGTTCAATGGTCAAATCAGTAGCTCCTCGTGTTGTAAACTTACTATATTCGAATGTTGTCATTAAATTACTCATTGATGGTAAAATAGCCAAGGCCCCGCCAACGATTAATGCCGCAGTAATTTTCGTCAGGACTAATAATTTTTTTTCTACCAATAGTCGTATTGCTTCGCTCAGAGTTACGACTCCGAGTAAAAGGGATAAATAATAGGTGATTTGAAGGTGATTGGCTGTGAGATTTAATCCGAAAAATAACATAAAAAGGGATGCCCCAAGTAAAATATTACCTCTAAAAGTAAGGATAAGTCCTCCTAAAGTCGGAGCAATATAAGCCACGGCAGTAACTTTTGTAATGTGTCCTGCACCGAGATATAAAATATTAAATGATGAAAATCCACAGGCCAGCGCTCCAACCATACTCAACCAAGGATCGATTCTTAAGCAAAGTCCTAAAATGTAAAAACCAAGCATTGAAATAAATAAAATACCTATCGGCGGTGGCAGATTTAGCGTTAGTAAACTGTGAACCCACTTGAGGGCATTTGATGAGTGATCGATCGAAATCTGATAGGCAGGCATTCCCCCAAACATCGAATTTGTCCACATTGCCTCTCCATCATTCATCATCCTGTAATCGTCAATTTCCTTAACCATTCCCCTGTATTGTTTCACATCTCCTTGTTTCAATGAAAGGCCATTGAATAGTGGGCTAAAATAAATGCATGACAATCCGAGAAACAAATTAATTGCTATAAAATGGGGTGTTAATTTTTTAAGAATTTGCATGGGATAAAACTTAAATCTGTGGAAGTGAAATTAGCAAGAATATTCGATAGTTATTCTATTTTCAGGTATTAATTTGATTTTAATGGTCTATTGTTAATTACTTTCTTTTGACAGTAATTTCTTTAATTCAATTAATTATAGATTTACAAGTAAATTAATTCTAAACTGAAATCTATGAAAAATGTCTTAGTTATTATTTTCTCTCTCTCTACTTTAATTGGTTTATCTCAACTTACTCAAACCGTACGAGGTAAAGTTTATGATGCCGAAACAAATTATCCCTTGGCAGGAGTTAGAGTTCAGGTAATAACTGATGACACCAATGCTCGTTTTATCGGTGGAACGGATGCGAATGGGGAATTTACGCTTAAAAAAATCCCTGTAGGAAAGCATAAGTTGGTTTCACGACTGAGTTCCTACGAACAAAGTTCTGTTATCATTGAAGTTAATTCTGGGAAAGAATTAATTTTAAATATTCCTCTTATGGAAATGGTTGTTACTAAAGAGGAAATTGTTGTAACAGCGCGGAAAAAAGGAGAGGTTTTAAATGAAATGGCTGTACTTTCAGCGCAGCAGTTTAGCGTAGAAGAAACAAATCGCTATCCAGGTTCTCGAATGGATCCTGCGCGTATGGCTTCCAACTTTGCCGGTGTTCAGGGATCAGATGATTCCAGAAATGATATCGTAGTTCGTGGAAACTCACCCCTTGGTGTTGTATATCGTGTTGAAGGAATTGATATTCCAAATCCATCGCATTTCGCCATTTCCGGTAGTACGGGAGGTCCGGTTTCCATCCTTAACAATAAAATTTTAGGAAATTCTGACTTTTTTATGAGTGCTTTTCCTGCTGAATATGGAAACAGTACTTCGGGAGTATTTGACCTAAAGTTACGAAACGGGAATAACAACCAGCACGAGTTTACAGGTCAGTTTGGTTTGTTTGGAACAGAGGTTCTCGCTGAAGGTCCATTAGGGAAAAATGGTAATTCAAGCTATTTGGTAATGGGACGGTATTCGAGTTTGGCAATTTTTCAGAAACTTGGTGTTTCATTGGGTACAGATGCTGTTCCAGTCTATGGAGACGGGGCATTTAAATTCAATTGGAAATTAAAAAATGGTGGTCAGCTTTCTTGGTGGGGAATGGGAGGAAAAAGCGATATTGATATTATGATCTCCGAACAAACGAAATATTCAACGGAGTTTTACGGAGAAGGAGATCGCGATCAGTTTTTTGGAACAAGCATGTATGTTTCTGGTTTAACCTATAAAAAGTCACTAAATGAAAAAACATACATTAGTGCAACTCTTTCGGGTTCTCGTGAGGAGCAACACACAAGACATGAATATTTACATCGAACATTGAGCATAACTAATGCAGATACCACCATTAAAGTAGATAGCTCCTACCAAATGCTGGGCTATGATTTCAGAACCATGAAATTATCTGGTTATTTTGCAATCAATCATAAAATCAATAAGCAACACCTCATTAAAGCGGGAGTTAATTTTGATGTAATGTCTTTCGATTTAATCGACTCTGTTTTAAATGACTTGGACGACAGAAATAGCTGGAAAACAAGATGGAATTATAATGGCATGGGTGTATTGGTTCAACCTTTCATTCAGTGGAAATGGAAAATGAGTGATAAAATGGATTTGACAGCTGGAGCTCACGCACAATATTTTTCGCTTAGTAATAGTTTGAGTGCATTTGAGCCAAGACTTGGATGGAAATATCGAATGAAAGGAGATCAGGCTATTTTCGCAGGAGCTGGTTTGCATAGTCAGACCCAACCGTATTATACATATATGTATGATCCTGATAATAACGGAAAACCTCACAATATCAATATGGATTTTTCAAGAAGTGTACATTCAGGTTTGGGGTATGAAAAGTCTTTTGGTCCAGGACTAAATTTCAGAACTGAAGCATATTACCAGTACTTGTATAATCTCCCAATTAGCTCAGATCCCAATTCTTTCTCCCTAGTAAATGCAGGTGGGGGGTTTTCTCGCGTATTTCCGAATGACACACTTCTAAACGAGGGAAAAGGAGTAAACTACGGACTAGAATTTACACTTCAAAAGTATTTCAGTAAAAGTTTCTTTTTTATGTTTTCTGCAAGTATCTATGATTCAAAATACTTGGCAAGTGACGGACAATGGCGAAACACTTCATACAAAGGGGCTAATATCTCTGATAACATTGATTTATCCTATGTTTGGAATGTGTTAGCTGGAAAAGAATTCAATATTGGAAAAAAACATGTGATTGGTGTTGGTACTAAAATCACGCGAGCGGGTGGCCGTAGATATGGACTGGTAGATATTCAGCAAACAACGGATTCCAAAGAGATCTTATTTCAAGATTCACTGTTCAATGAATTGACGTTTGCAGATTATTTCCGCGTGGATTTGAAAATTAACTGGAGGATGAATACTAAAAAATTAACACATGAAATTGGCTTAGATTTGGTTAATTTGCTGAATACAAAAAACCTGCTGAGCTTGGCCTATGCACCGCGATTGGATCCAAGTGATACTTCAGATCCAATTGCAGAGAAGCAACAATTGGGAAGATTACCTATCTTCTATTATAAAATTGATTTTAAGGTAGCCGGTAAAAAGGATTAGTGCCAGACGGGGCAGCTATCGCATGAATTCGTTGGGCGTAAATAAAGCAATGCACCCAACACAATATTTCCTTCAATATATCCGATGCTTTGTCTTGCGAATGAATTGTATTCGTTGTTCCTAGTGCGAACGTTCATTTGTCTCAAGAAACCAACTCCAACGTTTGTTTGGAGAAAAATATGTTTGAAGAATTCAAAGCGCACTCCTGCATGTCCTGAAACTCCTAATCCCGATAAAGACATTGTAGCCATATCTTTTTGATTACCAAAATTAAAATCATTTATGGATAGGATAGCTCCGCTTGACAGACCAAGCAAGTAGCTTAAAGTAAAATTATCTCTACCATTCCTTACCAAATTTTTTACGTTCGATAGTTCAAGACGAATGTAATTCATCCCGTTGGAATTTTCATAATGAAAATCTTTTTCGTTGGTAATAACCAATTCATCATCGTAATTCCCTGACCAATTTGGGTCGACGCCCTCATTTATTTTTCCATTTAAAAGGTATTGAGGACCATGAATCATAACGTATTTCATATGATCGTAGCCAATAGAAATATTCCAATAATTTTTAAAATTATACCCCACACGAACATTGAATTGAGGAACAGTCCATTTTGTTGGATTAAAATATTCGCTAATTTTTTTCGAAGGTCTATCTGTTGCTTGAACTCCTTTCAATGCAAAATTATAACCTACTCCTTCAAAATTTATGGTACTTCGGGAGTATGCTGATCTGTTGTATCCCCAATAAATAAATCCAGTTCCTTTTGCCATTGAATTTTTCGGTTTTTTTCTTTTTTCTATTGGGAAGCTACTTAACGAGATAGAGGAAGAATATTGAGAATAACAAGCATCTTTAATCCAGATAACAGATAACGAATAAAGGAATAAGTATTTTTT
>Ga0194127_10005873_pt1 | contig 14212 bp, 14 predicted proteins | sample TA2KigC100mmetaG_FD_148624 | JGI IMG/M metagenome (GOLD analysis project Ga0194127, IMG submission 148624) | Freshwater microbial communities from Lake Tanganyika, Tanzania - TA2015036 Kigoma Deep Cast 100m | ecosystem: Environmental > Aquatic > Freshwater > Lake | place: Tanzania: Lake...
AAAAGAAAAGGGTATGAGCAACCGGTACTGCCACAGGAAGTCGTCGCAGCCGACTACACCGACAAGCTTTCCCGGGGATTACACAACGATACGGACATGACAACCAACGGTCAGGGATTGTACTTCCAGAATGGCCAACTAACGGTTGGAATTCATCCGTCAACCCTGCCCGATCCAAACAAACCAACGGAAAACCCGGAGAATGCAACCTTCAAAAAGATCAATACCCAGCCACGGGTGGAACCGATGGAGATGAAGCGGGGAGAGAAGTAAAGCTCGTCTTTTAATGCAGATGGTTGTGTGACCCTTGGATACCACTGCGGTCACAAGAGAAATGGATGGAACGAATCCGGGAATATACGGATTCGGGAATATGCGAATCCGGGAATGAAATACATTCGCCTATTCGTCATCCGCATATTTTTACATCCGCATATCCGCAAATTTATGACTGCTTTCAGTTTTTATCTTTGCCAGAACGTTTTTTTATATTAATCCTCTCCCTTCGGGGTTGAATATAAATTTCCGTTACTTTTGACAAATAAATCTTCATAATGTCTTCTGATCTGAAAGCGATTATCGAACAAGCCTGGGAAAATCTAGGTTCTGCTCTTCCAAAAGATGCATTTCCTGCAGTTCATGAAGTTATTGAGAAGCTGGACAACGGAACCTTGCGGGTAGCTGAGAAGCTTGGTAACGACTGGGTGGTGAATGATTGGCTGAAGAAAGCCATCCTCCTTTACTTCCGGTTGCAAAAGATGGAGACGTTGATAGCCGGTGATTTGGAATTTTATGACAAGATTCCGCTGAAAAGGAATTTTGCAGCGCTGGGTGTGCGTGCAGTTCCCCATGCCGTGGCCCGTTTTGGCGCATATATCGCTCCCGGGGTGGTACTCATGCCTTCGTATGTGAATATCGGCGCTTTTGTTGATACCGGTACCATGGTGGATACCTGGGCTACCGTAGGTTCTTGCGCTCAAATAGGCAAGAACGTCCACCTGAGTGGAGGCGTGGGAATCGGAGGCGTGCTGGAACCCCTGCAAGCCGCTCCGGTCATTATTGAAGATGGTTGCTTCATCGGCTCCCGCTGTATTGTGGTGGAAGGAGCCCGGATCATGGAAGAGGCCGTGCTGGGCGCCAACGTTGTGATCACCGGGTCCACCAAAATCATCGATGTAACACAACAGGAACCGGTTGAATACAAGGGGCTGGTGCCTCCCCGATCGGTGGTGATCCCGGGTTCCATTCCAAAAGCATTTCCTGCCGGTACCTATCACGTTCCCTGTTCCCTGATCATCGGTAAACGAACTCCCTCAACAGACTTGAAAACATCTCTAAACGAGACACTTAGAAACTTTCAGGTGGAGGTCTGACCTTCCTATCTTCCTATTTTATATCTTTGCTTCGTGGAACCTTATCCGTCAGATTCTTCGAAAAAGTTTCTCATCGTCCAAACAGCCTCAGTCGGAGATGTGATCCTCAGCACACCTCTTTTGGAAAAACTCCACGCGCTTTATCCCGAAGCCAGAATCGACGTCCTTGTTAAAAAAGGCAATGAAAGCCTGTTCCGGAAACATCCTTTCATCACCCGGCTGTATGTATGGGATAAGTCACAAAAAAAATACAAGAACCTCCTCAGCATCCTGAAGGAGATCCGGAAAAACCGGTATGAGCTTGTTATCAACATTCAACGATTTGCCTCTACCGGATTGTTGACCTTGTTCAGCCGGGCCAGGGAAACCTCAGGTTTCAAAAAAAATCCCTGCTCCCTGCTGTTCACCCACCGCATTGGTCATGACCTGACCAGTGGACGCCATGAGATCGAAAGAAATCTTGACCTGATCGCATACATAAAGGACACCCGGGAATTTCTACCCCGGCTCTATCCCAGTCAAGAAGACTATGACAATATTGCACCCTATACCCGGCAAAAGTATTTCTGTGTGGCTCCCGCTTCACTCTGGTTTACAAAGGCCTATCCTGAAAACAAATGGGCTGATATCATCGATCAGATCGACGAGCAGGCTTATATCTATTTGCTTGGCTCTCATGCCGATGCTGAACTGTGCAACAGCATTGCCGGTTTGACGCGTCATCCACATGTGGTGAACCTGGCCGGCAAACTGTCATTCCTTGAAACAGCGGCATTGACTGGCAAAGCGGTCATGACTTTTTCGAACGACAGCGCCGCGCAACACCTTGCCTCGGCCATGAATGCCCCGGTCACAACGATCTTCTGCAGCACCATTCCACAGTTTGGGTTTGGTCCGCTTTCAGAGAATGCATTTATCATCGAAACCCGTGAAAATCTCTCTTGTAAACCTTGTGGACTTCATGGGCTGAAAAAATGTCCCGAAGGCCATTTCAAATGTGCTACCACCATTGAAACAGAACAACTACTGACACGCTTATAACCATGGAACCAGACTTTTCTCAGGAAGTTCAGAAAACCGTTCAGATCCTGCGCAAGGGAGGAACGATCCTTTATCCCACGGACACGATCTGGGGTATTGGCTGTGACGCTACCCATAACGAAGCCGTTGAAAAAGTCTTGCGTATCAAACACCGGATGGAAGCCAAAAGCCTGATTATCCTTGTCGATCGCTTCGAAGAGATACCAAAATATGTCATGCGGGTACCGGATATTGCAATGGATTTGATCCGGGTAGCTGATAAACCGCTCACCATCATCTATTCGCAAGCTAAAAACCTGGCATCCAATGTGATCGCACGCGATGGATCGATCGCCATCCGGGTTGTGAACCACCCCTTCTGCCAGGCATTGCTCAAGGCATTTGGGAAACCCATCGTATCAACCTCAGCCAATGTTTCGGGTGAACCGAGCCCTATTCTCTACTCGAAAATCTCCGAGGAGATCAAACGAGAGGTTGATCATATCGTCGAACTTGATAAAAACACCTTGCGACAGATGAGTCCGTCGAGGATCATCCGCATCTTTGATAATGGACAATTTCAGATCATTAGGGATTAACCGCTATGGATAAATTCAGGCAGTTAGCGATTCGAAGGGAGGATAAGGAGGTAATGTTGAAAACAGCAGACCGGGAAACCCTCCGGAGGTGGTACCATTTACTTGCCTTGGGCCGCAGGCTTGACGAGCGTGCCCCCAATTACCTCAAGCAGGCGCTGGGATGGTCATACCACGCCCCTTATGCCGGCCATGACGGGATACAATTAGCTATCGGGCAGATATTCAACAAGGAAACGGATCATTTATTCCCCTATTACCGTGATATGCTCACGGTGCTTTCGGCCGGATTGACCGCAGAAGAGATCATTCTCAACGGCATCAGCAAAGCAACCGATGTCGCCGGTGGCGGCCGTCATATGTCGAACCACTTCGCCAAACCCGCATGGCACATTCACAATGTTTCCAGCGCTACCGGCAATCACACCCTCCATGCCGTTGGCTTAGCAAGAGCGATTAAAACATACGGAGTCAATGGTATTGCCATCAGTTCTCAGGGAGAGTCTTCTGTTTCAGAAGGTTATGTCTATGAGGCCATCAATGGCGCATCCAGGGAAAAACTGCCGGTGATCTTTGTATTCCAGGATAATGGCTATGGGATCTCCGTACCCAAGAAAGACCAGACAGCCGCCCCAAGAGCGGCAGATAATTTCCTTGGGTTTAAAAACCTCAAGGTGATCTACTGCAACGGAAAAGATGTGTTCAACTCGATGAATGCCATGATCAAGGCGCGGAAACATATCCTCGAAAAGATGGAACCGGTCATTGTCCATGCCAATTGTATCCGGATCGGCAGCCACAGCAACAGCGACCGGCACGAACTTTACCGCGACGATGAGGAGCTCATGCACGCAAAACTGCTTGACCCGCTTGTTAAATATCGCCAAAGTTTGATCCATTCCGGGATTTTCTCTGAAGAAGAACTCTCGGAAATTGATGAGGAGGTGAAGCAAACTGTCCTCGATGCACACAAGAAGGCGGTTACTGCCCCGGATCCCGATCCGCAGACCATCCACCGGTATGTTTATCCTGAACCCTATATTTCTGAAAAGTATCCAGAAGGATTACCGGATGGCCGGGGAGAGAAAAAGAAACTGATCGAGGCGATCAATGAGACCCTGAAAGCGGAATTTCGCCACAATCCCGACACCTACATCTGGGGTCAGGATATTGCCAGTGGCCGGAAGGGTGGGGTATTTAACGTCACCAAGGGGATGCAGGATGAATTCGGTATACAGCGGGTTTTCAACGCCCCCATTGCAGAGGACTATATTGTTGGAACTGCCAATGGGATGAGCCGTTTCAATGACAAAATCCGCATTGTGATTGAAGGAGCAGAGTTTGCCGACTATTTCTGGCCGGCAATGGAGCAGTTGGTTGAAATGACACATGAGTACTGGAGAACCAACGGTCAGTTCAGTCCGAACGTCGTGATCCGGCTCGCTTCCGGGGGATATATCGGAGGAGGTTTATACCATTCTCAAACCATCGAAGGGGCGTTGAGCACCTTACCGGGCATCCGGATCGTCTATCCTTCCTATGCTGATGATGCGGCAGGTTTGCTTCGAACTGCTATCCGATCGAAAGGACCCACGATATTCTTTGAGCCCAAGGCGCTCTACAATGACCCATTGTCGGAAGCATTGGTCCCGGAGGATTTTGAGGTTCCCTTTGGAAAAGCCAGAATCCGGCGGACAGGAGATGACCTGACGATCATCACCTATGGCAATACGACGCACATGTCAGTCAAAGCTGCCGGGATCCTGGCCGGTGAGATGAATAAACAAATCGAAGTGATCGACCTCCGATCGTTGGTTCCCCTCGATACTAACACCATCCTTTCTTCCGTTAAAAAGACCGGACGGGCGCTCGTGGTACACGAAGACAAAATTTTCGCAGGATTTGGCGGTGAGGTTGTTGCCCTCCTCTCTTCTCAAGCTTTTCAATGGCTTGATGCACCGGTACAGAGAGTCGGTTCGACAAACACACCCGTTGGCTTTAACCGGATACTGGAAAAAGCGATCCTTCCCGATACAGAAAAAATCACTGAGGCGGCCAGGGAGTTGTTGAAATATTAATGAACTGAAAATTAAGGTTTATGAAAAGGATTATTTTCTCACTTCTGGTTTCATTCGTCTTCATCAATGCGCTATCAGCCCAGGATGAAGAATCCACCAAGATTCAACTATCGCTCCTTGGAGCCCCCATGATTGAGTTTTCAGGTATTGAAAAGGAGTTCGCCGTTTCTTCGGGCGGCGGAGGAGCGCTGGTATTCAATCAAACCTTCCTGCTGGGAGGTTATGGATTAGGGCTGTTGACAGATCACCGGACATCCCTCACCCTTGTGGAAAACCAACTGGACACGATTGTTTATAACGATCTGAAAACCAGCCTGACCAGCGGTGGCTTCTGGGTAGGATACCAGGAAAAATCCGAGCGCTTTCTCGACTGGGGCGTGACCGCCAAGCTGGGCTGGGGAAACCTGAACCTCAAAGATAAGGAAGGTAATGCAGGAAAGATCGTCAGCGACAATGTATTCCTGATCGAACCGCAATTGGAATTCATTTTCAAGTTCACCAAATGGTTCCATCTCAATTTGGGCATTGGATACCGGTTTGTATCAGGGATTGATAAAGAATACATCAATGTGGATAAAGAAGAAGTCAAATACTTTAAACCAGATCGTTACAACAGCGCCATTGGCACTTTAAGCCTGGTGTTTGGAAGATTCAACTAAGTACCTATGAAACAACCTCCCATTCAACTTCTCCTCCTGCTCCTGGCCCTCCACATCCACGCGCTTTCCGTTCAAGCTGATAACCCTGATAAAGAAAAGAAGTTTACCATCAGTGGTAAAACACAGGATCAATCCAACGGTGAAGAGCTAATTGGAACGACCATTTTTGTCAAAGAACTGAAAACCGGCACCATCTCTAATGAGTATGGTTTTTATTCCCTGTCCTTGCCGGCCGGTTCCTATACCCTTGTTTTCTCCTATGTGGGATATGAGTCTGTTACTCGCCCCATCCTTCTGACGAAAAACGAACGGCTGGATGTCAGGCTGCAGCCTGCAGACAAAGTCCTGCAAGAGGTTGTCATCAGCAGTGAACGACCCGATCAGAATGTAAAAAGCAATGAGATGAGCACGGTGAAGATGGACATAAGGACTATCCGGAAGATCCCGGTGTTGATGGGGGAAGTGGATATCCTGAAAGCAGTTCAGCTTCTTCCCGGAGTTCAGTCGGTGAGCGAAGGTTCGAGCGGATTCAGTGTTAGGGGCGGTTCAGCCGATCAAAACCTGATCCTGCTGGATGAAGCGATCGTTTACAATGCTTCTCATCTGATGGGCTTTTTCAGTGTGTTCAACAATGATGCGATCAAAGATGTGAAGCTCTACAAAGGTGACATCCCTGCGGCATATGGCGGTCGGCTTGCTTCGGTTCTTGATGTGAGGATGAAGGAAGGCAACAACCAGCGATGGAATGTTACGGGGGGTATCGGCCTGATTGCCAGCCGGCTTACCGTGGAAGCGCCCATCGTGCGGGATCGCTCTTCATTCATCCTGTCGGGCCGGAGAACATATATGGATCTCTTTACCCCGCTGTCGAAAGAAGAAGGTTTGCGGGATAACAAACTCTACTTCTACGACCTGAATGCCAAGATCAACTACCGCCCGGATGATGCCAATCACTTTTTCCTGTCAGGTTATTTTGGCAGAGATGTTTTCAAGAATGATTTTGCTTACATGCGATTGGGGAATCAAACCGCGACGCTACGGTGGAACAGGATCATCACCCAGAAACTGTTCTCCAATGTTACGGCCATCTATTCCAGATACAACTACAATCTGGGAAGCCCGGAAGGAACTTCGAGTTCTTTCGAGTGGCTCTCCCACCTCGAAGATATCGGCGCAAAGGCTGACTTCTCCTATTTTCTCAACACGGAGAATACCCTGCGGGCAGGCCTCAGCGCCATCTACCATACCTTTGACCCGGGTATGGCCAGGGGGCTTGGAGATGCGAGTTTCTTCACCGAATACAGGGTACCGAAGAGCCATGCCTTGGAGAGTGCCATTTATCTCAGCAATGACCATGTTCTTGGCCCAAGGATGACGGCCAAATACGGTCTCCGGCTCTCCATGTTCAACAGTATTGGCGGCGCTACGATGTACAATTATGATGAGGATTACAAGCCGGTGGATTCAACAATCTACAATTCTTTTGAATTTTTCAACACCTCTGTTGGCCTGGAGCCCCGACTGGGACTGAATTATACACTCAATGAGGTCTCCTCTCTGAAAGCAAGCTATTCTCGGACGTTGCAGTACCTGCAGCTGGCACAGAACTCAACAGCCGGCACGCCGCTGGATATCTGGTTTCCTGCAAGTCCAAATGTCAAACCTCAGATTTCCAGCCAGGTTGCACTCGGATATTTCCGGAATTTTCATAAAAACACCTTTGAAACATCAGCAGAAGTGTATTACAAACACATGAACCATGTGATTGACTTTCGCGATTTTGCTGAGTTGCTGCTGAATAAATACCTTGAAGGGGAACTCCGGATCGGAAAAGCCTGGTCATATGGTTTTGAGTTGATGGTCAGGAAGCCTGCAGGGAGGTTCAACGGATGGATCAGCTATACCCTCTCCAAAACAGAAAGGAAGATACCGGAGATCAACAACGGGAAGCCCTACCCGGCGCCTTACGACCGGCCGCATAACCTTGCCGTGGTGGCGAATTTCGACATACTGCCCAGGCTGTCCGTCTCAGCCAACTGGGTGTATGCCCGGGGTGCAGCAGTAACATTTCCTACGGGGCGCGCCCTCATCGGAGGAAAATATATCCCTATTTATTCCAGTCGTAATGCCTACCGGCTTCCCGATTACCACCGGCTCGACTTGTCTGTCACCTGGAAAGGAAAAGAAAACCCGGCCAAACGCTTTCGCTGGGATGTCAACATCTCTGCTTACAACGTCTATAACCGGCATAATGCCTGGTCTATCAACTTCCTCCAGGATAAGGATTCCCCGGATATCACCTATGCCGAAAAAGTTTACCTGTTCGGTATTGTCCCTTCCATCACTTTCAACTTTCATTTTTAAAGGAGGATCAGCAATGAACAAGATAAATAAAACCTTCACATTCATCTGCCTTACAGGAATGACCCTGTTCCTCTTCCATGCCTGTACCGAAAAGATCGACATCAAACTCGACAGCACCTACACGCGACTGGTGGTGGAAGGGGCGATCACAACCGACACTACCGCCCATAAAATCTTGCTAACAACCACAACCGACTACTACTATGGACAAACGGCTCCTGTGGTTGCCGGAGCCCTGGTTACCGTTTCAGATGGAAGTCAAACTGACACCCTTGTGGAGGCTGCTCCGGGCCAATATCAGACCCGTCCGGACTATTTCGGTGTTCGCGGTAACACATATACCTTACAGATATCTCTTCCAACCGCCATCAATAAGCAAACCGATTATTCGGCATCATCCATTCTGCATCCTGTTGCTGATATTGACTCCATCGGCGTGACGTTTCATCCCGAATGGGGAAGAAAGGGATTCTGGGAAGTCAATCTCTATGCGACTGATCCCGGGGGTGTTGAAAACTTCTACTTATTCAACCTTTACAGGAATGGTAAACTGTTCTCTGACAGCATCTTCAAAAAGGTGATCTCGGACGATAAATTCTTCGATGGGAATTATACCAACGGCATAGGCATTTTCTTTCTGGATCACGCTCAACCTTATCAGCAATTGGCCGTTGGTGATACAATCACACTGGAAATGTCGGGGATCACAGAACCATACTACTATTTTGTCTCTGAGGTACAGATCGCCGGCTTCAATATACCCTTTTTCACCGGCCCTCCGGCGAATGTTTCCAGCAACATCACCCCGGAGGCAGTGGGATTTTTCACCGCTTACAGCAGCAAAAACGCGACGACAATCGTTAAAAAGCAGGAAGGGATCAAACATTAATATATCCCTGATTTTTAGTACATTTGTTACATGAAAAACATGGAATTTCAACTTCATGCCTTGTCGCCGGTCGATGGCAGGTATCAACCAACCACACAACCGTTGTCAGCCTATTTTTCTGAATTCGCGGTGATCCGGCAGCGGGTACTGGTAGAGATTGAATATTTAATTGCGCTCTGCAATGATAAAATCGAGCCATTGAAGGAACTGAAGGCAGCCGATCAGGCGAAACTCAGGAAAATTTATTCCGGTTTCTCTTTGCAGGATGCCCTGGATATCAAGAATATCGAAAAAACAACCAACCACGATGTCAAGGCTATTGAGTATTTCCTTCAAGATAAGTTTGAAAAACTTGGCTTAAAAAAATTCAAAGCCTTTATTCATTTCGGGCTGACATCTCAGGACATCAACAATACCGTATTCCCCATGCTGCTTCAACAGGCACACCGGGAGGTCATGATGCCTGTACTGGAAGAGATCATCCGGGAATTGACCATCGAAAGCAAGCAATGGAAGCAGGTCCCCATGTTGGCCCATACGCACGGTCAACCTGCCAGCCCAACAACCGTTGGGAAGGAATTGTTTGTCTTTGTGGAACGGTTGAAAGACCAGATCAAGCTCTTGAAGGGCATTCCATTCTCAGGGAAATTTGGCGGAGCCACAGGAAACTTCAATGCACACGCAGCAGCCTATCCCCAGGTCAAATGGACATCCTTTGCGGATCAATTTCTCCAAAAGCAGTTGGGCATCCAGCGACAGCAAACGACCACGCAGATTGAGCATTATGATCACCTGGCCGCCTATTGCGACGGAATGAAACGGATCAACACCATTCTTCTCGACCTGGACCGTGACATGTGGAGCTATATTTCGATGGAGTACTTCACCCAGAAAGCAAATAAAAAGGAGGTGGGCTCCTCCACCATGCCCCACAAGGTCAACCCCATTGATTTTGAAAACAGTGAAGGAAACCTGGGCATCGCCAACACCTTGTTTGAACATTTCAGCGCCAAGCTTCCTTTATCCAGGCTTCAGCGGGATTTAACCGATTCCACAGTGATCCGTAATCTCGGAGTTGCCTTGGGACATACCCTCATCGCCTGGAAATCACTGTTGAAGGGTCTGAAAAAAGTGGAATTGAACAAAGCGAAAATCGAGGATGACCTCGACAGGAACTGGGCTGTTATCTCGGAGGCCATCCAAACCATCCTGCGGCGGGAAGGGTACCCGGAACCTTACGAGGCGCTGAAATCACTGACAAGAGGCAATAAACAAATCGACCGGGCAGCCCTTCATCAGTTTATTGATGACCTGAAAATCAGTAAGACTGTTAAAACGGAATTGAAGAAGATCACCCCTTTCATTTATACCGGCATCATTTCCTTCTAATCGCCTCTTTTGATGAAAGTCACCGGTTTCAGCTTCATCCGCAATGCCATCCGGTTCGATTACCCGATCAGGGAAGCGATTGGGTCCATTCTTCCGCTGTGCGATGAATTTGTTGTAGCCGTAGGAAAATCCGATGATGACACCCTGGGGTTGATCAAGGAAATCGGTTCTCCGAAGATCCGCATCATAGAAACCATCTGGGATGAGAGTCTCCGCGAGGGAGGAAGGGTGCTGGCTGATGAAACGAACAAAGCACTTCGGGCCATCTCTGCCGATTCAGATTGGAACTTCTACATCCAGGGCGATGAGGTGATACATGAACAATATCTGCCTGTGATCAAGGAAGGCATGGAACAGTGGCTGTCGGAAAAGCGCGTGGAAGGACTGCTGTTCAATTATCTACACTTCTATGGTTCCTATGATTATACCGGAGATTCGCGCAAATGGTACCGGCGGGAGGTTCGCATAATCCGAAACGATCCGGAGATCACCTCCTGGGGAGACGCAATGGGTTTCAGAAAAGATGGAAGGCCGCTTAGCGTCAAACCAATTGATGCATTTGTCTACCATTACGGTTGGGTGAAACCTCCGGCAATCCAGCAAGCCAAACAAGCGACATTCAACAAGCTCTGGCATGACGATACCTGGATGAAGGAGAACATCCCGGATGTCAACGAGTTCGATTATTCACAGATTGATTCCCTCGCCAGATTCATCGGCAGCCATCCCCATGTCATGAAGCCCCGTATTGAAGCCGTGAACTGGCATTTTTCTTTCGATCCCACCCAAAAGAAATTCTCGCCCCTGACACGGTTTCTCTACTTTGTAGAAAAAATGAGCGGGTTCAGGGTTGGGGAATACAAGAATTTCAGGATCATTAAATAAGGCAAACGACTATTGCAGGTTATTGATACACTAATGGGAAGCGATGTGGTTCCATTAATGCATCCAGCTCAATATCAATATCCAGTTTTACCCCAGCTTAGTTGTGATGGGCCTACCATTGTCACGTCGAAGATTTCATCTATTGTTGCATTAAGAAAGGCCGGATAATCATCAAAAGGAATAAAATACTCCTGATCCTCAATAAGAACCCAGAAACCCAGCTCTTCAATGCTGGTAACACTACTGATTGAAGTGTTTATTCCATTTTTCGATAAATTCATCTTGCATCTCCTCCACGATTAATTGAAGTTCCTTCAAGTCTTTTTGTGACAAATTGTAAAAGTCAGCCAAACTCACAATGGGCTCCAACCAAAATTTAGCAGTTCCTTCAGGAGTTGCCACATGGATATGCCTCCGCCTTTCTTCACGGCTATTAAAAAAGAACCTATTACTGCCTTTTATATATACGGTCGGAGCCATTAATCAATAATTATTCGATTGCTTTAAGATCAACTAATTCTTTATGTTACAAAGATACAAAAACAATCCAAGTGACAAAAACGGAAACCGTTTGGTGCAGAATCGAAAATTCAATGTAAATTTGTTTTATCAAACCAACTGCCATGACCGATTTTAGCAAGATTATTTCTGTTTCCGGGAAAAGCGGCCTTTTCAGGATTGTCAGTGAGCTCAACAATGCCGTGCTGGTTGAGTCATTTACCGACAAGAAACACTTTCCGGTCTTTGCCCATGAAAAAATGAGTACCCTGGAAGAGATCAGCGTTTTTACCACCGGAGAAGACAAACCCCTGAAAGATATTTTCAAACTGATATTTGAAAAGCTGGAAGGAAAGGCCACGCCACCTGTTAAAGACAATGAAAAGGAACTGAAGGCATTCTTTGAAGAGATCCTTCCTGACTATGACAAGGACCGGGTATATGCTTCGGATATCCGGAAGATGGTATCGTGGTACAACTTGCTGGTGGAGCAAGGGGTGCTGGAGTTTAAGGAGGAAGAGAGAGAGGATGGAGTGAAGAATGAAGAATGAGGAATGAAGAATGAAGAATTGTTTTTGAGTCAATTACCACGGCCTTAAGGCCGTGGACAGAAAAGTCTAAAATCAACCGGGCTTTAGCCCAAAACCAGATAAGACAAAGGAAATCCATTATTAACGATAAAAATGAAATCTATGAAAAAGTTTTCCACGCTGATGCTGCTGATCATTTGCGGCTTGTGCATTAGTTTTACTGCTGTTGCAGCGAAAAAGAAAGTCGTTCTGTCCGTGTCAGAAGCTGACGCCAAAATCTTTGTCGACGGCAAAATGATGGGAGCAGGACAACTTGAAGTCATCATTCCTTCCTACGCCTGTGTGAATATCCGGGTTGAAAAAGTCGGATACCTGACAGAAGTCATCAATTTCTGCAATAAACCCAATTATGCGCCTCCGCCTAAGTCACATTTCGTCCAGATGCGAAGAGATGACGCCTATGACGCTTCAGTTGCAACCGATATGGCAAACATTGACATTGAGATCAAAACTAGCAAATCGGAACTTGAAGCCTGGCGGTTGATCAGCCAAATCATCACGAACTATTTTGATGTCATTGAGGTTACCGACCGCGAGACAGGTTACCTCCGCACAGCATGGTCGGTACAGACATTCCAGCAAAATACCATCCGCACCCGCATGGTGGTAAAACTAGGTTCTGCCGATCCACTTACCTACAAAGTCAAACTGGTGAGCGAAGAATCCCGTTCTCCGCAAACGAGTGTCAAGTCGGATGAAGCATTCAAGGAATGGGACCGGGTGCTTCGGAAATATAAAGAAATTGTCAACGAACTCAGCTCCAGGCTCTCCAACTGATCATGTCAAAGCGGATTGAGGATCTCCTGGTAACGGGAAATACCCGGCTAAACCAACGTCATTTTCTCCTTGAACTGAAGTCGGATGATGCTTTGCCGGACATGTTCCCGGGACAGTTTGCCGAGGTGCCGGTGAATGATTCTCCTGCCACTTTTCTCCGTCGCCCCTTTTCGATCCATGAGATCATTCCTGCTTCACAGTTGATCCGGCTATTGATCCAGATCAAAGGCCCTGGAACGCAGAAACTTTCTCAGCTCCAGCCCGGAGATAAACTCAACACCATTTACCCCCTTGGGAATTCGTTTTCTGACCCTCCCAGTGACCGGATTTTACTTGTTGGAGGCGGATGCGGGGTAGCCCCACTCCTTTTTCTGGCGCAATCCTTATCATCCAAAGGGGTGAAGCCTGATATTCTGATCGGCGGAAGAACCGGTGATGACCTGCTGGAGGTGGAACGGTACCGGCAATACGGAAACGTGATGCTGATAAAGGAAGATGGTTCTGAAGGTGAGAAGGGGCTTGTTACGGATCACTCCATCCTGAACAGGGAACAGATGGAATATGGAATGATCTACTGCTGTGGACCCGACCCCATGATGAAGGCAGTGGCAAAGATTGCAGGAGTTCACGCGATTCCCTGTGAAGTCTCACTCGAAAACACCATGGCCTGCGGATTTGGCGTCTGCCTCTGCTGTGTAACACCCACCACCGGAGGGAACCAGCGTGTATGTGTGGAAGGACCGGTGTTTAATACGAAGGCACTACTATGGTAGCTTATAATTAATAATTATTAATTAATAATTAATAGAAGTTTCGCTACTTTTATGGTTGAACTCTCGGTAAATATCCACAACTTGCACCTAAAGAATCCGGTGCTTACAGCTTCCGGTACATTTGGTTATGGCGAGGAGTTTGCGGATTTCATTGATTTGCAAAGGCTTGGCGGGATCGTGGTTAAGGCGGTTACAGGCTCAGATAGAGCCGGCAATGCCTATCCCCGGATGGCGGAAACAGCGTCAGGAATGCTGAATGCCGTTGGTCTGCAAAACAAAGGGGTGGACTATTTTTCCAGTGTCATCTATCCCAGGATCAAA
>Ga0194127_10005874_pt1 | contig 14212 bp, 9 predicted proteins | sample TA2KigC100mmetaG_FD_148624 | JGI IMG/M metagenome (GOLD analysis project Ga0194127, IMG submission 148624) | Freshwater microbial communities from Lake Tanganyika, Tanzania - TA2015036 Kigoma Deep Cast 100m | ecosystem: Environmental > Aquatic > Freshwater > Lake | place: Tanzania: Lake...
GGCTCCAGCAGGCCCTCCATGGCGGCCCTGACGTCGGCGATCACATTGTAGATGATGTCGTAGAGCTTGATGTCCACACCTTCCTGCTCGGCCACTTCCACCACGCGGGCGTCCGGCCGGACATTGAACCCGATGATGACGGCGTTCGATGCCGAAGCGAGCATCACGTCGGTTTCGGTGATCGCCCCGGTGGAGCTGTGGATGATCTTCAGCTTGATATCGTCGGTGGAGAGTTTGTTCAAGGCGTCGATCAGCGCCTCGACGGAGCCTTGCACGTCGGCTTTGATGATGACGTTGAGCTCCTTGACCCCTTCTTTTATCTTTTGATAGAGTTGCTCGAGGGTAATCTTCGATGAGATGTTGAGCTCCCGCTCGCGTTCCTTTCTAATCCAGTATTCACCGATACTCCGGGCCTTCCTCTCGTCCTCGACGCAGACGAATTCAGCGCTCACCTGCGGGACGCGGGAAAAGCCGATTACCTCCACCGGCATCGAGGGACCGGCCGCAGCGATCCGGCGGCCCTGGTCGTTGATCATCGCCCTGACGCGGCCGAATTCGGTCTTGGAGACGAAGGCGTCCCCTTCGCGGAGGGTGCCCTCCTGGATGAGGACGGTTGCCACCGGTCCCCGGCCGCGGTCGAGCTTCGCTTCGATGACCACTCCCCGGGCCGGCCGGTCGGGATCGGCCTTGAGCTCCATGACGTCGGCCTGGAGGAGAATCATCTCCAGCAGCTCCTCGATCCCGAGGTTCTTTTTGGCCGACACCTCGCAGAAAATGGTTTCACCACCCCACTCCTCCGACAGGAGGTTGTATTCGGTCAGGGTCTGGCGGATCTTCCCCGAATCGGCGCCGGGCTTGTCGATCTTGTTGATGGCCACGATGATGGGAACACCGGCCACGCGGGCATGATTGATCGCCTCTACCGTCTGACCCATGACGCCGTCGTCGGCGGCCACCACCAGAACGACGATGTCGGTCACTTTGGCCCCTCTGGCCCGCATCGCGGTAAATGCCTCGTGGCCCGGCGTGTCGAGAAAGACGATCTCCCTGCCCTTGATCCGGACGTGATAGGCGCCGATGGCCTGGGTGATCCCGCCCGCCTCGCCGTCGATCACATGGGTCTGGCGGATCGTGTCCAAAAGCGACGTCTTGCCGTGGTCGACGTGACCCATGATCGTCACGACCGGCGCCCGCGGCTTGAGGTTTTCCGATGGGACTTCGGCTTTGACGAGGATTTCGTCGCCTTCGTTCGGGGCCGCCTCTACCTGATAACCGAAATCGGCGGCGATAAGTGTGGCGGTGTCGAAATCGATGGCCTGGTTGATGGTCACCATCAGCCCCATGGCGATGAGCTTGTTGATCGCCTCGGACGCTTTAACGCCTATCCGTTTCGCCAGCTCCCCGACGGTGATCGCTTCGGCGACCCTGATCCGACGTTTGATCGCCTTGGGTGTGGTGATCTCCGTCTTTTTCATCTTGACCGGTGCGGCCCTCTTTTCTTCACGCCACCGGGAGGGCTGCTCGTCGCCTCGGTCGAGTTCGATCCGCTTGTCCTTGCGGTCGACCGCTTTCTTGATCAGGGCCTTTTTGCGCGGCGCCGCAACCTCTCCCATCAGGACCTCGACGGGGGGTTTCACCCCTTTCTTTTTCGGTTTTTCGGCTTCGACCCTTCCGCTCTTGTCCACACGGGAAGGGGGGGGCGCCGAGAGATCCTTGATGATTTTCAGGTCGGGTCTCTGGGGAAGCTCTTTTTTCGGGACCGTGGGTGCAGGGTTTGGCGCCTCGAAGGGCGTCCGGGGCTTTATCCCTGTTTCCACCCGGAGGGGCTTGGTTTCACGGGGTTCGGGGGGGTGAATGGGGAGAGGCTTCTTCTCAATTGCCGGCCCTTTTGCAACGGGTTCCGGGGCCGGTTTTGTCTCCGTCTCCGGCTTGATCTCCGCAGCGGGCGTCGCCGGCTTGACGGCCTTCTCCTTCACCGTCGGCCCGGGAACCGGTTCTCTGGGTGCGGTAGGCTTCGGGAGGGGGGGCTTCACGTAGGGCGACGGTTTGACGACCACATCACCGGCGGGGACATCCCGATAGATGGAGGTTCTCACGGGGGCTTCCTTCCGGACCGGCTCGGGGGGTGGTTCCTTGGGCGCCGGTTCCGGGCGAGGCGCAGTCTCTGCGGCGGGCTTTTCCTCCGGCGCTGGAGGGGCCGGAGGGGGGGGCGTTTCGGGCTTGGTCTCCTCGACCGGCATGCGAACCGATCTTCGCCTGATTACCGTGGATTTGATTCGCTGTTCAACCATCCCGCGGGGTTCCGGGGCAAGGAGCTCCGCCTGAATTCTCTGCAAATCGCCCTCTTCAAGCGTGCTCGAATGGGATTTCACCGCGATGCCGATCTTTTCCAGGCGAGTGATCAGCTCCTTATTTTCCAATCCTAATTCTTTGGCCAGTTCGTAGACTCTTTTTTTCGACATGCCCAACACTCTCCCCTGAATTAAAAAAGTTGCAGCGCGGATACCCGATGGTTTGGACGACCATTCAAAAGGGCATTATCCTAATGCAGGTACACCCTTTTCCAATCCGGTCTCCTGATCGATGATTTTTACCGCCTCTTCCAGCCACATCGCCGCGGTCTTCTCGCCTACGCCGGGGATTGCCGCCAGCTGCTCGATGTCGGCCGAGGCAAGCATGGCGACACTCTTGAGCCCGGCCTTGAAGAGCCTTTCCGCCGTTGCCTCGCCGATACCCGGAACCTTCATGAGGTCTTTATGGGCATCCACCGCCTTCTCGGCCGCCGTGGTCTCGCTCTTGACATCGATCTTCCATCCGGTCAGCTTTACCGCCAGCCTGACGTTCTGTCCGTTTCTCCCTATCGCCAAGGAGAGCTGATCGTCGGGAACGATCACCTCCATCGCGCGGTTCTCGTCATCGACCAATACCCGGTTCACCTTAGCCGGGGAGAGGGCGCTGCACACATACTTTGCCTGGTCTTCGGAATAGGGGACGATGTCGATCTTCTCACCCCTCAGCTCCTGAACGACACTCTGAACCCGTGACCCCCGCATACCTACGCAGGCGCCCACCGGGTCGATATCCTTATCCCTGGTCCTTACGGAGATTTTCGATCTTTTCCCCGCTTCCCTCGACACGTTGACAATCTCGATCAGACCCTCGGAGATCTCGGGAACCTCAACATCGAAGAGGGCCTTGAGGAAACCGGGGTGCGTCCGGGAGAGGATGATCTGGGGGCCTTTGGTGATCTTCTTGACTTCGCAGATGAAGGCCCTGATCCTCTCCCCACGCTTGTAGGATTCCTTGAAAATCTGCTCCGACACGGGGATGATCCCTTCGGCCCGGCCCAGGTTCACGATGATATTGCCGCCTTCGAACCTCTGGACGAACCCGTTTGAAAGCTCGCCCTTCTTTACATGGTATTCCTCATAGATGTTGTCCCTCTCCGCGTCCTTCACCCGCTGGATGATGATCTGTTTGGCCGTCTGAACGGCGATCCGGCCGAAGGTGCTCGTGTCGATCTTGATCCCGAGACTGTCCCCGGGTTGCGCCTCCTCATCGAGGGTGCGTCTTGCTTCCGCGACGGAGATATGGAGGTCGGGGTCCAAAACCTTTTCCATCACCATTTTGAATTGGAAGACCTCTATCTCGCCGGCTTCCTCGTTGTAGTGGGCTTCAAGCTCGACATCGGGTCCCAGTTTCTTGCGGGCAGCCGTCAGCATGGCATCCTCCAGGGCTTTGACGATAATTTCCCTGTCGATACCGCGGTCCTTGCCCATCTGTTCGATCAGGCGTTTGAGTTCGGGAAACATTCAATAAACCTCCGTTATTATTCATACACCACATTGGCCTTTAACACAGCCTCACGGGGAATCCGATACGTCTTTCCGCTTACCGTCACGACGAGGACCTTTCCGTCTTCACCGTCCTCATACTCGACCATTTCCCCGCAGAAATGTCGCCGGCCGTCGATCTTTTCCCTGAGTCGGAGGTTGATCCGAGACCCCCGATACTTTAGAAAATCCTTGTCACGGTGGAGGGGCCGATCCAGGCCCGGGGACGACACCTCCAGGGTGTAAGGACCGGGAGGCACGTCGTGGACGTCGAGCAAATCCCCCAACTGGTTGCTGATCAGCGTACAGTCATCGAGGGTCACACCCCCTTCTTCCTTGTCCATGTAAATCCGTACAACCCACCGTGCCTTCATCTTCAGGCACTCCACCTGCACCAGTTCCATCCCTGCGGATGCGAGCACCGGTTCGGCCAGTTGCCGGATCTGCTGTTCCTCGGTCTGCATGGGTCCTTTCCTTCCCGTAGAAAAAAAAAGTGGGCTAAAGCCCACTCAGCAAAAACCGCCGATAATTCTCGTGCTCACTAACACAACCGAAGACCCTTTGCAAGGAAAAAAAAGGGGCAAGGAACGGGTTGTCAGATGCGTCCCGAACCTGATATCATGCCGGCGCTAGGCTCCTTGCCTCTCCCATCAGGAACTATCCCGGCAAGGATTTCGGTAAGCGGCATCAGATTCGCCCTTGCTTATCAAAAGGATCGTCGCGTGGGGAATCAGATTGTTCGTATGTATCGCTGTGACTGCGGGCGGTTTGTTTGCCGCAGAAAAGGAGTTTTTTCATGAATCGGTTCAAAATACGTGATATCGGTCGCTCGTTTGCCATCCTGGGGTTGCTCCTCTTTAGCGTATCCGGCGCCCATGCCGCCCATCCGCTGATCACCGATGACGCGGGAACCGTCGGCAAGGGGGGTGTACAGATAGAAATCAATGCGGAGATCGCCTATGACAAGGAAAATTTGGACGACTCCGCAACGGAGAAGCGCGAAGCTGCCGGGGTGGCCATCACCCTTACTTACGGCATCGCGGAGACCCTCGACGTCGCTGTAACAGCGCCATATCGGTGGCTTTCCGCCCATCAGAACGACGAATTGATCGCCCGTGAAAAGGGCATCTCCGACATAAGCCTCGATCTTAAATGGCGTTTCTTTCAGAAAGACGGCTGGGGCCTCGCCCTGAAGCCAGGCATCACCCTGCCTGCGGGGAACGAGGAGAAGGGTCTCGGCAACGGCCGCGTGACCGGCCGCCTCTTCTTCATCACATCCAGGGAGATCGAGCCCTGGGGATTCCACCTGAACCTCGGTTACATCCGGAATGAGAATAAAGGGGAGGATCGCTCCGATCTCTGGCACGCTTCTGCAGCCGCCCAGGTCGAGCTGTTCAAGGATTTGAAGGCTGTGGCCAACTTCGGGATCGAAACCAATCCCGCCTCCGGCAGCAGCACCCATCCGGCGTTTGCCTTGGGTGGACTGATCTATGATCTCTCTGAGAAGATCAGCCTCGATGCGGGGGTCAAGTTCGGCCTAACGAAGACCGAGGCAGACATAAGCTATCTTGCCGGTGTCACCATCAAATTCTGATGCCTGCGACCCGCCATAGCGATCGCAGAAGAAAGTCCGTGATTTTGCATCCGCCTCAACCGGCTGCGACCGCCCCCGGCCGCGGCGATGCGGCTCTGGCCGGCGACGACGCCGTTGCGCGACCGAGCGAGCGGTTTGCGGACGATCCGGTTTTGCACGAGAGGTTCGAGGTTCATGTGACCCTCACCGCGGCGCCTTTCGCCGCCGATTCGATGACCGCCTCGAGCACCGCGACACCCCGCAGCTCGTCGCCGCCTTCCACTGCGAGCGGGCGCCCCTCCTCGATCGCCTGTGCGAAATTCTCGAGCTCGGCCCGCTCCGTGCTGACGGGCGCAAAGCGGACAATCTGCGGCTTTTGATGCACGTTCAGATGCTGCGGGTCGATGAAACAGACCCGCAGCTCCCAGGTGGTCAGGTGTTCGACATCGCCGACCTCGGCCCAGCCCCTGGCGCCGAAGACCTGCATGCGCCACGTTTCGGCGGTGGCGATGACCGTTCCCAGATAACCGGTCGCGCCATGTTCGAAGCGCAGCAGCATCGACGTCGTATCGTCGATGCCGTAATCGAGCGCGCGCCGGCAGCTCTGCGCAAATACCGTATCGATCGGGCCGGAAAGATAAAGCATCGCATCGACGATGTGCACCCCGCGGCCGGTCATCCCGCCGGCCGGGCCCTCCTCGCGATCGAGGCGCCAGTGGTTCGCGCCGAAGCGATACACGCTGGGGCCGCAGAAGTTGCCCTCGATGTGCAGCAGCTTGCCGAGACGGCCGTCGTCGAGCATGCGCCGGATCTCCTGCAGCGCGGGCTGAAACCGCCAGTTGTAGCCGACCGCGAGTGTCACCTTGTGATCGGCGCAAGCCCGGATACAGGTGCGCGCATCCTGCAGCGTCAGGGCCAGCGGTTTTTCGGTGAATACATGCTTCCCGGCTTTGGCGGCGGCAACGATCAACTCGACGCGCCGGGTATGGGGCGTGGCGAGCACGATCGCGTCGATCGAGGGATCGGTGAGCACCTTTTCATAGGCGTCGTAAAGCGGGAAACCCTGCTTGTTCGCGAAGTTCGAGGCTTTGGCGAGGGTGCGCGTGGCGCCGGCCGCGAAGCGGATCCGATCGCTCCTGCCCTGGATGCTCTCGACAAGGTGTTGTCCCCAGCGGCCGAGGCCGATAATGGCGGCGTTGATCATCTGCTTCCTCTCCTGCCGGTTTTTTTATACAAGTAAGGGGGTCACGAAGTCTCCGTAACCCCCTTATGATGTTGGAGCGGGCGATGGGACTCGAACCCACGACGTCCAGCTTGGGAAGCTTAACATCATAGTTATCCCTAATCTCACCCAGTACCATAACACCCTATATTACTACATATTTCTTGTGAGATGTTTCTTGCAGTATCGCCTTTTTTCTTGTATGGTGTGCCCTATGTGTGCCCTATCTATATCCGGGAGGGATAATATGAACGTAAAAATCAAGCTCACCAAAATCGTCGTTGACAAACTTCCTGCTACCGAAAAGGGGAAACAGGCGGATTTCTACGATGCAGAACTCCCCGCCTTCGGCATCCGCGTGTCACATTCATCAAAGGTCTATTTTGTGCGCAAGCGAATCAACGGGAAGATGACCCGGGTCACCCTTGGCAGGCATGGTGTCATGACCGCTGACGATGCCCGCAATGAGGCTAAGGATGCGTTCAACGACTTACGGAAAGGCGTTGACATAAACCGCGAGAAAGCAAAGGCCAGGGAGCGTGGAATTACGCTCCAGCGAGTATTTGAGGATTACCTGACCGCCAGGCCGGACATGAGACCCCGGACTATCGCTGTTGACAATGGACTCCTCAATTGTCATCTCTCCGACTGGCTGAAAAAGCCGATCAAAGAAATCACCGATGACATGGTAAAGCGGCGACACTTGGCGATTGCTAAAAAATCCGGTGCCAATACCGGGAATAACGCCATGCGTCTATTCCGGCGACTGCATCGTTTCGCAGGAAGAAGCTTGAAGGAAAAGCTTGACCGGGATTTGGTGAAGGATGCCCTTGACGGCCAATGGTTCAAGGTCTCTCGTCGGCAGACGTGCTTAAAGGAGCATGAACTGCCTACGTGGAATAAGGCTGTTCGGAAAATCAGCAATCCGGCAATCCGGGACTATCTGCAACTGCTAATTTTTACGGGGCTACGGAAAAATGAAGGGTTGACGCTGCGCTGGGAGGATGTGGACATGGAGGGCAAGACCTTCACGATTCGAGAAGGAATATCAAAAAATCGCAAGCCTCACCCACTCCCCATGAGCGACATTATCCTTGAAATCTTCCAACGACGACTTGATGCACGGGAAAATGAGTTTGTTTTTCCAGGCACAGGAAAAAGCAGACACTTGCGCGAGACGAACCGCCAGGTTGTTTTTATCGAACATGAGACAGCGAAGATTCTGAACGGAGCTCAGAATGACGAGGAATTGGCAAAACTCATCAAGGAAAAGCCCGCAGATAAGATCAAGCAGGGCATCCGCTTCTGCCTACATGACCTCCGCCGGACCTTCGCCAGCATAGCGGAAGGTGCAGTTTCATATTCCGTATTGAAACGTCTGATGAACCATTCCGACAAAGACGTTACCCAGGGGTATATTATCCTGAGCGTTGATAAGCTCCGAAACCATATGCAGCAAGTAACGGACTCGATTCGGGGTATGTTGACTGAGAAACAGCCTGGAAAAGTCATACCGATTGGGAAGGCACGGAGCAAGAAAACGTCCTCTGCCAATAAATAGGACACACAAGATATAGTTGACTTTTGTATCGTTACCCAATATACGGTATCACAATGTTGTGAAAGGCCACAGATCACATGTCGATTGAAGTTGACAATCACCCCACCGCTTCACTGGATGCTTTGGTCCCCTGCTTACGCAAGGTGGTGAAAGGCTTCTGCGACAATGGCGATTATTGGCTCATTCTCCATTTCTATAACGGAGGGTTGAGAGCGCCCCGAATTTCCGATGCCGGCGATAAACAAAAGGTGAAAAAGGTGCTTATTGAATTTCTCCGAGTGTGGGGCAAACCCAGATACACTGGCCAAATCGCATTCTATCTGAAACACGGCGAGTTCAAAGAATATTTCAATGTATATCCAGGATCAGGAAGCTTTGACGAGTATCAGAAAGAAGGCATAAAATTTAAGGTGACCTCTTACACGCAGGATTATAATGATGATCGTTGGCTTTATCGTATTGATGAAATAGAAGAAATAGCAAAGAAAAGCGCCTCCGCTGCGGGCAGAGAAGGTGTCATCCAGACTCCGCCAGCAGAAGAAGACGTACCATTCTGATGCGGCCTCCTCATGGGAACTTCACCGCACAGGACATGTAGGCTTTTCGGGTTGCAGCCTCTCTTCACCGGAGAATTTTACTGCTACCCGGAATATTTTTAGCATCCGCCTTGGGCCTCCCGCGAGGGAACTCTACCAAGCGGAACATTGGTTGAACTTCTCGGCGGCAGCCTCCCCTTTAGGGAACTTTACGGCTACCGGGCACAGACACATAACCCTGACGTGGCCTCCCGAAAGGGAACTCCATCACAAGAAGGGCACATTGGTTAGTAGACCTCTAAAGGACCAGGCGGAACAGGGTGCAAATGGGGAGTTTTACCACTGGCCTCCCCGGCAATCCCGATCAAGGGAACTTGGAATGATCCTCCCCTCCGTCACAATGCCTTAGAATTATATCGAACCCCAGTGTTGAACAAGCTTGACGCTTCAAGTGCGTCCTCTGTTCAACGCTGGGGTTTTTCATTGAACCCGCCCGGAACCCCGGTGTTGACAGAGCAACAAGCTGTCGCATCGGGGTTTTTCATTACGGAGCGGGCAAACAAACAGACAAGTCTTTACTGACGGAGGATAAAAAATGAATCTTCAGAATACCGATAAACTTTTGACCCAGAAGGAAGTTAAAGAAATCACCGGCCTTGCTGACAGCACTCTGGAACAGTGGCGGCTCAAAGGCAAGGGGCCGAAGTTCATCAAGCTGGGAAGATTGGTTCGTTACCGACTTTCGGACCTAGACACCTACATCTCTAAGCTGCCAGGCTTCAATAGTACCACCGAAGCGGACGCGGCAAAGGAGGTGTAACATGAATCTAAACGCAAACGCCCCGGCCGGCCCGCCGGGGCAATGCTTGAAACAACGGCATATGAAAGCACAAATCGTTGATAAATATTACCATACAACGCCCCTCTTGAAAAGCCCTCTTACGGCAAAAGGAGGCGCAACATGAACATTGAAGAGATCTTCAAACTAACCATGCAAACAGCCGGGCTCGAAACCGATGCATCAATCCTGGCTGATGGAAAACTAAACCGCTTCCATGTTGCGGGCGACCGCTCCGGCAGTAAGAACGGCTGGTACATTCTCCATCCCGACGATCCTGCGGCAGGGCAGTTCGGCTGCTTCAAACGGGGCATTTCAGAGACCTGGAGTGCCAAGGCATACACAACCCTTACCGCAGAAGAAAAAACCCGTTACACGGCCAAAATGGATGCTTCACGGCGACAGCGAGATGAAGAGGTGGATAATATTCAGGCAGCTTGCCGAGCATGGTGTTCCGAACGGTGGCAAAAGAGCAAAGAAGCGACCAACGCTCACTCCTATCTGAAACGCAAGGGAGTACACGCTTACGGGCTTCGCCTGCTGCGAGACTCCCTCATGGTGCCGCTCTTCGACACGGCGGAACTAATCCATGGTATGCAGTTCATCGGACCGAATGGTGATAAAATGTTCAAGACAGGCACCGTCAAGCTGGGTCACTACTTCCCCATTGGCAAACCGATAAAAAAGACCTTGCTTATCTGTGAGGGGTACGCCACGGGCGCGAGTCTTCACGAAGCCACTGGCTACGTGGTCGCAGTTGCCTTCGATGCCGGAAATCTCAAACCGGTAGCAGCAGCTCTGCGGCAGAAATACCCAGATTCTCGTCTGATAATTTGTGCCGACAATGACCAATGGGGCGACATCAACACGGGAGTTATCAAGGCCACCGAGGCTGCACTTGCCGTGGCGGGAAGGCTAACAATTGCTAACATCCAGAACACCACCGACAAACCGACCGACTTCAACGACCTACACCGAGCTGAAGGGTTAGAGGCCGTCCGGCGGCTGGTGGAGCAGGCAACAGATCCACGGCAAAATAACAGCAAGGTTGCGGCGGATAACCCAGAACTTACCACCCAGGGAAAGCCGTTGCCCTTTACCTTCCGGCGATTGTCGGATGTACGGGCAAAGCCTATCCGCTGGCTTTGGCCCGGGAGGTTTGCGCGGGGCAAAGTTTCTATATTAGCCGGAAACCCCGGACTGGGGAAATCTCAGCTCACGGCAAGCATGGCGGCAACAGTCACAACTGGCGGCACATGGCCGGTGGACAGGACCCCGTGCGAGCGGGGCAAAGTGATCTTCTTCTCCGCCGAAGATGACGCAGAAGATACCATCCGTCCCCGACTGGAAGCAGCAGGGGCGGATCTAGAGCGGATATTCATTCTTGACGCCGTATTGGATGACGCCGGTGCAAGGCCACGCGCATTCAATCTGAGTGTTGACCTCACCCGACTAGGGGAAATGCTTTCCCACATTGGGGAGGTAGCCTTGATCGTAATTGATCCGATCACTGCCTACCTGGGTGGCACCGACAGCCACAAAAATTCCGACATCCGGGCACTGCTCTCCCCGTTGGGGGAACTTGCCGCAAAATACGGGGCAGCGGTTGTCTGCATCTCTCATCTCAACAAGGGGGGAACAGGGGAAGCCCTCATGCGCGTAACCGGTAGTCTGGCCTTTGTGGCGGCAGCGCGGGCCGCTTTCCTGATAGCTCGGGACAAGGAGGACAACCACCGGCGGCTTTTCCTCCCCATTAAGAACAACATTGGCAACGATCAAAGCGGTTTGGCTTTTACCGTGGAATCCCACAGCCTGCCGGGCAACATAGAGACTTCCCGTGTAAACTGGGAGGCAGAGGCCGTCACAATCACCGCCGATGAAGCGATGGCCCCACAGGGAGACCCAGAGGAGCAGAGCGCCTTGGATGACGCCAAGGAGTTTTTGAACACTCTGCTCGCCGACGGGCCGGTTTCAAACAAGCAGATTCGAGGAGATGCCGAAGGCGCAGGACACTCGTGGCAGACTGTCAGAAGAGCACAGAAGGCCCTGGGAATTGAAGCGCACAAGGAGGGCATGAAAGGTCCTTGGCTCTGGTGTCTACCGTCAAAGGCGCTCAACAATACTGAAGATGTTCAAGCAAAAAGTGTGAGCACCTTCGGAGGAAGTGAACACCTTCAGGATCATGCGGGGGGAATTTACCCTGAAACGGGGATGTACCCATACTGAGCAAAGACGGTTCTTGATGCAGTAGGATTGGCATGAAGTTACCGATTCCGGCATCACCATCGACAACAACCGACAGGGGGCACATTGTGCCCCTTGTTATTTCTGCAATGAGATAAATTATGAATGTCCGTTTACCTCAAGCAGGATCATCCGGAACTGAAAAGGATTACAAAAAAGCCTTTTGGGGCATCAGGCAGTTTTTCGAGACCTATCGTCATGGCGAAAAAGTCTTGGCACTGCTGCGATAATTGCCATTGACGCATCAATTGATCATTACCGTAGGATGAAAGATTTCAGGCTATGAATATGATCATTTTGTTGTCCAAGCCTCAGACAACACCTCTGTTTGTTCCAGCACGATTTGTGTGGCCTTTTCCTGCTTGTCCGGTGGATAACCATACTTCCGCAGGATACGCTTGACCAGTACCCGCAACTGAGCGCGGACGTTCTCCCGCATGGTCCAGTCGATGCTAACGTTACGCCGCACGGTGTCGGCCAGCTCGCGGGCGATGGTCTTGAGGGTATCATCACCCATGACCTTAACGGCGCTGTCGTTGGTTTCCAGGGCATCGTAGAAGGCCAGCTCATCCTCGGTCAACCCCATGGCATCGCCTCTGCTGTTAGCCTCCCGCATCTGCTTGGCCAAGGCAATCAACTCTTCGATAACCTGAGCGGTTTCAATGGCCCGGTTCTGGTAGCGGCGCAACGCCTCCTCCAGCATTGCGGTGAATGACCGCGCCTGTACCACGTTCTTGCGACGGCGCGTCTTGATTTCGCCCTTCAGCAGCTTCTGGAGCAGTTCGACAGCCAAGTTGCGCTGCGGCATCTCCTTCACTTCGGCAAGAAATTCATCGGACAGAATTGAAATGTCGGGTTTCTTCAGGCCGGCAGCTTCAAATATGTCAATAATCTCATCGGATACCATCGCATTAGAAATAATTTGCCGGATGGCATGATCCAACTCCTCATCAGTCTTGCGCTTGTCACCGGTGCTCTTGGCCAGTACGGAACGCACTGCCTGAAAGAATCCGACATCATCACGGATCGCCAGGGCATCTTCATGAGGCACCGCCAGTACGAACGCTTGCGACAGATCCGTAACCGCCCGCAGGAGACGGTTCTTGCCGTCTTCCTGAGCGAGGATAAACTCTTGAGCGGCGGGCAGGAGAGCGAGGCGCTGTTGTGGCGTTCCGGAAATCCAATGCATCCAATCGAATCCGTGGAACAGCCCCCGGCAGACCTCATATTTCTCCAGCATCAATGCCACCGCCTCGGCCTGATCGATAGCGGTCTTGCCGGTGCCGCCACTCTCGGTGTAGGTGGCCAACGCCTTGCGCAACTCGTCCGCCAGGCCGAGATAATCTACCACCAGACCACCCGGCTTATCCTTGAATACCCGGTTGACACGGGCGATGGCCTGCATCAGGCCGTGACCGCGCATCGGTTTGTCGGCGTACATGGTCGCCAGGCTAGGGGCATCAAACCCGGTCAGCCACATATCACGGACGATCACCATCTTGAACGGGTCTTTGGCATTGCGGAATCGTTTGGCCAATTCTTCCCGGCGAGGTTTGTTGCGGATATGCTGCTGCCATTCGACCGGATCAGTTGCTGAACCCGTCATGATGACCTTGATAGCGCCCTTGTCGTCATCAGCATGATGCCACTCGGGGCGTAGAGCGATGATGGCGTTGTACAGGCCGATACAGATGCGGCGGGACATGCAGACCACCATCGCCTTGCCTTCTATGGCCTCTTGCCGGGTTTCATAATGCTGAACCAGGTCGGTAGCCACCAGCTTGAGGCGTGTTTCCGAGCCGACCAGCGCCTCCAATTGCGCCCAGCGGGACTTGAGCTTTTCCTTGCGGTCAACCTCTTCACCCTCGGTTACCTCCTCAAACTCAGGATCAATATTCGGCTTTTCGGTCTCCTTCAACTCCAGCTTGGCCAGGCGGCTCTCATAGTAGATCGGTACCGTGGCGCCGTCCATAACGGCCCGCTGGATGTCATAGACGCTGATATAATCGCCGAATACCGAACGGGTGTTCTTGTCGGTTAGTTCGATGGGTGTGCCGGTGAAGCCGATGAAGGAGGCATTGGGCAGGGCGTCGCGCATGTGGCGGGCAAAGCCGTCAATGAAGTCGTACTGGCTGCGGTGGGCCTCGTCGGCGATCACCACGATGTTGCGCCGGTCGGAAAGCACAGGATGCCGGTCGCCCTTCTCGTCGGGAAAAAACTTCTGGATGGTGGTAAAGACCACGCCACCGGCGTTGACGTTCAGTTTGTCCCGCAGGTCATCCCGGTTCTCCGCCTGCACCGGCGGCTGGCGCAGCAGTTCCTGGCAGCGGGAGAAGGTGCCGAAGAGCTGATCATCCAGGTCGTTGCGGTCGGTCAGGATCACCAGCGTCGGGGTGGCCATGGCA
>Ga0194127_10005875_pt1 | contig 14210 bp, 8 predicted proteins | sample TA2KigC100mmetaG_FD_148624 | JGI IMG/M metagenome (GOLD analysis project Ga0194127, IMG submission 148624) | Freshwater microbial communities from Lake Tanganyika, Tanzania - TA2015036 Kigoma Deep Cast 100m | ecosystem: Environmental > Aquatic > Freshwater > Lake | place: Tanzania: Lake...
AAAATGCCCAGTGTCATACCCATGGCAATAATGAAGGCAATCTGTTTTATCATATTCAACCAAATTAAAACCTTACAATTTTAAACATTTTGGAATTAAGAATTGAAATAAATTATGGATGAAGTAAAACAAGCCTTATGGTTTAAAAGTTAATATTCGTTAAAAACAAAATAAAAGATTTAGCCAATCCGTATTTTTGTGAAAATGAACAAGAAAGGATTTATCTTCATCATTATTGTAATCACTGCGGCTCTGATAGGGCTTATGGTAATACAATCGTTTTGGATAAAAAGCGCGATTACTGTAAAGGAAGCTAATTTTGTGAGAGACGTTAATGAGGCGATTTCGGCTGTAGTTTCCAGGCTCGAAAGGGAAGAAACCGCCAACCGGTTCAAAGACCAGATGAGCTTGATGCAAAAACAGCAACGCTGGATGGAAACCCTCGATTCCTTAAATCTTTCGGCGGCCCGCAGCAATAATTTCTTTTGGGGGCAGAATGATGTCAACCGTTTTATAAACAAATCGAAAATAATGCAGGACGTGCTGAATCAAATGTTTTATGATTACAGCAACATTCCTGTCGAGAACCGGGTCAATGTCTGGCATCTGGACACTTTGATATCTGATGAGCTCAATGCAAAAGGGATCAGTACAAAATATGAATTCGGAATTTTCAGTCCATCCCGGAATTTTATGCCGATCCAAAAGACAGGAAAATATCCGAAAGAACTCCTCAACAACGGATTTCATTTTACTCTTTTCCCGTCTGAAATGTTCGGCAGTCCCGATTACCTCATAATATTCTTTCCGAAAGAAAAACAATTCATCATTACCCGGCTATGGGGAACTTTATCCGTGGCCATTATTTTTATCATCATCATTATACTTTCATTTGCTTACACGGTAATCACCATCCTGAAACAAAAGAAAATCTCGGACATGAAGAATGACTTCATCAATAATATGACCCACGAGTTCAAGACGCCGGTTTCAACGATTTCGCTTGCCTGCGAGGCTTTGGGCGACAAGGATATGATCAAATCGGAAAGCCTTTATGAAAACTATATCAACGTGATCAGCGAGGAGAATAAGAGACTGGGAAACATGGCCGAACGAATTCTTCAGTCTGCCTCATTGGAAAAAGGTCAGATTTTATTGAAGCTGGAAGAACTCGATGTCCATCAAATCATTCCTGAAGCCATAAACAACATCCGGCTGCAGGTTGAAAAGCGCGAAGGTTCGATCAAAATAAATTTTAAAGCCCAAATGCATCACATCAAAGCCGACAGAGTTCATTTTACCAATGTAATTTTTAATCTGTTAGATAACGCCAACAAATATACTCCGGTTGCTCCCGAAATTGAAATTTCAACAGAAAATTCATACAGCGGCATTTTAATTTCTGTCAGGGATAATGGATTGGGTATCAGTAAATCAAACCAAAAAAAGATTTTTGAGAAATTATACCGCGTGCCTTCGGGCAACATCCATAATGTTAAGGGATTCGGCTTGGGATTGAGCTACGTAAAAGGAATTGTAGAGCAACATGGCGGAAAAATTACCCTTGAAAGCGAACTGAATAAGGGAACGAATTTTACAATATATTTACCTGTAATTTCGAAAAGTGATAATGAAGGTATTGAATCTTAAATACCGGTTTCGGGGTTGCTTATAAAAGTGAAGTAATTATTAAATTTTCAAATCCATGGAAGAAGATAAAATAAAAGTTCTGCTTGCCGAAGATGATAAAAATCTCGGGGTCGTGCTTACGTCCTACCTGAACGCAAAGGGATTTCCCACAACCCTTTGTATCAACGGCCAGGAAGCATTCGATAAGTACAAAAAAGACAAATTTGATTTTTGTATCATTGATGTCATGATGCCGGTGAAAGATGGATTTACACTGGCAAAAGAAATCCGTATGATTGATAGCAAAATACCCATCCTTTTTCTTACAGCCAAATCGATGCAGGAAGACAAAGTCAGGGGATTCGAGCTTGGTGCCGATGACTATCTGACCAAGCCATTCAGCATGGAAGAGCTTCTTTTAAGGATGAGGGCAATTATTCGCCGGACCACTGAAAGCAAAATCCCTGATCCAAGCCGGAATTTATATCATATTGGATTGCTTCACTTCGATTATAACCGGCAAATCCTGAAATCGGAAGAAACGGAATATAAGCTGACCTCAAAGGAATCGGAATTGCTGCGGATGCTATGCGATCAGATGAATGATGTGCTTGACAGGAGTATTGCGCTGAAAAAAATTTGGCAGGACGACAGTTATTTCAATGCCCGCAGCATGGATGTGTACATCACCAAACTCAGAAAATATCTGAAAGCAGACCCTAACATCGAACTGATTAATGTGCATGGTGTTGGCTTTAAACTGGTGATAAACCAGAATTAAACCTTTAACTGAGTTTCGGAAAATTTGATTTGAATAGATTTATCTGGGCAAGCCTTGGTATATGGAAAATACGTCTTGCATTTCTGTATCTTCTTTAATAATATCCCATAAAAGCTCATTCGAAAATCCCTTGGTCGTATTGGTAAGTACGATAAGCGCACGTTCGTTCTTCATATCCCGGATAAAGTAAGTCCGAAAGCCTTTCCACCAGCCAAAATGGTAAACCGTACTGTCCATATCGGTTTTAATCCGCCATCCGAAGCCGTAATTATCCTTCCGGCCCTTTGATGCCGGACTTCCGGGCATAAAAGCATCTGCAAGGGTTCCGTGGCTCAAAAGGGTTTGGTTATCGAGCGCCACATTAAACCTGAATAAATCCTCAACCGTTGAATAAACACCTTTATCTCCGACAACACCATTGAGGTAATTATCGGGAACCTTAACCAGCCGTCCGCTTCTGCTTTGATATCCCGGAACACCCACGGGTACGGCAAGAGACACAATCGAATCACCGGATAACTGATAAACGAAGGAATTACCCATCCCGGCCGGATCGAAAATATTGTCCTTTACAAATTCTATAAAAGCCTGTCCGGTAATCCGCTCAACCACCGATCCCAGCAAGGCATAATTTGTATTGCTGTATTGAAATCCTTTATCCGGTCGAAAATAATTATTCGGTTTGTATTTGACAAATAAGTCAATGACATCTTTGTTGTTGATCGGACTTTCGGTATTCCAGTGCTCATCGGCAAGATAAATATAGTTTGCCAGTCCCGACCTGTGATTCAGAAGATGCCTTATAGTAACGGTTTTATCAGGAAATTCGGGTATGAACCGGGTCAGTGTATCATCATATTCAAGATAACCTCTTTCTTTCAGGATCATGATAGCCGTTGCAGTGAACATCTTCGAAAAAAAAGCAAGCTGAAATTCCGAGGATGTGGTGAGGGGCGTTTTGCTTCCAAAATCGGCATAGCCATAAGACTTTTTAAATATTTCCAGTCCATGTTCACCATATATAACAGTCCCGTTAAATGCACCGGCCTTATTATATTTATGAAAAATGCTGTCAAGCTCCTTTGATTTTTTTTCAGCGTAAAGATTATGAATGTTGTAATAAAGACTACTACCTGCGACATAAGTTTTCCTTGCCCATGGAATCCTTACTGTTTCCTTACCGGAAATAAAAAGAATAAAGGAAATTAAAAGTAAACTGATTACGATTATACTGCTTCTTCGTACCACTTAATGATGTTCAATAGGATAATTATTATTTATTGCCAATACCATTCAAAAATACATGGCTTTAAGTTGCCAGCGAATTGAATTTTTGTAAAAAATTAACAATAAAATGTTAAAAACACGTGCTTTCAATCTTTCTGCGATTTCGTCCGTTGATGGTTTAAATCACTTAATATTCCTGCACTTTCAATTCGCCCTTCATCACCAGGAAGGCATTCTCGGCGAGAGCCTCAATATCGTTTATACTTGGATAGAGCGCAAAATCCGCCAGCTTTCCGACCCTCTTTTTTACGTTTGATAAAAATCTCTCGCTATGAAAAATATTCCCGGTAAGTATGATAGCATCCACCTCACCTTCAAGGACAGCCCACATTGCACCTATTTCTTTCGAAACCTGGTATGCACAAGCATCGGAAATGAACAATGCTTTTTCGTTGGCTGTATCCATCAGGGCATTAATTTCATTCAGTTCGCCTGTTCCCAGATAGGCTGCATATCCGCCTTCGATTGTCAGCATGGTCATCAATTCGTTGTAATTGAATTTACCACTGAATGCCAAACGCAACAAATCGCCCAGAGGCAGTGATCCCGTGCGCCTCACAGAGAATGGTCCGTCGCCGTCAAACGCGTTATTTACATCAACCACCTTTCCTTTGCGATGGGCAGCCACTGAAATTCCTTCCATGCCAACGGTAACCATGATCACGTTCAAATCTTCATATTTTCTGTTTTGAGCCTTTGCATATTTTCGGGCATAAAATTTCTGGTTCAGGGCATGAAAGATAGATTTTCTTTCGATCAGCGGATGTCCTGAAATCCTTGCGATTTCATCCATTTCGTCAACCGAAACGGGATCGGCAAGAATGGGCTTCGCGTCAATTTTTTGGGCGATTTCATGGGCGATCAATCCTCCAAGGTTCGTATATAGCAAGCCTTCAGTACCGTTCGTTAAATCATAAAGCATTTTTTCATTTACCTCATAAACCCCGGCATTTACAGGCTTTATCGAACCCCCTCTGCCCACCACATATTCGATCTCGTTCAATTCCGCATCATTATCCTGAAGTTCATTCATGATCACATCTGTCCTGAATTTTAACTGATCAATCACTCGCGGGAACCGGCTCAACTCCTCGTTCCTGTGCTTTATATTTTTCAGAAACAACATATTTGTCGCCTTGTATAAAGCAATTTGGGTCGAAACTATTTCCGGGTAAATAACAAGAATATCTTTTTCAATCATCCTGATAATTTTTTTACTTCGATAATGCTATTTTTTCAAATTCAATATTTCGGTTACATATTTCGTCTGTACTGACCTCCGACATCAAACAATGCGTTTGTAATCTGCCCGATAGATGCATATTTACTCAACTCCATCAGGGCAGCAAAGACATTTTCATTTTTTAATGCTGTTGAACTGAGTTGCTTCAGCCATAAGGATGTATCCTCATGGTAAGTTTTATGCAATTCCTTCAGCATCGAAATCTGGTATTCTTTTTCTTTCCGGGTTGCCCTGATCACTTCTCCGGGAATAATAGTCGGCGAGCCGGCTGATGAAAGGAATGTATTGACACCCATTATCGGCAGCTGGCCGGAATGTTTCAGTTCCTCGTAGTACAAAGATTCCTCCTGTATTTTACTGCGCTGGTACATGGTTTCCATTGCACCAAGGACGCCGCCTCTTTCGGTTAGCCGGTCAAATTCAGACAATACTGCTTCTTCCACAAGGTCGGTCAATTCTTCAACAATAAATGAACCCTGTAAAGGATTCTGATTTTTTGCCAGACCCAATTCATGATTAATGATCAGTTGAATTGCCATAGCCCTGCGAACCGACTCTTCGGTGGGTGTCGTTATGGCTTCGTCATAAGCATTAGTGTGCAAAGAATTGCAGTTATCATAGATTGCATACAAGGCCTGCAGTGTGGTTCGGATATCGTTGAAGTCGATTTCCTGTGCATGCAGTGATCTTCCTGAGGTTTGAATATGATATTTAAGTTTCTGTGAACGGTCATTTGCACCATATTTCAGTTTCATTGCTTTTGCCCAAATCAGCATAGCAACCCTGCCCATCACCGAATATTCAGGGTCGAGACCGTTCGAAAAAAAGAAGGACAGGTTCGGGGCGAAGGAATCAATGTCCATGCCTCTTGAAAGGTAGTATTCCACATAGGTGAACCCGTTCGACAAAGTGAAGGCAAGCTGCGAAATAGGATTGGCGCCGGCTTCGGCGATATGATATCCTGAAATTGAAACCGAATAGAAATTCCTTACCTGGTTCTCGGTAAAATACTGCTGAATGTCGCCCATCAGCTTCAACGAAAAATCGGTCGAAAAAATACAGGTGTTCTGAGCCTGATCTTCTTTTAAAATATCTGCCTGAACCGTACCCCTTACCCGGCAAAGTGTTTCAGCCTTAATTTTTTCGTAAATTTCTTTTGGTAATACCCTGTCGCCTGTAATTCCGAGCAGCATTAAACCCAGTCCGTCATTTCCTTTGGGAAGGTCGCCCTGGTATCGGGGCCTTTTTGTTCCTTGCTTTTGATAGAACCCGTTGATTTTCTTTTCTACCTCTGTTTCGAGTCCGTGTTTCCTGATATAAATTTCGCATTGCTGGTCAATGGCGACATTCATAAAATATCCGACCATGATGGGCGCCGGTCCATTAATGGTCATGGAAACCGATGTTTTCGGATCGGTAAGATTAAAACCTGAATAAAGCTTTTTTGCATCATCGAGGCAGGAAATGGAAACCCCGGAATTGCCTATTTTCCCGTAAATATCGGGTCTGCGGTCGGGATCTTCGCCATACAGGGTAACCGAGTCGAAAGCTGTTGAAAGTCGTTTGGCAGGCATTCCCAGCGAAACATAATGAAATCTTTTGTTGGTTCTTTCGGGGCCGCCTTCACCCGCAAACATCCGTGTCGGATCCTCTTCTTCCCGCTTGAACGGAAAAACACCGGAAGCATAAGGAAACTCACCGGGAACATTTTCGCACAGATTCCATTTCAAAATATCGCCCCAGCCCTTGTATTTCGGTAATGAAATTTTCGGAATATTCAGGTGTGAAAGTGATTCAGTGTGGGTCAAAAGTTTAAGTTCCTTGTCTCTGACCTTGTAAATAAAATACTTCGATTTATAGGACTTAACCTTTTCGTCCCATTTTTCGATAATCTCCCGGTTTCTGCTATCAAGGCCGAGGCTGGTCTTTTTAAACTGATCCTGCAGACATTTGATCACAGGTTCGGGCGCATCAACAGTTTCTTTCAATGATTCCAGGGTTTCATGGATTGCGTACATCTTCTGAGCAACCCCTGCCTGGGTATCAGTCCATTGATTGTAAGATCTTATGGTTTCCGAGATTTCGGAAAGGTACCGCGTCCGGTGAGTGGGAATGATGCAAATTTTTTCGGGTTTTTCAACTGGTTCCGAAAATCCGGCTTTATACAAAACACCTGTCTTTTCGGCAATCTTCTCTATAATCGCTTCAAAAAGATGGTTCACCCCCGGGTCGTTAAACTGGGAAGCCGTTGTACCATAAACCGGCATTTCATCAATCTTCTTATCCCAGAGCTGATGGTTTCGCTGGTACTGTTTTTTTACATCTCTCAAAGCATCCAGCGCTCCCCGCTTGTCGAACTTATTCAGTGCAATGATATCGGCAAAATCGAGCATGTCAATTTTTTCAAGCTGAGAGGCAGCGCCATATTCGGGTGTCATCACATAAAGAGAAATATCGCTGTGATCTATGATCTCGGTGTCCGACTGACCGATCCCGGAAGTTTCCAAAATAACCAGGTCATATCCTGCCGCCTGAATGATCGATTCAGCATCCCGAACATATTTCGACATGGCCAGGTTCGATTGGCGGGTTGCCAGCGAACGCATATAAACCCGCGGGTTGTTTATTGAATTCATCCTGATCCTGTCACCCAGCAGGGCGCCGCCCGTTTTCCTCTTCGAGGGATCAACCGAAATAATGGCAATTGTTTTATCCGGAAATTGAACCAAAAACCGTCTTACAATTTCATCCACAATCGAAGATTTTCCTGCACCGCCGGTCCCGGTAATCCCCAGCACCGGAGATTTCCGTTCCCTTTTCCTGATTTTAGCAACCAGATTTGCCGCCATCCCAGGAAAATTCTCACACGACGAGATCAGCCTTGCTATCGAGTTGATGTCCTTGTTTTCAATATCCTTAATGGAAAAATGATTGTCCTTTCCGGTCGGGAAATCCGATTTTGAAACCAGGTCATTGATCATTCCCTGTAATCCCATCTCCCTTCCATCGTCAGGCGAATAAATGCGGGCTATTCCGTAATCGTGCAGTTCAGCCTGCTCGTCAGGCAGGATCACTCCACCACCGCCCCCGAATATTTTTATGTGACCACAACCTTTTTGATCAAGCAAATCGTGCATGTACTTAAAAAATTCGATGTGCCCACCCTGATAAGAAGTGATCGCGATGGCCTGCGCATCTTCCTGCTGGGCACAATCCACAATTTCCTGGACCGAACGATTGTGCCCGAGATGAATAACCTCGACACCGGTTGACTGGATTATCCTCCGCATGATGTTAATCGCTGCATCATGGCCGTCGAATAAAGAGGCGGCAGTTACAATACGAATATGATTAACGGGCTTGTATGCTTCTATTTTTCGCATGCCTGCAATTGTTTGACAATCATTTATACTAAAACTTAACAGGTACCGCCAAAGGCGGAGGCTGATTAGTTACAGTTATGCCGCTTTATCTGTCTGTTCGATTTTTGCAAACCTGTTTCCCGGCGGCATAATGCCTGCAAATTTAAAGAAAGTTTGGAGAAAGTATCAATTGAATAAATTTGTGCAATTTTGCCATTCGAATTAAGATAGTAAACCATGAACATAAATGTCAATATTCAATACGTTTTTGATTTTGTAACCCGGAAGGAAATCACAGCTTTTCAGCAGGAGATCAACCGCCATCACCATGCTGTAATGCACAAAACGGGTAAAGGCAATGAATTTTTGGGCTGGGTTGAGCTTCCTTCATCCATCGATAAATCCCTCATTTCATCCATTGAGCAGATAGCCGCCGGAATCCGCAAGAAAGCAGAGGTCTTCGTAGTCATTGGGATCGGGGGTTCTTACCTTGGTTCTCGTGCCGTTATTGAAGCGATGAGCCATAGCTTTCTGACTCTGAAAAAAGATAATAAAAATCCGGTTATCGTTTATGCGGGTCAGAATATCAGCGAAGATTATCTGGCCGATCTCCTGGAAATCCTGAATCATAAAGACTATGCCCTGACTGTGATTTCGAAATCGGGGACAACCACTGAACCGGCGGTAGCTTTCAGGATACTGAAAAACCATATCGAAAAAAAATACGGAAAGCAGGAAGCAGGGGAGAGGATCATTGCAATCACCGATAAAGCACGCGGCGCTCTGAAAAAACTGGCAGCCGAAGAGGAATATCAGACCTTTGAGGTGCCCGATGATATCGGAGGCAGGTATTCGGTTCTTACACCGGTTGGATTATTGCCTATAGCCGTTGCCGGATTCGATATCCGAAAACTGCTTGAGGGAGCAAAGTCAATGCAGGAAATGAACATTCAGTCGTCTTCCATCGAAAAAAATCCAATGGCTCTGTATGCAGCTGCCCGCAATGCCCTGTATAAAAAAGGCAAGCTCGTCGAAATCCTGGTCAATTACCAGCCAAACCTGTATTATTTTACCGAATGGTGGAAACAGTTGTATGGTGAAAGTGAAGGGAAAGACGGCAAAGGGATTTTTCCGGCAGGAGTTAATTTTACATCCGACCTGCACTCGATGGGGCAATATATTCAGGAAGGACAGCGCATTTTGTTCGAAACCGTTTTATCTGTCGAAAAGCCTCACAAGTCATTAATAATTCCAACGGATAAAGACGACCATGACGGACTGAATTACATTGCTGGCAAGAAACTACATGAGGTGAATTATATGGCAGAATTGGGTACAGCCCTTGCCCACGTTGAGGGCGGTGTTCCGAATATCCAGGTTCAGATACCCCAGATCAATGAATTCCATCTGGGTCAACTGATTTATTTCTTTGAAATGGCTTGTGCCCTGAGCGGCTATTTGCTCAACGTCAATCCATTCGATCAGCCCGGCGTGGAAGCTTATAAGACCAAGATGTTTGCTTTACTGGGTAAGCCGGGATTTGAAAAAGAAACCGAAAAAATAATAAAACTGATCTCATAGTCACAATCGCAAAAAACTATACCGAACCGAAATACCGTACGAATTTTACGTTACTGTTCCTCTCGGTATAACTCATTCTAATCAGCTCCCGCCTTTGGCGGGACCTGCCAAGAATGAGTATAAAAACCCCCGTTTTGCAAAATCAGAACGAGGGTTTCAGATGAAATCATTTGATTATTTCAGCTCAAAGCTTGTTTGTCCTATCTCAAATCCGTCGGCATAAATGATAACATTGTAAATTCCGACCATTGCAGGATCTTCTTTCGTTTTTTTGGTCCAGTAAAGACAGGTATAGGTATCCAGGTTCTTATACTCAAGTTCTTGCTTTGTAGTGTATTCCAGCATCTCGCCGTTATATTCAAAAGTATAATCCCCACCTGCTTTTTGTACAACAACAACATTGTCCGGCCTTAGTATCCGGATAAAAATTGTTTTAATTCCCGGTTCAACAAGTTTGTTTTCACCCAGGACAAAACATACCTTTACCCTTTCGACCTTTCCCGCCTTGTCTGTTTCTTTTTCTTTGCCGCTTCCGGAGAACCGCACACCCCCCGAAGTTATGCTATAGGCTTTAAGAATTTTGGCCTGGGATACTTTTTCTATCAGTTTTTCTTTGTCCCTACTCAGCTCACGTGTTTTATCCTGCTCCTTGTTGTATTGCTGCCTGATTTTTTCATTTTCCTCTTTCAACTCACGATTAACGGTAAAAAGCGAATCGAGCTGATGAACATAGCCCTGGGTTATTTTTCTTAATAAATCCAGCTTTTTGTTGACCTTCCCATATTCCCATTTATAATTCAGCAAATCCTGAATCTCTTTCGCATTGGCAAGAATAATACTGTCTTTTTTTACCAGCGAATCACTCAAGGCACCGTATTGAATCTTGATGCTGTCGTGCTTCATCATTAAATCGTTAAGCTCGTTTTGTAATTCAATCCGCTGTTCTTCCTTTTCGCTGATCATTGTAAGGTATTTGTTTTTCATGGGCAGGAACCACACAAGGATTGCAATGACTGCGATGACAAGGAGAACGGTAATGATAATCCATTTCCCGGATCCTGAATTCTTCTCTGAACTCATTGAACCATTTGGGCTGGTTGACGACTGTGTCATTTTTCAAATATTAGTTGGTTGACAAACAAAGTGCAAAAATAATTTATAAATTACTTACCCGATCAAGAATTTATTTTCAGGGCAATAAATGTACGAAAATAATAACTACCCGACATTTTTTTGCCTAAAACCAAAAGGGAGCCTGAGGCTCCCCAATGATACGTTAAATTTCCCAAAGAAATATTCTATAAATTCAGTGCCATTGCCTGTGAAAATCCGAAATTAATAATGCTTTAGGTGCTAAGTGTCATGATCTGATAAATTAATGACCACCGCCAGCTGGCAGTTTTAACTTATCACCTGTTTCTTCCACGATCTGACGGTAAAAAGTTTCACTATATCCGGGTTGCTTTAAAGCCGGAACATGGTATTTATATCCTTCCGGAACATCAACTTTGGTTTTGATATTTCCATCCATGTACTTCGTAAACAAATAGGTGAAAAATCCCGACCAGTGTTTTACCGTTTCATTACCCCTCTTTACTGAAAAATCCGTTAAATATGCTATAGCGCCAGCTTTGTCCGAATTAAATAATTCCAATGCTTTTGAATCGGTCGCCCTGACCTCATGTATGAATTTATCCTCGAGCATGGTTTGTTCCGCCCTGATTTCGGGATGAATCACATTATATCTTGTATAAGCAAAGTTCGAAACCAGGTTGAATACCCAAAAACCCGCATCAAACGAAAACTCCATCATGCTTCCGTTTCCTACAGCATAGGCTTCAGGAACTTTGGTGATCGCACTATACATCGGGCTGAAAACCGTGCTTGCAGCATCATCCACTCCAAACCAGAAAATCCCTCCGATTTCATTGGGAAGCCAGGAACGCGACTGAGCGACAAAAACAAATCCGGTTTGCTGGGTAGCTGTAGCCCTTTCATTGCAGTATTCCACACCGTCAACTTTCCAGGTAAGGGGGCGCCAGCGATAAGGATTGCCGTAAGCTCCGGCTCCGGCATCAATGGTCATATCGAGCGGTGTCCCTTCAAGGTGATCTCTCATAAAGTCCATTACATCTTCAACGGCAATTTTACGATCGGGTTTGATCCACAACGGCATGCGGTTTTTCAGGTTATGTCCGGCAGCATAATCAAAATATGTGTCCATACCTTCTTTCACACTCCTGAAAAACGACCATACCCTTACCTCGCAAAAACGTGCTCCTCCAAAGGTAACCGGCGCATAAGTATCGGAAAAGCTGAACTCCTCATCCTTTCCCTTGAACCAGCCTTTTTCACGGGCAAAGGTGATAACATCATCGGCATGAAAACATTCCACATCCGGTCCCATCAGGTTATTCCTTTGCGAAAAGTTTAGGGATTTTTTTCCATCTGCGATGGGGAATGTCGTTATTCTTGCCTGGTTGGCATGGGCGCAAACATAACCATCAGGTACTTTCATCGCTACCCAAACGGCGCCCTTTTTTCCTTCTCCCTTTCCGATCATTTCAAAAATCCAGACTTCATTGGCATCGGAAACTGAAAAGGATTCGCCCGAACTCGCGTATCCGTATTCTGCAACCAGTTCCGTCATAATTCGGATCGCATCACGGGCTGATTTTGCTCTTTGCAATGCAATGTACATCAGGCTTCCGTAATCAACGATCGCCCCGGCTTGAGTGCCGAGTTCCTCCCGTCCGCCGTAAGTGGTTTCACCAATTGCCACCTGGTATTCGTTCATATTCCCGACTACATTGAAGGTTTGTCTTGCCTGTTTTATCTTACCAAGAAATTTTCCGGTATCCCATTCATACACATCTAGCAATGCGCCGTCAGGATAGCTGGCAGCAGCCCAGTGATAAAGTTCACCATATAAAACATGCGAATCGGCTGAATAGCTGATAAAAACAGAGCCATCCGAAGAGGCGCCTTTGGTGATCAGAAAATTGGTGCAGGCTGACGACCAGTTGTGTAAACCTGCAATCAAAGCGATCATTAAAATCCAGTATTTTTTATTCATAGTGTTTTTAAAATTTTGTTTATTTCGTCTTTAACTCACAAGACAAACGTAAAAATAATAACGTTGGTAATTATTTTCGTAAACGCTTAAAATCCGATATTGAACCCGGCTGATACCACGTTATTCATTCCTCTGAAAAATTCGTGAGTATATTTTATCAACTGCTCTTCATCTCCGGAAATATTGCTGTTCATGATCTCCAGAAACAAATATGCATTCGCAATTAATTCGTAAGAAGCTTTAAACGAAAAGGTTTGATTCTGCCAGGTAACGCGCTCCATGAAAGGGTGAGCATCAACCTTTTCGGTGTCCGAATTGATTTCATATTTGTAATCCGGTCCGTGCTGGGCTAGTAAATATGATGCCCCAAGCTGTAATCCGCGAATGGGTTTATACTTTATAGAAAAATAGTATTCCTGAGAGTTGTCCTGCAGATAAAATCCATTGTAAAAATTATTCGATTCATAGGTCAACGTGGGAACCCTGTGTTCATAAGTGATAGGCATTGACATGGTGTATTCTGCAACCAATGAAATGTTGTTGATCAGCAAATTACTTACCTGTGCGCCCATCTTCAGGCTCCAGAAATTATGCAGTGTATCGTTGGTGATCCGCTCAACTTTAAGCTCATCAATATACAAGGTTCCGTAAAGGTGAAGATGTTTTATTTGCCTTGAACTCACATCGAAAAACATCTGTGAATTCTGGTTATCAATCTCGCTGTTGATAGTATGATCAATGGACTTGTAGAACAGAAGTGGTATCAGATAAGCGGGTTGAACACCCATATCGCTGTAAACAATTGAATTCCCAAATGAAATATGAAGTTTTTTCCATGGCGTTATAGTATAAATATTGGCAGCAATGTATTTTTGACGATAAACTTCGCGTGGTGGATCAACACTTGTATCTGATCTCACCTGATCAACGACCATCGAAACCAGCCATCCGTGATAATAATTCAGTTCGAACCATTTTACCGGCTTTACCCTGAATTTGATTTGTGCAATGGATGGAGCCCTGTCGGTAAAAATGATCGAACCGTGATTGCCATTTCCCCAGGTAAGATGGTCCTTGACGATGCCGATCGAGCCCCAATCCCATGAATAGGTTATTCCGCCGCGCATTTCACTGTAATCTGCGCCATTGGCTCCCCGCTTATATGCTCCACCCTCGAGTTGCGTAAAATATGACGTATCCGAAAAGATTTTGGATTCCGTATTATCCCTGAGACTCGCATAAAATCCCCAG
>Ga0194127_10005882_pt1 | contig 14202 bp, 9 predicted proteins | sample TA2KigC100mmetaG_FD_148624 | JGI IMG/M metagenome (GOLD analysis project Ga0194127, IMG submission 148624) | Freshwater microbial communities from Lake Tanganyika, Tanzania - TA2015036 Kigoma Deep Cast 100m | ecosystem: Environmental > Aquatic > Freshwater > Lake | place: Tanzania: Lake...
GAAATCTTGTGATTGAAAAGGTCCCTGTCGCCGGAGGCCAGGTGTACAACATCGGGGGCGGGCCGGGAAATGTGATGTCTGTGTGGGCCGAGTTCGGTCCGAAACTGGAGCAGCTGCTTGGCGCATCCATCGAGGTGGCGCGCGCGGGTTGGCGTCCCGGCGATCAGCGCGTGTTCTATGCGAATGTTTCGAAGGCGGAACGGGAACTGGGCTGGAAGCCGAAGGTGGGAGTGGATGAAGGGGTGAAGAGATTGTTCGGGTGGGTGAGGCAAAATCGTGATCTGTTTTGAATCAAAAAACCGCCGAGCAATCGGCGGTTTTTTGATTCGGGGGAATTATCCGAAGTACTTCTTCCAGAAAAATGTCACAACCATGCCGAGCACCACCGGGCCGAGGAAGGCGGCAAAAGCGGTGAAGAAGCCGGTGATGTAGGGTCCAACGGCAGGGAAGGCGCTCAACGATCCGGCCGCTGCGGTCACGATCACGTAGCGCAGGCCGAAGTTCATCAGGTCGGATGAGTCGAAGTAGAACAGACCGACCAACACACCGATCAGCGCAAGGACGATCGAGAGGATGTCGTTCTTGAATCCGACTGCGCCTGCTACGGCCGCAACCAGGATGCCGGCCACGTACAGCCACTTCCAAAATGCGCCCATGTCGTTCGCGGCGGCCTTCGATTGGGATTTCTTTGTTGCCATTTCACTCTCCTTAGAATTTATGATCTAACTTACACTGGTATTAACCCCTCGAATCTCGAAAGTTGCTGGAAATTTTATTATTTGTCTATACACATTAAGGGATTTCAGATACTGGGGGACCGATTTTCCTCCTTCTCTCCCCGGAGATTCCACGCGCCGACCCTGATAATGGCTGCGATATAATCCCTCCGCCTCATGAAGATACTCACCGTACTAACGTATTACCGCCCGCATACCTCCGGGTTGACCATCTATGCCGAGCGGCTGGCGCGCGCCTTCGCGCGCCGCGGCCATCAGGTAACCGTGATGACGACACAATACGATCCCTCGCTGCCTTCCGAGGAGGCGCTGGAGGGCGTGCGGGTGATTCGTGTGCCGGTGATCGCGCGCGTGAGCAAGGGTGTGCTCGCACCCACATTCGGGTTGGTCGCCACCAGGCTGGTCATCGAGCATGATGTGGTCCATCTGCATCTTCCGCAGTTCGATGCGCCCGGGGTGGCTTTTCGCGGGCGGCTCTTCGGCCGGCCGGCCGTGCTGACGTATCACTGCGACCTGCTGCTTCCACCCGGGATGTTCAACCGCTTCGTCAATCTGGTCGTCAAGTTCCAGAACAACATGGCGGGGATTCTCGCGAATCATATCGTGACCTATACACGGGATTACGCCGATCATTCCTCCTACCTCTCCCGCTACGCTTCGAAATTGACCCCGATCCTTCCCCCGGTCGATCTGCCGGCACCCGCCCCGCAAGCGGTATCCGCCTTCGCCCGCGACCACCGCGTGGAGGAACGGCGGCCGGTCATCGGCATGGCGGCGCGATTCGCCGCGGAAAAGGGAGTCGAGGTCCTGCTCGACGCGCTGCCGAAGATCCTGGAAAAATACCCGAAGGCGCAGGTCCTGTTCGCGGGGGCATATCAGAACGTAATGGGTGAACAGGCGTACTCCGACCGCCTGCTGCCGCGCATCCGGGAATTTGCGATCCATGGTCACTGGACCTTCCTCGGGAACCTGGATCCCGTTCAGATGTCCGCTTTTTATCCGAATCTGGACGTGCTCACCGTTCCTTCGCTCAACTCCACCGAGGCGTTTGGGCTGGTGCAGATCGAGGCGATGATGAACGGTGTGCCGTGCGTGCCTTCGGCGCTGCCGGGCGTGCGGCAGCCGGTGGCGATGCACGGAATGGGCAGGGTATCGGAAGTTGGAAACGCGGAAAGCCTGTCGCAGGCGATCCTGGAGGTGTTGGACCAGCCGCAGGCTTATCGAGGGGATATCGAAACGATCCGCAGTTTGTACGATCCCGAATCCATCGCGCAGGAATATGAAAAGTTGTTCGAGTCCCTGAGGAAATGACCGGCCCGCGCACACAGGATTTCCTCTTTCGCCATTTGCGGGACCTGCCCTACTTCCGCGCCTTGCTGCGCGCCGTGGAGAGCGCGTACTATCAGGAACTGCCTCTGCCTGCTCCCATCTACGATGTGGGATGTGGGGATGGTCATTTCGCCTCCCTGACCTTCGATCGAAAACTGGATGTGGGCCTTGATCCCTGGCATGGACCCATTCATGAAGCCAAACGATATGGAGCTTACAAAGGTCTGGTGCAGGCGGACGCCGGCCGCGCGCCCTTTCCTGCGAACCATTTCGGAAGCGCGCTCAGCAACTCGGCCCTGGAGCATATCCCTCATGTGGATTCGGTCCTTGCGGAAATCGCCCGTGTGCTGAAACACGATGCCCCGTTCTATTTTTGCGTACCGAATCCACGCTATCTGAGCGAGCTGTCCCTCCCACGCGTGTTCGGCCGAAGGTATACGGAGTGGTTTCGCAGAATCTCCCGCGTGCATCATGCAGATGAGCCTCCCGTTTGGGAGTGCCGCCTCGTGCAGGCTGGTTTCAAGCTCGAACGCTGGTGGCATTACTTTTCGCCCGCCGCGATGCGCGTGTTAGAATGGGGACATTATCTCGGGCTCCCTTCCCTGCTTGCGCGATTCGTTACCGGCAAATGGATCTTGGCGCGCGGCAGATGGAACATGACCTTCACAGAGAGATTCCTCAGGAAACACGCCTCGCCTGAACCGGTCGAGGATGGGACGTTTACATTCTACCTTGCGCGAAAAACGCGCTGAACCCTGATCCTTCATCCATCGTCTATCGTCCGAAATTCCGCCATGTCCTTCGATGAAACCTATTTTTCCACGCATACCTATGCGGACATCAATTTTAGAAAATACACCATGTACTGGTGGTCGAACCGCTTCTATGCCATGCTGGCGCGCCGCGCCGGAAAACGCGGAGGTCGCCTGCTGGAGATCGGTTGTGGTCTCGGCCATCTGGTCGGCCAGCTCGAGGACACTTTCAAAACCTTCGGCATGGACGTAAATCACTGGGCCGTGGATCAATCCCGGGCGGTGGCACCACGGTCCGGGTTACAGACTGCCTCGGCGCAGGATCTTCCTTTTGCGCACAGCGTCTTTAATGTCGTGATCATCAAGCATATTGTGGAACATCTGCCGGATCCGGCGAAAGCCATTCGGGAGATCGGTCGGGTGACTGAAAAGGACGGCACCCTGATCCTCTCCACGCCCAACCTGGAATCGCGCCTCAAGCCATGGAAAGGCGAGCGCTGGATCGGGTATCAGGACCCGACCCATATTTCCATGAAACCTCCCAGGGAATGGTTGTCGATGATTCGTGCAGCGGGCTTCGAACTGCAGCGCGTCTTTTCGGACGGATTCTGGGATGTCCCCTATATTCGTTTCGTCCCCAGGTTCCTGCAAAAACTGCTCTTCGGCTCATTGGGAGGGTTGCAGGCGGTCAGTGGATGGGTGTTCCTGCCGATGACCTGGGGCGAGAGCATCATGGTCATCGCCCGTAAATCCTAATCTCACAGGTCTGGTATTCGGTTATGAATGAACCCACAGTTCTGGATTATGTGAAGTCGATCTTCAGGAGTTGGAGCTCCTTCGGCAATTTCCTGAAGGCCGTGCTCGAACGCAGGGATACGACACGCGTGGTGGTCCCGGAACCGGTCGAGACCGAACCGCAGGCAGTAAACGCCCATGACATAAATCTGCGCGGTTTTTCATGGGTCATCCTGCTGGTGCTTCTGTTTGCACTGGCTGGTCAGGCGACCTTTGAGCCTCCCCAGCAGTTGTACATCGTCGGGATCATATTGTATCTATCGGCTCTGGGCATGACCATCCTGGCCGTGCGCCGCGGCGATTGGAGACTTTCCACGCCGCCCGCGGACGAAAGCCAGTCAGATTCGTTTTCGGTGCGCGCCGCGCCCTTCATCCTCTCCCTGTTTCTGGGAGGCGCAACCTTCTTCACCATGTCGGAAAACACGTTCACCGCCATGAATGTGAGCCTGTGGGTTGGGACGATCGTATTTCATCTCTGGGCGTTTTGGGTGCGGAGTCCCGCGCCCATGCGTCTGCCCTCCTTCAACCTGCGGGAGTTCTTCTCTCGAAGCGAATGGATGATCCGCATCACGCGCTGGGGGTTGGCGGTCGCTGTGATCGCGGCGGTGTCAATCTTCTTCCACACCTACCGGCTGTACGAGGTGGCGCCGGAGATGACCAGCGATCATGCCGAAAAACTGGAGGATGTGCACGACATCACCCGCGGACTGTATTCCATCTATTTCCCGCGCAACACCGGGCGCGAGCCGCTTTACATCTACCTGTGCGCGCTGTTCTCCCAATGGTTCGGGCTGTCCTTGCTGACGTTGAAGATCGTTGCGGTTATCGGCGGTCTATTGACCCTGCCGTACATCTATCTGCTGGGCAGGGAACTGGGCGGCACCCGCGTCGGCCTGCTGGCGGCGGCCTTCGCCGGGGGTGGGTACTGGCCCACGGTGATCGAACGATTTGGACTGCGCATCTCCTTCTATCCGCTCTTTGCCGCGGCCACCCTGTATTACTTCCTGCGCGGCTTGCGGCGGCAGAGGCGCAACGACTTCCTGTTGGCCGGACTTGCATTGGGATTGGGATTGAACGGCTATACCCCTTTCCGGATCATGCCTTTTGTGCTGATCGCGCTGCTGATCGTCTACCTCCTGCACGTACGCGATGCAGGGACACGCAAAAGGATTTTCATCTGGTTCCTCCTTCTGGCTTTCACCGCGTGGATCCTCTTCATCCCTCTGGCGCGCTACGGATTGGAGCGCCCGGATCTTTTTGGGTATCGCGCCTTCTCGCGCCTCGGAACACTGGAGCGCCCGTTCCCCGCGCCGGTCTGGCAGATCTTTCTGCTCAACCTGTGGACGGCCCTGAAGGAGGTCAACTGGTACAACGGAAATATCTGGGTGCACTCCGTCCCCGGTCGCCCCGCGCTGGATGTGGCCTCAGCCGCCCTGTTCCTGATCGGTGCAGCGCTGATCCTCGTGCGATATATCCGAAACCGGCACTGGAAGGATTTAATGCTCCTGCTGGCCGTGCCCCTGCTGCAAATGCCGTCCATCCTTTCGCTGGCCTACCCGGAGGAAAATCCATCGCTGAACCGAACCGCGGGGGCGCTGGTGCCGGTCTTTCTCCTGGTCGGGTTCGGTCTGGATTCCCTGCTGGGCAGCCTGTCCCACCGCCGCGAAGTCCAGGATGCATCCGGCGCACCTTCGGAAGGGAACTCGACCTCCCCGAGCCCGAAACTATCCCTGTTCTCCACCATCGTTCTGCTCGGGTTGATGTGGATGTCCTTTTCCCAAAATTTCGACCTGATCTTCAACAAGTATGCAAAAGGGTATTCGATGAACTCGTGGAATTCGAGTGAGATGGGGTTGGTGATCCGGGATTTCCTCGACAAGGGTGGTTCAGCGGAAAGAGCCTGGATTGTCCCATATCCGTTTTGGGTGGATACGCGCCTGCCCGCGTTCTGGGCCGGCGTGCCCGGGCGGGATCTGGCGATCGCGCCGGAGAACCTTGAATCCACGATATCCCTTCCCGGACCGAAGCTGTTCCTGTTCATCCTGCGGGATGAAGAATCGCGGCGCGCCTTGGAGTCGCTTTATCCCAACGGTACGTTGACGGTTTACAACTCTGCGATCGAGCACCAAAGGTTCTATGTGCTGCGGGTGCCGGCCGCACCTTAGGGGTTGCTTCCGATCGGATTGCCGGGGAGTGGTAATTCGATGAAGGGTTTCAAATTCCTTTCCGTTTCGGCCGCCAGCCTGAAAACCCTGCCCGGGCTTTCCCTGGCCGGCCTGGTGCTGGCTTTGTTCGCACAATTGCTGTTGGAGCCGCCGGCGCATCCTCTGCAAGCCTTTGTGATCTACCTCTCCGCAATGGGCTTCATCGTCTGGGCGATCTTCCGGGGTGAGTGGGAGCTGGCGGCTTTGCCGCAGGCGGTCGAGGAAACCGGGCCTTTTAGACTGCGGCTGCCACCCATGATCCTTTCGTTCATTCTGCTCGTCGCAGCCTTCCATTTTTTTCAAGGCAATCTCTTCACTCCGTTGAATCTGGTTTTATGGTTGTCAGGATTGGCCCTGCTTGTGTACTCTCTTTGGGCGAAAGGAATTCACGAGCTGCGCGGACGATCCTTCGATTGGGAATGGATGGGATTGCTGGCGGCGGTAGCGGTGCTCGCCGGTTTCTTTCGGTTCTACCGCCTTGGGGATGTGCCGGCTGAACCGTTCAGCGATCATGCCGAGAAGCTGCTCGACCTTGCGAATCTCGCGCGCGGCCGGGTTTCGATCTTCTTTGAACGCAATACCGGTCGCGAAGCCCTTCAAATTTACTGGACCTGGCTGGTGGCGAAAGTCTTCGGAAGCGGCAATACCTTTTTGAGTCTGAAGCTGGGCAGCGCCCTGCTCGGTTTTTTCACCCTGCCCTACCTGTACCTGCTCGGGAAGGAACTCGGGAATCCGATGGTTGGGCTCCTGGCCATGTTGATTTTCGGAACTGCCTATTGGCCGAACGTGATCGCGCGCATTGGGCTGCGTTTCCCGTTGTATCCATTGTTCGTCGCCCCCACATTGTTCCACTTGATTCGCGGCCTGCGGACCGGATCCGGAAATGATTTCCTGGCTTGCGGATTGTTCCTGGGACTTGGCCTGCATGGCTACAGCCCTTTTCGGATCATGCCTTTCCTTGTGGTTGCCGGCGTTTCCCTGTACTTGTTGCACCCTGCCGATCGCAAGACGCGCTGGCAGGCGCTGCGCGGATTGGCCATCCTCGCGGTGGTCGCGCTGGCGGTCTTTCTGCCGCTCCTGAGATACTGGATCGACAATCCGGACAAATTCGGTTTTCGTGCCTGGTCGCGCCTGGGATTGGCCGGCGGGGAGTTGCACGGCGAGGCCTGGATCATCTTCCTCTCGAATCTGCTGCGCGCCTCCCTGATGTTCAACTGGGACGATGGAGGCATCTGGGTCAATTCGATTCCCCACCGCCCGGCGCTGGATGCCGTCACTGCCGTGTTATTCGCGGTCGGCGTGCTGTTGTACGGCGCGCGGTATCTCCGCCGCCGCGACTGGCGCGACCTGTTCCTGCTGATTTCGGTCCCCCTGTTGCTGATGCCATCCGTGCTTTCGCTGGCGTTTCCATTGGAAAATCCCGCCTTGAATCGAGCCGGTGGAGCATCGGTGGCGGCGGCTCTTCTCTGCGCCGGCGCGCTCGAGGGATTATTCGCCGGCTTCCGGCAGCGCGGGGTCTCCAATAGATTGAGAAACTTTTTGGGGGTCGGGATCGCGGCAGTGTTGATGTCGATCTCCGTCCTGCAAAACTACCAGCTGGTCTTCCGGGAGTTCGACGAAAGTTATCGCCTGACCGTATGGAATTCATCCGAAATGGCGGAGGCGATTCGTGAACACGGCGATTTGGAGACTGCGTGGATTGTCCCATATCCGCAATGGGTGGACACGCGCCTGCCGGCCATGCTGCTGGGGCATGTGGATCGTGATCTGGCGATCTGGCCGGAGGAACTCGCCGGGACAAGGAAGATCCCCGATCCCAAAATGTTCATTTACAAACCTCAGGATCTCGAAACTGAGAAGGCTCTTAGCCAAATCTACCCTCGCGGGACGTTAAGCAGATATACTTCCAGAAACATCGGGAAAGACTTCATGATTTTCCAAGTGGAGGATTGACGTCGTGAGCGCACATTCTCACGACGAGACGAATATGATTGAAAAACGCGCCTGGCTGTATGACCTGCTGTTCGTGCTCGTCCTGATTCTGGCGGGAATCTTGCGATTGACCGGGGTCGATTGGGGTGAGGGCCACCACCAGCATCCGGATGAGCTGTTCCTGATGGGCGTCATGGATAATTTGCGCGCCCGGACCTGTGACGATCCGGCCATCTTTGTGGACGCCTGTCCCGAGGACCAAAAGCAATGGCTGGGGATTTCCGAATATCTGAACACCTCGGCCTCCACGCTTAACCCGTACAATCGCGGCCACGCCTTCTTTGTCTACGGCAACCTGCCGCTGACGCTGACGCGTTTTGCCATGGAGCTTTCCGGCAACGACAGCATCGGCGTCTCGAAGTTCTTCGCCCGGCAGTTCTCGGCGCTGGCGGACCTGTTCACCATCTTTCTGTTGTACCTGATCGTTTCGAATCTGTACGGGCGGCGCGTGGCTGTGATCGCGTCCGCCTTCTCGTCACTGGCGGTGATGCAGATTCAGCAGTCGCATTTCTTTACAACGGACCTGTTCACTAACCTGTTCATGTTCCTGGGCCTGCTGTTTGTTTCGGCCGTGCCGGGCGCGCGGGGGGAGGAGGATTCCGTCCAGTACGAAGGCTGGCTCATGGTGCGTCACCCCGTGCTGTGGTTGAGCGTCGGCTTCGGTCTCGCATTGGGAATGGCCATGGCCTCCAAGATCAACGCCGCCGCTTTGGCTTTCGTCCTGCCAGGAGTCATGCTGGTGCGTTTCCTTTCTCGGCGAATTTGGCGGGCAGAGGCGCGGGAGAAGGAGAATTTCACCCGAATCGTGGTGATCGGCCTGGTGGCAGGCGGATTGGCGGCTTTGATCTCGTTCCGTCTCTTTCAACCGTATGCCTTCGACGGCTTTTCCTTGAATCCCAAATGGCTGGCGAACATTCAGGAGCAGCGCGGGCAGGCAGCCGGCAATTCCGACCTTCCGTGGAATTTGCAATGGGTGCGTCGCTCGAACTTCTATTCCTTCGAGAACCTGACGATTTGGGGATTGGGACTTCCGTTGGGAATCCTCTCCTGGGCGGGTTTTTTGTTCATGGGCTGGAGGATCCTAAAAGGGGAATGGAGACACGCTCTCCTCTGGGGATGGACCGCCTGCTATTTCCTCTGGCAGTCGCTGCAATTCAACCCGACCATGCGCTATCAGCTTCCGCTCTATCCCTTGTTATGCATGATGGCGGCCTGGTTCCTGTTCGAAATTCCGAAACTTGGGGAGGGAAATTCGGCATCGAACCTGCGGGCTCGTTCCAATTCGATCCTGGCAGCCGTGCTCGGGGTCGTCGTGCTGGCATCCACGGCGGCATGGGCTTTTGCCTTTCACAGCATCTATTTGCGCGAGGAGCCGCGCATCGCGGCCTCGCGTTGGATCTATCAAAACGTGCCGGCTCCGATCAATGTGACGATCGAAACGAATGAGGATGGACCTTACAAACAGCCGCTGCCCTTTCCCACGGATTTTGTGATTCAACCCGGAGCGCCGCACGCCACCAACTTTACCGCCTTCCGCGATGGCCGTGTCACCGGCATCCTGCTCGGGCACGCTTTGGATCCAGGCGGCGCGCCTGCCACGATCGCGATCTCCCTGCATTCCGCAGTTGCTCCGGAAGTGCCTCTGGCGCGCGCTTCGAAGCTGGTGGATTTTACGGCCTCGAAGGACCCGCGCGGACCGCAGGTGAACTTCGCCTTCGATACTCCCGTCCCTGTGCAGGAGGGTCAGCCATATGTATTGATGATCGAAACCCTTGGGACAGGCCTGAAGCTGAACGGCGCGTCGATTGCCAACGAGACGGATTACGACTGGGGCCTGCCGTTCCGTCTCGACAATTACGATGGCTTCGGCGGGATGTACCGCGGCGACCTGATCCTGCAGGTGTACTGGGACGACAATCCCGACAAATTGAATCGACTGGTTTCGATGCTGGGTCAGGCGGACTACATCGTGATTCCCACCAATCACCAATACGGGCAGATCACGCGTCTGCCGGAACGGTATCCGCTCACCACTCATTACTACCGCGAGCTGATGGGCTGTCCGCCGGAAATGGATGTGATCCGGTGTTATCGCACGGCGGAGGTCGGGGATTATGAGGGACGGTTGGGATTTGAACTGGCGGAGGTTTTTGAGTCCTACCCAACGCTTGGCCCGCTTGTGATCAACGATCAGGCTGCCGAGGAGGCTTTCACCTTCTACGACCATCCGAAGGCTTTCATCTTCAGGAAAGGTGCAGATTTTGACCCGCTGGAACTGCTGGCTTCCTTGAGTTCGGCGGATATGACCTGGGCGGTCCATCTCCTCCCGCAGCAGTTCGAGTTCTACAAGGATCCGATGCTGCCCGAAGGACGCCTTGAGGCGTTCCGGACCGCCGGCACATGGTCTGAGCTGTTTGACTACGATTCGTTCCAGAATAAATATCCGTTCGTCGGGGTGTTGATCTGGTATGCCTTCATCTTTCTGTTGGGAGTGGCTGCGTATCCCATCGTGCGTCATGCCCTGAGCGGGTTTGGAGCCTTTTCCTACCCGCTCGGACGCGTGGTGGGGGTGGTTCTGCTCGCCTGGTTTTCCTGGATGAGCGGTTCGATCGGCCTGTCGTACACGCGCACCTCGATCGGTCTCTCGCTGCTGCTCCTGGTGGTGATCGCCGCGGGTTTGTGGTGGCGGCGCATGGATCAGTTCCGCGCCGAGTGGAATGCGAATCGCAGATTTTTCGTCGTTGTAGAGATCGTTTTCCTGGTCTTCTTCGTGATCGATCTTTTGATTCGGCTTGGCAATTCCGACCTGTGGCATCCTGCGAAGGGCGGAGAGCGGCCGGGGGATTTTTCGTATTTCAACGCCGTGCTGAAGGGCGAATCCTTCCCGCCGTACGATCCGTGGTTTGCCGGCGGTTACATCAATTACTACTATTACGGATTCGTGCTGGCTGCCACGCCGGTCAAGCTGCTTGGGATCGTCCCCTCGATCGCCTACAACTTCATCCTGCCCACCTGGTTTGCAATGGTGGCGATCGGCGCCTTTGCCATTTGTTTTTCGGTCGTGGAGTTTCACACTCGCGAGGGCGGGGAGAATCCCAATGCCGCGTTCGATCTTCGGCTGGTCACCGGCCTGGCGGGTTCCATCCTGACCATCCTTCTGGGAAACCTGGGCACGGTGCAATTGATCTTCAATTCCTTGCAGCGCATCGCAGCTCCGGGTGGGATCATCCCCGTGGAGACCACCCTGATTCAGCGCTGGATCTGGGCTTTTCAGGGAATTGGCAGCCTGTTCCGCGGCGCGCGCCTTCCGATCGGGCCCGGTGACTGGTACTGGTTCCCCAGCCGAGTCATCCCGCCGAGTGCCGGCAATGAGATCACCGAATTTCCGCTGTTCACCTTCCTGTACAGCGATCTGCACGCGCACATGCTTGTGATTCCGCTGACGTTGTTCATCATCGCCTGGTCGATCTCGTTCATCAAGTCCCATGCGCGCATGAGCCGCGTCGAATGGATCGTAACGGTGCTGATCGGTTCGCTGATGATCGGCGCCCTGAAACCGACCAATACCTGGGATCTGTATGCGTTCTTCCCGTTCGCGGCGCTGGCGTTGATCTATGCCATCCAGCGGCACTTTGAATGGAACGGTCGTTTCCACCTGCCGGATTGGCTCGGGCGGTTGTTGTTCTCGCTGGCGCTTGTGGCGGGCCTGTACCTATTGGGCAATTTGCTGTATGCGCCGTTCAACTACTGGTACAGCCAGGCTTACAATGAAACCGTCTGGTGGATCTATACGCGCACGCCGCTCACCTCCTACCTCACTCAATGGGGTTTGTTCCTGTTCCTCATCAGCGCCTGGTTGTTCTGGGAGGCGCGCGAGTGGATGGCGGCAACCCCGCTTTCGAAGTTGAGGGATTTGCGCAAGTACACCCTGTGGATCGAGCTGGCATTGGCAACCTTCATTGCATTGCTGGCTTACTTTGCCTTCATCGGTGTGCAAATCATCTGGGTTGCGCTGCCGCTGGCGGCTCTTGCGGGGATTTTGCTGCTTCGTCCCGGCATGCCGGGTGTCAAGCGCGGGGTGCTGTTGATGATCGGCACTGCCCTGCTGGAGACGCTGGTGGTGGAAGTGCGGGCACTGGCCGGCGACATCGGCCGCATGAATACGATCTTCAAGATCTACATGCAGGCATGGATTCTGTTCTCGGTGAGCGCCGCCGCCGCGTTTGGCTGGCTGCTGCCGGCCCTTTCGCGCTGGTCGGCGCGCTGGCGCGGGATCTACCAGACCGGGTTGTACCTGCTCGTATCCGGCGCCTTCCTGTTCACCCTGACGGCCACGTCGGACAAGATCGGCGACCGCATGACTCCCACCGCCCCGCGCACCTTGGACAGCATGATCTTCATGAAGTACACCCAGCATTGGGACGGGCAGATCATGGATCTGGCTCAGGATTACCGAGCCATCCGCTGGGTGCAGGATAACGTTCAGGGTTCGCCGGTGATCGTGGAGGCCAACTGCTCGGAGTACCGCTGGTGCACGCGCTTTACCATCTACAACGGCCTGCCCGGCGTCGTCGGCTGGAACTGGCATCAACGCCAGCAGCGGGCGTTGATCTCCACGATTGTATTCAATCGGGTCTCCGAGATCGGAGCGTTTTACACAACGCCTGATATCGAGGTGGCGCGCGCTTTCCTCGAAAAATACAACGTCGAATACATCATCGTGGGTCAGCTCGAGCGTAACATCTACCCCCTGGTGCCGGGGCAGCCGGATGGCTTGTCGAAATTTCCCCAATACGATGGTGTATATTGGGAAACGGTATACGACGACGCGAACACGGTCATCTACCGGGTGAAACGATGATTCTGCACATCACGACCCGCGCAGCCTGGGAGCAAGCTCGCGCGATCGGTGAGTACCGTGCGCCAAGCCTGGAAACTGAAGGTTTCATTCATTGTTCGACGGAGACGCAGGCGCTGGCAGTGGCAAATGCCTTCTATCGCGGTCAGCAGGACCTGGTGCTCCTCCTGATCGACGAGGCCGGGCTTAAGGATCCAGTCAAGTGGGAGGCGCCGACCGGCCCACCGTCGGAGGGGATTTCCGCCGCGGATTCCTTTCCGCATGTTTATGGTCCCATAAACCTCGCTGCAGTCTCCTCGGTGCTGGATTTCGTGCCGGACACGGATGGGATGTGGACCTCTCTGCCCCTATGAGTTCACTCCGGGCTTTCAACTTGCACATTCGTCCCGCGCGGCCGGCAGACGCCGGCTTTGCCGCCGAGATGGTGCAACTCTCCATGGGCGGGCTGGCTGAGTATTTGTTTCAGGGTGATCCGCATTCGATCCTGTCCATCCTGCGTGACCTGTTCATGCGGGATGCAGGCAGGTTCAGCCTGAAGATTACGAGTCTGGCGGAATACGAGGGCAGGTTGTTTGGTGCGCTGGTTTCCTGCGAGGGCGCCCGCTTGAATCGATTGAATATCGCCACGCTTCCGCATCTGCTGCGGCGGATCGGTCTCCGCCGCGCCGCTGGATTGGGATGGCGGGCGGGGCGATTGCCCGGCGGGCAGGAAGCCGGGCGGGATGAATACTACATCAGCAACCTCGGGGTGCATCCTTTGGCTCAACGGCAGGGAATTGGCAGCCGGCTGCTTGCCTTCGCTGAGCAGACCGCCCGCGGTCTGCGTTTGACCAAGTGCTCGTTGATCGTCGGACTATACAACCTTGACGCGTTTCGCCTGTACGAGCGTCTCGGATACCAGGTGGTCGAAACGGTGCGCGATCGAGATGAAGCCCTTGGGTATCATCGAATGGTGAAAGTCATCTAGGGCCTTATGTCCGCCTTTCTTTCCTGGTACCTCCTGGTCCTCCTGCTTGGATGGGTGACATTCCCGCTGGCTTATCGCTTGTTTCCGGCCCTTCCGGATCGGGGATTTACCCTGGCGCGCGCGGCAGGTCTGCTTATTTGGGGGTATTTCTTCTGGCTGCTGGCATCCCTGGGCATGGCCCAGAACGATGCAGGTGGGATTTTGCTCGCCCTGGCTCTGCTGATCGGGATGAGCGTTGCCTGCCTCTTTGGGAACCGGTTCCCATTCATCGAATTTATCAAATCCAACCGTTCCCTCGTTCTCACTGCGGAAGCCCTGTTCCTGGTCGCGTTTGCGTTCATGGCTTTTGTCCGTTCAGCCAATTCGGAGCTGGTCAGCACAGAGAAACCGATGGAACTGGCCTTCATCAGCGCCATCCTGCGCTCGCCGTCCTTCCCGCCCCAGGATCCGTGGCTTTCCGGATACGCCATCTCCTACTATTACTTTGGGTATGTGATGACAGGCATGCTGGCGAAATTAACCGCCCTGCCCGGCAGCCTGGCGCACAACCTGATGACCGCGCTGATCT
>Ga0194127_10005885_pt1 | contig 14200 bp, 10 predicted proteins | sample TA2KigC100mmetaG_FD_148624 | JGI IMG/M metagenome (GOLD analysis project Ga0194127, IMG submission 148624) | Freshwater microbial communities from Lake Tanganyika, Tanzania - TA2015036 Kigoma Deep Cast 100m | ecosystem: Environmental > Aquatic > Freshwater > Lake | place: Tanzania: Lake...
CCGCGGGGCCAGGCGGATGGTCAAGGCCAAGACGATGGTCAGCGAGGAGACCGAGCTCGGGCGTTTTCTCGAGAAGCGCGGCGTCGAATGCGTCGAGACCGACCTCGGCGAATTCATCGTCCAGATCGACGGCGACCACCCCTCGCACATCGTCAAGCCGATCATCCACAAAAACCGTCGCGAGATCGCGACCTCGTTCGAGCGGCACGGTCTCGGGGCGTACAATGACGACCCGGAGACGATCACCCGCCGCGCCCGCGTGCACCTGCGGCACAAGTACCTCGAGGCGGACGTCGGCCTGACCGGCGCGAATTTCGTCGTCGCGGAGAGCGGGCGCATCGTGCTCGTGACCAACGAAGGCAATTCGCGCTTCTGCCTCGCGGCGACGAAGTGCCACATCGCGATGGTGGGCATCGAGAAGATCCTCCCGCGGGACCGCGATCTCGGGCTCCTGCTGAACCTGCTTGCGCGCAGCGGCACGGGGCAGCAGCTGACGGTCTACACGGAATTCATCTCGGGTCCGCGGGGTCCGGCGCAGCCGGACGGCCCCGAGGAAATGCACGTCGTCTTCGTCGACAACGGCCGCACGGACGTGCTGGCGAGCGAGTGCCGGGACATCCTGCGCTGCATCCGGTGCGGGGCGTGCCTGAACGTGTGTCCCGTGTACCGGCAGGCGAGCGGCCATGCGTACCGCAGCGTCTATCCCGGCCCGGTTGGCGCGGTGCTTTCGCCGCTGCTTGCGGGCGAGCGCTTCCCGGCGATGGCGGACCTCCCGAAAGCCTCGTCGCTGTGCGGCGCGTGCAACGAGGTATGTCCGGTCAACATCCCCATTCCCGACCTGCTCCTCCGGTTGCGTGAGAAAGGAAAGCGCGAAGGCAGTGATGCGGCCGCGGCCGGCACGCCCGCGATGGGCGGTTGGGCGGTCATGGCTTCGCAGCCGTTTGCGTGGAAGGCGGCGCTGGCCGGCGGGCGCATCATGAACGTGCTGCCCACGAAGTACGTGCCGGTCGCCGCGCTGCAGGCGTGGCAGTCGCGGCGCACCCTGCCGACGTGGCGCGGGGGAACCTTCCGCACTTGGCTGCACGACCGCCGCAAGCAGCAGTCCCAAGCCGGAAGTGCGGCTCCGCGAAACTGACCCGGCGAACCGCGCCCTCGGCCACCCTGCCTCTGAAGATCATGCTGGCGAACTTGCGCCCGTAAACCACGACGCTCATGAGCAACGATCGCGAAGCCATCTTGGGACGGGTCCGTCAGGCCCTGGCGCCGCTGCCGACCCGCGCGGCGGCGCCGGACTGGGAGCGCGAGCTCGTGCTCATGCGCCATGCCCGCGGCGCGGTGGACGCGCCGGCGCTGTTCGCCGAACGCCTGCGCCTCGTCAACGGCACCCCCATCGCCTCCGTCGAGGAACTGGTGGCGCTCTTCGTGTCGTCCGGCTGGCGGCGCGGCTACTGCGACCCAGCGCTGGCGGCGCGGCTGCGCCCAGCCTTTCCGGCGGAGATCGTGTTTGAGACCGAGTTCGATCGCACGCGGGTGGATGATTATCAGTTCGGCATCACGGCGGCAGTCGGGGCGATCGCGGAGACGGGAACCGTGATCCTCAACGACGCCGCGACCTCGCGTCGGCTGGCGGCGCTGGCGCCGTGGGTGCATGTCGCGGTCGTCCCGCGCCGCAGCATCCACGTCGATCTTCCCGAGGCGGTGGCGGCGCTTGGGGGTGATCCGAACATCATCTGGTGCACGGGTCCTTCGAAGACGGCGGACGTCGAAGGCATCCTGATTGAAGGCGTGCACGGCCCGGGCGTGCAGATTGCGCTGCTCGTCGACTGACGATCCCGCGCCGCCGCTGGCGGCGCAGGGTGCGTCTCCGAATTCCTGAAGGCCTGCGATCGAGCGCGTTGCGCTGCCCAGCGACGAACGATCAAGACGGAATCCGTCGCCGAGCCGTCGGTGAAACCGACGCCGGCGATCAGGGCGCGTTCTCGAGTTCCTGGAGGGCGGTGACGAACGGCACCGGACCGCCGGGGGCGTAGCCCAGGCTCGCGAGGAATTTGCCGGTCGGCGACAGCATCACGACCGTGGGGTAGCCGGTGACGCGATACTTCTTCGAGAGCGCCTGGTTCTGGGAAATCATCCACTCCGGCTGCGGGATGCCGCGCGGGAAGTCCAGCTTGACCAGCACCAGCTTCTGGGCCGCGTAGTTGCGGAAGAGGGTGGTCTCGAGGATTTCCGCCTCGAGCTTCTTGCACCACGTGCACCAGTTGGAGCCGGTGAAGAAGAGGAAGACCGGGCGCTTGGTGCTCGCGGCGCGTTCGGCCGCGGCGCGGTACTTTCCCCCCCATTCCAAGGCCGGTCCGGTGGGACGTTTGGCGGCGGCGGCACCGGGTCCGGAGGACGCCTTGGAGGCTGCGGACGCCGAGGACGAAGCTGAAGAGGTTGAACCCGTTGACGACGAAGACATCGACTTCGACGTGCCCGAACTGGTTCGGCTCGAAGCGCCGCACGCCTTGCCGTTGCTCGCGGCGGGAGCAGGGTCGCCGCATCCGCCGAGACGTCGGATTGAAACCACGGTATCGTTCTCGATTCGGAAGATCCGGTTCGGGTAGTTGAGGATGGTCACGGACCCCGCGGACATCCGGCTGGTCGGCTCGCCCAGAGCCTCAAGCACCTCGGCCTCGGTGCTGCCAACATCTGCGCCGAAGCCACTTACGGAAAAGGCCAACGCGGCAAGGACGAGGGCGAGAACGCGGCGCAAGGCGTACGGGAACAACGACTTCATGGGCGCGGGACGGTGGCGGAGAGACCGTGCTTTCGGCGGCTTGCCGAATGTTTTTGCAGGGGGATCGGAGATTTCGCTGCCCCCGAAGGCGTTGCGCGGAGCGGGCGCGCGGACTCGGACCGCCCGCCGTGAGGGTCAGGCTTTGCACGTTGTCCTCCGGTCGCGGAGACGCCCACTCGGACCCGAGGTCCGCCGCAGACGTCGGCTCCGAGGACAAAGGACAAAGCCTGACCCTCGGGCGCGTGGCGCTACGGCAGGATGCGCCAGTTGTTGCTTGGGGTGGCGGTGATCTCCGGGTTCCGGCGGACCCAGTCGATCATCAGCTCCCGGATTTCCTGATTGGCCTGATCGATGACCCGGGCGTTGCGGAACATGCGGTAGCCGCCGCCGCCGTTCAGGCGATAGTTGTTGATGGCGACCCGGAAACGGCGGGCGGGATCGATCGGGGCGCCGGCGAAGCGGAGATCGACGACCCGGTCGCCGAGTGGTCGGCGCAGGTCGAGCGCGTACTCCACGCCCTCGGCGGTGTCGAAGTTGTAGCCGGGGACGGCGGGATCGATGAGCTCGGACGGCGTCAGGCCTGCCTGATACGGGCGGAAGTAGCCGGCGGCGTGCTCGAGGGCGGCCTTGACCTCGGCGCCGGTGAGTTCGACGACGACGAGGGTGTTCTCGTAGATGTAGAGGGCGGCGAGGTCGCGGACGGTCACGTCCCCGGCGGGCAGGGTAGCGTCGAGGGTGAAGGCGGCGGCGAAGGAGATGTCGGCCTGGCCGGCGCCGAGCTGGACCCGGTGGATGAGATCGATGATGGCAGTGTCGCGAAGGCGGGATTCGCGCGAATTCAAGGCTTGGCTGGAGCGGCCGACGGGCTGGGAGAGCCACGTTTGCGTCGCCTCGTGGTAGGGCCGGACGAGGTCGAGCATCTCCGGATCGGGGGTGGTGGCGAGGGAGACGGGCAGGGTGGTGGACGCCTTGGCGAGGATGCGCCAGCGGGCGGAGCGATCGGGCCGTTCGAGGAAGACATCGGCCCGGGCGAGGCGATCGCCCCAGCGTCCGGCCTGGGAGATGAGGACCCCGTTGACGGAGAGCCCGGCGACGTTCACGTGGGTGTGGGCGAGGAACATCAGGTCGATGCCGGGGACCGTTTGGGCGAGAGGGAGGGCGGGGTTCTCGTTGGGCATTTCGCCTGGGGGTGTGCGACCATCGGCGAGATTCTGGTTGATCCCGAAGTGGACGGCGGCGACGACCACGTCGACTCGTTCCTGGGAGCGCAGCACCTCGACCCAGCGCTTGGCGGAGGCGACGGGATCGATGAAGGAGAGATCGGAGAAGTGGGCGGGGTTTTCCCACGACGGGATGGCGGGCGTCGTGAGCCCGAGGATGCCGACGCGCACCCCGGCGACCTCGCGGACCACGTAGGGCGTGAAGGCGGGGTCGTCAGTGCCGCTGCGCAGCGTGTTGGCGGAGAGCCACGGGAAGCGGGCTTCGCCCCGGGCCTTGTGGAGCACGTTGAGACCGAAGTTATACTCGTGGTTTCCGAGGGTCATGCTCGTGTTTCCCAGCGCGTTCATCGCGAGCATCATTGGGTCGATGGGCTCGTTGTTGATGCGGTTGTGGTAGTAGGCGAGCGGCGTGCCCTGGATGGTGTCGCCGCAGTCGACCAAGAGCAGATCCGGCGCCTCCTTGCGGGCGGCGCGGACGAGGGTGGCGATGCGGGCGAGGCCGTCGGCGGACGGCTGGTTGTTGCCATAGTTGATGGGGAAGACTCGCCCGTGGAGATCGGTGGTGGCGAGGACGGTGACGCGGGCGCGTTCGGTGGTGTCGGGGGCGGTGCCGTGGAGCGGCAGGAGGGCGAGGCCGGCGACCCACACGGCGACGGCGAGGCGGGAAAGAGGGAACCTCATGGCACCTGATCTGTAGCCAAGATCCCGCGGGAGGCGAGGGCGGAGACGTTTCCGGGCTTGCCCGTCCCGTCGCCCCCCGGGCAGGCTCCGCAGAGAGCCGCCCGGGTGGTGGAATGGCAGACACGAAGGTCTTAGAAGCCTTTGCCGAAAGGCGTGCAGGTTCGAGTCCTGTCCCGGGCACCACTGACAGAGGGGTGGTCCTTTCAGGGGGAAGCACACTTGCACTGAGGGCGATTCCTCCCTAAGCGTGCGATGTGTTTATTCTCATCGGCAGTGACGGCAAGGAGTACGGTCCCGCGACGGCGGACCAGGTGAAGCAGTGGATCGCCGACGGCCGGGCGACGCTCGATACTTTGGGGAAGCGGGTGGGCGAGGGCGCGTGGCGGCGCTTGATGGAGTTTTCGGAATTCCAGCGGCCGGCGCCGATCTCGGACATGCCTCCACCCAAGCTTCCGGAGGGGGGCGCGGGCCCGGGCACAGCCGGGGCAATAGCAACGGCATCCGCCGCAGGTACTCCAGGGGCGAACGGGGGTGATCTGGGCAGCGGTGCAGGTGCGGCCCCCGGTGGTGCATCCCGGGTCGGTCATGGGTTTGCCCCAGCCGCGGCTCCGGTGGTGGTCCCGGTCCCGGTCGACCCGCGCACCTATGCCGCCGAGCTGATTGGGCGGGCGGAAAAACTGCGGATTGGAGCGTGCGTGGGGCGGGCGTGGCGCCTCACGACCGGGAACTTCTGGGCGATTGTGGGCGGGACCTTCCTTGGCTTGGTGGTCCTGATGGTGGTCCAGTTTATCCCCCTCCTGGGCGCGATTGCGGGGATCTTCTTGAGCGGGGTGATCTACGGAGGGCTTTACTTTTACTACCTTAGGTTTGCGCGGGGCGAGTCGCCGGATTTGGGGGTCATTTTCTCCGGATTTTCCGGGGCCTTTGTGCCCCTGATGCTGGGGTCGCTGGTGTCGTCGCTTCTGACGACCGTGGGGCTGATCTTCCTGATCTTGCCCGGTATCTATCTCGCAATTAGTTATACGTTTACGTTCCTGCTGATCCAGGATCGGAAACTGGATTTCTGGTGCGCCATGGAGGTCAGCCGTCGGGTCATCACCGCCCAGTGGTGGCGGGTGTTTGGGCTGATGATCGTCGCGGCTTTTCTGGCCTGTTTGGGCATCATTGGCCTCTTCATTGGAATCTTTGTCACCCTGCCGGGCCTCTTTGGGGCGATCGTCTATGCCTACGAGGACCTGGTGAACTCCCCCGCGGCGCCGAGCGCTCCGGCGCTGCCATCGGCCGCCCCCGGGGTTGAGACGTAACTCATTGCCCATGAAAACCCCGCTGCTCCCGAACGAACATCTGATCAAGGACGGGGCGGCCAACCTCCAGCGGGGTGTCACGGTGGTGGACTTGGCGCAGGTGCAGTCGACGCGGGCGTGTTGGACGAAGTTTCTTGGTTTGATTCCGCTCTTCCCGAATTCCTTGGCCGTTTACACCAAGGAAGGCACGGAATTCAGGTTCGTGCTGTTCGGGCGGCACGCGTGGAACGCGGCGATTCAGGCTCGGCTTCAAGCGCGCTGATCGCGGTTGTCCGAGGCCGGGGAAACGCGCGGCTGCCCGCAAAGCTCACGCCCCGGCTCGCCGTCGCCGGGGTGCCGTTTCCGAGACCGGCCCGCTGCACCGACTCGAATCACCGGCCTTCCTTCTTTTGAACGCCGACTTGATTCGTAAGTCCTCCTCCGTGGCGTTCTTAACGCCGTTTACCCCCAAAACCCCCAACATAAAGGAGAGAGTCAGATGATCGACAATATCACTGGGTTCCTGCGCAAGTTGACGGAGCTAGCGGTCGCACTGCTGGCCTTAGCCGTCGTCGTCCAAGTTGTGTTCGGTACCGCTGTACCGTTCCTCAACGTGGATGTCGTGGGCAATCTCACGAAGGTGATCGCGGCCCTCGGATCGAGTGGCTTGGTTGGTTTGATCGCTGTTGCGGTGCTCTACGCCGTACTGAACAAGAAGGCCTAAGCACCTCGCGGTCTTGTGTGCAGCCGCCGACCTTCGGGTCGGCGGCTTTTTTGTCGGTGGTAAACGGGGAGTGAAGCCGCAACCGCGCCTCCGGGTCGAAGTGCCGGAGTCGATGAGATAGGGCGGTGAGCGGGCATTGCGCCTTGGCGCGAAGTCCCTTTAGTGGCAACTCGTAGAAGTACGTATCCCCATGAATCACGTTTTCAGCCCTCTCTCGCGGGTCGTGGCGATGGCCGTCGGGCTGTTGCTGGGGTTGGCGAGTGATGCCGGGGCGCAGGAGTCGCGTCTCGCCAACCTTGCGATCCGCGCCGAGGCGGCGGCGGGTGAACCGCTGATCGTCGGCTTCAATGTGGGGGCCGGGGCCGAGAAGACGGTGCTGATTCGTGCGGTCGGCCCGCCGCTGGGAATTTTTGGGGTGCCGTCGCCGCTGGCGGATCCACGCCTGGAGCTGTTCGCGTCGGATGGCCGCAAGATCGGCGAGAACGACAACCACGTCGCGGCCGATGCGCCCGTCTTCACGCAAGTCGGAGCGTTTGCCCTCGCGGCCGGTTCCAAGGACGCCGCAATCGTCGCGCGGCTGGGCGGCGGCGGCTACACCGTGCACGTCACGGGCGCCGCCGGCACCCGCGGCACGACGTTGGTGGAAGTGTATGAAGTGGGTGGGACAGGCACGCCCCTGACGAATCTCTCGGCGCGGGCGAAGGTCGGGACCGGTGATGCCATCCTGATTACCGGCCTGGTACTGTCGCCGGGCGCGACCTCGCGGCGGCTGCTCATGCCCCCGGTGGGGCCGGGTCTGGAGCCCTTTGGCGTGACGGGGCTGCTGACGAACCCCCGTCTCGAACTTTTTCAAGGCGGAACCCGCATCGCGGAGAACGATGATTGGGGCACGCCGACCGGCTTGTATGCGGCGTCGGCAGACGCCCTGAGTGACGCCTTCCGGCGCAGCGGGGCCTTCGCGCTCCCGGCGGGGAGCCGCGATGCGGCGATTTACACGACCCTGCCTCCGGGCGGCTACACCCTGCAAGTCAGCGGGGTGGGCGGACGCACTGGCGAGGCCTTGGTTGAAGTGTACGACCTGACCGGGCAGCCGGAGCCGCCGGTGCAGCTTGCCTCGAGTCTCTACTTCACGACCCTGCGGCCCGCGGCGTCGGCGACCTCCTCGACGGCGAGCGGCTTTGCCTCGATCACCTTCAACGCGGAAGGCGTGGCGTTGGTCAATGCGCGCCTCTCCAACCTCAGCTCGGCTCAGACCTCGGCGTACCTGCGCGTAGCCGGCACGGGAGATTACCTGCTCGCGCTCCCGGCGGGGCAGGTCTCGCAGCGCGAATGGCGCATCGATGCGGTCGGGGCGTACTCGCGCAACGACATCCTCCGCGCGCTGAATGAAGGACGCATCTATCTCAGCGTCGGCTCGGCGCGCTTTCCGGACGGGGAGGTCACGGGCACGATGGTGTCGTCGCGTGGCTCGCAGACCTTCGTCACGCCGCGGGAGCCTCCGGCGCTGGCGGCGTCGGCGCTGGCCCAGCCGGATGCGGTGGCGGCGTCGCGTTTCCTGACCCAAGCCACGTTCGGTCCCACCCTGGCGTCGATCGACGAAGTCCGCCGCGGCGGCATCCGCGAATGGATCCGCGCGCAGCAGGCGCTGCCGGCGACCTCGCTGCTGGCGCTGGTGCGGGAGGATGCGACCCGTTTCCCGCCGCCGGAGAAGAACCCGGACGGCATGGAGATTTCGCGGATCGACTTCTATTTCACGCACAACGTCGCGTGGTGGAAGCTGGCGCTCGCCTCGCCGGACCAGCTCCGCCAGCGCGTGGCGTTCGCGCTCAGCCAGATCTTCGTGATCGCCGGGGATGAAACGCACCGAGCGGAGCCTATGGCGCAGTACTACGACGCCCTCGCGCAGGAAGCGTTCGGGAATTTCCGGACCCTGTTGGAGCGCGTCACCCTCCATCCCGAGATGGCGTGGTACCTCACCTTCCTCCGCAACCAGAAGGCGGATCCGGCGAAAGGCACCAGCCCGGACGAGAACTACGCGCGCGAAATCCAGCAACTCTTCACCATCGGCCTCGTGCAGCTGCAGCCGGACGGGACCCTCCTGCTCGACTCGCAGGGCCTACCGATCCCGACCTACGACAACCGCACGATCACGGAGACGGCGAAAGTCTTCACCGGGTGGACGTATCGGAACCGCAACAACAACTTTTATAGCGACCCGGCGTGGTCGGATCCGGGCGGCTTCGCGAACAGTGCGCTCTACTCCAACTCGAACGGCCGGATGCAGCCGATGGTGTGCTACGAAGACTTTCACGACCGCACGGAGAAGCGCGTGATCAGCCTTGAACAGCGCCCCCCGCGTGAGGCCACGCCCACGATCATTCCGGCGGGCCTGAACGGTGCAGATGAACTCCGCATCCTCCTCGACACGCTCTTCCGCCATCCGAACACGGGACCCTTCATCTGCCGGCAGCTCATCCAGCGACTCGTGACCAGTAATCCCAGCCCCGGTTACGTGCACCGCGTGGCCCAAGTCTTTGCGGACAACGGCAACGGCATCCGCGGCGACCTCGGTGCGGTGGTGACGGCGATTCTGACCGACTACGAAGCGCGCTCTCCGGAAGTCGCGGCGAATGTGGGTTTCGGGAAAGTGAAGGAACCCCTTCTGCGCACGACGGCGATGCTGCGCGTGTTGAAGACCCAGGCGCCGAATGGCCGTTACGCCGACTCGTATCACGGGGATCCGCGTGGCTCCTTCTACCCGGTCGGCTTCTTCGCCGGGGCGGGGAATTCGACTTACTCCTTTGGTCAGGCGCTCTTCCGCTCGCCCTCGGTCTTCAACTTCTACTCGCCGACCTATTCGGCCCCCGGCCCCCTGGCCGATGCGGGTTTGGTGGCGCCGGAGATGCAGATCACGGATTCGAATCTGTCGATCCGGACGCCGAACCGCCTGACCGAATTGATCAACCTGCAGCCACCGGATGAGTCTAAGGCGCCGACGCCCTCGCCCTTCATGCGGCATGACTTCAGCGAACTCCTCGCCGTCAGTGCGGATCCGGCGGCGCTGATCGACCGCTTGAACCTCCTTTTCTGCGGCGGCCAGATGACGACGCTGACGAAGAAGGCGCTGGCCGACGTGATCAATGCGACGAGCGTGGTGCAGACCCTCGCGAACTCCCCGACGCCCGCGAAGCATGCTGCGAACACGACCCGCTGGGGCACGCAGCTCGCGGTGCCGGCTGCGGCGGCCGCAGCGTTTGATCCGAAAGGATCGTTCACGATGGAGGGCTGGTTCCACCCCGTGGCGAGCGTGGGACAGTGGGGTGCGTGGCTGATGGGCAAGCGCGGCAATTTTGACGGCGACCCCTGGGCGATCTACCAAGTCTCGTTGAACGGCAGTGGCAGTGGCCCCGACCACGGCAAGATCACCTTTATGATCGCGACGGCAGGTCGTGGCACTGGCACCTGGCTCTCGTTTTCGAGCGCACTTCCGGTGGGCCGTTGGAGCCACGTGGCGGCGGTGCTCGATGGACTGACGATGCGCCTTTTCGTGAATGGCGTGGAAGTCGCGCAGCGGGCCGCCTCCGGGCCGCCGCTCGCGGATGCGACGGCGCGTTTCTCGATCGGCGGGGCCGTGCAGAGTGATGGCCCTGGGGGCGCACCGAACTTCGACGGCAGTGTCGCGCAGGTGCGCTTCTGGAACGTGGCCCGCTCGGCGGCGCAGCTTGCGCAAGGCATGAAGGAGCCTCAGATCGTCGAACGGACCGGGCTGGTGGCGGGCTGGCTCATCAACGAAGGTCAAGGTGCGACCGTTCCGGATTACTCGGGGAACGGTCATCACCTGGCGACCCCTCGGAATCAGCCCTGGCTCCCGGTGATGACGTGGGTGCCGGCCGACGGCACCGGCCTCGAGCGAGTGCAGTCGGCGTTGCATCTGATCGTGGTCGCGCCGGATGCGGCGCTCCAGCGCTAGCCTTTGCCCTGTTCCCCTCATGAGTCGCCCCCTGCCCAATCTCCCCCGCCGCGAGTTTCTTCGGCAGGCCTGCTGCGCCGGTGTCGGCACCCTTGGAATGTTCTCCGCGATGTCGCAGCTGCGCCTCGTGGGTGCGCTGGCCGCCGACGGTAATGCAGTGCGCACGGCCGCCGCTTCGGCCGGCGGAGATTACAAGGCGTTGGTCTGCTTCTTCCTGAACGGAGGCAACGACGGCAACAGCATCCTCGTGCCGACGGCCGAGGCGGACTACGCAGCGTACGCGAAGGCGCGCGGCGATCTGGCGATCCTGCGCAAGGACCTCCGCGCGATCACGCCGCGGCTGTACCGCGATGGCCGGGCGTACGGCCTCAACCCGAATCTCGCGGAAGTCGCTGACCTCTTCGACCAAGGCAAGGTGGCGTTCGTCGGCAACGTGGGCACGCTGGTGCGGCCGACCACGATGGCGGACTACACGGCGGGTCGCGCGCTGCCGCTGCAGCTGTACTCGCACCTTGATCAATCGATCCAGTGGCAAAGCAGCATTGTCGACCAACCCATCTTCCGGACCGGTTGGGGCGGGCGCATGGCGGACCTGCTGCAGTCGATGAACGAGAACAGCCGGCTCTCGATGGCGATCACGCTCGGCGGGTCGAGTTACTTTCAAGTCGGCGAACAGGTGGCGCCGTACGCCGTCGATCAAGGCGGGGCGGACCTGCTCAACGGCTTTTGGAGTTCGGGTCGCGAGGCGGAGCGGTACCAGGCGACGAAGCGCCTGCTCGCGGCCGGGCATCCGAACGTGATCGGCTCGGCGTTTGCTGGCGCCACTGGTTCGGCGGTGGATTCCGCGGAATTTCTCTGGGACGCGCTCAACAAGGGCGCGCAATTGAAGACGGTTTTCGCATCGGACGGAACCGCGCAGCGCCTCCGCATGGTGGCGCGCTTGATCGGCATGGCGCCGAGCCTGGGGCTGCGGCGGCAGGTCTTCTTCGTGAACATCGGCGGCTACGACGTGCATGCGGCGCAGGTGACGGCGCACGCGACCCTGCTGCGGGAGCTGAGCCGGGCGATGGGAGCGTTTTACCAGGCAACGGTGGAGTTGGGAGTGGCGGACAAAGTGACCTCGTTTACGGCGTCGGACTTCGGGCGTTCGTACAATCCGAATGCCGACGGCACGGATCACGCGTGGGGCAATATCCAGTGGGTGATGGGCGGCGCGGTGGCCGGCCGGGAAGTCTACGGCAAGATGCCGAGCCTCGAGGTCGGCGCGCCGGACGATACCGGCCGCGGCCGATGGATCCCGTCGACCAGCGTCGACGAATACAACGCGGTGCTCGCGCGGTGGTTTGGCGTGAGCGAGGCGAACCTGCCGACGGTTCTGCCCAACATTGGCCGCTTTGCGCGCGGGAATCTCGGATTTCTCTCCCCGGCATGACCCCCCGACGCCGCTTCTGGATCGCGATCCTGCTCGCCGCGGGCACGGTGCTGCTTTGGTGGCTGGGCCGCCCCTTGCCTCCGGCGCCTGCACCATCGAGCGCGATCCCGTCGGCGGATCGCGCCTCGGGAAACGGTGACGCCTCGCCGCGAACGGCGTCGACGCCCGTGGTCGAGGATCAGCGCGGCCCGGCTCCGGTGCCGGCCGGTGCGGCCATTGGCGCAGCAGACGGTGGAGTGGGTGCGGCGGCGGCCGCCCGCCTTGACACCCCGGAAGCGCGGTTGGCGGAGCGCTTGAATCATCCAGAGCACACCCTGCGAGAGGATGTGGCGGTGGTTGGATCGATGGTGGCGGCGTTTCGATCGATCTTCCGGGACATGGGCAATCCGGTGGGTGACAACCACGACATCACGGCGGCGCTGAAAGGCCGCAACCCGCGCGGGCTGGTGTTTCTGCTGCCGGATCACCCGGCGATCGGACCGGATGGACAGCTGCGCGACCGCTTCGGCAACCCCTTTCACTTCCACGCCGAGTCCGGCACCCGCATGGTGGTACGCTCCGCCGGCCCGGACGGCCGTCTGTACACCCCCGACGACGTGACCATGATCCCCTGAGAGGCCGAGTCCGGCGCCGTGCGCGGGTCGGTGAGGCATGCGATGGAGGTGCTGGGGCATCCGCCCCATGCCGCCTGCGCGGTGGGGTCGTTCATCCTGAACCGTTGTTGGCGGGGATCTTACATCGAAAGGGGTCAGGCTGGGGTTCACCCGATTTCTCGGACAGTAATTCCGGGGTGGGTTAGTTCAGGTTGGATTCAAACGAGATCGGGCTGACGTAGCCAAGGCTCGAGTGGAGCCTGGTGCGGTTGTAGAAGCTCTCGATGTGGTCGAAGAGCGCGGTGCGGGCGTCGGCGCGGGTGGCGGCGGGGGCGGGCCGTTTGTCGCTCGCAAAAATCGGGCGGATTGGTCAGGGTCTGGGCGTCGAAGGTCGCTGGGCCGACGCCCCTGAGGGGACAGCGCTTGGAGGTCCTCGACTTGCTCGATCCCCCCATGAACTCCCTTCCGCTTCCGCGCCTGAACCGCGCGGCGTTTGAGCGGCGTATCCTGGTGGCCGGCGTGATGCTGGCTGGTTTTGGGCCCGCCTTGCGGGCTGCGGAGGGCACGGCGTCGCCACCGGTGCTGCGCGCTGCCGCCGTCACGTTTTCGGTTCAGCCGCGCGTCGGCATGCCGAGCGGCGGCAGCCGCAACGCCAATCTCATCGAGGAGGTAGTGGGTGACCTCAAGTCCACGCTCGTTTACCTGGAGTACGGCTCGACGCGGCTGTGCTTCGTGACCTCGCCTTTCGGCATCTACTACCGCGCGCTGAACCAGCCGATCCGGCAAACCTTGGCGGAGCTCCTTGCCTTGTCGCCTGCCGAGGTGATCGCCGCGAGTTCCCACAACCACACCGTGCCGGCCATCGAGCTTGGCGCGGGGCCGCCGATGATCGGCGACCGGATCGGGACGGGCATGAACGAGCTCGGGCGCGAGTACCTGGAAGCCCTCCGGGCCGCGGCGAAGGGATTGGACGCCCGGCTGGTCCCGGTGACGGTCGAGTGGGGCGTGGCCCAGGAATCCCGCTTCACCTACAATCGGCGCGGCCGTCGGCCGGATGGCCGCAGTTACTTCATTCGTGAGGAGGACCGCGTTTTGCTGGGCGAGGATTACGTGGGCACGATCGACCCGGATGCGACGGTGGTGGTCTTCCGCGGCGCCGACGGCAAGCCCGTCGCGGCGCTTGCCTCGTACACGGGGCACCCGGTGACGGGCTACAATCCGGAGAAGATGGCGTCGCACGGCCAGTGGCCGCAGGTGGCGTGTGAGATTCTCTCCGCGCATTTGGGCGGCGTGCCGGTCGGCTTCCTGCAGGGCTCCTGCGGCGACGTGAATTCGAAGTACATGCTTACGGGCACGCTGGCGCAGGCCGACGAGGCCGGGCGCCAGCTGGGCGAGAGCTTCATCGCCGCGGCGGGTCGTCTGCGCAAGTCGCAGCGCCCGGGGCTGGAGTGGACGCGGGCGAGGGCTATCGTGCCGCAGGCCCCGCTGCCGCCGCTCGGCCAGCTTGAGCGCGAACTCCCC
>Ga0194127_10005886_pt1 | contig 14197 bp, 6 predicted proteins | sample TA2KigC100mmetaG_FD_148624 | JGI IMG/M metagenome (GOLD analysis project Ga0194127, IMG submission 148624) | Freshwater microbial communities from Lake Tanganyika, Tanzania - TA2015036 Kigoma Deep Cast 100m | ecosystem: Environmental > Aquatic > Freshwater > Lake | place: Tanzania: Lake...
CTCGTGCCCCCCGACCTGGCCGACCTGGGGCCCCAGCCCGGTGAAGCGGGCTACCCGTGCGACAAGGCTTCTGATTGCCTCTCCGACCTGTGCATCCAGACTCCGGATGGTGCGCAGTGCACGCAGACCTGCGAGTCGGAATGCCCCTTCGGCTGGCAGTGCGTGCCCTATTCCGCTGCACTTCCCGACATCGTCTCCATCTGCGTGCCTCGTTTCATCGCGCTGTGCCGGCCATGCAAGCTCGATTCCGATTGCGACCCGGACGGCATCGGCAGCGACGACCGGTGCCTCCCCCACCCCGGCGGTGGCCCCAGCTTCTGCGGTGCTTCGTGCGAGGAGCCGGGCGACTGCCCCGACGGCTACGAGTGCGTGGACTCCGCGTCTGTGGGAAGCCCTGCGGACCTGCAATGCGTGCTCGTCCTGGGCGAATGTGCCTGCGACCAGTTTGCGATCGAGGACCTGGCCACCACTGCCTGCTTCGTCGAGAACGTGCTCGGCAAATGCGACGGGACTCGAAGCTGCACCGCTGACGGACTCTCCACCTGCACGGCAGCAACCCCCGCGGACGAGATATGCAACGGCAAGGACGACGACTGCGACGAGGTTGCGGACGAAGAAACCGGCGGTGAGGAGTGCTTTGTCGAGAACGAGCACGGCAAGTGCGCCGGGACGACCAAGTGCGTTGCCGCAGAGCTCGAGTGCTCCGCAAAAGAGCCGATGAAGGAAGCGTGCGACGGTGCGGACAACGACTGTGACGGAGAGACCGACGAGGGCTACCCGGATACCGATCTCGACGGCACGGCCGACTGCCTCGAGACCGACGTGGACGGAGACGGGGTCCTGGACTACCAGGACAACTGTCCGTACGTGGCCAACGCGGACCAGGCGAACTTCGACATGGACTCGCTCGGCGACGCCTGTGATCAGGACGACGACAACGACCTGTCCGCGGATGACCAGGATTGCCAGCCGTTCGACCCCGCCATTCACCCGGGCGCAGAGGAGAAGTGCAACGGAATCGATGATGATTGCTCGGGAATTGCCGACGACGGCTTCGGAATCCAGACGTGCGGCGCCGGCGTCTGCCTCCACGACGTGCCCGTGTGCCAGGACGGGAAGCTCCTCTCGTGCGATCCGTTCGAGGGCTCGGGCAAGGAGGTCTGCGACGACCTCGACAACGACTGCGACAAGCAGACCGACGAGGACTTCCCGGTCGGCGACCCGTGCGTGCTCGGGACAGGGGAGTGCGAAGCATTCGGCACCTATGTGTGCGCTCAGGATGGACTCGCAGTGTGCGATGCCCAGCCGGGGCAGCCGGCGGACGAGATTTGCGACGACCTCGACAACGACTGCGACGGCAAGGTGGACGAGGGTTTCCCCCTCGGAAACGCCTGCTCGCTCGGTATCGGCCAGTGCAAGGCCGACGGGAAGTTCGTCTGCGCAGAGAATGGCACCGCAGTGTGCGATGCGCTTCCCGGCAAGCCGGTCGACGAGCTGTGCGACGCCCTCGACAACGACTGCGACGGCAAGGTGGACGAGGACTTCCCGCTCGGCGACCCCTGCTCGCTCGGTATCGGCCAGTGCAAGGCTGACGGGAAGTTCGTCTGCGCCGAGAATGGCACCGCAGTGTGCGATGCGCTTCCCGGCAAGCCGGCGGACGAGGTTTGCGACGACCTCGACAACGACTGCGACGGCAAGGTGGACGAGGATTTCCCCCTCGGAAACGCCTGCTCGCTCGGTATCGGCCAGTGCAAGGCTGACGGGAAGTTCGTCTGCGCCGAGAATGGCACCGCAGTGTGCGATGCGCTTCCCGGCAAGCCGGTCGACGAGCTGTGCGACGCCCTCGACAACGACTGCAACACCAAGGTCGACGACATCGACACACTCGGGGCTCCGTGCGACAAGAGCGGCTACCCGGGCATCTGTGCGGCCGGCCTGTACCAGTGCGATCCTGGCGGCAAGGGGCTGTGGTGCGAGGCTGGCGTGCTTCCCAACGAGCTGAAGGAGACCTGTGCCAACCCGGGGCAGGATGACGACTGCGACGGGATTGCGGACAATGTCTTGAGCCTCGGAATGGACTGCCTGTCGGTCCAGCACCAGGGAGTCTGCCAGCAGGGTACTCTCCAATGCGCAGGGCCGATGCTCACATGCGTCTCCACCGTCCTGCCGGGCGAGCTTCAGGAGACCTGCAACTCGAAAGACGACGACTGCGACGGCCTCCTGGATGAAGAGGGCGCCGGGGGATGCTCGGTGTACTTCAAGGATGGCGACAAGGACGGACACGGAGCCCCCGGGGATTCGAAGTGCCTGTGCCTCGCCAACGGCTTCTACACTGCGAATGTCGGTGACGACTGCGACGACTCGGATGCAGGCCTCGTGACGGCCTGCGACCTTCTCGGCGACGGGAGCGACGGGGACCTCGACATCGTCGGCCTGTACGAGATGAACGCAACAAAGACGGGCGGACGTCAGGATCCGGATGGCGTGGCCTGGAGGGTGACGGCGCCGGTTGCGCAGAAGGACGTCACGCTCGAGAGCGTTTCCGGCCTGGCAAAGGATGACCTTGCGTTGCTGGTGGACCTCCAGGGGCCCGGGGCGACGGTCGGCAACTGGGAAGTCGTCCGCATCGCATCGGTCCAGGGGCTCAAGGTCACGCTGACGGGGAACCCGGCGAATGCCTATGACACGGCAGCGGACATCGTAGTGCTCCAGAGAATCCCGCAGTACCAGAAGCTGACGCTGTCGGGCGAAATCAAGGCATCGCAGTTCGGGAAGTTCGCGGCCGGTACGGCAGGGGGAAGCCGGGCGACCGGAATCGTGGCCATCAAGGTGCGGGGCACGCTCTTGATCGAGGCAGCGGGCAAGGTCTCGGCGGACACGGCCGGCCATGTCGGAGCGCAGACCGGTTTCGGACCTCAGGGCCCGGCCGGAGTGACGGCACAAGGCGGTGCGACGGGAGCGACCGGCCAGTGGAAGCAGGGAGGGGCCGGCGGCGGTCCGGCAGGAAACGTCAAGGGCGGAAACGGAGCCGCGAGCTGTTCTGACCCTGGTGGCGTGGGCGGGCTGGGCGGCGGCGGCGGCGGCGGCAAGACCTGGCACTGTGCGGGCGGTCCCCCTCCCACTGGAGGGGCCGGCGGCGGCGGCGGAGCATCTCACGACGGGCTTGCCAACCTCACCCCTGCGGACTTGTCGCAGATCTTCCACGGCGGCGGAGCCTCGGCGGGTGCGGGAGGCGGAAAGAGCGGCGCCAATGCCGGCAGCGGCCAGACCACCGCCCCCGGCGGCGCTCCGGCGGACGGCGCTCCGGGATCGCCAGGCGGAGGGATCATCCTCCTGTGGGCCCGCACCATCGCCCTCAACGGCGCCATTGCGGCTGCCGGAGGTGCCGGAGGTACCGGTGTTGCGGGCCAGAGCCGCGACGGGCCCGGCTCGGACGATGGCGCCGGCGGCGGCGGCGAAGGAGGACAGGGGGCTGCCGGCGGTACCGTCCTGCTGCACTGCGAAGTGCTCACTTCGGCCTCGAAAGCCGTTGCAGCCAAGCCCGGCCCGGGCGGCAACGGAGGTGCGGGGGGAGACGGATGGGGCGGCGGCGGAGGGACGGCAGGCATCGGTTCCCCTGCCGGCGGCCTTCCCACCTCCGGTGCCAACGGCAAGTACTCCGGCGACGGCGGAGCACCGGGCGGCGGCGGTGCCGGCGGCCCGACCGGGGATGTCGGCACCATTCGGATGGTGGCAGCGGGCATCAACGGGAAGTCGGTGCCGTCCTTGGCCGCGGACCAGGCTGCAGCAGAGGTCTGCGGAGCCGCACCGGACAGCCTCGGCCAGTGGATCCCCTAGGGAAGACAGCCCATGAGCTTTGGCAGAGCCTCCTTCCTGATCATCCTGTCCGGGCTGGCCGCGCTGGCCGTGCGCCTTGCGCTCACGAGCCCGCTGGGCCACGACGACATCGAGCACCTCCACACGGCCTGGCTGGTCTCGCAGGGTTACCGGCCGTTCCTCGACTTCTTCCAGAAACAGAGCCCGCTCTTCTGGATCCTGCTCCAGCCGGCAGCGGTGCTGGGCGGAACCGATCTGCTGGCGTTTGCGCTTCTCGGGAGGCTCACGATGCTGGGGGCGCTGGTCGCCACCACGCTCGGCGTCCTGGCTCTGGGGCGAAGCATCGTCCGGCCGACCAGGTGGGCCGCACCGTTCGTGCTCCTCGCATCTGCGACGCTCCTCTACAACCTGGTCGCGATCCGGCCGGACGGAGTGATGTCAGCCTGCATGGTGTGGGCAGTGGCGATGCTCCTGAGGAGAAGCCCGAGGTCTCTCGTCGCGGGCGGGTTCCTGCTCGGGTTCGCGTCGGTGCTTCTCCTGAAGGCCGCTCCGTCTGCGGTCGTCCTCGGCGTGACGGCTGCGCTGCTCTTCCGTCCGGAGGGCAGGTCCCGGATCGCAGGCGCTCTCCGGTCCCTGGCCCTGGTCGCGGCCGGTGCGCTTCTTGCCGTCGGCCCGTTCCTGCTCTGGCTCCATCTGTCGGGTCTGCTCGAAGGCTTCTGGTTCACGAACGTCGTGTTCAACGGATGGCTCTATTCGAGCCCCCTTGCCGAGGACGTCCCCCGCGTCTCCCGCCTGGCCACGGTTCTTGGGGCCATGGTGCGCAACGAGCCCTGGCTCCCGCTCTCGGTCGTGGCCGGATTCCTGCTGGCCCTGCGACTCAGGCGCCCTCTCAGGGCAGCCGACCGCACCGTGATTCTGCTGCTCGTCCTGTCCGGCGTGAACCTGTTGCTGCTCATTCCCAACCATCTTCCGTTCTACAGTTACTTTCTCCTGCCGCTGCTGGCCGGCATCGGGCTCTCCCCCGCGCTGCTCCAGGCTTTGCTCGACCGCTTCGAGCAGCATCGCATCGAGTGGCGTGCCCCCGGATTCAACCGGGGACTCCGCGTCCCCCCCCTGATCGCGTCGCTGCTTGCAGTCGCCATTGCCGCCCTCGCCGTCGCAGGCTTTCAGCGTTTCGCGACCTCCGAGGGGCAGATCCGCAAGCTTGCCGCCCTTCCCAGGGACAAGGGGTCTTTCGAGCTTCCCGAACACCCCGTCTTTGTCGTCGACCGGCACTACGTCTGGGACAACGTCGACCGCTACCTCGATACCCTGCGCCGCATGGACCGCGGCGGTGCCTTGCCCGGCTGGATCCGGGAACGATGTGCGGAGCAGCTCCGCGGCCCGATGCCGTGATTCCCCATGCCCCTGCCCGGTTTGTCGGTGTTCGCTGCGGTTGACAACACAAGCGGGCCCCTCCCGCGTGGTCGGGGCTGGGACCAGAGGGGCCATGGGCGTTTTCGGTCAAACCGAGACTGAACGGCTACGGGCTGGGTGAGTATTTGTCTTGACTGGGGGGGGCGCTCCGCGATTGAATGTCGTGTGAATCGTGGGGGCCGTGACATGCGACAACTTGTGTGTACCGTTGTTCTGGCCGTGCTTCTTGCCGTCTCCGGCTCCGCCCGGGCCGAGTATTCCACCGAGGTCAAGCCGCAGCTCGAAGAGGGCAACGCGTGGAACCCGTGGATGGGCAGCTACCGGTTTGTGTTCCACCGGCTTTCGGACTTCGACCTCGACGCTGAAGGGAGCGGCTCTCCCATCTCCGCTTTCGCCGAGCAACGCCTTCGCATCTCCCCTGCGTTTACCTGGAAGGGGCTCCACCTGGAAGCGTCGGTCGACGTCTTCAACGGCCAGATCTTCGGGGACCACGAGGCCCTTGCTGCGGACTACCTGCGCTACGACCGGCGGGACGAAGACTACGGCCTGGACATCTCCCGTTTCCTCGTTCGCAAGGCCTTTGTGCAGTGGCGCTCTCCCATCGGGTTGCTCCGGGTGGGTCAGCAGGCCAGCGAGTACGGCCTCGGCATGCTTTCCAACTCGGGCGAGGATGACGAGAAACGGTTCGGCGTCCGGCGCTACGGCGACATCGTGGACCGCGTGCTGTTTGCAACCACACCGTTCCTCCCGCTGACCGGCAAGGGCCGATGGGGCGAGCACCTCACCCTCTTTGCGGCCGGCGACCTCGTCTTCCGGGATGAGAACGCAGACCTGCTGGAGGACGACCGCGCCTGGATGGCCAACGGGGGAATCCTGTTCAATCACCCGGATTTCACCAACGGTGCGATCTTCACGTGGAGGACGCCACAGGACAGGGACGGCGATGACCTGACCGCGTACGTGGTCAACGTCAACGGCAAGAACCGGTTCAAGCTGACCGAAGAGACGGACGACAAGAAGGGAATGGCCGTGCGCTTCGACTACGAGCTCGCCGCGCTCTGGGGGCACACGACAAGGTACCAGCAGCTCGGCACCGAGGACGGCCTCGACCTGCGGGCCTTCGGCGGGATCGGTCGGGCCGCGTTCGAGAAGCCGGAGTGGGGTTTCGACCTTGTATTCGAGCTTGGCTATGCATCAGGTGACAGCAACCCCTATGACGAAACGTCGACGGCCTTCAATTTCGATCCGGACTACAAGGTCGGCCTGATCTTCTTTGACGAGATGCTGCCGCTGATCTCCGCCCGGGCGGTTGAGATCCTGGCGGACCCGGGCCATACGGCCGAGCCGGCCAAGGGGATCGATCTCGTCGCGTCGCAGGGGCGGGTGACCAACTCGCTGTACTACTTCCCGCAGGTGCGCTACTTCCCCGACTTCGGGATTCCTCTGCTCAAGGGGATGGGGGCCATGCTCGGTGCGCTCGTGCTGACGACGCCGGCCTACTACTCTCACCCCTACTATACGTTTGCCCACGGCGGCGATGCCACGAACCATTTCAATGTGGTCACCGACAGCCGCTACCTGGGAACCGAGCTGCTTGCCGGCCTCCAGCTTCCCTTCAATCCCTGGGGCGACCACATCCGCATCACGCTGCGCGGCGAGGGGGCCTGCTTCCTCCCCGGTGCAGCGCTCGAGGATGCATCGGGCAACCTCCCCGACCCGGTCTGGAAGGCCATGGGTACCGCCGCGCTGGAATGGAAGTAGGATCCCGGGCTTGCCCTGCGTAGCCCATGTTGTCTGCATGGGCATGTCGTGCGCTGGGAGGCGAAGTAGGGTCCAGGGACCGGGGAAAGACAAACGCGCTCAGGATCCACGCTTCTTGAGTGACTTCTTGACCTGCAGGTACGCATCCCGGAACGGCACGCCCTGGGCGACGAGCTTGTAGGCTTCCTCGGTGGCGTAGAGCTCGCTGCTCATTGCGGCCTTGCAGCGCTCCCGGTCCACCTCGAGCTTCTCGAACACGCTGCGCGCCACGTAGAGACAGTCGTATGCGACGGCAATCCCCCGCATGAACGGCTCCTTGGTGAGCTGCATGTCGCGATGGTAGCCGTGGACGAGATTGGCGCCGATGGAGAGCAACCGCTGCTCCAGAGACAGCAGCTCGTGGAACCGGCCCCGCAGCAGCTCGAGCACGTCCGGGTTCTTCTTCTGCGGCATGATGGAGCTTCCCGTACAGAGCTCCTCCGGAAGCGTGAAGAAGCCGAATTCGGGCATCGAAAACAGGACGAGATCGGACGCGGCCCGGTTCAGGTCGTAGAGAACATGGACCAGCGCATGCAGCACGACCGCCTCGAGCTTCCCCCGGCTGTGCTGGCAGTAGATGGGGTTGTCCTGCACCTTTGCGAAGCCGAGCTCCCGCGTGGTCATCTCCCGGTCGAGCGGCAGCGGAATGCCATAACCGGCCCCGGAGCCGAGCGGGTTCTGGTCCAGGAGGTTTCGAGCCGTGGCAAGCAGCACGCGGTCGTCCTCCAGCGCATCGGCAATCGCACCGGCCCACATACCCACGGAAGAAGGCATGGCCTTGCGGGTATGCGTGTAGCCGGGCATCGCCACCTTGCTGTGCCGTCCGGCAAACCTGCGAACCACATCCAGCAGCGCCTGGAGCTCGTCGTCGATGCTCTCCAGCGCGTCCAGGCCATAGAGCCTCAGCGCCACGAGCACCTGGTCGTTGCGCGAGCGGCCCGTATGAATCTTCTTGCCGACGTCTCCGAGCTTCCCGGTCAGGTACTCCTCGATGGCCGTGTGGCAGTCCTCGTGATCCGGGCGCATGCCGAATTCGCCGGCCTCCCATTTCTTCAGGAGCGCTTTCAGCGCGGCCACGACCTTCCTGACCTCGCCGGAAGTGAGGATTCCGACCTTCCCGAGCATGTTGGCATGTGCGATGGAGGCCCGGCAGTCGTAGGGTATCAGGTCGTGGTCCAGGATGCGGTCATCGCCCACCGTGAAATCCCGGATCCTTGCGTCCACTTCGACATCGTCACCCCAGAGTCTCATGGTATCCCCCGCTGTTGCGGCAGCGATCCTACACGGAACCAGGTGGTGCGCCAACCCCGATCAGTTACGGACCCGATCAGTTGCGGAGCCTGCGCCAGTCGTAGGGCTGCTTCTTGCGCAGCACCAGGGCGTGGGCCTTGAGCCGGATGGAGTGGATGCGGATGAAGCCCCGGCTGTCCATCTGGTCGAAGCCTCCTTCGATCTCCATGCTGGACAGGTCGCGGTCGTACAGCGAGGTGGGCGAGCTGCGAGAGACGGTCATCACGTTGCCCTTGTACAGGGCGATCCTGACCGTGCCGTCGATGGCCTCCTGGCTCTTGTTGAACGCGGCCATGAGGAAGTCCATCTCCGGCGAGAACCACATGCCGTTGTACATGAGCTCCGCGAACTTCGGCGTGAGCATGTCCCGGATGTGCATCACCTCCTTGTCCATGGCGATGCCCTCGATGTCCCGGTGCGCTGCCCACAGGATGGTGGCGCCGGGGCTCTCGTACACCCCTCTCGACTTGATGCCGATGAAGCGGTTCTCGACCATGTCGAGGCGGCCGACGCCATTCTCGGAACCGACCTTGTTGAGATACTCGAACATCGCCAGCGGCCCTTCGACCTCCGTCCCGTCGTCCACGTTGACCACCTTGACGGGGTCGCCGTCGCGGAACGTGATCTCGATGACGGTCTCCTTGTCCGGTGCTGCCTGCGGCGATACGGTCTTGCTGTACACGTGCTCGGGGGCCCGGAACTCCGGTTCCTCCAGGATCCCCGCCTCGTGACTGATGTGGATGAGGTTGTCATCCTCGCTGTAGGGCTTCTTGAGCGATGCCTTCACCGGGATGCCGTGCTTCTCGGCATACGCGATCATGTCGCTGCGCCCCTTGAATTCGGCGAGGTACTCCGGATCCTTCCAGGGAGAGATGACCTTCAGTTGCGGGCCGAGCGCGGCATACGTGAACTCGAACCGGACCTGGTCGTTGCCCTTGCCGGTGGCACCGTGAGCAACGTACTGCGCACCCTCGGTTTCCGCGATCTCGACCTGGCGCTTCGCAATGAGCGGCCGGGCCAGCGATGTGCCCAGCAGGTAGCGTCCCTCGTACGTGGCGTTGGCCCGCATGGCCGGGAAGACGTACCCCGTGACCAGCTCTTCCTTGAGATCCTCGACATGGACCTTGGACGCGCCGGTAGCCAGCGCCTTGGCTCGGACCGCCTGGAAATCATCGACCTGTCCGACGTCCGCGACATAGGCGATCACGTCGAAGCCCTTCTGCTCGAGCCACTTGACGATGATCGAGGTATCCAATCCCCCGCTGTAGGCCAGGACCACTTTCTCTTTCGCCATGCTCTCCTCCTCGCGGGCCACGCTCCGGCCCGCATCTTTATGCGGCAGAATGCATAGCAATTCTCCAGAGCGAAGTCAACAGGAATCGCGGCGGACCCGTCAGTCTCGATGCTGCGCCCGCTGTCCCCCGGGGTCGAGGACGAGGAGCCCGGGCGCTGGCTGCCTGGCGGCTTCGACGGCGACGTGCCGGGCCGCGTCCAGGATCCTCGTGACCGACTCACTGGCGGGTGCTATCCTGAACCCCGATGCCCGATGGGTGGACGGCTGATGAAGATGGAGTCGAGCATGGACAGGTGCCGAACTTGCGTCGTCGTGGTTGCGCTTGCGCTCGTCGCCTCGTGGGGGGGCTGCTCCGGCGGTGCCACGATGGTCTCGCTGCACGATGCTTCAGGAGAGGCCGAGGGGAGCGATACCTACCTCCCGCCAAGGGCCGACTCGACCGAAGGAACGGGACTGGAAGACCTGGACCTGTCCGCCGGCGACGCCCGGGACCTGCCGGATGCCGGTGACGGGGGGGAGACCGACGCGGCCGACGTGCCAGGGCCCGGCTCGTTCGGCTACCCGTGCCAGACCAACGGGGATTGCGTGTCCGGGTACTGCGTGCAGACCGCGGACGCAAAGCTCTGTACCATGACGTGCATCGAGGAATGTCCCGACGAGTGGCAGTGCGTGATGCTCGAAGGGCTCGGGCCCGACCCGGTCTCCGTGTGTGTTCCGGTAACGCCCTGCGACGCCCCGTCCGAGGAGACGTGCGACGGCGTGGACAACGACTGCGACGGCGAGACCGACGAGGGTCTCGGGACGGGAACGTGCGGCCAGGGGAAGTGCGCACACACCGTCGAGAAGTGCCTCGAAGGAGAAGCACAGACCTGCGACCCGATGGAGGGGGCGGAACCGGAGGAGTGTGACGGGCTCGACAACGACTGCGATGGTGAGACGGACGAGGAGTTCCCCGACCTGGACAAGGACGGGACGGCCGACTGTGTCGACGGCGACGACGACGGCGACGGCTATGGAGACGGCGACGACAACTGCCCTCAGGTCGGGAATCCAGGGCAGGAGGACCTCGATGGGGATGACGTGGGGGATGCCTGCGACCCGGATGCGGACGGCGATGCGATTCCGGATGCGGTCGACAACTGCCCGGGCCTGAAGAACACGTCCCAGTCCGACATCGACGGCGACGGGCTGGGTGATGCGTGCGACCTGGATATCGACGACGACATGGTTCCAAACGAGCTCGACAACTGCCCCATGGTGGCCAACCCGGAGCAGACGGATACCGACCAGGACGCGGTCGGGGACGCTTGCGAGAAAAACAAGGATGGCGACGGCGTCGAGGATGCTCAGGATTGCGCTCCGCTCGACCCCGCGATCCATTCGGGCGCGGCCGAGGTGTGCGACGGGCTCGACAACGACTGCAACAGCGGCGTGGACGACGGATTCAAGGACTCCGACCAGGACGGGCTCAAGGACTGCGTGGACCTGGACGACGATGACGACGGGACACCGGACGACGGGGACTGTGCTCCGTTCGACCCCGCCATCCACCCGGATGCGCTCGAGGTCTGCGACAAGGTGGACAACGACTGCGACGGGCAGACGGACGAGGAGCTCGGCGAGCTGGCCTGCGGCAAGGGCATCTGCTTCCAACGCTGGGCTGCGTGCATCGCCGGCGTCCTGCAGACGTGCGACCCCATGTCGGGCGCAATCCCGGAAACGTGCGATGGGCTGGACAATGACTGCGACGGCCTCGTCGACGAGGACCTCGGCTGGAAGATGTGCGGGCTCGGCGTCTGCCAGAAGCTGCTCTACGTCTGCAAGGACGGGATCGAGGTCACCTGCGACCCGTTCGCGGGGGCCGGACCGGAAGGCTGCGACGGCTTGGACAATGACTGCGACGGTCAGGTCGACGAAGAGCTGGGCTCCACCTCCTGCGGCCTGGGAGCCTGCACACACACCGTCAAGCTCTGCGTCGGCGGCGTGCCCCAGGAGTGCAACCCGCTCGGAGGGGCGAAACAGGAAGGGTGCGACGGGCTCGACAACGACTGTGATGGAGACCTCGACGAGGACCTGGGCTCGACCACGTGCGGCCTCGGTATCTGCAAACACTCTTCCTCCAACTGCGTCAAGGGCGTGCCCCAGGTGTGCAACCCGCTCGAAGGGGCGAAACAGGAAGGGTGCGACGGGCTCGACAACGACTGCGATGGCCTGGTCGACGAGGAGCTGGGTTCCACCACCTGCGGCCTGGGCGCTTGTACCCACACCATCGCCAACTGTGCGGACGGCAAGCCCCAGGCCTGCGACCCCATGGAAGGCTCGCTCCCCGAGACGTGCGACGGCCTCGACAACGACTGCGATGGCCTGGTCGACGAGGAGCTGGGTTCCACGACCTGCGGCCTGGGCGCTTGTACCCACACCATCACCAACTGTGCGGGCGGCAAGCCCCAGGTCTGCGACCCCATGGAGGGCTCGCTCCCCGAGACGTGCGACGGCAACGACAACGACTGCGATGGGCAGCTCGACGAAGACCTCGGCACGACCACCTGCGGCCTGGGCGCTTGTACCCACACCATCGCCAACTGTGCGGGCGGCAAGCCCCAGGTCTGCGACCCGATGGAGGGCTCGCTCCCCGAGACGTGCGACGGCAAGGACAACGACTGCGACGGCGAGGCGGACGAGGACTGCCCGTTCCTGTCGTGCAAGGGCCTCCATGCGGCCAAGCCCGCACTTCCATCAGGCCCCTACCTGATCGATCCGGACGGGGCCGGCGGTGCGGAGCCGTTCAGTGTGGTGTGCGACATGGAGACCGCCGGCGGCGGCTGGACCACCGCCTACGACGACTCGGGCACGTGGCAGACGACGCAGTCCATCGCATCGGGCGTCAAGCCCATCCCCATCACCGAGCTGCTGCTTTACTCCGGAGCGGGTGGTGGGCCGGTCGTGCAGGCGTTGGCCCCGGGGCTCTCTTCCCTGGCCCAGGCCTTTGCTCAGCCCTGGACCTTCTGCAACTTCGAAAACGACTTCTACAAGCCGCTGGGGAAGTCCACCGGGAGCCCGACATCGACAGCCTACATCTTCGACGACCACGATATCGCCGGTGCTGCTCACTACACCTGCAGCGGCCACCAGGTGACGTACCCCACGACTCCGTCCGGACTCATCAGCTACGCCTACGCCAACGGGAACAACTTCTGCGACGGCGGCACCTGCGACTACGCCGCGTACGGGGGCATCCCGATCCGCAAGCTGCTGGTGCGGTAGGACGCGGCCTGGGTCGCCCCCCTCGGCCCCGGCGGCCGCTGCCGAGGCACTGACGTGCCATCGCAGAGAGCATCGAGGGCGCGTGGACCATTGCATCGCGCCCCTGCCCCGCATATACTCACCGCTGTTGGTCTTTGACAATGGGGGCGTCACGGTTTCGACGGGGGAGTTGAGGCCGACGCTGCATGCCGGGAAGGTCACGTTTCTCGTAAAACACGTGGCAAACTGACAAGTGCCAACGAAGGTGCTTACGCTCTTGCAGCCTAACTAGCTGCACGTCTGAGGGGTACGATGCTCGCTGATCCCTGAGGGCGCCAAAACCTTAGCGAGCTGGCCGTCAACGGCCCGCCAGGGCCAACGGGCGGCGAGACCCAATCCTGGCAACGGGGGCAGGACCTGTCGGCGGGTCACCTGTCCCGGCACAATCCACCGACTACGCATGTAGACGCGCCGCGCGGATCTTTCTCGGACCCGGGTTCGACTCCCGGCGCCTCCACCACTCATCCATCTTCGAACCGCTCTCCGCCACGAATGGCGGGGTGCGCCCGCCTCCTCCCCGGACCCGCATCGCGGCCAGTATCAAGGCCGTGCTGCGCCTCCCGGCCTTCCCGGGGCCTGCCCCACGAAAAGGACTCGCCCGACCTTCCGCCACCCCATTCCGGCCTGAGCCGGCCGGATTCTCTCTCCGATTCTCCGTGAAAAAGGACGAGGTCCTTTCTCGGCGCCGCCCCCACGACCGCCACATTCCCCTTTGCCAACATGGACTTCCGCTGCACCCTGACACGCTGTTGGAAAACCTGACTTCCGACTCTCGCTGGCACGAGGCGGTGAGGCTGCGAACCGCCGTCTCAGATTGGCGCGCGAGCGAAACCATGTTGCAGGACGCCTATAGCCCATTACTTTAGTGCAGGCTGGCCCGCGATGGGAAACCAACTTGAGGAGGAGAACGCCATGAGCAAGAGAAAGACCACGCACATTGTCCCGAACCCCGAAGGAGGGTGGGACGTCAAGCAGGGAGGTGGGCTGCGCTCTTCCGGCCATTTCGAGACGAAGAGGGAAGCAGAAACCAGGGGGCGTGAGATCAGCCAGAACCAGGGGAGCGAGTTGGTCATCCACGGGAAGGACGGGAAGATCCAGCGCACGGATAGCCACGGCCACGATCCTTGTCCCCCGAAGGACACGAAGTAGGAGAGCCGACCGGGATGGTGGACTTCTACCTGATGCACCCCGACGAGATGCAACATGCGCTGAAGGTCAACCCTCAGCACATGCCGTATACTTGCGGAGGGTGCCACAGAGAGGTGAATGGCAGGAAAA
>Ga0194127_10005887_pt1 | contig 14195 bp, 9 predicted proteins | sample TA2KigC100mmetaG_FD_148624 | JGI IMG/M metagenome (GOLD analysis project Ga0194127, IMG submission 148624) | Freshwater microbial communities from Lake Tanganyika, Tanzania - TA2015036 Kigoma Deep Cast 100m | ecosystem: Environmental > Aquatic > Freshwater > Lake | place: Tanzania: Lake...
CCATACAACGCCTCATATTTTCGACAGAGGTTCTCGAACAACTTGTGCTCGAACTCCCCGTCGCCGGGAAAAAGATACTGAGCATACCGGTCGTCCTCGTTCTTGGTTTTGCAGACTATGGGCGAAAGTGCCACAAAGCGCATATCGCCTGAAAATTCGGGGGAATCGAGCCGCCGGACGGTCTCGACACGGAACTGTTCATGCCCTATCCGCACGAAGGGTTCGTGCAGGAGCCCGACAACGAGGTGTTCGATGAACTCGCTTTTCGGGGAGGATATGGTGAACTGCAGCGGGTTGTTGCGCGTGCTCATCTGGCCGTCGTCACGAATGCTCCACTTCCGGCCTTTTCCGGCAATAAAAACTGGCGAAAACGAAAACAGCTTGAACGACCTGTTCAGCAATCGGTACCCCTCTGCATGCAGCCGTTCGGCATACTCGCTGGAACTGTGATCGACGATGTTGTAGATAAGGGAAGAAAGCAGATGAAAATTATTCACCGGCAGTATTATTTCCGGTTTGCGGTGGGATAGAGTGAGCGTTATGCGCATGGAAGATTAATGATCATTTTTCATAAAAAAGCACAGATTCACATCATAAGCCAAAGAAACCAAGGAACTATACTTTCAAATATCACCATCATTGCAGTAAATTGTCAAAGATTATGGAATCATACAAAATTTTCCACCAGCTCAATGGGTGGTTTGAATTGTCTCCCTTCTTGTGAATCCGTCAACCTCGCCGTTATGAGCAACTTGCCCAACGAATGGTACCTCAGAATCGAAGCGGTCAATCTCGATCATTCCGTTTACGATACCAACGATATAAGCACCATCCGGGCCGGCAGTTCGTTGCTGTTGGATGCTGTTTACAAGCTCACCGAGTCCATCGGGTTACTTGAAAAAATCAGTGTCGGAGCCAGTACCGGGTTATACAGAATCAAAGCGCTGGAATCAGAAATACCAGGCATTGAACAAGCTGTCAGGAAATTTCTTCAATCGGAACCCTACGCTCATTTCGCTACGTTCGTCGTGGCAACTACCGGAAAAGAGCCGCAAGAAAGTCTGGCAAATCTCAACAAACAGCTGATAGCCAAATGCGCATGGCAACAGTACCAACTGCCTTCGTTCTCTTTTCCTGCACCTCATGATACGCCTGAAGAGTGCGATTTTGGAGGCGTTCGTCCCTGGGTTCGTATCATACCTGGCAAAGAAAAGAAAGCATCTCAGTCCGTATATACAAGACGAGAAGAAGGAAAGAATTTACGAAAAAAGATATACGAGCAATGTTTCGACGGAACACCACCTGATTTAGAGTTTACCGATGATCTTGAAGAACTTGCAAAAGGCGGAGACATTGCTCTGATTCATTTCGATGGCAACCGCTTCGGCAACATCCGAGACTATTGCTTTTCTGAAAAGGATTTTGGGGATTTTGACAAAAAAGTACAGGGAATTCAAAAAAAAGCTGTTTGTCAGATTGTTGAACATGCCCCAAAAACAGAAAACAGGACTCGGCTTGAAACATTGCTTTGGGGTGGCGATGAAATCGAGCTGGTTGTACCATCTTCCGCAGTATGGAATACTTTGAAACTCTTCTTTGATTCAGCCGCGTCCGCTTCTTTCCAGACAGAAGCCGGAAATTCCTTCAATCTGACATACTCCGCAGGCGTGGTATTCTGTCGCCATAATCTGCCGATTCTCCAGATACGCCGGTATGCCGATCAACTGTGCTCCATCGCGAAACAGCAGATCTCTGGTGAACCCGAAAAGTTCAGCAGTCACGACAACCGCTTCGCATATCTCAACATGTCGTCGTTCGACCTTGTTGCGCGGGATGTCGAGTCCTTTATTGAATCCTATCATCAACCGGCAAAGGTTAAAGATTTCACGTTCAACCTGGATCGACTTGGCTCCATTCACAATGCCATGTTGACCATCACCCGCTCGTTTCCCAGAAACAAGATTTATGAAATCGTGGAAAAGCTTCAGCAAGGCTTGCCCGTCGATAAAGAGGTGAAAAGAGCGCTGGATATGGTGGACAGTTCTGCGCGTTCCGGTCTTGAAGAGGCAACGCAGGTAATCCTCGACAGCCGTGATGAGCGCTGGCTGATTATCGGCGATTTGTGGAATCTTATCGGTACACAGGCATTATGAATACTCATCATGAACTCAAGGTTTTACTGACTGTTCGTGCACCATTCATTTCTGCAGGCGGGGCTGATGGCGTCCGGGGCCTCAACAAGCTTTTCATCCGGGGTTCCGATGGCAAGATTGCGGTCAATGGTTCGCATATCAAAGGCAAACTCAGAGAGGCGATCAAGGAATTGATTGAGAAACATGCCATTTCAGAGAGCTTCGGTATCATCGATCTTTTCGGCCCCGAGAAAAAGAATACTACAAAGACTCTTCCCGATGCGCAAGGCTCTGACGCCAGTAACAATTACCGGAAGAAAGGGCGACTGCGGTTTTCCGATTTCATCGTCATCAGTTCATCGATGCAGGCGGAGTGCCAAGCAAATCAGAAGCGTCTGACCAAAGTCAGGATCAACAGCACCACCGGCACGAGCAAGGAGCAATGCCTCCAGATGGTCGAAAACATCTTCGATTCCGGCACACCCGTTACCCTCTCGGGCACGATCAGCTTTTTTGCTGAAACTGAGGAAGCCAACTCAACAGCCGAAACGCTTGTGACCGGGCTGAAGTGGATCACGGCTCTCGGAGGCTCAAAAGGCAGCGGCTTCGGCAGGCTCGAACGTGTCACCGCATCGGTCAGCACAAGCGAAACCGTTTCAGCTCCAGCACTTCACGCAGAGCAACGGGAGTTCGACATTCATCTTGAGTTTTTAGACGACCTCCTGATTGGCGGCATTAAGAAGGCCAGCTATTTCGTTGAATCGGAAACTGTCATTCCCGGCGGAGCTATCAAAGGTTCGCTCGCCCGTTTTCTGAACCGCCTTTGCGGAACTATGCCGGACTGGATGGCAATTGACATGTTCAACAGCGCAGTATCCACTCAATTCCCGCTCCTGGCGGAACACTTCTCCCGAATCCGTTGCGCCCATGCGTTTCCGGTTTCCATCGAAAGTGGGCATCGCTCGGTCGCCATTCCTTTTTCAGCGGTAACCGTCAAAAAAGACAAGGAGGTCTATGACGTCGCCTTGCTCGATCGGGCGTCGCTCGACACTCATTCGCGCATTCCCTCATTCCAGATCAACTGGAAAAGCGGTGATGAAACTCGCCGTGAGTTTGGCTGGGTGATGCCCGAAATCATCAACAAAACGCGAACGGCTATTCACGAGAAGTTCAAACGGGCAGAGGACGAATCGCTCTACACTTTTCAGTATCTGACGCCATTTCAGCCACGGGAGGCCGGGCATGGCGAGTGCCTCAAGAAAATCAAATGGATCACTACTATCCGGTTGCCGGAACTCGATTCGGAAAAGCAGAAACAACTGGCCGATGAGTTTTTCGATGCTATCAATCAGGGGTGGCAGTATCTCGGCAAACGGGATGCCCGGTTCTGCTTTTCAGCACACGAACCTGAACCTCATTCGTTTCATGAACGCTTTGAAGAAGAAGCACTGGAACGGTATGATGGGCAAGCGATTGTCGTTCTTCAGACCGACGCGCTGATGTTCGACGGTAAAACGCTTGCCGAAAGCGAAAGGGCGTATCCCGATCTCAGGCGTAGTTACATGAATTTCTGGCATGAGGTTACTGAGGGTTCATGCGTAATGAAACGCTTCTTTGCCCGCCAGAAGTTCGCCGGAGGGTATCAGGCAAAATACGACTATCAGCTTCACGATCATTACTATCCCTATATCCTGACCGAAGCTGGAAGCGTCTTCGTGCTCGACATCAAAGAGCTGGAAAAGGCTGACAATATTCTGAAGCAACTCAGGCTGAGCGGCCTCCCGTTGCCATCGGATATTACGAATCTGATCCCGGACGACACCGAAGCATGGCGCAAATGCCCGTTCGTCCCGGAAAACGGCTATGGAGAGATCAAAATCAATATGGCCTGGCACCGGATGCAAAAACTGCCCATTCAACCTGAAACAACCCGATCATGAGCTACCTACGAATACGTCTTGAAGGAACGTTGACGGCTACTTCGCCGACCCATATCGGCACTGGCGAGACCAGACCGGTGGATCGCAAGAAGAAGAACGATGAAGATGTTTCGCAGGAAAGCACTGACATCTCCATGATTGCGCGTGACTGTTCAGGTTTGCCCTATCTGCCCGGTAGCGCGCTACGCGGTGTGCTCAGCCACTACCTGCTCCAAATTTTCAGGAGCTTGACCGGCAACATCGCACCCTTAGACGATGATTTTGAGCAAAAAATCACAGCAGAAAAAGAATTGAACCCGGACATAACGCAGGATGTGATTTATGACAAGTTGTACAAGAGCGCCAGCCTGCTTGAGAAGGTGTTCGGCACTTCATTATGGGCAGGGAAAGTGGAGTTTTGGGATGCTGCGGCAACTCGCAAAATCGACGGCAGTTGCTTCAAGGATAAAGAGTGGGATGATGATCGACAGTGTTATCTGGTGCACTCGGTAGCTATTGATCCGGTCACCGGTGCCGCTGAAGCCCACAAGCTCTACACCTTTGAGGTAGCTCCTGCTGGAATGAGCTACAAAGTGAACATCGTCGGTCAAAAACTTGACGAACAAGAACTTGGTATGTTGCTCTTTGCCCTCAACGGCTTCAATTCGTCAATCTACCCGCTAACCATCGGTGCGATGTCGGGCCGTGGGTTTGGACAGATGAACTTCAAGCTCGATAAACTCTACGTTCTTGAAGACAAGCCAGAAGAAGTTCAGGCATGGGCCGTAGAAGCCAACAAGCACGATCATGCCGGGTATTGCGGTCTACCGGAAAAAAGTGCCGACATGCCGACTTTGATCGATACGTTAAAAAAGCGGTTCACCAACGCTATTGAGCAGGAGGAGCCGTCATGAGCATTCCTATCCCGTTCCCGCAAGGCGTGATCAGTCTGATCAAGTGTACGTGGACGCTCGAACTGAAAACTCCGCTGGTGATTCGAGCCTCGACAAATGCTTCAATTCATAATAATGAGGGTAAAAAAGGGCGAGAAAAAACAAACGATTTCCGCTGGGAAAAAGAGAGCAGCAATAATTCTGACTGGACCGCCATCAGGGATTTCAATTATGAGTTTGCCGTCGGAGAGGACAATAAACTGGTTGCCCGATACAGTATTCCCGGCAGCTCGATTCGTGGCGCACTGCGCCAGTGGACGATCAAAGTGCTTGTCAAAGATGATGAACTAAGTTTGTTCACTCTGCCGAAACTCGAAAAGGACGATACTATCGGTAGAGCAATACGAATGATCAATGCACGGGTTGCGGTTGAAAACCCCGACAATTGCTGGCACGATGTTCTCTCTCTTTTCGGTATCGCTTACGATTTGAATCCAGGCGTTGACGAGCCGCTGATCTGGAGCGGTAGGCTTGAGATGGGGAGTGTGACGTTACCGGATGGTGAGGGGAAAACGGATGGTTTTCGGTACGATGCAAGTGAAGTCAATTCGTGTGCGCCAAAAAACATCGGCACACATGTCAAAACCCGCTCGCCACTCGACCGGGTAACGATGGCGGCAAAAAAAGGCGGGCTGCATTCAGTCATCGAAATGAGCGAGGGTCAGACCTTCACACTTGAATTCCGTATAGTCAATCCGAGGCAGAACGATCTCAAAATTCTGAAACTCTGGAAACGTGATATCGATGCCGGATTCATCCGTTTCGGAGGGTTGAGCAGTCAGGGCCGGGGAAAAGCCAAAATTGTAAGCGACGCCTATCAGCTTTACGCGGTTTGCAATACACCGCTCGGCAAGGAAATCGGAGATCTTTGCAAACCGGAGATCGCTCACGATTTTGCAGGCATCTGGGCAGGCGCTGAACTCGATTTTGAAACGCTTCTCGGTGAAAACATCATGGCTACTCTTTAACGTTGTCCATATACCATCATGAGCCACAACCCTAATCCATTCGATTTCGTCCCGTTCGCAAAAAAAGACCCTGAATTGAAAACGCCTCAAGAGTGGCTTGCACTCGGTAATCTCAAAACCGGGCGCATCACCGTTCAAATGAAAGCCTTGACTCCGGTACATATCGTCGGCGAGCAACCAATGGAAAAGATCAACGGCAAAGACGGCAAAAACATTGAAAAAAGCCTCTTTTACCAACGTAATGACAAATACTACATACCAGGTTCATCGATACGAGGCGTTCTTCGAGGATTCATCGAGGCCGCTTGCAACGGCTGGGCGTCTCAATTGACGCCGTATTTCGAAGAGGAAAAAGAGAAACACACCTACGGTTTCAAAGTCGTTGAAAGTGAAACACCTAGCACCGCTAAAATTTATGCTTCTTTATCTGATAACCCTGCCGTTGATAATGATTTTTGCGTCCCGGCATCACCAGATAAAGGCATTGATCTGGCATCTTTTCTTTTCGGGTATATCCCAGGAAAAACGGATAATAAAGATCAATTTATTCCCGCTTGGAAGGGTAGGATAATGATTGATGATGTTGAAGTTGACGAATCCAAGTTATCTGCTTTATCTAATAATAAGTCATATGTAGTTCCAGATCTTAACGAACAGGATGCTTTTATGGGTGGCCCTCATCCGAGAGCATCAAGTTGGTGGTATTTTCATCCTCACGCAATTGAAAAAGAAGAAGTCTCTGCCGGCAGCAATAGGACAGTAACTACGTACCATTTTATCGGAGCAGGATATAGAGGTCGTAAATATTATTTTCACCAAGACCCAAAAAAAAGCATCCAGGAATATAAGTCCGTTCTTAAATGGGGCCTACTCAACTTTTTTCCGATTCAGTGCTTGGAAAAAGGAAAATCCATCACTTTTAATATTCTTTTCAGCAATATAACTGAGCAACTGTTACATCTTCTGTTATTTACTCTTGAACCGGGTCGGCGAATACGTCATAAGATTGGATACGGTAAAGCATACGGTTATGGCTCTGTTGAATTTTCAATTAAAGAAGTAGTCTTTCAAAGAAAGGGATTTGATGAAAATACTGACATTGTCGATCCGAATGGATTGAGATCGGAGTTTTGCAAAGAAATAACAACGATCGACAGGGAAGAAAAAAACGGAATCGCTTGTTTTTTGCATAAGCCATCACTCGATAATTTATCCGCAATACTCTGGTATGAAGAGCCTTTGGCGCAGACATTCTCCTACCCGTATCCAGGTTATGGCGGATTCTATGTAAATATACCAGAAGAAGAAAGAACGACATATAACAGGTCATTAAGAAAGGCGATAGCTAACACATTAGTGAAACATCACTTTGATCCTGAGACAAAAGGAACTATAAGCATTTCTCATAGTGTCGGAAAAACAATTTCATCAGAACTCAAAGAAATCAAGCCAGCACTTCATTTTGAGGTGTATCAGGAGAACTCACTCTTAGGCAAAGATATTAAAGAGAAAAGAAAGTTCAATTACTAATAGCACAACACAATGGATAATACCATAACAATTATTAAACAAATCAGACTTAATGCTGCTCTCGGAAAAAAGAAGCACTTTAATGCGGCAGATAGAAAAGAGAAATACAGTCATAGAATAAATCTGTCAATTGCCACAATAAGTCTTTTCGCGAGTTCTTCGCTATTTTATTCTATCATTCAAATAAAATCAGTATATGGTGATTCAATATCGTTTGCTTTGGTGCTTCTCACAATGATACTCAGTTGGGTGCAAATATATTTTAACTGGCAAAAGCAGACTTTTGAACATAGGAGAATAGCAAATAAGTATCTTAATTTGTTAAAAAAATGCACAAGAGTATTGTCATATATCAAAGATGGCTTGATAAAAGAATCTGATTTAATAAAAGAAGTAGAGCTTTTATCTAAGCTCATACACCAAATCAATGAAGACAGCGATACTTACCCTACCAACAGTAATGACTATCAATTAGCAAGAGATGGGATAGAAGAAGGAGAAGAGGAATATACAGATCAAGAGCTATCTATCTCGTGACTAAAAAAATCCTCAATTAATAACTTTTTTAAGCATTATTTAACAAACTCCACACCCATCATGCAATTTTTCCCCATTTTTGCTTTAGCCATTTTCAACGCGACATATGCCTCCTTTGGAGTTTTACCAAAACCAATACTACACGTTCTCTCTTTAGCTATTTCTGAGTACATATTTCGTAATTCCTCGAATGCTTCTATATCATATACTCCAGTAAAAAAGAGATCATCACCAGAGCAAAATATAACTTTACCATTAATTGGCCGTAAAACAACTTTTTTAGCTATTGCCCTCATAGCATCGTCTATTGATTTGCTAAATCTATAAAATTGATTACTAGCAACATCTAACTGAAATAATCTTTCAAGCTCTCTCCCTGTATCATCTCCATCTATACCAAAATAATATATCTGACCTTCTTGACCATTAATTTTCAGCTTGTTACGTTCATTGTTAACTTTTTGTTGCAAGGGCATAATAGACTCAGTATCATATAGTATCTTAAAGTAATCAACAGTTGAAAATAAAAGCTCCGTACAAAGCCTTGCTCTAATACACCCAAAATCAACTGACAATTGACCATGCGTTGCCTCATTTCGGAGGAGACGAAGAAGCTGTGATATGTTTTCTATAAGCTGAGGTTCATAACTAGATGCAGTTTGAGAAAGCCTAAAACAGATTCTATCCAACATATCTTTGAGACTAATATTTTTTACCTGTATTTTGGCTTCATGATAAAGCATAGAATAAATATTACGAATCAAATCCTCAAATGCTCTACCAACATACCTTACAGCACCACCAAGAGCAGCGCTATCAATTGTCTTTACTCCACGAAACCATGCGAATACAGCATTTTCAATATCACTTTCAAATCCATTTTGACTTATAGAGTCAACATTACATATCATTGTTAATATTTCTGACGCCTCCTTAGCTTTATGTTTATATCTGCGAACCTCTGTTAACCATGCTTGCGCCACTGCATCAAGCCCGATAGGATCAGGAAGCTCTATATAAGCAGAATTAAGTTCATCTATACTCAAAAAGCCCCTTTTTCCACCCACATCAAGAATAAACTGTCTTTTTACACCCAAAATAAATGCAATATTTGAAAGAACACTTTTATATAGTGAGCTTCCATTGGTTAAATCAACATAAATATCTTCTTTTAAAGAAAGAGACATTATAAACCTCTCAACATGACGAGCTAATATTTTAAGCTCTCCATCATTATCTTTGTAAAAATCTATTGTGCAACTACAAAAACATGCAGATATACGACCAATGTCATTCAAATATTTTTTCCATTCAGTATGGCCTGAAAGATAAACCTCAGATTCAGGTGAATGAATCACAAAAATATCAGTCAGTCCAGTTCCCCCCTGTTTTAAATTGCGATAATGAGCAGCAAGTATTGCATTCGCAAATGTATGCTCATTGATATTACCAACAAGAAAAAGTGACGCCATTTTTGCAATAAAATATTTATTAGCGCAATCATATAAGAGTCATTGTTATCTCAACCACACAAACCTTTTTAACAATCATTAAAATAATGAATTATCATATAAAATCCTCATCTTATAAGATATGAACCATCTTCATATTGGGGACATCCTGTAGGTGTGACGTAGGTAAGCATGATAAGAGATGAGGGAAGGCCCCTTGCAATCGGCTTGCAGGAGCAGGTTGCAAACCACCGTATGCGGCTGTGGTCAAAAGCCATGGTCGTGAGCGATACGGAAAAGGCATCTTCAAGATGTCAGGTGAGAGCTAAGGAAGACGAACACAAGTGAAAGCACTCCGACATCAATTCGGGGACGCTCCTTATTACTGCAACTTTTCTCGCACACGAATCAGAATCTGATTGACCGCCAAAGCCGAAATACCGTTTTTCGTGCTCATGATAAAGAACGCCCCCCCCCCCTACGGCCACGAAAAGGGTTCTTTGCCGGGTTTTGTTGCGATTGTTCTGTTTTCATCGTCGTTTAACCAGACATCAATTCGGGGACGCTCCTTATTACTGCAACTTTTCTCGCACACGAATCAGAATCTGATTGACCGCCAAAGCCGAAATACCGTTTTTCGTGCTCATGATAAAGAACGCCCCACCCCCCCTACGGCCACGAAAAGGGTTCTTTGCCGGGTTTTGTTGCGATTGTTCTGTTTTCATCGTCGTTTAACCATGCAAATCATGGAGTCAACTTCCAAAATTGCAAGGATGATTCATCGAATTTTGACCCGGAAACTGCAGGATGCATTGCGGGACTATCCTGCAGTCGCGTTGCTCGGGCCCCGTCAATCAGGTAAAACGACGCTCGCCCTTGAAGTCGGCAAATCGTTCGACGCACGGTATCTCGACCTTGAATCCGAGCAGGACAGAGCAAGGCTTGCCGATCCCGAACTCTTGTCCATTCGGGGACGCTCCTTATTACTGCAACTTTTCTCGCACACGAATCAGAATCTGATTGACCGCCGATGCCGATATGCCCAGAACTCTGGCTGCTCCGGCATACGTCATCCCCAACTCCCCGACATACTCCCCTGCAAACTGTTTGCGTACGGCTGAACACTGGCGAGTTCGGCTGCCTGCCTGCAAGGCCTGTTTCGATACCCCTTTCTCCCTGCAGAGCAGTTCCAGCCGTTCCCTGGCTTCCTCTGCCATCGGCACCGCAGGAAACTGCTCTTTCCGCCCCTCCTCTACTTCCTCAAGGATCTCCTTCACAAACTCGCCGCTGCCGAGGATCCGCTCGTCGCTGAACTGCTTCTCTTGCCGCTTCCTCAGCGACTTCACTTCAGACCAGCCTCCTATGGAGCGGATCAGTCCTCCTCCGGTCAGCTCCGGCTGCCGCCCGAGTCCGCTTTCGGTGGCCACGAACTCCCGGTAGGCCTGACGGGCTGCAGCGTCCCGTTTCCCGAAGTATGCCAGCACAGCGTCCCGGTTCTGCCATTCGTGCCGGATACGGTTCAGCACCACCGCGTGACCGCTCCAGCGATACCTCTCCAGCTCTTCGATATTACCGACCAGTCCCGCCCGTAACGGGTTGAGGTGGATATAGCTGACCAGACGCAGAAAATAGGGTTCCTCCTCGCAGACAATCGATTTGTAGCGGTTCTGGAACAGATGCCCGTGGCGCTTGTGCCTCCGGTTGAAGTAGGATGCATAGCCGGTCAGCAGCTTGCGCATGAAGGTTGACTGGCCTGCTTCTCCGCTGCGGAGCAGCATATGGGCATGGTTGCTCATCAATGCCCAGGCATAGAGTGATGTTCCGGTTCCCGTTGCAACCAGCCCCAGCCGGGTAACGAAATACTCCCGGTCTTCGTCATCTTCGACGATGTTCATCCCTTCGATACCCCGAACCATCACATGATGCAGCGTTCCCGGCGCATCAAGTCTCGCTCCTCTCGGCATAGCTCCTCCTGTCTAAGGTTATGCTGATTGGCTGCTCCCTCAGCAGCTTTCATCCCTTCCATTTTTTTAATATAAATAATAAAGAGCGTCCCCTTAAATTCCAATCCTCTGCGAATGCAATAAGCTATAAAGTCTCGTAAATCGTACTGTTCAAACTCCTCCTGGATGGGAAATGTTTCAATCCTCTGCGAATGCAATAAGCTATAAAGCCCGTCAATCCGAAAAGACGGCAAGCCAATCGGAAACCATGACGTTTCAATCCTCTGCGAATGCAATAAGCTATAAAGGGAAAAGGTATCGTCATGATGCCAACCGGTACAGGCAAGACCAGTTTCAATCCTCTGCGAATGCAATAAGCTATAAAGAGAGGGCTTGAACCAGGCAAAAGCCGAGCATGTAGCGTTTCAATCCTCTGCGAATGCAATAAGCTATAAAGAAAGTCGCATCTCCCCCCATTCCAAGTGCATAGGTTTCAATCCTCTGCGAATGCAATAAGCTATAAAGCAGCCACTATCGCGGCATCAGGCTCAACCACGACTGATAAGTTTCAATCCTCTGCGAATGCAATAAGCTATAAAGAAGTGTTTTAAGGCTTCAGGTTTTTGTTCTGATAGACATTTTGTTTCAATCCTCTGCGAATGCAATAAGCTATAAAGTGATGCATGTATCTCAGTCGGGAAAGACATGTCTTTCCGGGAAAGTTTCAATCCTCTGCGAATGCAATAAGCTATAAAGAATAACTCTGAAAGCTGTAGCTGATAGTTACGGAGGATCCCGTTTCAATCCTCTGCGAATGCAATAAGCTATAAAGCCAATTGAATTCCTTCTTCGGTACGCCGAAAAAATTCATGTTTCAATCCTCTGCGAATGCAATAAGCTATAAAGTTACAATACGCTTCAGCTGTTGATCAGCGGATCAGGAAGTTTCAATCCTCTGCGAATGCAATAAGCTATAAAGTGTTCCACACACAGACCACGGTATCCGGCAAACGCTTATGTTTCAATCCTCTGCGAATGCAATAAGCTATAAAGTATGTCAAAAAAGGTAAGTGATATAAAGGCCCCAAAGTCTTCTACGTTTCAATCCTCTGCGAATGCAATAAGCTATAAAGTGAGATAGTTAACGTCATTAGTGAGAAAACACTTGTTTCAATCCTCTGCGAATGCAATAAGCTATAAAGCCTGTGGCACATGATGCGGAATACACCCGGTCAACCTTAATTGAGTTTCAATCCTCTGCGAATGCAATAAGCTATAAAGCAATCCCGTCAAGGAGGTTGTCGTTATGGGCGCTTGAAAAAAGTTTCAATCCTCTGCGAATGCAATAAGCTATAAAGATAGAATTAAAGCTCTCAGAACTGCTTTTGGACAAGAGTTTCAATCCTCTGCGAATGCAATAAGCTATAAAGTAAACGGTAATCATTATCAAGCGAAGTCGTTAAAGCGGTTTCAATCCTCTGCGAATGCAATAAGCTATAAAGTGAAGATAATCGCGAGATCCGGGAAGGTATCACGCACGTGTTTCAATCCTCTGCGAATGCAATAAGCTATAAAGAGTTGTAAAACGAAGTCGGAACAGACCGATTTTGCCACAAGTTTCAATCCTCTGCGAATGCAATAAGCTATAAAGTTGAAACTAATTTCAGGGGAAGAAGTAATTGGAAAATATTTCAATCCTCTGCGAATGCAATAAGCTATAAAGTAATGAAAAAATTGTTCTTTTGTTTTGTGTTTTTATTTGTTGATTTCAATCCTCTGCGAATGCAATAAGCTATAAAGTGACAGTTATGCAATTCCGTTTCTCGTGTGCCTCCATCATTTCAATCCTCTGCGAATGCAATAAGCTATAAAGCACGTTCAATCTCAGTCCCAGTGGATACTGGGGTCTGGTAAATTTCAATCCTCTGCGAATGCAATAAGCTATAAAGAGAGAGCTCGATTGATACATGTATGCAGAGATTCACATTTCAATCCTCTGCGAATGCAATAAGCTATAAAGAAGGGACTCAGCGTTGCTGCTCGCGTGCAAACATTGAGGTGTTTCAATCCTCTGCGAATGCAATAAGCTATAAAGCGCCTATAAAAAGGCGTGGGGGAGTTGCAAGACCGTGTCTGTTTCAATCCTCTGCGAATGCAATAAGCTATAAAGGGAGCCGGAGCCCTGGGATCGGAACGCCAACGGTAACTGTTTCAATCCTCTGCGAATGCAATAAGCTATAAAGATCTTTGGTTCCGCATATGTCACGATCGACGATGTCGAGGTGGCAGTTTCAATCCTCTGCGAATGCAATAAGCTATAAAGACTTTTCCCCGTCAAATTATGCGGGGATAGCTGAAAAGTTTCAATCCTCTGCGAATGCAATAAGCTATAAAGCACAAAACCACCGAAGGGACAGGAGGAGGAGGAGGACGTTTCAATCCTCTGCGAATGCAATAAGCTATAAAGTACAAATCACTACTGTCCAACTATAAGTCAAATAAATTCAACTGGTTACAGGTATAGGGATTCTCAATCGTGCCAGCAGAGTTCGTAACTAATTGTAAAATATCGACTTTCTCGAACACACTGACACTCAGAATCTGTAGAAAAGTGTAGAGAGTTATATCCAAATTTAGTCTCTTTTTCACCAATGCAATAAGCACATATACCGAAATAGCTGTCCATATTTGCGTCTTTACTGCGTTTTCTGATGTGCCATAGAATGCCTTGATTCGTAAATGCTGTTTTATCCATTTGAAGA
>Ga0194127_10005915_pt1 | contig 14145 bp, 10 predicted proteins | sample TA2KigC100mmetaG_FD_148624 | JGI IMG/M metagenome (GOLD analysis project Ga0194127, IMG submission 148624) | Freshwater microbial communities from Lake Tanganyika, Tanzania - TA2015036 Kigoma Deep Cast 100m | ecosystem: Environmental > Aquatic > Freshwater > Lake | place: Tanzania: Lake...
AAAAAGTTCCATTTAATGCACCCAATACTCTTTATTATCAATGCACAAATCATTCTGGTATGGGTAACACAATAAGCATTTATCCAAACACCATCTAAGATGCTTAATAAATAACTAAAAAAATACCGTCAAATGTCAGCAATCATAACTGATCAACTTCGTATCTTAAATGCAAAAGAATTTGTTGCTAGTGTAGCTTCCACTAGCAACTCATATTATACCTTTGTCGGTCTTCCAAATGCAACTCAAGTAAGTTCCACTTGGGACACCAGTCCACCCGATCCTAGAGATAATTTTGATGAGGAAAATAATTATTGGGATACTATAATAGCACTTAAAAAAGTTAATTCTAGTGATATCAAACAAGTTGTCAGAAAGGTAACTTGGCAATCTGGAATTACTTATGATATGTACAGACATGACATTAAGGCAGAGAATCCTTCAAAACCCTCAAATGCTATTAGTTTATATGATGCAAATTATTATGTAATGAATTCTGATTATAAAGTTTACATTTGTCTTCAAAATGGAACTAATCCAGAGAATCCTTCTGGAAGAGCATCATTAGATGAACCCACTTTTACTGATTTAGAGCCAAGAGAGGCAGGAACAAGTGGTGATGGATATATTTGGAAATATCTATATACAATTAAACCAAGTGATATTATTAAATTTGACTCTACAAATTTTATGCCTGTTCCAACAAATTGGGACACCAGTGTTGATAATGCTGTAGTAAGAGATAACGCAGCAACTAGTGGACAATTAAAAATTGTTACTATTACAAATAGAGGTGTTGGATTAGGAACCGCAAATAGAACTTATACAAGAGTTCCAATCAAAGGAGATGGAACTGGAGCAGAAGCAACAGTAGTAATTAATAATAATTCTAAAGTAGAGTCTGTAACTATTTCTTCCGGTGGTTCTGGATATTCATTTGGAACACTAGATCTTGCCTCTGGAAATGTCCCAACTGGATCAACACGTCCGGTTTTTAATGTTATAATTCCTCCTCAAGGTGGACATGGTGCAGATATTTACAGAGAACTTGGTGCAAGAAACGCTTTAATATATTCCAGGATTGAAAATGATTCGGAAAACCCAGATTTCATAACTGGTAATCAGATTTCTAGAATAGGAATTGTCCAAAATCCTAAAGCATATAATTCATCACAAAATTTAGATTTAGATAAAGCAAGTGCGGTTTACGCATTAAAACTTGCTGGTATTGGATACAGTTCTGCAACTTTTACTGCTGATTCTTTTATTACTCAAACAATTGGAGTTGGATCAACATCTGTTGGTAGAGTTATTTCATATGATCAAACCACTGGAGTTTTGAAATATTGGCAAGATAGGACAACTACTGGATTTAATACAAATGGCACTCAAAATACTTCTCCTGTTTATGGATTTCAATTGAATAGATTCACTGCAAATCCAAATGGAGGATCAGTAAATATTATAGGTGGATCTACAACTCTGGCAATACAAACATCCTTCACGGGTGTTTCAACCGTAATAAATAGTAGAACATACTATTTGGGTCAATCATTCACGCAAGGTGTAGCACAACCAGAAGTTGAAAAATATTCTGGAAACATTATTTACGTTGATAATAGACCTTCAATAACCAGATCAACTAGTCAAAAAGAAGATATCAAAGTCATTTTGCAGTTCTAAAGAATTATGTCACAGGAAACAAATCTTAACGTAGCACCATATTTTGATGATTTTAATGCAAATAATGACTACTACAAAGTTCTTTTTAAACCAGGATATCCCGTTCAAGCTAGAGAGTTAACAACTTTACAATCTATTCTCCAAAATCAAATTGAAAAATTTGGACAACATTTTTTCAAAGAGGGTGCCAAAGTAATACCGGGAAATACTGCGTACAGTACATCTTATTACGCAGTAGAACTTGAAAATAATTATCTTGGTATTCCACTTTCTGATTATATTAACCAATTGGTAGGTTCCAAAATAACGGGATTAACCTCTGGAGTGACAGCAGTTGTAAATAAAATTATTTTATCCAATCAATCTGAAAGAGGTAATACAACATTATATGTGAGTTACTTAGATTCTAACTCTCAAGATAATTCAACAGTTTCTTTCTCTGATGGAGAATTTCTTTCTTCAAATGCAATAATAAGTTCAGCAAATACGATTATTGCATCGGGAGAGGCATTCGCTTCCACTATTGCAACAAATTCAACTTCCATTGGATCTGCATTTTCAATATCTAATGGAATTTATTTTGCGAAAGGACAGTTTTTAAATGTAAAAAGTGAAACAATTTTACTGGATCAATATGGAAATAAACCAAACTATCGTATAGGTCTTTTAATTACAGAGGGAATAATTAATTCTGATCTTGATCCATTTCTAAATGACAATTCAAGTGGATTTAATAATTATTCAGCTCCAGGCGCTGATAGACTAAAAATTACAACCTCATTGTTCAAAAAAAGTTTAGATGATTTTGATGATAATAATTTCATTGAACTAGCAACTATTACAGATGGTATAATAAGATCTCAAAAGAAAACAACAGAGTATAATATTCTAGAAGATGAACTTGCCAGAAGAACTTACTCCGAATCAGGTGATTATTACATAACTCCCTTTGACTTATCAGTTAAAGAATCTTTAAACAATAATTTAGGAAATAAAGGAATTTTTAATGCAAATCAATTAACCTATGGTGGATCTGTTCCATCAGAAGACCTTGCGTTATATCAAGTATCTCCAGGAAAAGCTTTTGTAAGGGGATATGAAATTGAAACTATTAGCCCAACATTTCTAGATGTTCCGAAACCAAGAACTACAAAAACTTTAAAAAATCAATCAATCAATTATAATACAGGATCAACTTTAAAACTTAATAGAGTTTATGGTTCTCCAACAATTGGAATAGGAAATACTTATGTTTTAAGCCTCAGAGATTCAAGAGTTAGCGTTTCTTCAACTTCCATTGTTGGGAAAGAAATTGGAGTCGGAAGAGTTTATGATTTTAAATTGGATTCTGGATCTTACAATTCAAATAATCCTCAACTAAATGAGTGGAATATTTCTCTCTATGATATTCAGACTGTAACTGAAATCACTTTAAATGAACCAATTACATTAGAAACTCCAATTTTTGTAAAAGGAAAATATAGTGGATCTACCGCATTCCTTAAAAGCTCAGTTTCTGCGGGGACAGCTTTAACTGTTTATGAAAAAACAGGAAATTTTGTTAAGAACGAACCTTTCATTTTCAATGGAATAGAAAATAGTCGAGTTGCAATAGCGATTACCTCTTACGGAATTTCTGATGTAAAATCTGTTCATGGTTCAGTGGGTTCAGCATCAACTTTCACTGCTGATGTTGTTCAAGCAGAATTTATCACAGTTGGTGTAGCTACAATTAGTGCTTTTAACGCAGTTGGAATTAGCACAATTACTAGCACAAATCCACTATTTCCTGGAAAAATTAAACCAGGTAATCTTTTAAAATTTAGTAATCAAATATCGTCTGATCCTGTTTTTGTTTCCGTTGTTAGTGTTGGGACAACTCAAGCAACTATCGCAGGTGTAGCCACTGTCTTGGGTGTTTGTCAAGGAGGACTCCCAAGTACAACCTTGCAAGTTACTGATTTAAAAGTAGTCACGACTAATTTAGAAACTTCTACAGACAATTCATTTTACACTGAACTACCAAAATCAAATATATCAGATGTTGATTTAACAAATGCATCGTTGTCAATTAGAAAATCTTATACTGTTAATATTGTAAATAATCAACTTTCAACAACTGCTCTTGCCGGAACAAATGAAACCTTTTTACCTTTTAATTCGGAAAGATACGTATTAATTAGATCAAATGGAAGTACAGAAATATTAACGTCCGATAAATTTTCATTAACCGATGGATCTACAAAACTTCAAATTTATAATTTAGGAGCGGATGATACCAATGCTCAACTTATTGCTACTTTAAGAAAAATTAAACCAAAAGCAAAAATAAAAATCAAAAATAGAGTTAATAGTTTAATAATTGATAAATCAAAGTACGCATCTTCAGGCACTGGATCAACAACTCTGAATGATGGATTAACTTATGGAACATATCCATATGGGACTAGAGTGCAAGATGAAAATATCTCATTGAACGTTCCAGATATTATTCAAATTCATGCAGTCTATGAATCTCCAAATACATCAACTCCATCAGCTCCAACAGCTGTTCTTTCATCAATTACTGGATCTACAGGAAAAACCTCAGATATCATTATTGGAGAAATATTCACGGGACAAATTAGTGGTGCAAGTGCTATTTGTGCAGAGAGATTATCAGATTCGCAAATATCATTCATTATAAAAAATAATACTAATTTTAAGGAGGGTGAAGTCATAGTATTTGAAGAGTCAAATATCCAAGCAATTGTTACAACCTTAAACACTCCAAGTTTCAATATTTCCTTCAACTATACGTATGATAATGGGCAAAATGAATCTTTTTATGACTATGGTTTTATCACGAGAAAATCAGACTCAAAGGAACCAAGTAGAAAGATAGTAGTTTATTTTTCAAATGGTTATTATCAATCTTCAGATGATGGCGATGTTACAACAATAAATTCATATAGAGAATTTGATTATATAAGAGAAATTCAAACGGTTAATTCTATTAGGAATGCGGATATTATTGACATAAGACCTAGAGTTTCTACTTATACAGTTTCCTCTACAAACTCAAGATCTCCATTAGAATTTCATGGAAGAACATTTACTGCTTCTGGAAACTCCGCAGCAAATATTCTAGCTTCAAATGAGTCAATTGTAACAAATTTTTCATTCTATCTTGGAAGAATTGATAGAATTTATTTGACAAAGGATGGAAAATTTCAAATTAAATATGGAACGCCATCAGAAAAACCAGAAAAACCAGTATCTGTTGATGATGCTTTAGAAGTTGCATCTATTTCACTTCCACCATATCTCTATAGCATTTCTCAAGCTTCATTGACTTTCTTAGAGCATAAGAGATATAGAATGGTCGATATTAAACAACTTGAAACTAGAATAAAAACTCTTGAATATTACACTGCACTTTCTTTATTAGAAATTAATACATCAAACTTTTTTGTTCCAGACTCGACAGGACTTAATAGATTTAAGTCTGGATTTTTCGTAGATAATTTCACATCTCTTCTTGCTCAAGAAAATTCAGTTCCATTTAAAAATAGTATTGATATAACGAATAAAGAATTAAGACCTCAACATTATACTGATTCAATTGACTTAATACAAGGTCCAGTTACAAATGTAAATCCAAATAGAGATTTAGCTTTTGCTGCACCTGAGGGTTCTAATATTAAAAAAACAGGAGATATTGTTACTCTTAACTATTCTGAAATTGAGTGGTTAAAACAAACATTCGCTACGAGATCTGAAAGTGTAACTCCATTTTTAGTAAGTTTTTGGCAAGGTTCTATAGAGCTCACTCCAGCATCTGATACTTGGGTAGATACCGTAAGATTAGAATCTAAAATTATCAATACAGAAGGTAACTTTGCAGAAACTCTTGCTTTGGCCTCTAGAACACTTAATGTAGATCCCCAAACAGGACTATCTCCAACAATTTGGAATGCTTGGGAAACAAGTTGGACAGGACAGGAAGTAGTTGAAGGTACAAGAGAAAGAACAGAAATTACAAATAGTGGTGGACGTTGGGGACGAACAGGACTACGTGGTAATGGCAATTTAACTGGTGGTGAATGGATTACTGAAGAAACGACAACTGTATTTAAAGATACTTTAAGAGAAGTTAGAGACACTGGAGTACAAACAAGAAATGGAACTAGAACAATAGTTACCGAACAGTTTGATAATACTTCTGTTGGAGATAGAGTGGTAAGTAGAAATTTGATTTCATTTATGAGATCAAGAAACATTCAATTTATTGCTAAAAAAGTAAAACCATCAACTCAACTATACGCATTCTTTGATGGAGTAAATGTAACCAGATACTGTGTTCCAAAACTTCTTGAAATTAGTATGTTGTCTGGAGTTTTTCAAGTTGGCGAAACTGTGATTGGAAGACCTAGACCTACTGGACTTTTAGTTCCGGATTTTACAAATAGAGATTCGAAAATTACATTTAGGGTAGCACAATCTAATCACAAAGAGGGTGAGTACAATAGTCCATCAAATATATTCTTAACCAATCCATATAATACTCAAACTTTACCTGCAACATATTCTTCAACTTCTTCAGTGTTAAACATTGATACTTTTTCCTTATCAAATCAACCTGAGGGTGGATTTTCTGGTTTGGTTGAACCTGATATGATTCTTGTTGGACAAACGAGTGGTGCTCAAGCTACTATTTCTGATGTCAGATTAATTTCTGATATTTCTGCAACTTTAATTGGAAGTTTTTATATTCCAAATCCTAATTTTTCCAATAATCCAAGTTTTGAAACAGGAAATAAAGTATTTACTTTAACAAATAGTGCAGTTAATGATCAAAATAATGCAACAACAATTGCTGAAGAGGGATTCATATCTAGTGGAACTTTAGAAACAGTGCAAGAAAATATTATTTCCGTTCGAAATGCTAGAATTGAAAATAAACAAGAATTTGAGGAGAGAGCTACATCTAGAACTACTGGTACACAAGTCATTTCAACTCAAGCAATTTCATCTTCATCAAGAACGAATGTAGATATTGTTTGGTACGATCCTCTTGCACAATCATTCTTAGTCGAAGATGAAACTGGAGTATTTTTGACTAAATGTGAAGTTTTCTTCAGTTCTAAAGATGATCTTAATATACCAGTGACTTTCCAACTCAGAACCATGCAGGGTGGATCTCCAACGCAAAGGGTAATTCCATTCTCAGAAGTTATTTTAGAACCATCTGAAGTCAAAGTTTCTGCAGATGGATCGATTCCAACTACTTTTCAGTTTAAAGCACCAGTTTATCTCGAAGGTGGAACAGAATATAGTATATGTTTAGCTTCTTTGTCTACAAAGTATAGTGTCTATATTTCCAGAATTGGAGAAACAGATTTACTCACACAAACATTTATATCAAATCAACCTTACTTAGGATCATTATTTAAATCACAAAATGCCTCTACTTGGGAACCAAGTCAATGGGAAGATTTAAAGTTTACTTTGTATAGAGCAGAGTTTGTTCCTAGTGGTTCTATAGAATTTTATAGTCCAGAACTCTCAGAGGGAAATAATCAAATTCCAACTTTAATGCCAAATTCTTTGAATTTAAATTCAAGAAAAATCAGAGTTGGATTAGGTTCAACACTACAAGATTCTGGATTAACATTTGGAAATACTGTTTTACAGCAGGGAACGAGCGCAACTGGAAATTATGTTGGAAATGCCGGAATTGCTACAGGAACTCTAAACATTATTAACGCTGGTATTGGGTATACTCCATCCTCTGGAACTTTCCAATTCAACGGAGTGCCACTTACTAATATAAATGGGAATGGTAAAAATGCAAAAGCAAATATCACTATTCAAAATGGAGTAGCTGTAGCCGCGACAATTTCAGAATCTGGGCCTGGTTATTCAGTTGGTGACGTTTTGGGTATAGGAACTATTGGTGCTAATTCACTAGGATTAAATGCTAGACTTTCTATTGTTTCTATTGCAAACACCAATCAATTGATATTAGATAACGTTCAGGGAGATTTTATCATCTCTGGTGTAGGAAAGACAGTTCAATACATTAATAATTCTGGAGTTACTACAACTCTGAATAGCACATCTGGAGGAAACGTTCAAATTTCTGATATTGATGTTGTTTCTGATGGACTTCATATTGTTGTCAACCATAAAAATCATGGAATGTATTTTAATCAAAATTATGTCACAATTTTCGATGCTCAATCAGATATTATTCCAACAAAACTCACTACTGCATATGATTCCACATCTACATCACCAATTTTGATTAATAGTTCTGCAGACTTTGGATTATTTGAAAATGTAGGAATTGCAACCACTAACTTAGGATATATTTTAATTGGAGATGAAATTATCTCATATAGTTCAACTTCTACTGGATCTCTTAGTGGCACTATTTCTAGATCTGTGGATGGAACAATTGCTAAAGATTATCCCGCAGGAACACCAGTCTATAAATATGAACTTGGTGGAGTTTCGTTAAGAAGAATTAATAAAACACATAACTTAGAAGATGTAACTGTATCTAACCCCATTACATTTGACTCTTACAATATTAAATTAGATATGGGATCTAGTGGAATAGGGAGGTCAGACGGATTAAGCTATCCAAAACTTTATACAAGTCAAACCAAATCTGCCGGTGGATACAATGTTAAAGCAACTCAGAACATGCCGTTTGAACTCATAACACCTGTTGTTCATAACTTGACAGTCCAAGGAACCTCAATTAATGCAGAAGTTAGAACAGTTACTGGTTCTAGTATCAGTGGAAACGAAATTCCTTATATTGACGCTGGATTTGAAATTATTTCTCTAAATAAAGCAAATTATTTGTCAAGTCCAAGAATAATTTGTTCAAAAGTTAATGAAACCAACAAACTTGCTGCTCTATCCTTACCGGGCAATAAATCTATGAATCTTAGAATTAATCTAGATTCTGTAAATCCTAAAGTAAGTCCTGTACTTGATACTCAGAGAATTAGCACAATTTTAACTTCAAATAGGGTTAATAATGTTATTTCAAATTATACAACTGATAATAGAGTAAACAGTATTTCAGAGGATCCAACTTCTTTCCAGTATCTGTCTAAAGAAATTGTTTTAGAAAATCCCGCAACTTCTATAAAAATTCTGATTAACGCTCATGTAAATCTTTATTCAAATATAAGAGCATTTTATGCTATTAGTGAGGTAGAAAACTTTATTCCAATTTATATTCCATTTCCAGGATATAATAATCTAAATCAAAAAGGACAAATTATTAATCCGGAGGACAATGATGGATTATCTGATTCATATATTTCACCATCAACTAGTGTTGGATTTTTAGCCTCAGAAATTCAATACAAAGAATATACATTTACTGCAGATGAATTACCCTCATTTAAATCTTACAGAGTTAAACTTATCATGACATCAACAAATCAAGTATATGTTCCGAGAATGAGAGATCTTAGAGTAATTGCACTTGCATAATATGGAATATTTAAAAGTAGATGGACATTCTCATCTTTATAGAGATCCAAAAACAAATTCAATTATCAATCGAAATATGTCCGAATACCAAGAGTATATTTCAAGAAAAAATATGAAAAATGAGGAGAATCAAAAAATACAAAACCTTGAGGTTGATATTGCTAATATAAAAGATGATTTAAATGAAATTAAATTTTTACTAAGGAATTTAGCAAATGAATCCTGACGATATCACATTAGAAAATCTAACAAAAAATTTTGAATATGCGAAAGCATGTATAGAAATTGATTGCATCGAAGATATTGAAGATGTTAAGTTAATTTCAAAGGCATATATGAAATTATATCTAAAACAACAAGAGATTATTTCTGGATTGATGAGATATGATTAATAAATATTTAAAAAGTAGAAGATAATGGCACAACCGTCTAATAGGCAAGAATTAATCGACTACTGCAAAAGAAAACTGGGATATCCAGTTTTAGAAATTAACGTCGCAGATGAACAAATCGACGATTTAGTTGATGATGCAGTTCAATTTTTTCAAGAAAGACATTTTGATGGTGTATATCCTACCTTTTACAAATATAAAGTAACACAAAATGATATAAACAGAGGTAGAGCTCGTGGAGGTGATGCTGATGCAGTTGGTATTGCGACTACAAGCGCAACCGCAAATATAGTTGGAACGGCAACAACATTTTCCTATGAGGAAAATAGTAATTATCTACAGGTTCCGCCTAATGTCATTGGTGTAAATAAAATTTTTATGTTTGAAGGTTTAAATACAATTACACATAATATGTTTAGTATAAAATATCAATTATTTTTAAATGATATTTATTATTTCGGCGCAACTGAACTTTTAAGTTATGCCATGGTTAAAACATACTTAGAGGATTTAGATTTTTTACTTAATACCCAAAAACAAATAAGATTCAATAAAAGACAAGATAGGTTGTATCTAGATATTGACTGGAGCACTGTTAAGAGCAATCAATATCTAATTATTGATTGTTATTCAACATTGGATCCAAATGATTATTCAAGAATTTGGAATGATTCATTTTTAAAACCTTATTTAACATCTTTAATAAAAAGACAGTGGGGACAAAATTTAATCAAGTTTCAAGGTGTTAAACTTCCAGGTGGAGTAGAATTAAATGGAAGACAGATATATGATGATGCTCAAAGAGAGATAGATACTTTGATGGAAAAAATGTCAAATAATTACGAACTACCACCACTTGATCTAATAGGGTAATGTTAAATCCATTTTTCCTTCAAGGATCTCAAACTGAGCAGAGTCTGATTCAGGATTTAATTAATGAACAACTTAGGATGTATGGTGTTGAAATATTTTATATTCCAAGGAAGTATCTAACAACAAACACTGTTATTCGAGAGGTTATAGAATCTGAGTTTAGTGACTCATATCCTATAGAAGCATACGTAGAAAATTATGAGGGATATTCTGCAAATCCAGTAATATTATCAAAATTTGGAATTCAAGCTTTAAATGAATTGACTATTACTTTATCAAAAGAAAGATTTGAAAATTATATAAGTCCACTCATAAAAGACATGCCAGACATTGAGTTATCAACCAGACCTAAGGAAGGTGATTTGATATATTTTCCTCTTGGAGATAGACTTTTTGAAATTAAATTTGTAGAGCATGAAAAACCATTTTATCAATTACAAAAAACATATATTTATACTTTAACTTGTGAACTATTCAGATATGAAGATGAAATTATTAATACTGGCATTGCTGATATTGACGATAGTGTTGAAGTAGAAGCAAATTTACAAACTTTAACTTTAGTTTCATCTGGCACAACAGCAACTGCAATAACTTCAATTGCAAATGGAAGAGTTGTATCGATAACTGTAACTAACAGAGGAGAAAAATATACTTCCGCACCAACTGTTGCGATATCTTCTTCTCCATCACCTGGAGGCACAGCTGTTGGAATTGCGACGTTGATAAGTGGAATTACAAACTGTGATGGTACGGAAATAGGATCAAAGGTTCAGGGTGTTCAAATAATAAATCCTGGATATGGTTATACTGTAAGTCCAGGGGTTGTTTTCATTGGTGGCGGTGGTTCTGGTGCCTCTGCTATAACGAAAATTTCTAATGATGCTATTGGAATAATAACTATTACAAGTGGTGGTTCTGGATACACTACTTCTCCATTGGTAACATTTAGTTCTCCTGGTATAGGAACAACAGCAACAGGATTGGCACTTGTGAGTATATCTGGCACAGTGAGTACAATTAGAATTACTAACGCAGGTGCTGGATATACAGTAGTTCCTACTATTACCATAGGTTCTCCATACATGGTTGGAGTTGGAACTTTTGTTCTCAATGAAACTATAACTGGAAGCACAAGTGGAACAACAGCAATTGTTAAGTCTTGGAATTCTGTCAATGGAGAATTAAAAGTATCAAATAACACAGGAGATTTTAGAATAGGAGAAACGATAGTTGGCGCCGCTAGTTCCGCATCGTATCAACTAAAATCCACACAAAAATATAATACTATAAATCAATATCCACAAAATAATGAAATAGAAATAGAAGCAGATGATATTTTAGATTTTTCTGAGTCAAATCCTTTTGGAAATCCTTAATATAAATACTTTTATCCATAAATTTGATCTAAAGTAGGTAGTAATAGTATGTTTGAATATTTTTATCACGAAATATTAAGGAGGACTGTAATTTCCTTTGGTAGTCTTTTTAATGATATTCAAATAAAACATAGGGATTCATCTGGAAATATCAAGAACGATATTAAAGTACCTCTAGCATATGGACCTACTCAAAAATTTCTGGCAAGACTAGAACAATCTCCAAATCTTAATAAATCAGTTCAGATAACATTACCACGAATGTCATTTGAATTTGTGGGATTAAGTTATGATGGAACGAGAAAAGTTACAACAACTCAAACTTTTATAACATCAGTAGTAGGTGTTGGAACTGATGTAAGAAAAGCATATATGCCAGTTCCATATAATATGGCATTTGAATTATCAATTTATACTAAACTAAATGATGATATGCTTCAAATCGTTGAGCAGATTCTGCCATATTTTCAACCTTCATATAATTTAACTGTTGATTTAGTGGAAACAATCGGAGAAAAGAGAGATATTCCTGTAGTAATTGAAAATATCACAATGCAAGATGACTATGAAGGTGACTTTACAACAAGAAGATCACTAATTTATACGATAAGATTTACTGCTAAAACATATCTATTTGGACCTATTTCTTCTTCAAGTGCTACGTCAAAAGATATCATTAGAAGGGTTTCTATTGGATATATTTCTGGAGACGTTACAAAAACACCGACTAGAGAACTCACTTACGCTGTCGAACCTAGAGCAATTAAAAGTTATACTAATAACATCATAACAAATCTTTCTCAAGATATTGAAATTGATTCGACACTAATTTCTGTTAATGATGCATCTTCACTTCCAGAAAATAGTTATATTGTAATTGACAATGAACAAATGTATATTGATTCTAAATCGGGAAATAAATTAATTGTTAAGAGAGGACAAGATTCAACAACTAAACAATCTCATGTTGCCGGAACACCAGTAAAACTTATAACATCATCAGATGATGATTTGATTGAAATTGGTGATGATTTTGGATTCAGCGATTCTCTATGAAAATGACAAAGAAATATGATAAATTGGATGATGCGTTTAATGTATCTACAGATATTGTGTCATCGAATATTGATGATACTAGTATTTCAATAGAAAAAGTAGATACAAATTTGGTAAGTAATGATGTAAAAAAAGATTACGAATATACACGAGGAAATTTATATTCTCTTATAGAAAAAGGACAAGAAGCGATTAATGGTATTCTTGAATTGGCACAGGAAAGTGAAATGCCAAGAGCATATGAAGTTGCAGGTCAGTTAATTAAAAACGTAGCAGATGCTACAGATAAATTAATGGATCTTCAAAAAAAACTTAAAGATATTGAGGAAGAAAAAACATCTAAAGGATCAACGACAGTTAACAATGCTCTTTTTGTTGGTTCAACAGCGGAACTTGCTAAACTACTGAAATCAAAAGATATTGATGATAATAAATAATTAAAAAACCATGACTGTACCTACCGTCAATATTGTAATTGAAAAGGGGACAAGTTTTGAAGCAACTTATGATGTTAAAAATGCTGATGATTCTGTTTTCTCTTTAACAAATCAATCAGCAACTGCAAAGATTCGTAAGCATCCCACTGCAACTTCATCAAAATCATTTACTACAACAATTACTGTTGCAACTGGTAAAATTCAAATCTCTATGGGTTCTACGGTAACAGCAGATTTATCAGAGGGACGTAATTATTATGATGTAATTTTAACTCATGCGTCAACTGGAAAAGTTATAAAAATCTTTCAGGGGATGGCCATGGTTAATGACACAGTATCAATATGACTTACAAAGTTTCTACTGCATCAACCGCCAGTTATTCAGTTAAACAACAATCAGTAGCAAAGTTTAAAGTATCCGCAATTCTAGGTGTAGGAGGAACATCAGTGGCAAACTTAGCAGATTTATCAGATGTAAGTATATCGGGTATTCAGAATGGATTTGTGCTGACTTATGACTCATCTACAGGAAAATTTGCTGTCACTGGTGGATTACCTGGCACATTTGTGAATGAATTAGATGTTGTGCTTGATGATAAAATTGATTTAGATGCAGGGACTTTTTAATATAATAAATAGTAAAAATAGTGTAAAATAAAGATGACTGCTCCGGTAATTCAATTTAAGAGAGGTCTTCTTGCTAATCTTCCTGGTTTGAGGGAAGGTGAACCTGGATTTACAACTGATTCTTATGACCTCTATGTTGGCATTGATAGTACCACAACGAACAATAAATTCTTTGGTTCACACCGCTATTGGACTAAA
>Ga0194127_10005916_pt1 | contig 14141 bp, 6 predicted proteins | sample TA2KigC100mmetaG_FD_148624 | JGI IMG/M metagenome (GOLD analysis project Ga0194127, IMG submission 148624) | Freshwater microbial communities from Lake Tanganyika, Tanzania - TA2015036 Kigoma Deep Cast 100m | ecosystem: Environmental > Aquatic > Freshwater > Lake | place: Tanzania: Lake...
GCCTAGTCGACTCTCAACCAATACTGGTTTCGATAAAACGGCCCGAGGTAGCCGCGAACCTCCAAGGTCCGACCGTCGCGTTGAGGCGTCAGGCGAACCCGATTCACCTTGCCATCGTTCGGATCGAGAATGTTTCCGCCATCCCAATGCATGGCGCTGCGGTGGCGGCGTACACCCTCAAGGATGGTCATGCCGGTGATGGACTGGTTTTTCTTCTCTCCGCTGCAGGCGCGGCATTTGGCATCGCGCTTGTCGAGCTCGAGAATCAGCTCGATCCGCCCGGTCAGCACGCCCGCCGCCTCTGAGATTCGGACGTGGGAACGGGCTTGACCTGTTTTGTCATCGACCGTTTTCCAAAGACCGACCGGGGAGGGGGAGGCGGCGTCAGCGGGGGGAGGAGTCGAGGCCAGGATGCCGAGGGCGACCCAGGCAGGAATGAAGACGTGTCGAAGGCGAGAGGGCTGCATCTAAATACATACACCGGTCGCCGAGTGAGACCGCTCTAACCGAAGCGGTTTGTCTGCCACACCCGAACAATGTGCTGAGCAGAGGTGCTCCGATTTGGATTTGGCGGTGTTTGGATGGGGTACCCCAAAACTGCCCCCCATTTTACTTTGCTGAGCAGGCTTGGAAGCGCTTGGGAACTTGTTAAATTCAGAGCATGGTCTAAACTTTGGGTTGGGTAGCACAGATAAAAAATGCTTCGGGAGATAATATGACTCATCGCATTACGAGTGTAGGTTTTGCGTTTTTGGCCGCTCTGATTTCGGCCTCGTCGGCCGCGATCGCCCAGAACGCCGATGGCGCGGGTCGCGAGGCGCTTGAAGAGGTGGTGGTGACGGGATCCCGAATTCCGACGGACCCCAACCTTGTCGCCTCGACGCCTGTTCAATTTCTGGATGCGACGGAGTTGCGTCTCTCAGGCGAAATCAACCTCGCTGAGATCGTCAACGATATCCCTGCGCTCATATCGTCAACCACCGGCGAAAACTCATCGACGGGTGCTAACGCGCTCAACCTTCGCGGCATGGGTGGCGAACGCACTCTGACACTTGTCAACGGTCGACGGCATGTCGCGGGATTCCGTGGGACGCAAGCGGTGGACATTGGCAGCATTCCTCGAGCCCTCGTCGAGCGCGTCGAAGTCACCACCGGTGGCGCGTCAGCGATATATGGGTCGGACGCCGTGACCGGTGTTGTAAACTTCGTTCTGAAAGATGACTTCGAGGGATCTCAGCTCGATTTTCGTGGTGGCATGTCGGGAGAGGGGGACGCGGAGAATTTCGCGGTCGATGTCCTCTTCGGTGATAACTTCGCCGACGGGCGAGGGAACCTGGTTTTTGCACTGACGGTCGAGGAAGACTCGAACATCACTCATGGCGATCGCGACTGGTCACGCGACAATGGTATTTCGGTGACTCAGGCGAACCCAGATTTTTTGACCAACCCGAATGCGCCACCGAGAGCCGTTATCAATAACGCTCGTTTTGGTCTGACTTCCCAGGCTGGATCCATCGCGCCGGGCGGTTTCACCACCTCATCCCGCACACGAAATTATGGGATCGATATCAACAACAACGGGATCATCGATTGCCAAGAATCGCCAGCAGGCCGAACGTCTTATCTTGCCGGTTGTTGGATCACAAATCCTGACGGAACCGTCAGTGTCTTCAAGGATGGAATCAGACTGAGCGAATTATGGAGCGTCGGCGGTATGGGGGGCGCTTGGGCGTACCATGATGCTGACACTTTATTTCCGGAGACGGACCGGGTCGTCGTTAACCTTAATTCGACATTTGAATTGAACGACACCACAAAGTTGTTTCTCGAAGCGAAGTACGTCAAGGGAACGTCAACCCGGTTCAGCGATCAGGATACATACTGGGACACTTTAGTTATTCAGGCAGATAACCCCTTTATACCGCGACAACTACAACCCGTCGCGGATCGACAGGGTTATCTGCTTTTGACGAAAGATCCCCTCGACGTCAGCGATGACAACCCGTCGATCTACGACCGCGAGACAATCCGCGTGGTAGCCGGTGCGCAGTTCGAACCATTCGATGGTCACCAGTTTGAGCTGTCCGCCAACTTCGGCGAGACGACTAACACCTCCAAAACGACCGGCCCTCTACTCGATCGTCTGTTTGCATCGATGGATGCGGTGCGCGCCCCGAATGGAAACATAGTTTGCCGGTCTGACCTTAATCCGCGGGCCTTCTACGAGATTGACTATTTCTCTGCCGGAAATAATTTTGCAAACGGGGAGTACTTTTCTAATCGCTACTGGACGTTCAGACCTGGAGACGGGACGTGCAAGCCGATGAATCCCTTTGGCGTCCGCGCCGCGAGTAAGGCGTCGCAAGACTTCGTCACGGCGAGCTTAGTCGATACGCTCGTGATTGAGCAGCTGGTGGTCTCTGCGACTGCCGCCGGTCAGTTTGAAGTGCTCCAAGGAGTACTCGATGGCCCGGTCGGCTATGCGGCTGGCATCGAATATCGAGATGAGTCGAGTGATAACCGGCTTGATCCGCTCACCTTAGGCATCCTTCCAGAGAGCACACCTCTTACACCCGGTGTGCTTGCGAAGAGCATCGATCCTTGGGTGAATGCGCTCATTTCGATTGATAACGTTCAGCAATTCGACACGGCGGGTGGATACGATGTGACGGATGTGTTCACAGAAATTCGCCTCCCAATTTTCCGCGGACGGATGTTCGCTGAAGAGCTTACGCTCGACGGCGCGGTACGTCTGGCGGATTACTCGACCCTCGGAGAAACCACAACTTGGAAGGCGGGTTTGACTTGGGCACCGGTCTCCGGGTTGACGTTTCGCGGAACAATTTCGGAGGCGGTACGAGCCCCAAACATCTCCGAACTATTTGATCCAAAATTGCCGATCTTTATCGCCGCATCTACAGATCCCTGCGACAAGAACAATATCACTGCTGGTACGGCTGCCCGACAAGCCAATTGCGTCGCCGCACTCAGGGCAGCTGGGGTGCCCGCTGCGAGCATCACGGGTCCGAACAACACGTATATTTGGAACAACCCCCTAACGGCGCGTTTCGCTGGCACATCGGGCGGAAATCCCAATCTGAGCGAAGAGACCGCAGAAACTTTGACGGCAGGTCTGGTGTTTGCGCCGAGCTTCATCAACGGTCTTTCGATTACAGTCGATTATTGGGACGTATCCATTGAGGAAGCGGTTGGAGCAGTGAGTGCATCTGACATTCTTCAAGGGTGCTTCGATTCAGCGTCTTATCCGAACGTGCCGTTTTGCACCCAGTTCTCCCGACGCGCTGACGGCGGTCTTCGCACGCTTGATTCGGGTTTGCTTAACTTTGCGAAAATAGAGGCGACGGGTGTCGACTTCGCCGTTAACTACCGGATCCCTGTAGGGGAAAACGTGTTCGGGGTTCGGCTGGTTGGCTCACACCAGGAAGAGCTCGATCGATTCTTCAATCCGCGCAACCCGGCGGATATTGATCCCGAGGTCGAAGAAATTCGACTTCCGGAGTGGAGCGGTAATCTCAATCTAACCTGGAATCGTGGTCCGATCGGTGTCGGCGTACAGATGAGCTACCAGAGCAAACAGGCGGTCGCTGAGATTCAGGACGTTCGGGGTTTGTACGGTAAGAAGGCGTTGTATGGTGATGCAGGCTTCTTTGATTCCGTCACTATCTTCGACGTCAATGCGAGCTTTGAGTGGAGCGAGTCGTTAAACCTCTACGGGGGCGTGAATAACGTCGCTGATGAAGAGCCGTACTCTACGCAGCTGGCCTGGCCGGTGGGCCCCCGTGGAAGATTCTTTTTCTTCGGGTTGAGCTACAAGCCCTGAACCTCTCCATGCCGTTCGCGGGCTGGACGGAGTTGACGCGAGGCGGGAGCCGATGCTCCCGCCTCGCTCATTTCTGGGCTCTCATTTGACTGTTATGAGGCATCCATTGATGCGTGGATTGTTCGTCGCGCTCGCAGTCGCCGTACTGTCTCTTCCGTTTTCTTTGGTCGGTCAGGCGTCTCCAACGGCTGATCTGATCGTGGTCAATGCCGATATCTACACATCCGATCCGTCGCGGCCGAGGGCGAGCGCATTTGCGATCAGCCAAGGCCGATTCGTCGCGGTGGGGGATAACGCCGACGTTCGGCGGCTCGCGGGCCGTGATACGCAAATCATCGATGCGGGTGGTCGAACGGTGACGCCAGGGTTCATCGACGGCCACTCTCACGTCAGTGGTGACGCGCCTCGAGTGGCAGGCGTCGACCTTTCGTACATCGTTGATAAAGCAGAGTGGCTGCGCCTGATCGAAGCGGCAGATCGACGACTCCCCAAAGGCGAGTGGCTCACGGGCGGGTATTGGGATCACACGCTTTCGGATGGTCAGTACCCAAGCCGTGAAATGCTGGACGCAGTCACCCCCGATCGACCCGTTTTCTTGACGCATATCGATGGTCATTACGCATGGGTCAACTCGAAGGCTCTCGAGATCGCTGGTGTGAACGAGTCGTCGGCGGTGCCGCCCGGCGGTGAAATCGTGCTCGATGCAAAAACCGGGAAGCCCACCGGTATCTTGCTCGAGGGCGCCATGAGTCTGGTCAGGCGAGTGATTCCGGAGCGTGATGTCACGCGACGACGCGAGGGGCTTGCTCAGATGCAAGCCTTCTCAAACAGCGTAGGGATCACGGGGCTGCATCAAATGGGTGATCTCGCCGACTACCTGCACCTCCTCGAAACGGCACGCCCCTCGATTCGCGTGTGGTACGGGGAAGGCTGGTCGGCCGGTGAGGGTGTATCGCCCGACGCAGCCGCCAAAGAAATCATTGATCTGCGTAACAGCGTAAGCAGTCGTGTCGCAGCGACCGGAAAATCGACTCGCGTTGGGCCGTTGCTCAAGGTTGGCTACGTCAAACTGATGAATGACGGGGTGCTGTCGGCAAGAACCGCCGTGATGTTGGACGATTATTCCGACCAACCGGGCTGGCGTGGCGAATACATCACAGGTCCCGAGCGGCTCAAGGCGAAAGTGAAAGCCATCAATGCGGCGGGACTCCCGGTGGCGATTCATTCCATCGGTGATGCCGCGGTCCGCGCGTCGCTCGACGCATTCGAGGCGGCAGGGGATTTTCGTCCGACGTTACCTAACCGAGTCGAGCATATCGAGGTGGTTACCCCGCTTGATGTGCGCCGATTCAAACAACTCGGTGTGGTGGCCTCGATGCAACCTAATCACTGTACGAACGCCGTCGGTTACGTGCCAAGCCGTCTCGGACCTCGCAGACAAGGGGATGCCTATGTTTGGCGTTCCATGCTGTCGGCGGGCGTTCCACTCGTTTTCGGTGCGGATTACCCCACGTCACCGCTCGACCCATTGACGCAAATGGCCGATGCGATCTTTCGCACGAGTCCGTTTGGATTCGCCGAGGGCAAGCCTTGGTTTCCAGAGCAGGCGCTATCGTTCGAAGAGGCTCTGCTGGCCTATACCCGAACACCGGCTGAGATGACCGATTGGGCGAATGAGATCGGTTCGATTGCTCCGGGAAAGTGGGCTGATTTTGTGCTCTTGAACGGACGCGTGCCTCAGCCGATGACTCCGTCCTTCAAAACATTGAAAGTTGATGCGACCTACTTCGCAGGACGCGAGGTGTTCTCGTCGGACGGGGCACGAGGTCGCGCTCCTTTCTGAGATCCGGATATCCTTGCGCTCATGCGCAAGAGTGGGGTCCTGTGGGGCGGAGGAGTGGCGATCGCGGCGGGTGTGCTCGCGATCTTGATGAAGGTCGTGCCCGACTCGGCGAGCGATGAGGCACCCACTTTCGTCGGCAGTGCGCGCTGTGCCGACTGCCATGCCGACGAATATGCCGCTTGGCAGGGCTCACAACACTCCAAGGCGATGCAACACGCGACGGTTGCCACGGTACTTGGCGACTTCGACAACGCGGCCTTTCGGTACGCCAAGGTCACCACGATATTCTTTCGTCGGGACGATCGGTTCTTCGTTCGGACCGACGGGCCGGATGGATCACTCAGCGATTTCGAAGTGAAGTACACCTTTGGAGTCGAGCCGCTACAGCAGTATCTCGTGGAGCTTCCGGGCGGGCGACTACAGGCGCTCTCGATCAGCTGGGATACCCGCCCCTCCGAAAAGGGTGGCCAGCGCTGGTTTCATCTTTATCCCGACGAGCGCGTCGACCATCGCGACGAACTGCATTGGACACAGCCTGCCCAAAATTGGAACGTGATTTGTGCCGACTGTCATTCGACCCACATCCGTAAAAACTTTGATGCGGTGAAACGAACGTTTGCGACCACGTGGTCCGATCTCGCGGTGGGGTGCGAGGCCTGTCATGGCCCGGGTTCATCGCATGTCGAGTCGCCCAATGCGCCTGATCAACTGAGTGTCGGCAAGGGTCGCGCGGCCGCCGAGATGCAAACCTGCGCCGCTTGTCACTCGCGACGCGCTCAGTTTGCGGAAGGCGCGAAAGCGGGGGACGCCTTGCTCGATCATTATCTGCCCGAGACGTTATCGGAAGGGCGATATCACGCCGATGGTCAGCAACAGGGTGAGGTCTTTGTTTGGGGCTCGTTCCTGCAGAGCGCCAAGTACGCCGCCGGTGTGACCTGTGCCGCCTGTCACGACCCGCACACTCAAGAACTCAAGACGCCGGGCAACGCGACCTGTACGCAATGTCACGCAGCGGCGGAGTTCGAAACACCGAAGCACCATCACCACGAGGCGAGCGCCTCGCAGTGCGTGAGCTGTCATATGCGCGAAGAGACCTATATGGTCATCGACCCGCGTCGCGATCACGGGTTTCATGTGCCGCGGCCTGATCTCACCGCCTCGCTCGGTGTACCGAACGCGTGTAACGACTGTCATACCGATCGTGATGCGCGATGGGCGGATGCGACCATGCAGCGCTGGTACGGTGAGGCGTATCGCGAGAGGCCGTCATTCGCGACAGCCTTGCACGCAGGCCGACGCGGTGACACCGGCGCCGTCTCGAAGCTGTTAACGCTGGTCGATGACCCGAAACAGCCTGCGATCGTTCGTGCGTCAGCCATCGAGCTTTTGACGCGCTATCCGGGCGAATTGCTGGGTGCAACGGTTCGCAGGCAGCTCGCAGATGCCGATTCACTCGTTCGTTACCACGCACTGCGTGCCCAAGCCGATTTATCGCTCGAGGGTCGCGCATCGCTGCTGAGTCCGATGCTCCGTGATGCGACCCGTGCAGTCCGGCACGAGACTGCGAAGCAGTTGATCCCGATCAGAGCATCTTTGAGCGAATCCGATCGTGCGCGGCTCGATGTCGAACTGAAGGATCTCGAACAAGCGCTGAACCACGATCTGAGTCGTGGGGAGTCCTGGCTCAATGTTTCCGAGCTTCAACTCGCACGGGGGGATCGCGCCGCCGCTGAGCAGAGTCTGCGGCGTGCGATCGACACCGAACCGAGGTTTGTGCCGGCGTATGTGAATCTCGCCGATCTGCTGCGCGCATCGAGTCGCGAAGGCGAGGCCGAAGATGTTTTGCGCAGCGGGATTCAAAGAAACTCCCCCGCGCCCACCCTACGCGAGGCGCTCGGCTTCTCGCTCGTCAGGCAGGGTCGAAAGCCCGATGCGTTGGCTGAGTTCGCAGCCGCCTATCGCGCGGCCCCTAACGAGCCCCGCTTTCGGTACGTCTATGCACTCTCGCTGGACGACGCCGGTCGGCGAGCCGAGGCGAAGCGTTTGCTCGAGCTTGGACTGCAGCGCCGGTTCCATCGTGACGCTCTTCTCGCGCTGGCCGGATGGGCGAGCCAAGAGGGTGATCGCGCCGCTGCCGAACGCGCGTTCGTCCGATTGCGAGAGGTCAATCCGTTTGACCCTGCGTTGCCGGCCGGTTTCGGACGCTGAGCGGATTGGTGTCTAATCGACCCATGCCTGTTCCCTCCGATACCGATTTCATGCGTCACGCGTTGGTCTTGGCGCGCGAGGCTGCCGATCGTGGTGAAGTTCCGGTCGGCGCTGTGCTCGTCCGCGGAACCGACGTGATCGGCGAGGGTGCGAACTGTCCTATCCACAGCCACGATCCGACGGCCCACGCCGAAATCATTGCGCTGCGCCACGCGGCGCAACGTGTCGGCGACTACCGTCTCACCGACACGACGCTCTACGTCACGCTCGAGCCCTGCATCATGTGTGCTTCGGCGCTCGTGCATGCTCGCGTGAGTCGTGTGGTGTTCGGGGCTTGGGACCCGAAGGCCGGAGGCGCTGGGAGTATTGCCGATATCTTTGCCATCCCTGCACTCAATCACAGGGTCGACGTATTCGGCGGGGTGCTCGCCGAGGAATGCAGCGAGCTGCTCAGCGCGTTCTTTCGAGCGCGACGCTAGTCATCGGCTCCGCATCATCCGGGAAGTTTTTTCGCATGAGCGCGAGATACTGCTGAATGTGATCGACCATCTGCTTGGTCTCGAATCCTCGCGCGTAGCCGTTCTTGGCTTGTAGATACCAGAACTCCTCCGAAAGCAGCGTCAGTCGCTCGCGCACGTCGATCCAGGCATCGGGATCACCTCCCTGTCTCGCCGTGAGTACGCGAGCGTCTTCGAGGTGACCATAACCCATGTTGTACGAAGCGATGGCCATCCAAAGACGATCGGGATCGCGGATACGCGAGGGGATCGTCGCGTAGAGCTGAGCGAGGTAGCGAGCACCCGCAAGGATATTCTCGCGCTCATCGAAAGGATTGGTCACACCGAGAGAGCGGGCCGTACGCGGCATCAACATCATGAGACCTTGTGCACCAAACGGCGACACCGCGTCGGCGTCCCACATCGACTCCTGATACGCCACGGCAGCAATCAGTTGCCAATCGAGCCCAGAGATCTCTGCGGCCTCGTCAAAGAATTCGCGTAACTCCGGGAGCCGCGCCTCAATATCGATCAAAAGCTGCTCCGAGTTCGCTCTCGGCAGCACGAGCGGGCGCGAGAGGGCGCCGATCTCCATCGTCGGCGGAGGAATCTTGGGTCGCTCGCGAACGAGGAAGGCATTGACGGCTTGCAGGAGATCACGTCCATCCCGTCGAATCATCCAGCGTAGTTCCCGACGCTCGGGTAGGGCAAAGGCGATCTCGAGTGCCGGGTGTACTGGACGTGCCGCTGCAAACTCTCGACCATCCATCAACGTGACATCACCCCGTCCTGAAGCGACGAGCTCGAGGGTATCGCGTCCCACCTTGCGAGGGACGACGGTATAGAGAATTCTTTTACGTCCGATTGAGGGTTGCTGCTCGAGCCAATTGAGTTCAGCACTCTCATCCATGACGACCACGCGCATCTTCGCGATCTCTTCGACCGTCGTCGGTCGCGTGTTCCCCTTGGCGTGAATCCAGAAAAGCGGCGACTCCGAGTAAGGCTCAGAGGGCAGGGCGACCTGACGCCAACGTGGGTCCGACGACAACTGCGCGGCGGCGAGGTCTGCGCGCGTGTCCTTCAAAGCATTTCGTAATCCCTGACGATCGGCCTCGACGACCAGGGTGAGCTTGACCCCGAGCTCGGCCGCAAATCTTTCGGCGAGCGCGTATTCGGGGCCTTCGGGACCCTCGGGACCGATGTAATAGGTGGTCGGGCCGTTCAGCGTGGCCACGCGCAATTCGCCGCGTTCGCGGATTTCCTCGAGTGCGCCGCCGCGGCCGCAGCCGGCCAGCGCCAGCAAAACCACGAGCGGAAGAAGGGTCCGGAGCACCCTTCGGACTGTCCCGGTCCGAGTCATGTCGGGTAGAATACCCGGCTCCGGAGAGGTACCGAAGTGGTCATAACGGCGCCGACTCGAAATCGGATGGTCGGTTAATCCCGGCACGTGAGTTCGAATCTCACCCTCTCCGCCACTTTCCGATAGCGACGCCATGCCAGCCAGTCACATCTACAAGGTCATGTTCGTGAACCAAGGCAAGATCTACGAGGTCTACGCTCGCAAGGTCAATCATGGCAGCCTGTTCGGTTTCATCGAGATCGAAGAGCTCGTCTTCGGGGAGCGCTCGACCGTCGTGCTCGACCCGGGCGAGGAGCGCATCAAGTCCGAGTTCGAAGGGGTTAAACGCAGCTACCTGCCGCTGCATTCGGTGCTGCGCATCGACGAAGTGAAGAAGCAGGGCGTCAGCAAAATCAGCACCTACGAAGGTTCTAACGTGGCCCAGTTCCCGATACCCGTCTTTCCGCCGCCGGCGGGTGACGGGTCCAAGAAATAGGCCGCGTCGCGATCATGCTCGTACGCGGTGCCCCCGCGCTTTCCGGTTTCCGTTTACGCAAGTTACTGCCGCGCCTGCGCGCTGTCGTTGAGGCCATCGAGGCCGTCGATACCCGATTCATTCATTTCGTTGATCTCTCTCGCGATCTGAGTGACGAAGAAACCCGGACACTCGAGTCGCTCCTTCATTACGGTTCTCGACGTGAGGCGGTTGGGGGTGACGCAACAGGGGGTGGGAGCACCACGGATGGAGCGGGTGCGCAGACCCTGTGGGTGATTCCGCGTCCGGGCACCATCTCGCCGTGGGCCAGTAAGGCGACGGATATTGCCAAGGTCTGCGGTCTCGAGGCCGTGCGTCGCATCGAGCGCGGCATCGAATACCGACTCACCTGTACGTCACCGCTCGATCCTGCAGCGCTCGCAGCCATTGCGCCCTTGCTGCACGATCGTATGACCGAGATCGTGATCGATCAGGTCTCGAAGGCCCAAGCGCTCTTCGCGGTCGAGTCGCCCCGATCTTTGCGACGGATTTCTTTGAAGACCGGTCGCGCAGCGCTCGAAGCGGCCAACGTCGAACTGGGGCTCGCGCTCTCGGCAGACGAAATCGACTATCTGCTCAAGGCCTTTGGCGAACTCGGTCGCGACCCGAGTGATGTCGAGCTCATGATGTTCGCGCAGGCGAACTCCGAGCACTGTCGGCACAAAATCTTCAACGCCGAATGGATCATCAACGGCGAGCCGCAGAAGAAATCGCTTTTTTCCATGATCCGCAACACTCATGCGCACGCCCCGCAGGGCGTACTGAGTGCCTACAAAGATAACGCCGCCGTCATCGAGGGCGTCGCCCACGGGCGTCGATGGTTCCCCGACCCGGAGACGGGTGTCTATGACGCGCACCTCGAGCCGATCGACATTCTTATGAAGGTCGAGACGCACAATCATCCGACGGCGATTTCTCCGTTTTCGGGTGCCTCGACGGGCTCGGGTGGAGAAATCCGTGATGAGGGCGCGACCGGCATCGGTGCAAAACCGAAAGCGGGGCTAGTCGGTTATTCGGTCTCTCACCTGCGCATTCCGGGTTTCGAGCAGCCTTGGGAATCACTGCCTGGCAAGCCGAGCCCCGGAAAGCCCGATCGCATCGCCTCGGCGCTCGACATCATGCTCGAAGGGCCCATCGGCGCGGCCGCATTCAACAATGAATTCGGACGACCGGGGATCAACGGTTATTTCCGCACCCTCGAAATTCAAGCGGCAGGAGACTCCGCCACGCGATTCCGCGGTTATCACAAGCCCATCATGATCGCTGGCGGTCTCGGCAACGTGCGTCGATCGCACATCGAGAAACGCGATTGTCCGCCCGGGGCGAAGATCGTCGTGTTGGGCGGCCCCTCGATGCTGATCGGGCTCGGGGGTGGTGCGGCCTCTTCGGTGGGCGCGGGCGCTTCGAGTGCCGATCTCGATTTTGCGTCCGTGCAGCGCGGCAACCCCGAGATGCAGCGTCGCGCGCAAGAAGTCATCGACCGTTGCTGGGCACGCGGTGAACACAACCCGATCTTGCTCATTCACGATGTCGGTGCGGGCGGGCTCTCCAACGCCGTGCCCGAGGCCGTCGCGCACAGTGGCCGCGGTGCCATCGTCGACCTACGCGCCATCGCGAGCGATGAGCGCGGTATGTCGCCCATGGAGCTCTGGTGCAACGAGTCGCAGGAGCGCTACGTGCTCGTCGTCGGCGCCGAGTCGCTCGAAGAATTCGCAGCCCTTTGTGAGCGCGAGCGCTGTCCGCATGCCGTGATCGGCACACTCACGGACGACGGCCGACTGCTCGTCAAAGATTCTTTGCTCAACGACTCGCCCGTCGACATGCCCATCGAGGTGCTGCTCGGCAAGGCCCCTAAGATGCTGCGAGACGTCGCCGCGGTAAAGCCGCGTACGCTCGACTTTGGCGTCACGACCATCGATCCGCGTGAGGCCTTGCGCCGCGTGCTGCGATTCCCGGCTGTTGCCGACAAGACTTTTCTCATCACCATCGGTGATCGCACGGTCGGTGGCATGATCTCTCGAGATCAAATGGTCGGACCGTGGCAGGTGCCGGTCGCCGACTGCGGCGTGACCACCGCCGATTACTTTGGTCATGCGGGTGAGGCCATGGCTATGGGCGAACGGACGCCGGTTGCCCTCCTCAACTCACGCGCAGCGGCGCGTTTGGCGGTCGCCGAGTCGATCACCAACATACTCGCGGCCGACGTCAGGCGTCTCAGTGATATTCGCCTGTCGGCCAACTGGATGGCTGCGTGCGGTGAGCCCGGCGAAGATGCCGCGCTCTACGACGCCGTCAAAGCGGTGGGCGAAGAACTTTGCCCCGCACTCGGCATTGCCATTCCGGTCGGCAAAGATTCGCTCTCCATGCGTACCGCCTGGAAAGACGAGTCCGGCGATCAAAAATCCGTCGTTGCGCCGGTCTCGCTCATCGTGTCGTCGTTCGCGCCCGTCGGCGATGTGCGTCGATGCTGGACGCCGCAACTTCGGACCGATCGCGGTTACACCTCGCTCATCTACATCGATCTCGGTGAAGGAAAAAATCGCATCGGTGGCTCGGTCTTGACGCAGGTCTACGGTGGGCTCGGCGAAACGCCTGCCGATCTCGACGACCCGCAACTTCTGAAAGGTCTGGCCGCTGCGCTCGCCGAGTTGCGCGCACTCGATGCCGTACTCGCGTATCACGATCGTTCCGATGGTGGCCTTGCGGTCACGCTCATCGAGATGGCTTTCGCCGGCCACTGCGGTATCGACGTCAACATCAGCACGAAAGACTCGAGCGAACTCAGTAACAACGCTGCCGCACTTGCTGCGCTCTTTGCCGAAGAACCGGGTGTCGTGCTGCAGATTCACACCGATAATTGTGCCGATGTGCTCGGTGTATTGTTCAAGCATGGGGTGGGACATTGCAGCGTGGTCATCGGTCGCGTCGAGCCCCAGTCCGATCGCATTCGCATCGCAGCAGGCAAGCTCGTCATCGATGAGCCGTGGGAGGCCCTGAAGCGCGAATGGTCGTCGACGAGTCATCGTATGCGCGCGTTACGAGACGACCCCGATTGCGCGCAAGAGGAATTCGAGGCGTCGACTTCGCTCGCCACGTTACCGTTGCAGTCGGTGCTCAGTTTCGATGCCGATGAAGACATCGCCGCGCCCCTAGTCAATTGCGGGGCACGTCCGAAAATTGCGGTGTTGCGCGAGCAGGGCGTCAATAGCCAATCAGAAATGGCGGCGGTGTTCGATCGCGCAGGCTTTGAAGCGCACGATATCCACATGACCGATCTCATTACCGGACGCCGTGACCTCGCGGAGTTTCGTGGTCTCGTCGCCTGTGGTGGGTTCTCATATGGCGACGTCCTCGGCGCAGGCGAGGGCTGGGCCAAATCCATTCTGTTCAATCCCAGAATGCGCGAGTCTTTCGCTCAATTCTTTGCCCGTCACGAAACGTTCGCACTCGGTATTTGCAATGGCTGTCAAATGATGGCGCAGCTCGCACCCATCGTCCCCGGCGCAGCCCATTGGCCGCGATTCGTGCGCAATCGCGTTGAACAATTCGAAGGACGTGCGACGCTCGTCGAAGTGATGCCGACCCCCTCCCTTTTCTTCATGGGTATGACGGGCTCCGTATTGCCGATCGCTGTGTCGCACGGCGAGGGTCGCGCCGAGTTCGTCGATGCCGCGCAAGCGACGGCCTGCGAAGCCTCGGGAACGGTCGGACTCCGCCACGTCGTGCGCGCCGGCGAAATCGCCACGCACTATCCTGCCAATCCGAACGGCTCGCCCAACGGTCTTGCCGCACTGTGCAATCTCGATGGTCGCGTGACGCTCGCCATGCCTCACCCCGAGCGCGTGTTCCGGACGGTGCAGATGTCTTGGCGACCGCCG
>Ga0194127_10005917_pt1 | contig 14140 bp, 11 predicted proteins | sample TA2KigC100mmetaG_FD_148624 | JGI IMG/M metagenome (GOLD analysis project Ga0194127, IMG submission 148624) | Freshwater microbial communities from Lake Tanganyika, Tanzania - TA2015036 Kigoma Deep Cast 100m | ecosystem: Environmental > Aquatic > Freshwater > Lake | place: Tanzania: Lake...
CCCATGACCGCGTTTCGCCGGGGACAGAGGTGGTCATTTCCCTGGTGATTCACAACCTCGGGGAAGAAATCGATGAACTATACCTGGAGGATCGAATTTCCTCCTCGTTGGCGGTGCGATTGGGATCACCGCGAAGAATGATCAGGCTGAGAAAAGGCGATATGTACACCTGCTCGTATACCATCACAGGTCCCCGGGGAGCTTACTGGTTCGATACGATTCAGGTGGAAGCGGCAGGCAGGATAAACCTATTCCGCCGGACTCAAACCTTGAAAGCCGCCGGCCGGCTCTCCGTCTTTCCGGATGTGGGTCGTTTGAAATCCATTTCCATACGTCCGCGGCGGACGAGAGTTTATGCCGGGCTGATCCCTGCGCGAGTGGGGGGAATCGGTACGGATTTCTTCGGCGTGCGGGAATACCAGCCGGGTGATGCACCGCGCGCGATCAACTGGCATGCCACAGCCCGTCACCTGACGGGACTGTACTCCAATGAATATCAGCAGGAACGCGTGGCAGATGTGGGTCTGGTCCTGGATGCTCGTGAGCGCACCAGTCTCTTCCATGGCGGCGCTTCGATTTTTGAATATTCGATTCGGTCGGCGGCAGCCCTGGCGGATGCATTCCTCTTTCAGGGAAATCGTGTCGGTCTGCTGGTATATGGAAACTACCTGAGCTGGACACTGCCGGGTTATGGAAAGATTCAGCGCGAACGAATCCTTCAGGCTCTCGCAAGCGCGAGGGTCGGAGCGAGTACGGTCTTTGCCGGGCTGCAGCATCTCTCGCCGCGCATGTTCCCGCCTCATTCGCAGATCGTATTGATCAGTCCGCTCGCAGACGAGGACTTGGGGATCCTGCTGCAGCTTCGCGCCAGGGGATACCAGATCATGGTGATCAGCCCGGATCCGGTGGGATTCGAACGCGGGCTGCTTTCCCCCTCCGAATCTGTCGACCTCGCGACAAGTGTCGTCCGCATGGAGCGCAATCTTCTGATTCTGCGGTTGAAGCGGGCTGGCATCCAGGTCTACGAGTGGAATTTACTGGAATCCTTCGATCGAGCGGTGGGACCGCTGCTGATGCGCCCGCTCGGATCCCTGCTTGCGAGGCCGACATGACCTTTGCGGCCTTGATGATTGGGATTTTCCTGAGCGTGGGGAGCTTGGGGTTTGGATATTTTGATGCCGGTTCCTATGGCGTTTCAAGATGGCTGTTCGTTCTGGGTTTGATGTGGCTGGTCTCGCAATGGCGAAGATGGTACTGGGTTTCCTCTGCCGCTTTGTTTGTGATCGTCTTCATGGCTGCCTTCGGATTGTGGCTCCAGATGGAGGCGAGCTGGATGATCGCAGCGGCGGCGTTTGCGCTGTTTGCCTGGGATATGACGGAATTTCGCCGGCGGATCCGGCTGCTCGTTCTGGATGATGAGCTGCGCGCGATGGAACGGCGTCACATTGCGCGAGTCAGTCTGGTGATCCTGACCGGCCTTTTGCTCGTCACCCTCTCCTTGCTCCTTCGACTGCGAATCACCTTCGAGTGGGGTGTGTTTCTGGTGATCGTAATTCTGCTCAGCTTATCGCAGCTTCTAGCCTGGTTCCGACGGCAAATTGAATGACGACGTTCATGGTGGATGAATTGTCGACAGCCACGAGTCCGCCTCGCGTGGATGATTGAACTTGATCACCCGAAGATGAGCGTGCTGCGGCAGACGGAAGAGCAAGGGGAATTCTAGTTTGCGCCGCCAGTAGGTTTTGAAAAGCCAATGAAACAGGGAATCCTCCGACCAGAGTCTCAAGTGAGTCCGCAGGTTCTCGCGATTGCCGTTCCACAATTCCTCCTGAAGGATGGATCTGCGGATGGATCGCACTACCAACCGCCAGAAGACGATCGAAAAGGGATAATCCAACCAGATGACCGTCTGCGCCCTTGCCCACAGGAGATCACGCACAACATGATAGTTGCCGGCCGACACCCATTTTTCAGCCTGGATGGCGCTTTGCACGCGTGCCCGGAACAGCTCGAGAGGCGCTTCCTGCCAATGCGGTTCCCAATGCAGGGCGTCCAATTCGATGAAATCGGCGGAGATTTTTTCCGCAAGCCGATTCGCAAGCGTGGATTTTCCAGAGCAGGTGGCCCCCACCACTGCGGTGCGTAAGGAGCAGGTGTCGGTCATGGGGTAAATGCGGGATTATAATTTCAAACGACGTGAAACCAGTAGAATTCGAGGCGAATATGTTCGATCTTCCCGAAGAGGAAATCCTCCCGCTTTCCCGGGAGCACATTTTCTGGACGTGGTCCGCGCAGGCAAAGGTGAACCCGATCCCCATCAAGAGTGCCAAGGGTGTGTATTTCTGGGATGTGGAGGGCAGGAAATACCTTGATTTCAATTCGATGACCATGTGTGTGAACATCGGACATGGGAACGAACGTGTGATCAAGGCCATGCAGGATCAGGCGGCGGAACTGCCTTATGCGGCACCGGGCATGACAACAAAAGTGCGGGCGCTGGCGGGTCGGGCAGTCGCCGGAATAACCCCTAAGGGCGCACTGACCAAGGTGCTGTTCACACTCGGCGGGGCGGACGCCAATGAGAACGCGATCAAATTGGCGCGCGGCTATACAAAAAGGCATAAGATCCTTGCCCGGTATCGTTCCTATCATGGTGCGACAGCGGGAGCCATGGCTGCCACGGGCGATCCGCGCCGTGTGGCTTGGGAGCCGAACCTCATGACCGGCGTGGTTCATTTTTTGGATCCATACCGCTACCGCTCGACCTTTCATCGCACCACCCCCGATATTCCGGAGGAGGAATTTGCCCGGGATTATGTGGATCATCTGGAGGAGATTATCCAATATGAAGGTCCGGAGTCCATCGCGGCGGTTTTGATGGAATCGGTGACGGGCACGAACGGAATCATCATCCCGCCCCAAGGCTATTTGCAGGGGGTGCGCGCCGTGTGCGACAAACATGGGATCTTGATGATCGCCGATGAGGTCATGAGCGGTTTTGGCCGCACCGGTAAATGGTTTGCCGTTGAACATTGGGATGTGGTGCCGGATCTTATCACCATGGCCAAAGGATTGACCTCCGCCTATGCTCCCTTGGGCGCGGTCGCGATGAAACCTCAGATCGCGGCAGCCTTCGATGAGCAGGTCTTCGAGAGCGGACTCACATATACTTCCCACCCGGTATCGCTCGCGGCGGCAGTTGCGAACATTCACGTCCTACAACAGGATCGGCTGGTTGAACATGCCGCGGGAATGGGGTCGGTATTACGGCGAATGTTGACCGATCTGGGGGAGGCACATCCATCTGTTGGGGAGGTGCGCAACATTGGTTTGTTTGGGGTCATCGAGTTGGTGAAGGATCGGAAGACAAAGGAACCCATGGTTCCGTGGAATGGATCCTCGCCGGAGATGACCGCCTTGAGGAAATTTTGCCTTGATCATGGTCTGTTCCTGTACACCCATTGGCACACGATTCTGATCATCCCGCCGCTGATCATCACCGAGGAGCAGTTGAAAGAGGGGATGGATGTGCTGGATAAGGCGCTGGAGATTACGGATCAGGCGTCCCAGTAGACCGCGCTTCACACGCCATTTGCAGGGAGTTCGATCGCAAACGAGGTACCTGCGCCAACTTCACTATCGACGGTAATCGTCCCGCCGTGCGCGAGGATGAGTTGCTTCGCGATTGCGAGGCCGAGTCCGCTGTGCACCCGTTCGCTGCGAGATTTATCCCCGGTCCAGAATCGGTCGAAGAGGAAGGGGAGGTCTTCTGGGGGAATGCCGGAGCCGGTATCGCGGAGGGTGATTTGTATCTGGGAATTTGCGTTGCTCTCGCTTGACATGGTTTGAATGAAGACCTTTCCACCGGACGGGGTGTGACGAAGCGCGTTCGAGATGAGATTCGACAGTACTTGGTTTAGCCGGTCATAATCGGCGGTGATTTGTTGATCAGGATCGGCGAGGCTGGTTTGGAAGGCAATGCCGAGGGACGCGGCTCGGGAGGAAAAACTCGAAGTGAGATCCTGTATCAGGTCCGCGAGCAGGAAGCGGGTAGAGTGAAGCGGAAGCTGCCCCGCTTCCGCCAGAGATAGCGTCTGCAAGTCTCCCACAAGTCGGGCGAGCAATTTGGTTTCATCCAGGGTGTCTTTGATTTTTTCTGCAGTGGGTTCGTAAACTCCATCAAGGATGCCTTCGAGATTGCCCTGGATGATATGGAGGGGGGTGCGCAGCTCGTGGGCAATATCTGCTGTGAGATTGCGGCGCTGCTGCTCTGCGCGCTCGAGTTCCCCGATCATGTGGTTGAAACGACGTGCCAACTGACCGAGGCGTCCTGGATATCTCTCAGGCACCCGCACGGAGAGATCACCCTCGGTGACAGAATCGATGGCCGTAAATACTTCGGACATGGGGCGACCAAAGCGGCGGAAGGCCAGGCCGCTGAAAACCATCGAGATCAGAAAGAACGCGATTGGAATGCCGCATAATGGTATGAGCAGGCCGCTGCTGATATGCCCGCCGCCTTGTGTGACCGCAAGGTAAATGACAACCCCGATGGCGATGAAGAATAATAGAATGATGCCGCCGAAGACCATGGCAAACGGCCAGAAGAAACGTCGGCCTGAGCGCCAGCTGCCCGGCGGAAGGTGGTGCAAGGGAAATTGCGGAGGGTGGTGTCTCATTGCTGCTCGATCAATCGATACCCTATTCCATAAACGGTTTCGATGAACGGCGAGCCGGCTGAGGGACTTTCGAGTTTGCGCCGCAGGTTCTTAATGTGAGAGTCAATGCTGCGATCGATGCTGGAGGCACCACCGTGCAGGTCGTCCAGCAATTGTTCGCGTGTCAGAGTCTGTCCCGGGCGTCTTGCGAGGAGGTTGAGCAGTTTGAATTCGATCGGTGTTAGTCGGAGAGGCGTCTCGTTCAAGGTGACGGTATATTTTTCCGAGTCGATTTCGAGCGCGCCCACGCGCAGGATTGCAGGAGCCTTGACCTCGCCGTGCGTTCTGCGGAGCAATGCGTGCACGCGGGCAACCAGGGCGCGAGGGGAAAACGGCTTGGTGATGTAATCGTCCGCGCCGATTTCGAGGCCGACCACCTGATCCGCCTCCTCAGCCAGGGCGGTCAACATGATGATGGGTACATCGCTTTCGCGGCGCAGAATGCGGCAGACCTCACGGCCGTCGATAATCGGGAGCATGAGGTCGAGGACGATGAGATCGGGTTTGTCGCGTCGGGCGGCCGCAAGTGCGGATTCCCCATCCCCAGCAGTAATGACGCGATAACCGTTTTTTTCCAAAAAATCCCGCGCCAGGCGCACAATCTTGGGTTCGTCGTCCACGATAAGGATGAGTTCCTGCATGGGATAAGTTTAACTGAAATCAAGAAAGGGTGAAAAAGATTTGCCGTCCTGATCCGAATCAGGACGGCTATGTTGAATTGGAATTACTTCTTCTCTTCCGGCGCTTCTTCCTTCTTTTCGCCCGCCTCACCTTGGGGTTTCATCCAGGGCGGACCGCCCCACGGATGTCCATATGGACCATGTTCCCACGGGCCGTGATGTCCCCAACCCATCCGCCAAGGGCGGAAGAAGATCATCCGCATCAGACCGAGGAAGAAGAACAGGAAGAGGATCGAGGCGAAGATTCCCCCGATGGGGAAGACGCCAAAGTGATGATACGGATAGAACCCGTGGCCGTAGCCATATCCATACATCGGCGGGAAGAGCACGCCCTGCCCGCTATCAGCGGCCTGTGAAATGGCTGACGCGACTTCGGGAGCCTGGGCGATGCCCTGGGTAATTCCCGCGCGGTAAGCCATAAAACCGCCTCCGACCATCAGGCCGACGAGGAGCAGGACCCCGATCAGCCGAAAAACGAAACCGTTGCGAAACATCGTTACCTCCGTTTGGTGTTTTGATTTGGTTTGTTCATTCGCCCCGACTGTAACAGTCAAATGTGAAGGGATTATGGGTGAAGGCGGGAGGGTTTGTGGAGGCTGTATATGAGGAATATCAACAATTCGATACACTTTTAATAGCTTCTCATCCGGGCACGCAAATGATAGAATGCCGGGCGGTAATAAGCGGGAAGGTTGCAGCGTCCTGATTTCGACTACGTGAAAAATTTGCAGGTATTGAGATATTATATGTCCACAAATGGCAAAGAGAAGAACGTCAAATTACTGATCCTAGGTTCGGGCCCCGCCGGGCTTTCGGCGGCGTTGTATGGCGCGCGCGCGGAACTGGCGCCTGTGGTGCTGACCGGCACTCAATTGGGCGGTCAGGCTGCGCTGACCTTTACCATCGAAAATTATCCTGGTTTTCCCGAAGGCGTGGGCGGGGCGCAATTGGGTGAATTGTTTCAAAAGCAGGCCGAACATTTTGGGGCAACGGTCGAGTTCGATACCGCGCACGAAGTGGATTTGTCCCAACGCCCGTTCAAGGTCGTGACGGATAACGGCGAGTACAAAGCGGGTACGCTCATCATCACCACTGGAGCCAGCCCGAACCATTTGAGGATAGAAGGTGAAACCGAGCTGACCGGCAGGGGTGTATCGTACTGTGCCACGTGCGATGGGTGGTTCTTTAAAGATAAGAAAGTGGTGGTTGTGGGGGGAGGGGATAGCGCGCTCGAGGAAGGGTTGTTCATCACCCGCTACGCATCCTCCGTGACCATCGTTCACCGGCGCGACGAGTTGCGCGCCAGCCCGATCCTTCAAAAACGCGCCAGGGAGCATCCCAAGGTCAATTTCATCTGGAACACGGTCGTCACGGAAGTCATCGGCGGCGAGAAGGTCGAAGCCTTGCGTTTGAAGAATGTAAAAACCGGCGAGGAAACGATCATCGAAACGGACGGGTTGTTCATCTTCATCGGTCATAAGCCGAACACGGAAATGTTTTTGGGCCAGTTGGAGATGAGCGACCTCGGGTACATCACGGTCAACGACAAAATGGAGACGAACGTTGCGGGAGTTTACGCGGCGGGGGAGGCGGCGGATCCGCACTTTCGCCAGGTGGTCACCTCGGCAGGGATGGGTGCCGCGGCCGCCATTCAGGCGACTCGTTTTCTGGAGGCAGAGACAGGATGAGGTTCGCCTGCCGTCGTAATGAGGACTTCTTTCAAAGAGAAGTCCTTTTCTTTGTCAATCCTGAATATTATGTACTAAAATAGGTGACATTGGATACTAATTTGCTGCCCTGGATCCAGATAAAATAGGCGGAAATTTTTAACGCCTGAGGGCGTCGTTCAAAATACTGGAGGAGACATGAAGAAGATTTCGATCATCGGCGCGGGGAACACCGGTGCAACCGCAGCGCATTGGCTGGCTGAGCGGGAGCTCGCGGATATCGTATTGCTGGATGTCGTGGAAGGAATGCCGCAGGGAAAAGGCCTGGACCTGCAGCAGGCCATGCCGATTGTAGGTTCGGATGTCGAGGTCATTGGTACGAACGATTATTCTGCCACAAAGGATTCTGACATCATCATCATCACGGCCGGGATCGCACGTAAACCGGGCATGAGCCGCGAGGACCTGTTGAAGACCAATGCGGAGATCGTTGGCAAGGCGGCAACCGAATCGCTGAAGTTTTCGCCACAAGCGATGTATATCGTCCTGACCAACCCCTTGGATACCATGGCTTACCTTACGCTGAAGATGACCCGGCTGTCGCGCGAACGCGTAATTGGCCAGGCCGGCATCCTGGATTCCGCGAGAATGCGGGCTTTCGTCGCAATGGAAACCGGCGTCAGCCTCGAGAATATCCAGTGCTATGTACTTGGCGGACATGGGGATGAGATGGTGCCGCTCACGCGCCACTCGAACATCGCCGGCATTCCTTTGAAGGAATATCTGCCTGCGGATAAACTTGGCGCCATTGTCAATCGTACGCGCAAAGGAGGCGGTGAGATCGTCAACCTGCTGAAAACCGGATCCGCATACTATGCCCCCTCCATGGCCTGCGCCCAGATGGCGGAGGCCATCCTCAAGGACAAGAAACTGATCGTTCCCTGCGCCGCCTACATGGAAGGGGAATACGGTTTGAAGGATATGTTCTTTGGGGTTCCCGTCATGCTGGGTGCCGGAGGCATGGAACGAATTATCGAATACCAATTTGACGCCGAGGAAAAAGCCATGTTCGATAAATCCGCCGCCTCAGTGCGCGAGTCGCATGAGGCGTTGAGGAGTCTGATTAAGTTTTAACACAGTCTGCTCGATCGTTCCGCGCCAGGCGATGAATTGGATAACCCACATCGCCTGCACAAATCAATTTAGGAGTTGATTCATGATTTTGCATGACATAATTTCATCCCTGCTGCCGGCCTGGCGGGAACGTATGCGCGTCCTTGCCCGGGATCACGCTGACGTGAAAGTGGATGAAGTCACAGTGGGTCAGATCGTGGGAGGCATGCGAGATATCAAATCGCTGCTGACAGACATTTCCTTTGTCGATCCAGCCGAAGGCATCCGTTTGCGAGGCATGTCCATTCCCGAGCTGCTCAAGGCTCTTCCCAAGGGAAGGGGGAGTAAACTGCCTCTCGTAGGCGGGTTGTACTATTTGTTGATGGTCGGCGAAGTCCCCACGCTGGGGCAGGCCCAGGAAGTGGAAGCGGAATGGGCGAAACGGGCTGAACTCCCCGATTACGTCCACAGGATGCTCAAGGTGATGCCCAAGGACACGCATCCCATGATCCTGTTCTCGCAGGCGGTTATGGCAATGGCGCGCGATTCGGCTTTTACCAAGAGGTATCATGAAGGCATGAAGAAGGATGCCTATTGGGAACCGGCGCTTGAAGATTGCATGGACCTTACGGCCAAGCTGCCGGTGATTGCAGCTTTTATATACAGATACAGGTATCACGGTGAAAAGAAGGTGCCCAAATACAATCCCAAGCTGGATTACGGCGCCAACTTCGCGCGCATGATGAAGGTCTCAGACAAGAAGGGATATGCAGAACTCTCCCGTTTGTACTTCATCCTGCACAGCGATCATGAATCGGGCAATGTCTCTGCGCATGCGACCCACCTTGTGGGTTCCTCCCTGTCAGATATCTACTTCGCCTTTTCCGCCGGTCTGAGCGGATTGGCTGGTCCTTTGCATGGTCTTGCCAACCAGGAGTGCCTGGCTTGGCTGCTGGAGGTTCACAAGAAGTTTGGGGGCGTTCCGGGGCGCGAGGACCTGTATAAGTTTGCATGGGATACATTGAATAGCGGCAAGGTCATCCCTGGTTATGGTCACGCGGTTTTGCGCGTACCGGATCCGCGCTTCACCGCGCAAATGGAATTCGCCAAGAAACGCTTTCCAGAGGATGAGCTGGTGAAGCTTGCGGATCTGGTCTTCGATGTGGTGCCGGCGGTGCTCAAGGAGCAGGGTAAGGCCAAGAATCCCGCACCGAACGTGGATGCGATCTCTGGAACCCTGCAATATTACTATGGTATTCGGGAGTTCGATTTTTATACCGTTTTGTTTGGGGTCGGTCGCGCGCTGGGTGTCACCGCAAATTATGTCTGGGCACGGGCGCTTGGACAGCCGATCGAACGGCCAAAATCAGTCACAACGAAAATGCTGGAAGACGCGGTGGCAAAAGCATCCTCCTCCGCGTAATCCTGCCATCCATGTTTATGGAAATGCACCGGTTACGTGTCTATTGATTTCGCGTGCGCATCATCAGCTAGATTGAATTTAACCAGTTTTACAAATCGCGCCCTGTTCAGCAAATACCAGGGCACGATTTGTTTCGCATGGTCAAGGCTTTCCGCTTCGACAAAAGCCCAGCCCGTGTGATCGTTGTCCTTGCATCACCATTCGAATTGATGCAAATAACCGGCTGCATGCAGATCTTTTAAAACCTGATCGCATTGTTCGAGTAGATGAGGCGATTCGATCAAAAAGCGATTCAGGGATGGTTCTCCTTACCGATAAATTTGACTTTATTATCGGTTGTTTTCGAACGATCTTCAATCCCAATTGGTTATTAACCTGCCTTGACAAGTACAACGATTAGGAATGCATACTCCAGTACGTATTCCTTCAGGTAATCGTACCGCCCGGTTGCGCCTCCATGACCTGCATGGAAATCGGTTTGCAGGAGAACCAGGCTGTCCCCCTGTTTGAGAAGGCGGAGGCGCGCGGCGAACTTGGCCGGCTCCCAATAAGCCACACGAGGATCGTTCAAGCCCGTTGTTAGCAGAACATGCGGATATTGAGCGGCTTTTAGATTATCGTATGGGGAATAGGAGAGCATGTAATCGAACACCTCCTTATCGGCCGGGTCACCCCATTGGTCGTATTCCAGCGTCACCAAAGGAATCGAGGGATCGCTCATGCTGGTGATCACGTCAAGAAAAGGCACTTTACAGATGACCGCCTTGAACAAATCCGGGCGCATGGTCATGCAGGCGCCTGCCAGTAAACCGCCGGCGGAACTTCCGGAGACGGCCAATTTTTCGCTGGAGGTATACCCCTGCCGGATCAACTCCTCCGCGCAGGCGATGAAATCCGTGAAGGAGTTCCTTTTATGCAACAGCCTCCCATCCGCATACCAGTCATAGCCCAATTCAGAACCCCCGCGGACATGCCCGATGGCGTACACGAAGCCGCGATCGAGCAGGCTGAGGATATTTGGGTTGAACGTTGCATCGCTGGATGCGCCGTAGGCTCCATATCCGTGCAGCAGCGTCGGATTCTTGCTGTTTTTCTTCAGATCCTTCCGATACACCAGGGAGATCGGAATGCGTTTTCCGTCCTTTGCCGTCGCAAGAAGGCGCTCAGTGATAAACCGGTGGGGATCGTATCCGCCGGGAAGCTCATCCTGCTTGCGCGTCTCCCACGTCCCGGTTTCCATGTGATAATCGACAATTGTGAAGGGGGTGATCATCGAGGAATAACGAAACCGCAGCTGATTGGAATGGAATTGGGAATTTCCCTCCGGGGATACGTCGTAAACCGATTCGGGGAATTCCACATAGCGCACGCGGCTATGGCCATCCAGACCGCTGATACGAATCCGCTTCAAGCCGGATTGACGCTCGTGTAAAACGAGGTGGCGTTCAAAAACATCGATCGATTCGATCAACACCTCCTCGCGATGCGGAATCAGCTCCTGCCAGTGTTCAGGCTCCAAAGCGTGTATGAGGGCTTTCATAACCTTGAAGTTCTTCGCCTCTTCATTGATTAATATGTAAAAGGCATCCGTGTGATGCGTAGCCGAGTATTCAAGACCCTTTCGCCTGGGAAGCAGGATCGTGGGAGAGGTATCGGGCTGGTCGGCAGGGATGAAGCGCATTTCCTGGGAGGTCGTGTTGTAGTGGTAGGTCATGATATAGCGCTCACTGCGCGTCTTGAAGAGGCCAAGACTGTACGTGGGATCCTCCTCGAAAAAAACCAGGCAGTCGGAGGCTGGATCTTGCCCGAGGTGATGAAGATGCAGTCTGCAAGCGCGATGGGATTCATCCAGCGTGACATAGAACAGCGAGCGGCTGTCACTGCTCCATTCAACGCCCATATGGAAATAGACACTTCCAGAAATTCCAGGAATCGAGTCTGGAAGCAGCTTCGCGGTTGGCAGGTCTTTGACGTACAGGGTGTAAATCTCCGCGCCCTCCAGGTCCAGTGAATAGGCCAGCTTGTTGCCATCCGGACTTACGGAAAACGCGCTCAGGCTGCAAAACTCATGCCCTTCAGCCAAGAGATTCTGGTCGATCAATATTTGTTCTTCAGCTTCCAATGAAAGATGCCTGCGACAATAGATGGGATATTGGCGGTCCGCCTCCGTGCGAGTGTAATAAAAGTAATCCCCCTTCCTTTCCGGCACACTGGAATCCACCTTTTGGATGCGGCTTTTCATTTCCTCGAACAATTGTTGTTGCAGGGATTGGGTGTGCTCCAGGACCTTCTCAAGGTACTCGTTTTCAGCGAGCAGGTATTTTTTGACTTCAGGATCCTCGTGATTCCGCAGCCAGTAGAACTCATCCTTACGCGTGATGCCATGCTGAGTGATGACATGCGGATTCGGTTTGGCCATGGGAGGAGGAATCCCATGGCGCAGGTCAATATTCGTTTTCATTGATAATCCGCGTTCAGTGCCTCGATGTCGATCAGCGTGCTGTCGAAGCGTGCGTACATATCGCTTTCAAGCTGTTGATACTCGGGATTGGCACGAATGTAATCTCCGAACGGCGCAAAATTGTCCGCGATCACATCCGGCTTCAATTCACCGATGCTGTATTCGTAATTCCATTTGTTGTGGCCGGGGTAAAACTCGCCCATGGCGGGTCCCCTGGCGACGATGGGATCGTTCAAACCGAGCAGGTCAATCGTCCTGCGCTGGGAATAATAGGGAATCTGCCCGGCTGCGTGAACCGCGATCATCGCCTCCGGAGAAGTATGTTTGGCGATGTGCAAGCCGATTTTCACACGACGGATATCCGCTTTCAGCAGCGGCGCGTTGTTGATGGCGTAGTCAAGCCAGGGCTCGCCGCTGACGATCATCAGCGAAGCCAGGCCGAAGGCAATGGTTGGAATCAAAATCCGTGTGGATGGAGGTTTTTTCGATCGCGCATTTTCCAGATCGGTCAAAAGTCGATCCGCCATAAGGCTGAACAGCATGAGAAGCGGAGGCATGCCGAGCGTGATGAAACGATTGGCAGAGTTGGTCTCGGGTTCTGCATAATCTCCGCCGATGCTTATCGAATATGCACATTGGGCAAGGAAAAGCCCGATCAATAAAAGCAGTTCGGGTTTGCGGGATTGTCGGTAATGGATTAATCCCAGCACTGAAAACAGAAAAAGAAAGAGGGTATCGCGCAGGTTGAATTCAATGAATGCCAGAATTCCGCGCTGCATGCGTTCCCAAATCGTATAGCCGGCCACTTTCTGATAATAGGTTGTGGGAAGCATGTCTCCAAAATAGTTCTTTTGAAACAGGAGTATGGCGGCTATCGTAACTGCAATCCCCAGGATGGGGAGCAGGGCTTTGCGCGACCTGTATCGCGCGATGGAATAAACCGCGATCCCCACTGCTCCGATGCAGGCATCCAGGCGAACGATCACAGCTAGCGAGAGCAGCAGACCCACTAGACACGGATTTCGTTCCGAGAGAGTAAGCAGCAGTGCGCCATTGAGAAGCAAAACTAACAGTCCCACTTCCATGCCCCGCAGCGACCAGAAAACCAGGGGGAAGTAGAAAGCCGTAAGGATCATGGACAATGCGGGTGCATGGTTTGAGCCGGGATTAAAATATTCCGCTATGCTACCTGTGACGAGTATGTTCCCCAAAAGGATTGCCAGCGAGATCAGCATGATCGTCAAGGATACTTTGGAGGGTTCGATTGGAAACACATGTACGAATGCCATAACGAATGTCCATCCGGGATTCGTAAAACCTTGAATCGGCGGCTCGCCGGCATTCCATACAAGACCATTGCCATTCGCCAGGTTCCTTCCATATCGCATCGAGATCATCGCATCGTCCACGAGTGTGAAAAAACGCTCCTCCTCCACCAGGAAGGAGGATCCAAGGATGAAGGCAAGATAAAGACAAGCCGAAATGACAAGCAAATACTGTTGGAATTTCCGCATGGCAGGGGCGAGTATATCACGTCGGAAATCCTCGATTGCAGGCGCGAAGGCGCGAAGCGGAGAAGAATCGGATTAAACTCTATGATATATTTACCTTAATTTCGTCGTGATTGCGAATTGCCTTACAGCACAATGACAGGAACTTCCTATGACTTCCCAAAATGCTCGTAATCCCGGAACTCCACTGGACCTCGATTGGGTGATGGGCGCGCACGTCAACAAGAGCGCCGTGGAGCGGCGCGTTGAAACCCTTCCCAAACGACGGTCGATTAAAAAGGAATGGCAGGCGGCTTGGCTGCTGCGTGCCATTACCTGCATTGACCTGACCACCCTCAGTGGTGACGACACGCCCGGACGCGTCCACCGCTTGTGCGCCAAAGCCAAACAGCCGATCCGCCCCGATATGCTGGAAAGACTCGGCGTGAACGGTGAAAAAATCACCGTGGGTGCGGTGTGTGTGTATCCCAATCGTGTTCGTGACGCGGTCGAGTCGCTACGCGGCACAGACATTCCAGTTGCCTCCGTCGCGACGGGTTTTCCAGCGGGACAGACTCCGCTCCCACA
>Ga0194127_10005930_pt1 | contig 14117 bp, 13 predicted proteins | sample TA2KigC100mmetaG_FD_148624 | JGI IMG/M metagenome (GOLD analysis project Ga0194127, IMG submission 148624) | Freshwater microbial communities from Lake Tanganyika, Tanzania - TA2015036 Kigoma Deep Cast 100m | ecosystem: Environmental > Aquatic > Freshwater > Lake | place: Tanzania: Lake...
CGACCTATGGGCGGTACCTTCGTTAACCCGGCAAGTGCTGATCGGATCTATCACAACGTCTTTGGACTCTTAAACCACAACTGGAACAATCGCCCAGCTGCTTTTACACATAACTCTTGACATTACCCAGATATTTTTGATTTGATGAAGGAGTTGAATTTTCAATATCACGGGAGTCTGAGTCAATTGAGAAGCCCTCTCAACGGCAGTGTTCTTCAGGCTGATTCAATCTTCCTGAAAGAAATATGAGAGGAGACGTCCAAGGCCCGCTTGGAGATGCACTATCCATCCACGACACATGCTGAGCAACAAAAGAGTGCGGTACTCTCCTGAATGTCGATGAGATCCGATCTCACCGGGGAGTACTATCAACCGACAGTAATTCTGAAACAAAGATATGGTGAATGATGACAGGCGCCGGCGATAAAGAGAACCGATGGCAAAAGACGCAGCTGTCGTATAACAGCGAGCTCTTTTCGTATCGTAATTACACTAAAGCCGTAATTCGCCGGGGTCACAGATTCGTGGTCGAATATTGTGAGCAGGTCGCCCGACAAAATGGCGGCCTGCTTACCATCCTTGATTCAGGGTGCGGGTGGACAGATTTCTACGGAAAGCTGCAACACATTATTCAAAGCTATGTGGGAATCGAGCCATCAGCGGAAGAGCTCTTGCGGGCAGAGTCAAGAGCGAATCAATACCTGATACGGGGAGTGGGTGAAAAGATGCCGGTTCGGGATTCTTGTATCGACATCGTCCTCCACATCGCTGACCTGGATCATTGTTTTGATGCGCAGAAGGTTATGGAGGAAACATTCCGGGTCTTGAAACCCGGCGGCGCGTCAATTATTCTTTTGGAGAATCGCGGGCGTTGGGCCAACGATATTCGAAGGCTCTTGAACATGGAAATTTCCCACGGCGAAGAGCACCTCTATTATTTTGACGTAGACGATGTGCTGTCGCTTGTCAAGCCGTTCGGGGACGTCAACTATGTCGGTTCTTATGGCTTCGTTGCAGGTTTCGATTGGTTGAGCAATGCTCTTCCAAGATCTCTCGTCTATGGCCTGGAAGTCATATCTGATCACATGTTCTCTCCTCTCTTTCCCAAAAAGGGACAGCACTTCATCATCGGTGTCATCAAGCGAGGGGAGGGTCCGTCCTCTGAGCTTGCATTTCTCTGTCCGCACTGCAGCCGCGAGCTTGGATGGAGAGCAAAGAGATGCCCTGAGTGCAGTCATGAAATCAATTGGATCCATGATGTGATCCTGGATGCGATAGGAGAACACGCGACATGAAATCGGCTCGCGCCGAGAGAATGAGACTGGATCTCTAAGAAGGCGATCATCCAGACGCAATAGAAAAGGACAATCCATGCTCTGTAGAGTTTGTAGAGGCAGCAAGTTGACCCAATTCTTGGACTTGGGTTTTACGCCACCCGCCGACGATTTCTTGCGTCTGGAACGATTAAGGGAACCCGAGGTATATTACCCTCTGGAAGTGGTAATCTGTGACGAGTGTAGTCTGGTTCAGCTGAATCACGTTGTTCCGCCTGAGCTGCTTTTTCAAAGAGAATATCCGTATGAATCTTCAACAACCGAGACAGGCAGAAAGCACTACTATTCGCTCGCAAACGATGTGTCGAGACATTACAATCTGAGCCCGAAAGATTTGGTGATCGATATCGGCAGCAATGTGGGGGTCCTTCTGGCGGGATTCAAGCTCAGGGGAGTGCGGGTACTGGGTCTGGAGCCCGCGAGGGATGTTTGTGCAACCGCCAATAAGAATGGTATCGAGACCATCAACGAATTCTTCAGCGAATCACTGGCTCAAGAAATCGTTAGAACCAGGGGCAAAGCAAGAGTCATTACGGGGACAAACGTTGTCGCACATATCAATGATCTTCATGCCCTCGTGCGCGGCTTAGATACACTGCTAATAGAAAAAGGCGTGTTTGTTTTTGAAGCTCCATATCTTGTCCATTTGCTGGAGAAGCTTGAATACGACACCATTTACCATGAACATCTTTCCTATCTCTCCCTCGCTCCCATGAAAAGACTGTTCGAGAATTTCGGCATGGAGATCATTGACGCTCAGGAGGTCAGCATCCACGGCGGCACGATGCGATATCACGTAGCACGGGGAAATGATTTTCCTGTTGATCCCGCGGTTGATGAGTACATCAGAGCGGAGCGGGAAAAAGGGATCTACGAGCTGGAGTATCTCAGGAAGTTTGCTTGTTCCGTTGAAAGGCACCGCAAAGAGCTTGGATGGATGCTGCAATCGCTCAAGCAGGATGGTAATCGAATCGCGGGGGTGAGTGCACCGGCAAAAGGGATGACGCTGTTGAGCTATTGCAAAATTGGACGCGAGACTCTCGATTTCATCACAGAGAAATCTCCGCTGAAGATGGGAAAATTCACGCCCGGTACTCACATCCCTGTTGTGGGTGACTCCGAGCTTATAGAAAGAATGCCGGACTATGCCTTGTTGTTGGCATGGAATTTTGCAGATGAAATAATGAAGAATCTCGATGAGTATCGCCGGAAGGGAGGCAAGTTTATTATCCCGATCCCAGAGCCTCGTATCGTTGGCTGAGTAGAATCATGCAGTTATTCTGTGCCATCACAACATCAAGATCTCTGAACGAAAGGTTGAGAAATGAAAGTTCTTCGTAGAAAAGTCGCTTCCAGGGACGCGCGTGGAGAAATTACCGACATCCTTGAGAGAGTCAATGTTGATTCCATTACTCTTGTTACTTCGAAGAAGGGTGCAGTGCGTGGGAACCACTATCACATGAAGACAACACAATATGCATTTATCCTCGAGGGAAAGTACGTGGCGTACGCCCAGAAGGATGGGCGGAAAGTGGAGAAGAGAATAGTCAAGAAGGGAGACCTCGTCGTAAATCCGCCTATGGAGAAGCATGCTTTCGTTGCACTTGAGAACTCGACAATGCTGGCTTGCTGCTTGGGCCCGCGGGCAGGAACACACTACGAGAATGATACATTCAGGCTGAAGGATCCGATTTCTGATCCGCGAAAGTAAAATCTGATCACGGCCTGCAAACAAAAGACTACATACATCAAAAAGATATATGATAACAAAGGTTGAATCCGAGCAGACATGGGAAAGATTTATTCCTGTTTCTGAGCCGGTGGTTGGCGATCTGGAGGCGGCGTACGTTGGCGATGCTCTGAGCAAGGGGGCAATTTCCGGATTGTCTGGGGACTACATCCCGAGATTTGAAAAGGAATTCGCTGCGTATTGTGGCTGTTTGTACGGTGTATCAACGACGAGCGGCACCACTGCGCTCCATCTGGCACTGCTCGCGCTTGGCATTGGAAAGGGCGATGAGGTACTGGTCGCGACATTGACAAACATGGCGACCTGTTTCGCGATTCTGTACCAGGGCGCGATGCCGGTACCGATCGACATTGAGCGGGAGACGCTGAACATCGATCCCTCTCTCCTCGAAGCGAAGATAACGCCTCGCACGAGAGCGATTCTTGTAGTTCATCTCTTTGGTCATCCGGTCGATATGGATCCGGTGATGGCCGTGGCAAACAAGCATAACCTGTGTGTAGTTGAAGATTGTGCGCAGGCACATGGCGCACTTTACAAAGGGAGGAAAGTGGGCGGTATTGGACACATCGGTTGTTTCAGTTTCTATGCCAACAAGATTATCACGACAGGCGAAGGGGGAATGATCACAACAAACGATCCGGTCATCGCTGAGAAAGCCCGCTCCTTTAAGAGTCTGTCTTTTGGACCGCGTAACAAGTTCATGCACGTGGACATAGGTTACAACTATCGTATGACCAATCTGCAGGCCGCGCTCGGTTGCGCCCAGGTCAAAAGCATAGACTCAATCATCGAGAGCAAGAGAAGAATTGCTCAGTACTACGGTGAAAGTCTCGACGGAATCTCATTCCTGCAACTTCCGGTGGAGAAGCCGTACGCGCGTAATGTCTACTGGATGTATCACGTTGTCCTGAAGCACGAGGTTGGCAAAGAGAGATCGCTTGTAATGCAGAGACTTCGGGAACGCGGAATAGAGACACGAGAGGGTTTCATTCCCTACAATATGCAAGAGATTTTCCTTGCCAAAGGATTGGCAAGGCTTGAAGACTGTCCGAGAGCAAATGAGGTTGCCCTTAAAAGCTTCTATTTGCCAAGCGGGCCGGCGCTCTCCACTGGAGACATGGAGTACGTCTCTGAGAGTCTCAAAAACGTTTTGGAGCTGGTGGTATGATGGAATCATCAAGAACTCAAAAGAAACTGCTTTTGTCCCAAAGATTCTTGAGAAATGTCTAGGATAGGGATACTAAATTTCACTCGCGTCGCGCGATCCGGTGGTGGGTTCCAGTACGTATCGAGCCTTCTTGAGGGCCTGAGAGGATACTCCCAACACGACATTGTAGTCTTCTATGATGACCCAGCGTACCGGAAGTTTTGTTTTGATTCTCCCTCCTTCAAATGGATTTGCCTTCAGGAGAATGAGCTCGTCTTGGCAAAGGTCGTACGGGGGATATCGACGCTGCTCGGGATTCGCTCCCCAGTGTTGGGTCGGTATCGAGAATTGCACAAGCACAATCTTGATCTTCTCGTGAGTTTTGACTCGATTGTCGGATTCCACTTGGGAATTCCCTTTCTCAGTTTCGTTGGTGATGTCATGTACCGGTACTTTCCTTCACTCCCCGAGTACACACTTAGGGAGCGCACGATCAGGAATTTGACAGCGAAGATGTTGACGAGACATGCTGAGTGTACTGTTGTGGATTCTCAGCAGAGCCAAGAAGATCTCATGAGGTTTTTCAATGTGGAGAGGAAGAGAATTCAGCCGATTCCACTTTGCCCGCCTCCTCACATTTACGCGTATGCAGACTTACAGGAGCCGGAAATTCAGGAAGTCCTGAAGAAATACCGGCTTCCTCCGAGATTCATTTTTTATCCTGCTCAGTTCTGGGCCCATAAGAACCACGTGCGTCTCATCCGCGCGCTGGAGATTCTACGCCGCGGTTACGGCTGTGAGATACCTGCCGTGTTTGTTGGCGCTGCGTGGGAAAGTTTCGACGGAGCAGTGAGCTTGATCCGTGAGTTGAAGATGGAGGAACAAGTGCATTGCCTGGGTTACCTCCCTGAGAAGGAAATAGTTGCGCTTTACAGGAAAGCCACGGCTCTCGTGTTCGCGAGCTTTGCGGATTATACCAATATCCCCGTGCTGGAAGCAATGGCTTTGGGAACACCAATTGTTTGCTCGAACATGTTTTCTATGCCGGAGCAGGTTCGCGAGGCGGGGCTTTTCTTCGATCCATTCAATACGGAAGACATGGCGAAACAAATCTTGCGCGTCTGGTCCGACGAATCATTGCGCGCACAATTGTCTGCTCACGGCCTACGAAGAGCAAAAGAGCTGTCGCTGGAAAACTTCGCCAAAGCGTGGAATGACCTCATTCAGCGAGTACTGCAAAACGGAAAGCGATAGCCCCGTCCCCATGACCAGAAGAATGTCAATTATTACCCCGTCGTTTAATCAGGGAGAGTATATCGAGCCGACGATTCGAAGTGTTCTGAACCAAGGATATCCGGATCTCGAGTATATAATTGTTGACGGCGGTTCAACTGATAATTCCGTCAGTGTCATTAGAAAATACGCGCCGTGGCTGACGTATTGGGTAAGCGAGAAGGATCGCGGCCAATCGCACGCGTTCAACAAGGGTCTTGAGAAGGCCACGGGTGAGATCATTGGTTGGCTGAATTCCGATGACGTCTATCTGGACCGTTGCTTCTTTCAGGCGAGTGAGTACTTTGAGGCAAATCCCGCGATTGATATTGTGTTTTCGGACTACTGGTACATCGATGAATGGGGGAAGTTTCTCAGGCGGAGGAAGGAAATTCGCTTTCTCTCCGGAGTCTATCTCTGGACGCGTAACTGTTACCACGCAAATTGCGCCGGCTTTTTCCGTCGCCGCGTCTTTGACACAATAGGTGGATTGGATGAGAATCTTCAATTCGGCATGGATTATGACTTCTACCTTCGGGCAGCCAAAGCAGGACTGAAATTCGGGCATCAACGGCAGAATTGGGGAGCGTACCGACTTCATGGTCGAAGCAAATCCGTAAGCGCTCATGATTTGCAGAAGAAGGACGCAATCCTGGTATCAACCCGCCACCAGCCTCTAGGTATATCCCGGTTCGGCGTGTGGTGGCGTCGACGACTCTTTAAGGTTTTTCGTCTTGGATGGAAGCTTCTTCTCGGCAGCTATTTTCCAGCCCGGAAGTCCTCTCAAACATGAAGTGATGAATGGTGTGATGCGAACCGCTGAAGCTAATCTGGAAACATTCGGTTGGTACTATGACAAGCCGCAATGCTGGTTCCGGTGGCGATATGATACTCAGGTCAAGCGGAAGACCTGCCTTGCGCTGGTCAAGAGTCTTAAGAGAAACTGGGCGAACAAGAGGATCTTTGAGCTGGGCTTTGGATCAGGTGAGGTTCTATGTTCTTTTCCAACGAGTTGCGAGCTCTATGGAGCCGAAATCTCTTCTTCTGCCATTGAAAAAGTCACAAACAGGGCCGCTGCAAAGGGATACAGCCACTTTCAGTTCTTTCGCATAGAGGACGACGGGAGTATTCCAATCTCAGACGGTTTTATGGATCTCGTCATCGCGTCCCACGTGCTTGAACACGTTCCTGATGACGATTCTTGTGTAGAGGGCTTGCACAGGATTCTAAAGCTTGGTGGAGCCCTGATTGTACTGATCCCAATTAACGAACGGCACCATGATCCCCATCACGTCCGGCATTATGACTTTGAGCGCTGTCGGGAACTGTGTGAGCGGCATGGATTTCGATTTGTCGATGGCTTCGAGAACGAGCTGCTCTACTACATAGTAGAAAAGATGTACTGGCGTCATGACGGGAAGTCTTGGGGGATAGCGGCAAATCTTGTGAGGTTGCTGTTTAATCTTCTTACGGCGCGCTACCCGTTTTGGCTCTACCGAACATGTGATCGAGTGATCGCCAAACTGACCGGATTGCCGCCAAGACAGGCTGCGCTCCTATTGGAAAAGAGATAATTGAGGTATGCACTTGCTCAGATTGTCAGAGAGCTGGGGATTTCATTGACGCAGAATCTGTGAGATTACCAACAATGAGAATTCTTTTCGTTCATGGTGGCTCAGACCTGTACGGAGCTAGTAAGATGCTCTTGAGGCTGGCGTCCAAATTCGTCAGTGATGGAAATAGTGTGCTGGCGGTTCTTTCAACCGACGGGCCGCTACGATCAGCATTGGAGAAGAAGGGTGTCGAAGTCATTATCCATAGTCTGCTTCCCGTAGTGACGCGACGCGGATTCAGAAGTGTTCTTGGAATCATATCTCTTCTGATGCGCATTCCCATGTCCGTCATCGTACTCGGTAGAATTGTGGCAGCGTTTCGACCTGACGTTATTCACACGAATACCGCGCTTATCCTCTCCCCCGGTATCGTTGCGAAACTCATGCATGTTCCGCATATCTGGCATATCAAGGAGTCGTTTGAAGAATTCCGGGGTATTTTCAAATTTTATCAATGGTACGTTTCATTTCTGTCCGACAGGATTGTCTGTGTTTCCTCCCCTGTCAAGGATCAGTTCAGGAGCCGCATTCAACGGGCTAAAATCGTTCTGCTATACGAGGGCTTTCCGCAAGAGGAATTTGCTGCGGTTGAGGACGAAAGAATCGAATTGTTCCGGCGTCGATTCGGATTGAATGGTCACCCGGTTGTTGGCGCCGTCGGGCGTATCAAATTCGGAAGAAAGGGACAGGATGTTTTCGTAAAAGCTGCGGCGTTGTTGAAAGACGAATTCTCCAATGTGAAGTTTGTGATCATTGGAAGCCCGTTCCCAGGGAATGAAGAGCATCTCGAGAATCTCAAGAAACTTGTACAGGATCTCCGCATCACTGAGAGCATTGTTCTTACGGGGGATGTGGACGATATCGGAGTCGCCTATTCGGCGTTGGACATTTCCGTACTGCCATCGGCTTTTCCAGAACCGTTTGGAGGCGTTGTCGTTGAGTCGATGGCTTATGGAAAGCCAGTTATCGGCACGAGGATCGGAGGCACGGTAGAACAGATTGAGGACGGAACAACGGGGCTTTTGGTTGAGCCCAACAATCCGCAAGAGCTTGCTGCTGCGATGTCGAAACTACTTCGGGACGCCGACCTGAGCAAGAAAATGGGGAACGCCGGCAGGGAGAGATTCCTCAGGTTGTTTGAGTTCCGATTATACTATGAGTCAATCGTTGGCATATACAACGAACAGCTGAGAAGAACCCGGTGAGCGTCCGGATGGCGAGTTCCTTGCTGCGCAGCAAAGTCTTAGCATTCTCGCGGCGCAAGGCTGGAGCAGCAACCAAGGGAGGCAAGGCCCAATCCCGGTAGAAGAAGATTGAAATCCAATGAGCCAATACTCGTGAGAACCAGGTGGCGAAAATATTCATAGACTCTTTGTCGACCAGCTACGAAGAAGTGCTGCCGAGAGCATTTGAGTTCTTGAAACCTTCGGTTGGTTTCAAAGGCGGCCTCGGACAGTGTTTACATTTGTTCGACTTTTCAACCGAGAGAATTCATTGGCGTCAATGAAGTTGATTCGGAAGCCATTTCGCATATGGAGCGACCATTGAGCGCATCTTGGGTTGGACATTTTCTGCTACAGAATCCATTCCGAAGGAGAAGGCTCGAGACGTTTTTTGAATTGTTTCGTGTCAACGAGGGGTGCTCTATTTTGGACGTTGGGGGCTCACCAATGACCTGGGACGGATCGGGGGTCGAGAGAAGTGAAACAATCTTAAATCAGCGAGTCCCGCTTGATCGTGCATCCTATTGCAAGTGGATCGAATGTGATGCATGCGATATGTCGATACTACCGGATAAGTCTTTCGATATTGCGTTTTCAAACAGCGTCATCGAACATGTCGGGGGAATCGATCGACAGCGCCAGATGGCCGACGAAATTCGGAGGGTTGCCAGAAAGTATTGGGTTCAGACTCCTAACAAGCACTTTCCACTTGAACTTCACTTCTTGTTTCCATTTTTTCAATATCTCCCAAGGACTGGAAGGGTGCGTGTGGCGAAATTCTGGCCGTTTTCATACTCCAAATTCTTTGGTCTTGATCCAGTGTTTGAGGCTGAGAATATTTGGTTACTAGATAAGGAACAACTGCGATCTTTGTTTCCAGATGGAGAGTTATTTACCGACCGATTTTTTTGTTTCACGAAATCTCTCGTGATTGCAAGAAGATGAATCGAGTTTTCATTGGCTCATTGGCTTCAGGTTACGATGCAGTTCTTCGGAAGGGGTTCGAATATCTTTCATCGGCCGTCGCCATAGATTCGTCTGCAAGAGTTTGTATCAAACCGAATCTCACGTTTCCTACGTTTCGCCAAGGCGTGATGACTAGCCCTGAGGCGATAGAAGCTCTTATAAAGATACTGAAAGGCTATACTCACCATGTTACGATTTGTGAGTCTGACACGGGAGGGTATAATCGATTTTCCATAGATCATGTATTCCAGGCAACTGGTCTCAAAGAAATGGCGACGCGTTACGGGGTAAGACTGGTGAATTTGTCCTCTGAGCCTTCCAGTCCAATCAATGTGGTATGCCGTGGGAAAAAACTAACAATTCCTCTCCCCGCTATGCTCGTCCACGAGACAGACGTGTTTGTCACGATGCCAGTGCCTAAGATTCACATGAATGTCGGTGTGAGTCTATCGTTGAAGAACCAATGGGGGATTATACAGGAACCGTCACTACGTCTAAAACTCCATCCATGCTTCACAGAGGTTGTGTATGCTGTCAACAAGTCTCTTCCGAAATCAATCGCTCTCATTGACGGCAAATATGGCCTTAACCGGAGCGGTCCCCTGCAAGGTGATGCCGTGTCCTTGAATTGGATGTTGGTGTCAGACAGCATCTTTGCCGCGGATTTTGTCTGTTGTTCGCTTTTGGGCATTGATCCGTTTGAAATTTCCCATCTCAAGTATGCCCTCACAAAGGAAGGGATCACTGACTGGTCAAAAATCACAATGAACCGTGATCCAGCTGAATTCGCGGTGAAAGAGAAGTTCTATCTTGAACGGGAATGGACGGATTATCCCGGGTTGCTGGCGTTTCGATCTCGTCCATTCGCATACTTGGCGTATGAGTCTCCATTGGCCGGAGTGCTTCACTGGCTGCTGTATCGATTCAGAAAACCGTTCTATGATTATGAAGCAGCAAAAAGGTCCTGAGCTTGGCGATCGACATCCTCAATATTTCTCTCTATGACCGGCCGCTGAGCCAGGCAGTCGATGAGATCATCGCGGTCTGTCTCGACCGCAGTCCAAAAGTGAATCGACTTGTAAGCGCGACAGGCGCGCACGGCTTGGTCATTGCACAGAGGAATCAAGACTTTGCCAGGTTGCTCAGCCACTTCTATCTGAACCTACCTGACGGAATGCCGACGGTCTGGATCGGGCGACTAAAGGGCTCGAAAAGTATGGAGCGATGTTACGGACCTGATCTATTCCAGGAAGTTATGGTGAGGACGGCAAACACAGCGGTTCGGCACTACTTATGCGGCGGAAAGGAAAGAGTGGCTCTCCGGCTTCGTGAGGAGTGCGCGAGAAAGTTTGGCAATCGGAATTGTGTTGGTATATTCTCTCCTCCATTTGATGGTATGACAGCCGAGACAATGAGGCGCTTGGGGGAAGACATCAACAACTGCAATTCGGATATTGTCTGGATAGGCCTGAGTACTCCCAAACAAGAGTATCTCGCGAATGAATTGGCGAAGTATACAAAAGCACAATTCATCGTGACCGTCGGTGCGGCATTTGATTTTCATGTCGGCGCTGTGAGCCAGGCCCCCAAACTCCTACAGAGGATGGGGCTGGAATGGGCTTTTCGTCTAATGATGGAGCCCCGTCGCTTGTTTCGCAGGTACCTCGAGGTCGTCCCGCTCTTTCTATACTATGGGATGAGAGATCTGGTACGAACGCTGAAGACTACCAACCGAACGGAGAACATTTGACAGAGAAGAAGGCATTAGTGTGTGGCGCCGGTGGGTTTATCGGAAGTCATCTGGTAAAACAGCTGAAGAGAGAGGGTTTTTGGGTCAGAGGCGTCGATCTGAAATATCCTGAATTCAGTCCCACCGCGGCAAATGATTTCGTCATTGGGGATCTCCGAGATCAATCAATATGTAGGGCCGTCCTCGATCAGCCGTTCGACGAGGTCTATCAACTCGCCGCGGACATGGGGGGAGCTGGATACATCTTCACCGGAGAACACGACGCAGACGTGATGCACAACTCGGCAACCATCAACCTCAATATCGTTGACCTTGCTCAGAAACGGGGCGTGAATAAGATATTCTACTCTTCGTCTGCGTGCATGTATCCCGAGTATAACCAGATGGACCCGGACAACCCAAAGTGTGTTGAGGATTCAGCCTATCCTGCCGCTCCCGACAGTGAATATGGATGGGAGAAGCTCTTCAGCGAACGTCTCTACCTGGCCTACCATCGAAACTACGGTATGCAAGTGCGCATCGCCAGGTTCCACAACATTTTCGGACCTGAGGGGACGTGGACCGGTGGAAAAGAGAAAGCACCTGCAGCCCTCTGTCGAAAGGTAGCTGAAACACAAGATGGAGGGGAGATCGAGATCTGGGGAGACGGGAAGCAGACCCGTTCATTTCTGTATATCGACGAGTGTCTCGAAGCGATGCGCCGGCTTATGGATTCACAGTTCGTTGGCCCGGTCAATATTGGGTCCGAAGAAATGGTCTCCATCAATCAACTCGCTGCGATGGTTATGGAGATTGCGGGCAAGCGTTTGAAACTCAAACACATTCCCGGACCTCTGGGTGTGCGGGGCAGGAATTCGGACAACAGACTCATCAGGCAGAAACTGGGGTGGGAGCCCCGGATGTCACTTGAACAAGGACTCTCGAAAACGTATCCCTGGATTCTCGAACAGGTCAAGATGCAGTATGGATCAATTGTTACGCCAAAGTAGTGTTTGCTCCAATCTCGAGGCTTGCTTGAACAATGGCAAGGATCCAAAAACAACGATTCGCTCGACCCCGGAGAGCTTTCTTCGAGTGTGTCCGAGAGTGGGGCACTACAAATGAATCTCAAAGGTAGGCATTCATTTCTCCACCGCAACTGGCCTACGATCCAATCGGCGGTGACGTGTCTCTCGGACATGACAGCGATCACAGCGAGTGCGTTTGCCGCGTTCTATATCCGCCAGCTCATACCAGGCCTCCCGCAATTTCCTGATGAGGTCTACGAGCGGGTCGCGTTCTACGCGGCAACGGGCTTTCTTGCCTTTGGTGCCCTTCTGGGATTGTACCGAGGTCAGAAATCAGCATCGGATATCAATCCTTATCCGCTCGTCCTGAGGGTCTATCTATTCGGTGTCGTTGGAATTCTTCTCCTGGTCTACATCCTTAGTGACTCAGATCTTCCATGGCGATTCATGCTTATGTTTGTGGCCAACGTTCTGATCATCTTATATCTCTTCAGGTTGGGAATCAAGAAAGTGTTTGGGATTCTGCGAGCGCGTGGAATTGGGATTTCAAACACGCTGGTCGTCGGATATGATCAGCAGGAGATAAGCGCGAAGATCCCACTGCTGACCAACGTGGGTCATGATGTTCGTGGAATAGCTGCAAAGAATGGCACCAAGCAGGATTCAGGGGAAGGGAGACCAAAGATTTCACTTGTTCCGTACTCACGGGAGAGCGTTCTGCACTTTGTGCGGACTCAAGGCATCGAAAAGATATTCATCCCATCGGCTAGCTTTGTCGCCGATGGATACTACGATATTCTCTCGATTTGCCGTGAAAACCGTGTGAAACTCAAGATCGTCTCTCCCGAAAGTGATTCGTTGCTCAGGAACAGCCGCATCAATGACGTGGCCGGAGTGACGCTCTATTCACCTCCGAGGAGTCGATTTGACCGGGCAAGAGAATATGTCAAGCGATTTACGGACATAGTGGGATCAACCATCTTCATTGTTTTCTTCTCTCCCATTCTCATCGGTGCCGCCGTGGCAATCTTCCTTGAATCGAGAGGACCGATACTTTTCAGACAGAAGCGCGCGGCGATCAAAGGAGGGAAAGAATTTGAATTCCTGAAATTCAGGAGCATGCTGAAGAATGCCGATGAGTCGAAAGATGTACTGAGAAGCAGTAATGAGTCGGATGGAGCGCTGTTTAAGCTGAAGGACGATCCTCGCCTTACCAAAGTGGGTCGTTTCCTGCGAAAGCACAGCATCGACGAGCTCCCGCAACTGTTCAATGTGCTATTGGGTGATATGAGCCTTGTCGGTCCTCGACCTCTTCCTTTGGAAGATCTTGTTAGGCATGAAGGATCGGAGAAGTTCTGGGATGCGATCAAGGATAGGGAAAAAGTGAAACCCGGGATGACGGGATTGTGGCAAATATCCGGAAGAAGCAACCTCGGGTTTCGCGAGATGGTGTTGCTTGACCTGTACTACGTGGAAAACCATTCAATCCTCTTTGATCTTGAAATCCTGACCGAGACAATTCCAGTGGTGTTGTTTGGGAGGGGCGCGTACTAGGCAGTTGCAGATTGGGATTTGAAATAGCCAAATGCGGAGAGTGGGGTGTGAACATCGAAACTTATGCAGCAACATTGGCCGGACTTGATCCAGTGACGTCGGGATACCATTATGTGCTGCCCCACATATGCCAACAGGAACTTCCTTTGGTCTAAAGCAAGGAAGCCCCAAGAGCGGCGGCTGCGTGAACGGCGTGCAAATTGTTTTCATCGCTGCTACGACTGTCGATGAGGGTGTTTTAAGTCCCACATCCCTTGGCGCAGAATATTAGAGGACGTAGTTTTGTTGACGTGTGTGATCGATGTTAGCATGCTAGTGCCGTTCCAACAAAGTAATCTTGTGTCCCATCATCGAGCATCAAGTTGGAACGAGCACTAGCAGGTTGCTGAAAAACTCAGATTATTTTGTTCAATGAGGAACTTTTTGATGCGATGTACGTTGTATGGCGAATCAAGACATCAAAGGAGAAGAACCTCATGCGTGGACGCGATCAGAAGCAAG
>Ga0194127_10005933_pt1 | contig 14110 bp, 9 predicted proteins | sample TA2KigC100mmetaG_FD_148624 | JGI IMG/M metagenome (GOLD analysis project Ga0194127, IMG submission 148624) | Freshwater microbial communities from Lake Tanganyika, Tanzania - TA2015036 Kigoma Deep Cast 100m | ecosystem: Environmental > Aquatic > Freshwater > Lake | place: Tanzania: Lake...
GTGTGAAAAAGAATATGAGGAACGTGATATTGTTAAAATAATATTTGAAAGATTAATATTTTGCCGTATGATAAAAAAAATTGATTTTATTTAATTATATTATTACCTTAATTAAACATGGACTTTAATTTTGTCATTGTAAATAATAAATATGTATCAATCGATTACGATTCTTATACACCTAATAAATTTGAGTTATCATTAGTTGATCACTTGGATGAATCGGGATTTGATTTTTATTTAGCATCTAAAAATGATATACTAGGTGAATATAGATTTTATACAAAAAAATTTAATAATTTTGAAGATGATAAATATTTAATAATTATAGATAAGTTAAATAAATTACTTAATTCATTTATTACATATGAAAAATATGAAACAGCAAAAATAATTAATATAAAAAATCTGTTGCGTTCCACCCAACGGCGCCCCTTTTGGCAACTGGCTCCTACGACAAGACCGTCAGGTTATGGAGATAATAAAAAATTGAATATAAAAAATTATGTTTATAAGAATACAAACATAATGGACCCAAAATATCTAAAAATAGCAACAATAGACAAAGATATTTATTTTCATATTACTGATATAAAAAAATATCATCAATATTCAGCACATGGTATAGATTTTCACAACTATCATGTTATTATTACAGAATTACATATTTATGATGAAAGAACAAAACCTTTTGAAGAAAAATATGGTGGATTATTTCTCTATATTGATGAAAATAAACAAATACGAATTTATGATAATATAAAAAAAGAATATTTTGATATTGAAACGAACGAAGATATAAATGAATTAGAATATTATTATTATGATAAAAAATATTGCGATTCATTAGAAAATGTTGTAAAAGATATATTACTACAATTTGTGATTGATAACTGATTTATAAATATAAGTATAAATATCTTCTAAATTGGTGCTCTACAATAGGGACAAGCACTATTATTCTCTAACGATTTATTTATGCATTTACCACAATACTTATGTCCGCATTTTGTAACCAGACACTCTATAAGTATAATATCCATACAGATAGGACATTCTAATGTTTCTCCTTCATGGATTAATTCATTTGTGTGTTTGGTAAGCTAATTCCTAAAGATAATAATAGTGATCTATATTGATAACATTTTGAAAGATCAATCGTAGGTTTCCATTCGTAGAGTTGTCTGACTACTTCTAAGTGTCCATAATAGCAAGCGTATCTAAATGCGTTTTCACCTCCGGCTGAAATATCAATCGTTGGTCTCCATTCGTAAAGTTGTCTGACTACATCTAAATGTCCATTTTGGCAAGCCCATATAAATGCCCATTCATCTTCTATTGAAATATCAATTGTAGGTTTCCATTCGTAAAGTTGTCTGACTACTTCTAAATGTCCTTCACTACAAGCCATTCTAAACGCAAATTCATATTCGTCTGAAATATCAATCGTAGGTTTCCACTCGTAAAGTTGTCTGACTACTTCTAAATGTCCATTTTCGCAAGCCTTTGTAAATACATCTTCAACACAAAATGAAATATCAATTGTAGGTTTCCACTCGTAGAGTTGTCTGACTACTGTTAAATGTCCGTTTTTGCAAGCGGTTCTAAATGCCTCATCATTATTGGCTGAAATATCAATTGTAAGTTTCCACTCGTAGAGTTGTCTGACTACGTCTAAATGTCCTCCACTACAAGCCTGAACAAATGCATATTCATCATCCGCAGATATATCAATCGTAGGTTTCCACTCGTAAAGTTGTTTGACTACTTCTAAATGTCCATTTTCGCAAGCTATACTAAATGGGTATTCATAATTGTGTGAAATATCAATTGTAGGTTTCCAATGGTAGAGTTGTCTGACTACTTTTAAATGTCCATTTTCGCAAGCTTTTGTAAATGCTTCTTCATGATTGGCTGAAATATCAATTGTAGGTTTCCATTCGTAAAGTTGTCTGACTACTATTAAATGTCCATTTTTACAAGCCATTCTAAATGCCCATTCAACTCTGGCTGAAATATCAATTGTAGGTTTCCATTCATAGAGTTGTCTAATGACTTCTAAACGTCCTTCACTACAAGCCCTTTTAAATGCATCTTCATTTCTGGCTGAAATATCAATTGTAGGTTTCCATTCGTAGAGTTGTCTAACTACTTCTAAATGTCCATTTTCACAAGCCTCTATAAATGCTTCTTCACCATTCGCAGAGATATCTATAGTTGGATTTAACCTGTATATTTCTCTTACGGATTCTAAGTTTCCAGTTTTACAAGCTTCTATGAATTGTTGATTGAATGCCATTATTTATGATTATTTATGATTATTTATAATAATTATTCTTTAAATTAAAAAATATCAATTTTAACATATAACCATTATAAGTAAAAATATCTTCTAAATGGGTGCTCTACAATAAGGACACAAACTACTATTCTCTAACCATTGATTTATGCATTTACCACAATACTTATGTCCGCATTTTGTAACTAGACACTCTATAAGTATAATATCCATACATATAGGACATTGTAATGTTTCTCCTTCATGAATTAATTCCTTTGTAAGTGTGTTTGGTAAGCTAATTCCTAAAGATAAAAAGAGTGATCTATATTGATTAAATTTTGAAAGATCAATCGTAGGTTTCCACTCGTAGAGTTGTCTGACTACTTCTAAATGTCCATTTTCGCAAGCGGTTCTAAATGCCCATTCATCTTGGGCTGAAATATCAATTGTTGGTTTCCACTCGTAGAGTTGTCTGATGATTTCTAAAAGTCCATTATTACAAGCCATTCTAAATGCATATTCATTTCTTGCTGAAATATCAATCGTAGGTTTCCACTCGTAGAGTTGTCTGACTACTTTTAAGTGTCCTTTTTTACAAGCTTCTCTAAATGCGTATTCATCTTTGGCTGATATATCAATTGTTGGTTTCCACTCGTAAAGTTGTCTGACTACTTCTAAGTGTCCTTTTTTACAAGCCCATCTAAATGCCCATTCATCTCGGACTGATATATCAATTGTAGGTTTCCATTCGTAGAGTTGTCTGACTACTTCTAAGTGTCCTTTTTTACAAGCCTTTCTAAATCCTATTTCATCATAGACTGAAATATCAATTGTAGGTTTCCACTCATAAAGTTGTCTGACTACTTTTAAATGTCCATTTTCGCAAGCATTTCTAAATGCGTCTTCATCTCGGGCTGAAATATCAATCGTAGGTTTCCACTCGTAAAGTTGTCTAACTACTTCTAAGCGTCCATTTCCGCAAGCATATCTAAATGCGTATTCAATACTTGCTGAAATATCAATTGTAGGTTTCCATTCGTAGAGTTGTCTGATGACTTCTAAGTGTCCGCGAACACAAGCCTCTCTAAATGCGCATTCATCATGGGCTGAAATATCAATCGTAGGTTTCCATTCATAAAGTTGTCTGACTACTTCTAAATGTCCATGAGCACAAGCGTGTTTAAATGCATATTCATGATAGACTGAAATATCAATTGTAGGTTTCCACTCGTAGAGTTGTCTAACTACTGGTAAATGTCCGTTTTGACAAGCGGTTATAAATGCATCTTCATCATCTATTGAAATATCAATTGTAAGTTTCCACTGGTAGAGTTGTCTGACTACTTCTAAATGTCCATTTTTGCAAGCCATTCTAAATGCTTCTTCACTATTAGCAGAAATATCTATAGTTGGATTTAACATATATATTTCTCTAATTGATTCTAAGTCTCCAGTTTTACATGCTTCTAAGAATTGTTCATTGAATGCCATTATATATAATTTTTTTATAAATTTAAATAAAAAAATATCAATTTTTAACATATAACCATTATAAGTATAAATATCTTCTAAATAAGTGCTCTACAATATGGACAAACACTATTATTCTCTAACCATTGATTTATACATTTACAACAATACTTATGTCCGCATTTTGTGACCATACATTCACTTTGTATAATATCCATACAGATAGGACATTGTAGTGTTTCTGGTTAATGGATTAATTCTTTTGTAAGTGGACCGGCAAAGTAATTCCTAAAGATAAAAAGAGTGATCTATATTGATTGAATTCTGAAAGATCAATTGTAGGTTTCCACTCGTAAAGTTGTTTGACTACTTCTAAATGTCCATTTTCGCAAGCAGTTATAAATGCATTTTCATCTTCGGCTAAAATATCAATGGTAGGTTTCCATTCGTAAAGTTGTCTAACTATTTCTAAATGTCCATAATGACAAGCTTGTCTAAATGCCTCTTCATTTTGGGCTGAAATATCAATGGTAGGTTTCCAATCGTAGAGTTGTATAACTATTTCTAAATGTCCATAATTGCAAGCCTCTCTAAATGCCTCTTCATGTCGGGCTGAAATATCAATGGTAGGTTTCCATTCGTAAAGTTGTCTAACTATTTCTAAATGTCCTCTATTACAAGCCTCTCTAAATGCCTCTTCATCCCAGGCTGAAATATCAATTGTAGGTTTCCACTCGTAAAGTTGTCTAACTACTTCTAAATGTCCATTTTGACTAGCCACTCTAAATGGGTATTCATAATTGTATGAAATATTAATTGTAGGTTTCCACTGGTAGAGTTGTCTGACTACTTCTAAATGTCCTCCACTACAAGCCTCTCTAAATGCGTATTCACCATTAGCTGAAATATTAATTGTAGGTTTCCATTCGTAAAGTTGTCTGACTACTTCTAAATGTCCTCCACTACAAGCCTCTCTAAATGCGTATTCACCATTAGCTGAAATATTAATTGTAGGTTTCCATTCGTAAAGTTGTCTGACTACTTCTAAATGTCCATTTTGACAAGCCCATCTAAATGCATATTCATCATCTGTTGAAATATCAATTGTAGGTTTCCATTCGCAGAGTTGTCTAACTACTTCTAAGTTTCCATGACAACAAGCTATTTTAAATGCATATTCATCATGGGCTGAAATATCAATTGAAGGTTTCCACTCGTAGAGTTGTCTGACTATTTCTAAGTGTCCATGACTACAAGCGGATGTAAATGCATCTTCTCTATTAGCAGAAATATCAATTGTAGGTTTCCATTCATAGAGTTGTCTGACTAATTCTAAATGTCCCCATGCACAAGCCTCTCTAAATGCCCATTCATCACGGGCAGAAATATCAATTGAAGGTTTCCATTCGTAGAGTTGTCTTACTACTGTTAAATGTCCAATTTTACAAGCCCATCTAAATGCTTCTTCATCTTTGGCAGAAATATCAATCGTTGGTTTCCACTCGTAGAGTTGTATGACTAGTTCTAAGTATCCATTTTTACAAGCTTTTCTAAATGCGTATTCATCTTGGGATGAAATATCAATTGTAGGTTTCCATTCGTAGAGTTGTCTGACTACTTCTAAGTGTCCTCTTTTACAAGCTTTTCTAAATGCTTCTTCACTATTAGCAGAAATATCTATAGTTGGATTTAACATGTATATTTCTCTTACAGAATCTAAGTCTCCTGTTTTACATGCTTTTATGAATTGTTTATTCATTGCCATTTCCTTTGGTAAGCTAATTCCTATAGATAAGAAGAGTGATCTATATTGATTATATTGTGAAAGATCAATCATAGGTTTCCACTCGTAGAGTTGTCTGACTACTTCTAAATGTCCTTGAATATAAGCCGTTCTAAATGCATCTTTATAGGCTGAAAGATCAATCGTAGGTTTCCACTCGTAGAGTTGTCTGACTATTTCTAAATGTCCATTAACACAAGCGTATCTAAATGTGTATTCATCTTCGGCTGATATATCAATTGTAGGTTTCCAACTGTAGAGTTGTCTGACTACTTCTAAATGCCCATTAACACAAGCGTATCTAAATGCGTAGGCTGAAATATCAATTTCAGGTTTCCACTCGTAGAGTTGTCTGACTAATTCTAAATGTCCATTTCTGCAAGCGTTCACAAATGCGTATTCATCTTGGGATGAAATATTAATAGTAGGTTTCCACTCATAAAGTTGTCTAACTACTTCTAAATGTCCATTTTGACTAGCCACTCTAAATGGGTATTCATAATTGTGTGAAATATTAATTGTAGGTTTCCACTGGTAGAGTTGTCTGATAACTTCTAAATGTCCATTTCCACAAGCGTTCACAAATGCCTGTTCATAATTGGTTGAAATATCAATTGTAGGTTTTAATTTGTAGAGTTGTCTGACTAATTCTAAATGTCCATTCCAGCAAGCCATTTTGAATGCATCTTCATAATGAACTGAAATATCTATTGTAGGTTTCCACTCGTAGAGTTGTCTAACTAATTCTAAATGTTCATTTTCACAAGCTACTATAAATGCTTCTTCACCATTTGCAGAAATATCAATTGTAGGTTTCCACTCGTAAAGCTGTCTGACTATTTCTAAGTGTCCATGATCGCAAGCGTGTCTAAATGCTTCTTCACGATTCGCTGAAATATCAATTGTAGGTTTCCACTCATAGAGTTGTCTGACTACTTCTAAATGTCCACTTCTACAAGCCAATTTAAATGCCTTTTCATTAAGGGCTGAAATATCAATTGTAGGTTTCCACTCGTAGAGTTGTCTGACTACTGTTAAATGTCCATTTTGACTAGCCACTCTAAATGGGTATTCATAATTGTGTGAAATATTAATTGTAGGTTTCCACTGGTAGAGTTGTCTGATAACTTCTAAATGTCCATTTCCGCAAGCGTTCACAAATGCCTGTTCATAATTGGTTGAAATATCAATTGTAGGTTTCCACTCGTAGAGTTGTCTAATTACTTCTAAATGTCCTCTTTTACAAGCCTCTCTAAATGCCCATTCATCTATGAATGAAATATCAATTGTAGGTTTCCACTCGTAGAGTTGTCTTATTACTTCTAAATATCCATTTTCACAAGCATTTATAAATGCGTATTCATTTTGGGCTGAAATATCAATTGAAGGTTTCCACTCGTAGAGTTGTCTGACTATTTCTAAATGTCCTTTTGAACAAGCCAATCTAAATGCGTATTCATCTTGGGCTGAAATATCAATTGTAGGTTTCCATTCATAAAGTTGTCTGACTACTTCTAAATGTCCATTTTCGCAAGCGGATCTAAATGCGTATTCATCTTGGGCTGAAATATCAATTGTAGGTTTCCATTCGTAGAGTTGTCTTATTACTTCTAAATATCCATTTTCACAAGCATTTATAAATGCTTTTTCACTATTAGCAGAAATATTTATAGTTGGATTCAACATGTATATTTCTCTAATCGTGTCTAAGTGTCCAGTTTTACATGCTCTTATGAATTGTTCATTAAATGCCATTATTTAAATAATTATAATGATAATTCTTTAAATAAAAACAATTTTTTACATATAACCATTATAAGTATAAATATTTTCTAAATAGGTGCTCTACAATAGGGACAAACACTATTTTTTTCTAACCATTGATTTATACATTTACCACAATACTTATGTCCGCATTTTGTAACTAGACACTCTATAAGTATAATATCCATACATATAGGACATTGTAATGTTTCTCCTTCATGAATTAATTCCTTTGTAAGTGTGTTTGGTAAGCTAATTCCTAAAGATAAAAAGAGTGATCTATATTGATTAAATTTTGAAAGATCAATCGTAGGTTCCCACTCGTATAGTTGTCTGACTACTTCTAAGTGTCCTTCACTACAAGCCTTTCTAAATGCACTTTCATAAGCTGAAAAATCAATAGTAGGTTTCCACTCGTAGAGTTGTTTGACTACTTTTAAATAACCTTTTTCGCAAGCGTATCTAAATGCGTATTCATCTCTGGCTGAAATATCAATTGTAGGTTTCCACTCGTAGAGTTGTTTGACTACTTCTAAGTGTCCTCTTTCACAAGCCAATCTAAATGCCTCTTCATCATTGGCTGAAATATCACTCGTAAGTTTCCACTCGTAAAGTTGTCTGACTACTTCTAAATGTCCATTTTCGCAAGCCATTCTAAAAGCCCATCGAAGACTAAAGAATGGTATCAAAATATAAATCGTAGGTTTCCACTCGTAAAGTTGTCTGACTAATTCTAAGTGTCCGTTAGCACAAGCCATTTTAAATGCCCATTCACTATTGGATAAAATATTAATCGTAGGTTTCCACTCGTAAAGTTGTCTGACTACTTCTAAATGTCCATTAGCACAAGCGTTCATAAATGCGTAATCATTATAGGCTGAAATATCAATTGTAGGTTTCCACTCGTAAAGTTGTCTGACTACTTCTAAATGTCCATTTTCGCAAGCATCTCTAAATGCATCTTCATCATCTGCTGAAATATCAATTGTAGGTTTCCACTGGTAGAGTTGTCTGACTACTTCTAAATGTTGTTCACTACAAGCCTCTCTAAACGCCCATTCATCTTGGGTTGAAATATCAATTGTAGGTTTCCACTTGTAAAGTTGTCTGACTACTTCTAAATGTCCTCTTGAACAAGCCCCTCTAAATGCATCTTCATCACAGGCTGAAATATCAATTGAAGGTTTCCATAAATAGAGTTGTCTGACTACTTCTAAGTGTCCTCTTTCACAAGCCAATCTAAATGCCCATTCACTATTGGCTGAAATATTAATCGTAGGTTTCCATTTGTAAAGTTGTCTGACTACTTCTAAGTGTCCTCTTTCACAAGCATCTGTAAATGCTTCTTCACCATTTGCAGATATATCAATTGTAGGTTTCCATTCATAAAGTTGTCTGACTACTAATAAATGTCCATTTTGGCAAGCTATTCTAAATGCGTATTCATCATCGGCAGAAATATCAATTGTAGGTTTCCATTCATAAAGTTGTCTGACTACTAATAAATGTCCATTTTCGCAAGCGACCATAAATGCATCTTCATTTTGGGCAGAAATATCAATTGTAGGTTTCCACTCGTAGAGTTGTCTGACTACTGTTAAATGTCCATAATAGCAAGCCAATTTAAATGCCTTTTCATTAAGGGCTGAAATATCAATTGTAGGTTTCCACTCATAGAGTTGTCTGACTACTTCTAAATGTCCATAATTACAAGCCATTCTAAATGCCCATTCATCTTCAGCTGAAATGTCAATAGTAGGTTTCCACTCGTAGAGTTGTCTAATTACTTCTAAATGTCCTTCTTTACAAGCTATTTTAAATGCCCATTCATCTATGGCTGAAATATCAATTGTAGGTTTCCACTCGTAGAGTTGTCTGATTACTTCTAAATGTCCATTTTCGCAAGCGGTTCTAAATGCATCTTCATATTCGTCTGAAATATCAATTGTAGGTTTCCATTCGTAGAGTTGTCTGATTACTTCTAAATGTCCATTTTTGCAAGCGGTTCTAAATGCATCTTCATATTCGTCTGAAATATCAATTGTAGGTTTCCATTCGTAGAGTTGTCTGACTACTTCTAAATGTCCTTCACTACAAGCCTTTCTAAACGCAAATTCATTTTCGGCTGAAATATCAATTGTAGGTTTCCATAAATAGAGTTGTCTGACTACTTCTAAATGTCCTTCTTGACAAGCTATTCTAAATGCCTCTTCATCATCGGCTGAAATATCAATTGTAGGTTTCCACTCGTAGAGTTGTCTGACTACTTCTAAGTAACCTCTACTACAAGCCTCTCTAAATGCTTCTTCATCATCGGCTGAAATATCAATTGTAGGTTTCCACTCGTAGAGTTGTCTGACTACTTCTAAATGTCCATTATTACAAGCGGTTCTAAATGCGTATTCATCTTCGGCTGAAATATCAATTGAACGTTTCCACTCGTAGAGTTGTTTGACTACTTTTAAATGACCTTCTTCACAAGCATATCTAAATGCGTATTCATCTTCGGCTGAAATATCAATTGAAGGTTTCCATTCTACAAGTTGTCTGACTACTTCTAAATGTCCATTTTGACAAGCCTTTTTAAATGCCCATTCATCTTCGGCTGAAATATCAATTGTAGGTTTCCACTCGTAGAGTTGTCTGACTACTTCTAAATGTCCATTTTTGCATGCATCTCTAAATGCTTTTTCACCATTTGCAGAAATATCAATTGTAGGTTTCCACTCGTAAAGTTGTCTGACTACTTCTAAATGTCGCCATGCACAAGCCTTTCTAAATGACCATTCATCTCTGGCTGAAATATCAATTGTAGGTTTCCATTTGTAAAGTTGTCTAACTACTTCTAAATGTCCCCATGCACAAGCCATTTGAAATGCCTCTTCATCTCTGGCTGAAATATCAATTGTAGGTTTCCATTTGTAAAGTTGTCTGATTACTTCTAAATGTCCATTTTGGCAAGCCCATCTAAATGCATCATCATCATCTATTGAAATATCAATTGTAGGTTTCCATTCGTAAAGTTGTCTGACTACTTCTAAATGTCCATGAGCACAAGCCAATCTAAATGCCTGTTCATCTTCATTACCGGCTGAAATATCAATTGAAGGTTTCCACTCGTAGAGTTGTCTGACTACATCTAAATGTCCATTTTCGCAACCCCATATAAATGCATCTTCATTTTGGGCAGAAATATCAATGGTAGGTTTCCATTCGTAGAGTTGTCTGACGACTGTTAAATGTCCATTTCTGCAAGCCTGTATAAATGCTTTTTCATCATTGGCTGAAATATCAATTGCAGGTTTCCATTCGTAAAGTTGTCTGACTACTTCTAAATGTCCATTTTCGCAAGCCATTCTAAATGCGTATTCATCTTGGGATGAAATATTAATAGTAGGTTTCCACTCATAAAGTTGTCTAACTACTTCTAAATGTCCATTTTGACTAGCCACTCTAAATGGGTATTCATAATTGTGTGAAATATTAATTGTAGGTTTCCACTGGTAGAGTTGTCTGATAACTTCTAAATGTCCATAAAAACAAGCCATTCTAAATGCCTTTTTATCATTGGCTGAATTACCAATTGTAGGTTTCCATAAATAGAGTTGTCTGACTACTTCTAAATGTCCATTAGCACAAGCGTCTATGAAAGCCTCTTCACCATTCGCAGAAATATCTATAGTTGGATTTAACATGTATATTTTTCTTACGGATTCTAAGTCTCCAGTTTTACATGCTTCTATGAATTGTTTATTGAATGCCATTATTTAATAACAAATAAAATGTAAATAAAAAAATATCAATTTTTATATATAATCATTATAAGTATAAATATTTTCTAAATAGGTGCTCTACAATAGGGACAAGCACTATTTTTTTCTAACCATTGATTTATACATTTATCACAATACTTATGTCCGCATTTTGTAACCAAACATTCACTTTGTATAGTATCCATACATATAGGACATTGTAATGTTTCTCCTTTAGGGATAAATTCCTTTGTAAGTCGGCTTGGAAAAGTAATTCCTAAAGATAAGAAGAGTGATCTATATTGATTAAATATTGAAAGATCAATCATAGGTTTTCCATTCGTTGAGTTGTCTAACTAATTCTAAATGTTTATTTTCACAAGCTACTCTAAATGCTTCTTCACCATTTGCAGAAATATCAATTGTAGGTTTCCACTCGTAAAGCTGTCTGACGACTTCTAAATGTCCATTTTCGCAAGCCCTTCTAAATGCGTATTCATCAAAGGCTGAAATATCAATTGTAGGTTTCCACTCGTAAAGTTGTCTGACGACTTCTAAGTATCCATTTTCGCAAGCCCTTCTAAATGCGTATTCATCTCTGGCTGAAATATCAATTGTAGGTTTCCATTCATAGAGTTGTCTGATTATTTCTAAATGTCCCCAATAACAAGCCATTCTAAATGCATATTCATCTTCGGCTGAAATATCAATTGTAGGTTTCCATTCGTAGAGTTGTCTGACGACTTCTAAATGTCCATTTTCACAAGCCAGTCTAAATGCGTATTCATATCGGGCTGAAATATCAATTGTAGGTTTCCACTCGTAAAGTTGTCTGACGACTTCTAAGTATCCTCTTTCACAAGCCTTTCTAAATGCGTATTCATCTCCTGCTGAAATATCAATTGTAGGTTTCCACTCGTAGAGTTGTCTGACTACTTCTAAATGTCCCCTTACACAAGATTCTATATATGCCTCTTCACCTTTTGCAGAAATATTAATTGTAGGTTTCCACTCGTAGAGTTGTCTGACTACTGTTAAATGTCCATTTTCGCAAGCGGTTCTAAATGCTTCTTCCCTATTAGCAGAAATATCTATAGTTGGATTTAACTTGTATATTTCTCTTACGGATTCTAAGTCTCCAGTTTTACATGCTTCTATGAATTGTTCATTGTATGCCATTATTTGTGATTTTTATATGATAAATATTTATATATAAAAATATCAATTTTTTACATATAATTCATTTATAAATATAAATATTTTCTACCAAAGGTACCTTCGGTTAATAGGTGCTCTAAAATAGGGACACAAACTATTATTCTCTAACCATTGATTTATGCATTTACCACAATACTTGTGATTACATTTTGTAACCAAACACTACTTACCAAAGGTACCTTCGGTAAGTATAATATCCATACATATAGGACATTGTAATGTTTCTCCTTTAGGGATAAATTCCTTTGTAAGTCGGCTTGGAAAAGTAATTCCTAAAGATAAGAAGAGTGATCTATATTGATTAAATATTGAAAGATCAATCATAGGTTTTCCATTCGTTGAGTTGTCTAACTAATTCTAAATGTTTATTTTCACAAGCTACTCTAAATGCTTCTTCACCATTTGCAGAAATATCAATTGTAGGTTTCCACTCGTAAAGCTGTCTGACTATTTCTAAGTGTCCGTTTCTGCAAGCGTGTCTAAATGCTTCTTCACGATTCGCAGAAATATCAATTGTAGGTTTCCACTCGTAAAGTTGTCTGACTATTTCTAAATGTCCATTATTACAAGCCAATCTAAATGCCTGTTCTTTTCCGGCTGAAATATTAATTGTAGGTTTCCACTCGTAAAGTTGTCTGACTACTTCTAAGTAACCTCTACTACAAGCCTCTCTAAATGCTTCTTCATCATAGACTGAAATATCAATGTTAGGTTTCCACTCGTAAAGTTGTCTGACTACTTCTAAGTAACCTCTACTACAAGCCTCTCTAAATGCTTCTTCATCATAGACTGAAATATCAATGTTAGGTTTCCACTCATAGAGTTGTTTGATTATTTCTAAATGTCCAATTTCGCAAGCCATTCTAAATGCATATTCATCTTGGGATGAAATATTAATTGTAGGTTTCCATTCGTAAAGTTGTCTGACTACTTCTAAATGTCCCCATGCACAAGCCATTCTAAATGCCCATTCATTATGTGCTGAAATATTAATCGTAGGTTTCCACTCGTAGAGTTGTCTGACTACTGTTAAATGTCCATTTAAGCAAGCAAATATAAATGCCTCTTCATCCCAGACTGAAATATTAATTGTAGGTTTCCACTCGTAGAGTTGTCTGACTATTTCTAAATGTCCATTTTCGCAAGCAGATATAAATGCGTATTCATATACGCATACACCTTCCCTCCATCTATCTTCTTCTTTTTCTTCTTCTTCTTCTGCTGATTCATATTGGACTGAAATATCTATAGTTGGATTTAATCTGTATATTTCTTTTACAGAATCTAAGTCTCCATTTTTACATGCTTCTAAGAATTGTTCATTGAATGCCATTATTTAATAACAAAAAAAATGTAAATAAAAAAATATCAATTTTTACAAATAACCATTATAAATATAAATATCTTCTACCAAAGGTACCTTCGGTAAATAGGTGCTCTACAATAAGAACACACACTATTTTTTTCTAACTATTGATTTATGCATTTACCACAATACTTACCGAAGGTACCTTTGGTATGTCCGCATTTTGTAACTAGACACTCTCTACCAAAGGTACCTTCGGTAAGTATAGTATCCATACATATAGGACGTTGTAATGTTTCTCCTTCATGAATTAATTCCTTTGTAAGTGTGCTCGAAAAGTAATTCCTAAAGATAAAAAAAGTGATCTATATTGATTAAATTTTGAAAGATCAATCATAGGTTTCCACTCGTAAAGTTGTCTGATTAATTCTAAATGTCCATTTTCGCAAGCTACTCTAAATGCTTCTTCATCATTTGCAGAAATATCAATAGTAGGTTTCCACTCGTAGAGTTGCCTGACTATTTCTAAATATCCA
>Ga0194127_10005937_pt1 | contig 14107 bp, 15 predicted proteins | sample TA2KigC100mmetaG_FD_148624 | JGI IMG/M metagenome (GOLD analysis project Ga0194127, IMG submission 148624) | Freshwater microbial communities from Lake Tanganyika, Tanzania - TA2015036 Kigoma Deep Cast 100m | ecosystem: Environmental > Aquatic > Freshwater > Lake | place: Tanzania: Lake...
TCCTTGACGATGCCTCGAAGCACCGGGGTCTTGACGCCGAGAAAGCTCATCCCGGTGGTGAAGTATCCTTCCATGCCCTTGCGATGCGACGGGCACTGTGCGGCCCGGAGGCGCTGCTGGATCTGCAAGGCAATCTCTTTTGCCGACATCGTCCCCTCCCCTCGACGGTGGTTCCCCACATGTCCCCGGTTCTCTTCAGCCCTCTTTTCTGTCCGTCGCCTCAAGCCGGATAGCGGGGATCTCGGGGTCGTTCTTCTTTGCCTGGGCGGAGGCGTGCTCGGCCCGCCATCGGCTCAGGATCTCGTCCCGGTGGGATGGCCGGAGAAGATCGAATGCCCTGCGGGACAGGCACGCCTGCCCCGGCCCGGCCGTGTCGCACAACCTCGATGCCCGGTTCACCGTCGCTCCCAGCAATGTGAAGTCCAGCCGCGATTCCTCGCCGACGTCCCCCATCACGATCCTGCCGACATCGCAGCCGACGCCCATGGGCAGCATTTTCTCGCGACCGATGGCAAGCGGGATCTCGAGGAGGGTATCCACGCACCGGTCGAGCTCCCGGGCCGGGAAGTAAGCGAAAATCCCATCCCCCAGGAGCTTGTTGATCCGCCCGCCGCCGGCCCGGATGATACGGGCCGTGAGCTCGAGCTGGCGGTTGAGTTGGGCAATGACCTCGTCCGGGGCATGGCATTCGCTCCAGGCCGTGAACCCGCGGATGTCGATGAAGACCACGGCCAGGTCCAGTTGGACCGAAAGGAGCCCCGTGGCCGTGGTCTCCTCCGTGGTGAGCGCTCCTGCCTGCTGGCCGAATCGGCGCGCCAGCGCCCTTCTCTGCATTGAAAGCACCGTGCGCCGGCTGCTGCTGGGCAGGAGGTTTCCTGCCTTGTGGACGCGGCCCGACTCGAACGGGCTCGAAACCCCCATCGAGCAGGCGGCCTTTCCCACCTGCTCGATCAGGAGCGGCACGGCACTCACGCCCACCTCGGCCGCGGCCACGAGCAGCTCGTCGAACGAGGTTGCCCGCAGCGGGGCGCCACTCCACTCTTCGAGCCACGCCCTGCCCTTGTCCAGCAGGCGGTCGAGCTCCTCGTCCGTCGCCGCTCGGCTCATGCTTCTGAGCACCACCCCGGCGTCGGCTTCGGCCAGCAGCGCCACATACTTCTCGACGTCGTGACCGATCAGGCTTCCGTGCTGCGGCAGGATCCGGTCGATGGCCAATGTGCGCAGCCGGGAATGGGCCAGGCGCAGAGCGTCCGTCGTATCCACGTAGTATTCGAGAAAAGACCGGGCCGAATCGAGGTTCCCGGCTCCGGCCCAGAGCTCCCAATCCCGGGCAAACCCGCCGAACAGGTCGGACGAAAACAGGGTACGGCTGGTCCCGTCGTAGCTGACCATGTTCCCGACGAAGTGCACGTAGGGCAGGTGGATGAACCGGATGCGCCGCCCCGACGTCAGCTCCAGGACGTCCCCGTCTCCAACCGGCAGGATGGGCGAACGGATGCCGTAGTACGGAACGAACAGCGCCGCATGGGGCGGGGCCAGAACGGTGACCTCGGGGTGCAGCGCCCCTTCGATGAACGGGATCATCGCGCACAGGTCCGGGTCCTGGTGGTGGACCACGAGGTGGCGTATCCGCTCGAGCGGGACGATCTGCTGGAGCTTGTCCAGGATGAGGTCCCGGAAGACCGCGTGCCCCGGCCCCGGGGCGAACAGGATGGCATCGTCTCCATCCACCAGCAGGTAGGGGTTGTTCGAGAAGCCGGACTCGTGGTCCGCGAATCCGACCCACCAGATGCCCGGAGCGACTTCCACGGGCAGGGTATCGTCAAGACGTTCCATTCCGGCTCCTACTCCTCGGTCTGGGCTGGAGACCCGCTACTCCAATCTGGACATATTCGGCGACCAAAGCAAGGCATTTGCTCCGCACGGATCATCCGCTCTCCCTGCGGAGCGGACGATTCGGGCTCCGTGATTCCGTTTGACAGCCAGGTCCGCGATCCTGTACCAATGGACCCGGAGGTGCACCGGTCCCGGTGGGCCGCCTGGTCTTCAAAACCAGTGTGGGGTCTGAGCAAGGTCCCAGGTGGGTTCGACTCCCATGCATCTCCGCCGCTGCAATCCTCGGGTTTCGTGGGCGGGTGCGGGCTGCGGCCGGCTGTGGGGGGTGTCTGTCCGGGCTGCGCTGCTCGGCGGACGGACGTACGCCTGCGCTGCTCGCCTGGCATTCCTCCCCCCTCGCTCGGCCTCGCCTTCACCCCCGCCGGCCTCAACCCTGCGGTTGCAGCGGTGAGCGGGCATCCGAGGTCCATATCCCTGGAGTCCGGACGGGTCTCAGCGAGGTCAGCAGGGAACGCATCACGGCGGCACCGGGCGCTGCGACAGTCCCATGTTGCAGTGCACAGGTTCTCCATGCATACTGCCAATTGCGGACGGATTGGAGGCAGAAATGCGATTGCGAACCATGTTTGCAGGAAGCACCGGCAACAGGTTAGGGTTGGGGGTGGCGCTGTTTCTATCCGCGTGCAGTTCCTCAGAAGGCGGCGATGCGAAGCCTTCGCAGGACTCGACGCCCAGTGAGGTAGCGGCTGCGGGCGGCGACACAAAGGTTCTAGAGGACCTGGGATTGCGGGAGACCACGACGACCGAGTGCCTCGGGCTTTCGCTGGAGGAATGCGAGGCTGCCGAGCACTGCCACCCGTTGTCGGGTTCGCCATTGCAGGAAGGCTGCACCTGGGGTGCGACGGAGTATGCCGGCTGCTGGACCGGCACGGCGATCGAGGACGGGGAATTGGTTGCGTTTTCCTGCGAGACGATTCCGGGTTATGCGCACCCCCCGGATCAACCCGACGGGTGGTACGTGTTCCCGGAGTTCTGCGTCCCCGATGGTTGGGTAAGCTCGGAGGAACCGCCATGCACGGTGGAACCGGAACCCGACGTCCAGGAAGGAGAGGAGAGCGGATGCCACCTCGATTGCTTCGGTGGGCTGGAGTGCTGGGGAGGAGTCATGCACGCGGCCGTCTCAGAGCCGCTCCCCTGCTCGGAGGATAGCTGCTTCAAGGGGGGGCCGAAGTGGCCTTGCCTGTCCGGCGTCTGAGGCGAGTTCGAGCTGTGCTCGGACGACGAAGCCCACCTGATCGGGCTGGTGCCGGCCGACAGCGTCTGGAAGAAGGGCAAGCGGGTTTTCGACCAAGGTCCTTACGAACGCTTCGGCGGAGTCATCTCCTACACCACCTCAGTTACACTGGTCGACGAGGCCGGCCAAGACGTCCTCAAGGCCGACCTTTCGCCGTCTCCATCGGTCGACGAGAACAAGATCGCGGGCACGACTCACCTGCAGGCGGCCCCACTGGGAGTGAAGAACATTCATGTGCTCGAGATTTCGGGCACGCCGGTCGTTGCCGATGGGGGTACCCGTATCTTCTCGCCCCTGCTGGAATTCATGGATGGACACGACAACCATGGGTACGAGCAGGGTATCGGTGGAGCGCTCCTGATCCAGCATTCGGGCGGGGCTCAGACCGCGGTCGTCTGGCGTGCAACGAATGACTGGGAGAAGGTCCTGTACGCCATTCACACCGAGTGACGGGGGGGGGCGGGGATGGGAGAGACAACCATGCCGCCCCGAGCGACGGCGGAGATCCTCTTCACGTGGTTCCTTGTGTGGCTGATGGTATTCATCCTGATGCTTCCGATCCTGTTGGTCTATTCGGGCCCCAGGCTTCCCGAAATCAGGTTCCTGGCGGCCGCCGGAACCTGGTGTATCGGGGTCGCCCCATTTGCCCTGGGGCTGGTGTGGGCCGTCAGGTCGCTTGCCCTTCGCCCCATCCTGGCGTCGCTGGTGCTGCTGGCATCGGCAGGCATGCTCGTCTCGCTGGCGTTCCTTTTCTCCTCACTCTCCGGAGGAGTGTACCCGTGGATGTTTGCTGTTCACGGCGGAATCAGCGGGGCGTGTCTGTCGGCTGCCGCTGCCCTGAGTGTTGCGGGCCGGAGGCTTGAGAGACCGAAGCGGACCATGACCCACGCCCTGGCAGTCCTGCTGGCAGGCCAGCTTGTCTGTCATGCCCTGGAGTTCTGGCGGCTCACGGCCTGTACTCGCTACTACCTGTACGGCAACGACGAGTGCCCCCGGTTGACCATCTTCGTACCGGTCCTCGGGGGTCTGGCCATCCTGCTGGCCGTGTCCCTTGTTGCTCTGCGGCGTCGCGAGATATCGTCGCTCACCGGCGTCGACGCTGCTCCGCACCATGACGTTGCCGAGGAAGAGGCGATGAGTTGCACATCCCCCGAAGGTCAGACCGAGCAGCAGGCAAGGATAGGCTCGGCCGTTGTGCTGTTGCTGCTGGCATACATCTTCTCGTTTCATGTTGTTCCAGTGTTCCTGGGCCATCGCTGGCACCCTTTCGCATCGCCCAGATCGGCGGCGACATGGGGAGCGGCGCTGGTGTTCCTGGTATCGTGTGTCATGGTCTCACTGCTCGAAGGAGTCCGCGGCTTGCGGCAGCGCCGCTCCGGTGCCATATTGGCGGTGACGTTTTCCGTTCTCTGGTTTCTCTTCTTCTTCCTCCTTCTCCTTGATAGAGCTGCGGGCGGAAGGTGAGGGGTATCCAGCCTGGAGGCATGGGTGGAGCCAGGCATGCCAGAAAAGGGATCATCGAGTTGCCCCCGGCCAGCCAGAATCGCTTTGGCCAACTGGTTCCTGTCACTGGCGTGGGTCCTGTTGATCGTAATCGGCCCGGCGGCATGGAAGTACTACCTGCGCTTCTCCACCAACGGGATCGTGTTTCACGAGGTGACCTTGGCAGTCTTGGTGGTAGGAGTCGCTCTTTCCCTGTTCGAGGGCGTGCGTGGGCTACGCCAACGACGATACGGTGCCCTTGCCGCCGTGACCCTCGCCGTCTTCTGGCTGCTCTACTGTCTGGGGTTCGTCTACTGGCGTTCAGTCGGAGTCCAGTAGTGCCCTCTACGCCCCCTTCTCCTTCACCGTCCCGAACTCCACGACATCCCCCAGCTTCGTCATCGGGGGGATCAACGCCACCGCCGCTCTCATAGGGAGGGCGCCCGGATCCGTGTAGACCCCGGCAATGCCCAGGCTGTGCCCCAACAGGAACTCAACCGCCATGGCGTCTGCACCGAGCCGCTTGAGCCCGCTGCGGATCCCCTTGCGGAAGGCGTGGTGGGGGCGGTGCTTCCAGGCCTCCTCCCGGACTCCAGCCCGCTTCCAAGCCCGCATCATGTCCCGAGCCCTGGCCTCCCGTGCCCGCTTCAAGCCCATCGCCTTGACGGGCATTATGTTAACTACTAACATCAGGGTTGGAGGGGTGGTGGTGGATGAAGAGTCCGGCTCGGAAGCCGAAGCTGGGGAGAGACGACCTGGTCGCTCGGGTAGCCGAGGCCGTCGCCACCGGCAGGTACAGGATCCTGCCCCACGCCCGCCAGCGGTGCACCGAACGGGACGTGGCCGCCGCCGACGTCGAGTGTGCCCTGGAGAACGGGCACCCGGTGCCACGAAGGGACCGGTTTGATGTTCTTGCCGGCGACTGGAGTTACTGCTTCGAGGGGCGCACCGTGGACGACGATCAATTGCGGGTGGTGGTCGCCTTCGATGGATGGATGCTCGTTGTGACCGTCGTCCGGCTGGATGCTTGAGGAGGGACGAGCGATGGCGAACATACTCTACGAGGAGCTGGGGTTCCCGATCCTGCTGGTGGATCCCCCCATGGTCACCGTGCGGGGCCACGAGGTGCCCGACGTGAACCTCCGGGCGCTCCAGGAGGCGGTATTCCGGATGTTGGTGGTCAAGCCCGCCCGGTTCACTGGAGCCGAGGTGCGGTTCGTCCGCAAGCACCTGCGCCTGCGGCAGGCCGACTTGGCCGAGGTGCTCAACCGGGCCAACCACACCGTGGTCTCCCAGTGGGAGTCCCGGGGGGACGGGCCCGCCGGAATGGACTACAACACCGAGGTAGTGCTGCGCATCTGGATGGCGACCCGAAGCGGTCGGGGGGATCAGGTTCCGGAGTTGCTCGGCTCCGGCCTCAAAAACCTCGCCGACCGCCAGGATACTCCGCTGGAGGTGCCCCTCCCACTGGCGGTGTAGGTTCCGTGCCATTCCTGCACACCCCGCCGAGGCGCACCCGAGGCGCAGGGGTGCCGACCGTAGGGGCTCCAACGTACCCCAGAGTGGGGAGATCGCCGCAGAGAAGAACGGGGCTCATCCCCGCATAGATACTAGGGATGCCCGACTTGTCAGGGATGGCCGGGATGCCGGGTATGCTGGCCATGCATCTCCGCCGCTGCAATCCTCGGGTTTTGTGGGCGGGTGCGGGCTGCGGCCGGCTGCGGGGGGTGTCTGTCCGGGCTGCGCTGCTCGGCGGACGGACGTACGCCTGCGCTGCTCGCCCGGCATTCCTCCCCCCTCGCTCGGCCTCGCCTTCACCCCCGCCGGCCTCAACCCTGCGGTTGCAGCGGCAACGGAGGGGGCTGGGAGTGGCAGGGTTCAGTGCAGGGCGAGCCATAGGGCGGACTGCGCTACCCCTCTTCTCCCGCCATCGCACCGGCCAGGTCGAGGACGGCTTTGGCTGCGGGTTCGAAGAAGGCGGCACCGGGGCGGGTGCGGCTATCGGGGAACGGGAGCCGGAAGAGTCGGCAGGTCGAGGCCAGGGGGGCGTCAAGGTCCCGCATCAGGGAGGAGAGAAGGTAGCTGTCGTCCTGGCGGGGGGCGGCGGACGCGGCTCGAAGGAGCAACAGGAGCGGCAGCAGAGCGGATGGCCAGTCGACAAAGGCAACCGGGGTGTCGAAGCCCAGGAGCCTCTGCCACTCACCGGTGCGGGTCAGGCCGTATCCCCGGCGGGCAGCCGTTCCCGGTCTCGAGCACATGCCGGCCTCCACCCAGGATTCAAGGACCCGATAGACGGACTTCTGGTCGTATCCGACCGACCTGGCGATGCCGGCGGAGCTCCCGGCAGCTCCGGACAGGAGATAGAGCAGTACTTCGGCTCTGGCGTTTACACCGAACAGCCTGCGCAAAGTCAACTGGGCCGCTGCGGGCCACACCGGAGGTGCGGAGACCCAGGCGCTCTTCTCAGTGCTGCGACTTGCCTTGGCATCCTCCAGGGAGGGGCGGCTGCCGGACCTGCCTGCGCCGGAGTCGGGCTGGCCGACAGGCGAGCCGTGCCTGCCCAGCCAACCGTCAAGCCTCATGCTCATGCCAGGTTGGACCAGGGCTACCTTCACGTGGCCGGCCGTCTTTTCGAAGTCACGTCTGATGCGGCCCAGCCTGGAGGCCGACACCAGCCCGCCATTGGCAGACAGCCATTCCGACGCCAACTTGTCGAGCCGCCCGTCGTGTTCGGACAGGACCCGAGTGGCGCAGAGCAGGGCCTCCAGATCGAGCGGGTACCTGTCTTCGGCGGGGACGTGCGTGGCCGCACCCAGTGCGGCCCAGTGCCGCCAGAGCAGGGTCAGGACGTGCTGCTCCAGGCCGTTCCCAAAGTCGTTCGGTGACAGCTTCATGTTTAGGACTTTAATGACTTGAAGTCAGTCTGTCAAGTCCTAGACGTGCTCCTCATGTCGTGGCGGGATCGAGCGGCCTTCCAAGACACACCCGAGACACAAGGCCGGGGCAGAGAAGTAACCGAAGCCTTCCCCGCCAGACGAGCAGCACCCCCCCGAAAAGCACGTATTTGAGCTATCCACATAACAAGCCACCCACACACCCTTAAGCGGATCATCAACCCAGCATTCCGCCGAACACGTCATATTCACACATAGCCCGCTTTCGCATTGATCATGCGAACCGCAGCCTTCGTGCAGTCCGCGATTATCATGAAAGCAGCAATTAAGCAATAAGAAAGCAAGTACCAGAGCAACATTCATACTGACTGCGCGCATGATCGCTCGAGGATCCGGAGCATCTGACATTTTATATCCGTAATCAGGCGTTAGCTGCCATAGCCCACCATTTGACCCTCTGTCCACGCCCCAATCATCCTGGACGCGGCGTCCGAGATCAAGGGTCTATTTCGAGGGGGTCAAGATGGAGACGGAAGGCTCGGTCGGGAAGCCCCGGAGGGGTTTCGGGTGCTGGTTGTCCGACCGGCACGGGCCGAGGGGGTATGGTGACAGGGCCCCCTGCGCGAACAGGCGGGCCTCAGCACGGTGACGGCACCGGTCAGAACAGCGAGGTGATCGTTGGATGAGGGGTGGGGATGCCGGGGACTGCACGGTGCACCGGACAGGTTGCCCAGGGGACACGAGTTCGTGAACGAACACCTCGTCGACGTCAGAAAGGACTTCCCCTACTCCCCCATGCACAGTGCGTGCACTTCGGCACAAACGCCGGCCAGGGCGGTGTCCTCGCACTCCGGGGTGGGTTCCTCGCCGCACTCGGCCATGACGCAGTCCACGATGGCACCGAACTCTCCCTGCGCCTCCTTGGTCCCGCTCTGGTAGCAGGTCGAGAAGCAGGCCTGGTCCGTCGGGGCACAGGTGTCCATGCAATCGAAGATCTCCTTGCAGGTGAGGATCCCCGGGGGGAAGCAGGCGTTGAGCTCGGCCAGGCACTCTCCCTCGGCATCGGAGAGGCACTTCTCGTCATCCGGTGCGCAGTCGAAGTAGCCGTTGGCATCGAGACACTCAACGACATGGTTGTCGTCGACGTAGAATGTCCAGCAGTCGGAGATGCAAGGGTTGGGCTGTCCTTCGGGCACCACCGGACAGGCAGCGAAGCAGTCCTTCAGTTCCTCGCAGAAGTCACCGGGGTGGAAGCACTCGTCGTAGACCTGCTGGCACGGTGCCAGTCTCTCTTCGAGGCAGCCGCTCTGCTCGTCGGAGCCGTCTGGGTAGAGGTCGAAGCAATCGAAGTAGCCCGAATCGGAAAGGCACTGAATCAGGTTGTTGTACTGCATCTGGGCCGGCAGGGAGGCCGAGTTGACGCAGTTCTGGTAGCAGGCCTGGTCACCCTCGGGGCAGGTGTCGAAGCAATCGAAGATCCACTTGCAGTCCATTTCTGCAAGGTCGGATAGACACTGGAACGATGCCAGATCGCAGTAGACCTCGTCCGGGCTGCAGGAATCGCACGGACAACTCCCGCAGGTACCGCCGGCACCATCGGAGCCGCACTCCTTGGCTGTCCCGTCCTCCAGGACGCAGCTCCCGTCGGTCTTCTCGACGCACGTGCCTGCGCCAAAGTCGCACAGGAGTCCCTCCGGGCACCCCCAGTTGTCCGGAACCGGATCCCAGCAGCTTCCGCCGCTCACCCCATCGATGCAGTAGCCTCCCGCTCCGTCCGGCCCGCACTCCTTGCCCTTGCAATCGGGCACGCACAAGCAGATCCCATACTGGCAAGGGACGCCGGGACAGCAGATCCCGCAGGTTCCACCACAGCCATCCGGCCCGCACTGCTTTCCCTCGCAGTCGGGAATGCACTCGCAGACGTCGGAGACGCCGCACTCTCCCGCGCACCCGTCGTCGCCGCACTCCTTCCCGTCGCAGTTGGGTTGGCACACCTCCGCTCCGGCCTCGACCTTCCCCAGGTCCGCGCGCACGTCCGTCCCTACCGGATTCGAGTCCTTCCCCCCACACCCGACCGCCACCACCCCGCAGACCAGGAGGATCAGCTTGCTCCACGTTCCCATGACGGCACCTCTCGGCGACAATGCTTACTCGCACTTCCCCTGGGCGTTGCAGGCCTGCCCTTCCGGGCATGTACCGCAGTTCCCCCCGCAGCCATCGTCCCCGCATTCCTTGTCTTTGCAGCTCGCAATGCACTGGCACTTCGCGTCGATGGTGCACACCTCATTGACCGCGCACTCGCCGCATTTCCCGCCGCATCCGTCCGGGCCGCACTCCTTGCCCTGGCAGTCGGGCGGGCAGATGCATTTTCCGTTTTCGCACTCCGTCCCGTCAGCGCACTGACCGCAGTCGCACTCCTTGGGAGACTGCAGTCCGGTCGGCACCTCACCACAAGCCGCTCCTGCCGCGGCGCAGATACCGGGGCACTCGGTGGCAGGGTTGAAACACACGCGCCTGGGCGGAACGTCGCTCTCGCCGCACACATCACCTTCCAAGCAAATGGAACTGCACGCGCACATCCGATCGTGGACGAACTCAACGAACGGCACACTGAGAGTACCGCACTCCGCCCCCTGTTCCAGGCAGAACTCGTGGCACTTGGCATCAGAAACCCCACAGACGTTCCTGCCTTCATCTGAGAAGAGCCGGCACTCAGTCCCGGTCGGGCAGGTGCCGCAAGTTCCACCACAGCCGTCTGAGCCACAATGATCCCAGCCCTCATATGACGATCCGCAACGCGGAACGCACTCGACGGCCTCGACGGCCACATCTGCCTCCCCGCCGTGACCGTTCCCCCCACACCCGACCGTCACCATCCAGCAGATCAGGATGATCAACTTGCTCCGCGTTCCCATGACGGCACCTCTCGGCGACAACGAGGATCGTAGCGAGGGCAGAGGGGGAGGTCAATGGTGACGTCGAGGCCGGAATGGCCAGGGTTCGAGGCAACCCCACGGACTACCCCGTGCCAAGGCGATGAGGGGTTGCGGGAGCTGGTGGTCAGAGCGGCACAGACCGAGTCCGGGACGGTGACGCGGCCCCCTTTCCGAACAGGCGGGCCTCGGCACGTTGACGGCACCGGTCAGGACAGCGAGGTGGGTGCAGGCACCTCGCTATCTCGACCGCCTCGACTTCACTGGTCAATGCCACCCGGGAATCCAGACCCCTTCCAGTTTCAGTACAGCGGGGGGAACAACACGCAGGGTCCACAGCACGACCAGCAGTGCAAGTAGCAGCAACACGGCAGTCGGAGTCCTTGGTGCGCGCCCTGCGGCGCATCCAGAGCCGTCAGCTCCGGCAAGGGCCGTGTCACCCGCCCCCCGGGTGTTCATGAAGCCCTTCGGCGAGAGAGCACCCGGTCCGAAGCAGGCCATCGCTTCCTGCTCGCAGGCATCGAAGACATCGTTGCAGGTGTTCAGGGAACCCTTCAGCGAACACGAGATGAGCTCCGAGAAGGTCTGCGACATGGTGTTGCCTTCGGCCAGGATCTGGGTGCAGTCCATCTTGCAGTCGAGGACCATGTCCTTGTAGAACTGCTCGGTCGATTCCTCACACTCTCCTTCGCCCTCCGTCGGGCAGGCGCTCACGTGGATCGTGCTCGGCTTGTCGTAGCACGGTGCCAGGCGGGTGCAGAAGCTTTCGCACTCGGCCGTGATCTCGAGATGGTCGGGGTTGTACTGGCAGGTCCCCGCCTTCTTTGCGCACTTGTCCTTTTCGAAGTCGTAGAGGATGCACTCCTGCTCGCAGGTGTCCATTTCGTCGCAATCAGCGTCCCCGGTACAGAGGTACTCGTTGCTCAGACACATGTTCGAGACGCACACGTCCCCATCCCCGCACTCGGCGTCGGAGGTACATTCCATGCCGAGCGCCAGCCCTCGACCGGGAAGCAGGACGGACACGACAAGAAGAAGACGCGCTCCAATGCTCTTCATCGATCACTCCTTGAAGATGGTCCCTACAGACACAGGAACTCCTTCCCGTTCGGATCATAAGCGTCTTCGCCCATGCGGGTCACCTCGATCTCGTCCCCGTCGCTGCCACCGATGTGGAGGTAGCAGCCGCTCCAGTCCACTCCGTCGTCAGCAGTGAGCGAGTTGTTGAAGTGAACGAATGCCACTCCCTGGCAGGTCTCGAAAGTGATGTCGGTGGTTCCTCCGTCCGAGAAGCGCACGACGTTGAGCACCTTGTGCTCGATCATCTTGCCGGGCTCGCCCCAGAAGAGCCTGAAGTCCTCGTAGCCACAGTCGTGCTCAGGACGGACGACCACGATGAGCGTGCCGTCCGCCACCTTGGCGTAGTATTCTACGAGCATGGTGCCCGGAAGGGACTGGACCTCGTACCCGTCCAGTGCCTCCTCGCCGACGACGGTGAGCGGTTGACAGGCATCGGCCGGCGGCTCCTGCCCCTTCCCCCACAGGGCTTCGCCGTCACAGACCTTCATGTTGGAGGCCCCGGTCGGCTTCACGTCGACGAAGAGTCTGCGTTCCTCGTCCCCGTCCGCATAGCTCACCTCGTAGCGGTCCCCCTCTCCGGCGAGCCCCATGATTCCGGCCCCGAGAACTTTCTTTCGGATCAGGGTGCTGCCGTCGGAAACGAACACCAGTTCCTCAGCGTGCTCCGAGTCTTCCGCCAGGACGAACAACTGTCCATCCGCTGCCTTGCCGACCGCCAGCGGCTTGTCGATCGTGATCGATGTCTCACGAGGGGCGAGCGGATCGCACGATGTCGTCGCCGGGGTGCATTCTTTCTCCCCCGTTGATTCTCCGTCCTCTCCACCATCGCAGGCAGCGCCCAAAGCCAAGGCCGGAAGCAAGACAAGAAGCGTGCACAGGTTTCCCGTTCTCATGTCGTCTCCCAAAACACGAAGGCCCATGACCGCGCCATCCCGAGAGCCCGCCTACACAGCGTCTTGCGTCCTTCAGTCATCGGGCAGCGGTCCTCTGCAGCCAGGTGAACGCCCGACATGACGAGCATGACTGCATTGTCATCTTCCGGCCTGGCACTGTCAACGGCAGCCGTTACGAAGCGGTGCCGTCCAATTCGACGGCCAAGCCCACAGCAGTCCAGCCGCAGCCGTCCTGTCCCTCACTCTTCCAGGCGATCCCCACGCGCTCTCTCGGGCCCTCCGAGATGCGAGCAACGGAGAGGTCGACCCCGACGCGCCCCTACATCTTCTCCCCCCACGTCCCCAGGGCCTCGTTGAAGGTATCTGACCGCGGTTGACGCTCTACTGCGAGTGCGGTGAAGACTGCGAACCGGACCCGGGCTTCTGCGGCCCCCGTTCATTCACGCCCCCTTCCATCGCCCGGTTCATCCCCCCGTCCACCGAGGTGCCCCCGAGGCACATCGTTGATGGGACCGGTTGCAGCCGTGCCCCCCGGCTACCAGGGGACATTGGACGGGTGTTCTCCGGGAAGGAACCCCAGCCTTCTCCTGCTGTTGTCAGTCCTGCCCCCGTGTGGTAGTCTTCGGGCAGGAGGGGAAGACGGTCGTGGAGCGTATTCCTGGAATCGACAAGGCGAAGCTGGCAGCATTTTGCAGGCGCTGGAAGATCGTCGAGCTGGCACTGTTCGGCTCGGTGCTGAGACCCGATTTCAAGGACGACAGCGACATCGATGTTCTTGCCACTTTTGCCGACGATGCGCAGTGGTCTCTCCTGGACCACGTGGCGATGGAGGAGGAGCTGTCGGCCTTGCTCATGCGCAAGGTGGATCTCTCCAGCCGCCGCTCCGTGGAGAGGTCCACGAACTGGATCCGCCGCCAGGAGATCCTGCGGACAGCGGAGACGTGGCATGCGCAGGGATGACGCAACGCTTCTCGATCTCCTGAAGGCGGCCCGCCTGGCACTGCAATTCAAGGGAGATGCCACACGCCAGGAGTTCCTTGACGACGACAAGACGCAGTCTGCGGTGCTCCACCAGTTGTTGCTCCTGGGTGAAGGGGCGAAGCGCCTGTCGGAGCAGTTCCGGGACAAGCATCCGGGGATGCCGTGGAAGCACATTGCGGGAATGCGTGACAAGCTGATCCACGAGTATGACACGGTGGACATCGAGGAAGTCTGGTCGACGATCGAGCGAGATGTGCCGGCGCTGCTGGCCTTCCTGGATGCCATTGCCCCCGTTCAGAAGTAGCGCTGGGGAGATGCAACGGCCCTTCGAAACACGGGATTTGGAGCGAGAGTCCTTTTCCCCCTCCCTTCTCTTTCACCGTCCCGAACTCCACGACATCCCCCAGCTTCGTCATCGGCGGGATCAGAGCCACGGCATCCCGCATCGGCAGCGCCTCGGGGTCACAGTAGACCCCGGCAATGCCCGGGCCAGAAGCAACAAGGGCAGATTGGAGGGGGGCATGAGGTGTCGCCGCCATGGGCCCACCATGCTTGTGAGTGTGAAACGAGCAAAGCCATTTCTGCGCGCAATTTGGAGCCGGGCCGCCCCTGATCGTCCGGCCAAATAGTTCCACGGAATAGAGAGAGCTGCGCAAGGGGCGGTCCGGATGTGTTCTGGGGCCGTTTTCGGCTTTCACCTGTGGGGTGAAGAAG
>Ga0194127_10005944_pt1 | contig 14090 bp, 10 predicted proteins | sample TA2KigC100mmetaG_FD_148624 | JGI IMG/M metagenome (GOLD analysis project Ga0194127, IMG submission 148624) | Freshwater microbial communities from Lake Tanganyika, Tanzania - TA2015036 Kigoma Deep Cast 100m | ecosystem: Environmental > Aquatic > Freshwater > Lake | place: Tanzania: Lake...
CAAAACCTCCATTTTGCACAAAAAAGCCTGGAGATTTTTCGTAAATGTGAAGACCAGGCTGGGACATCAAAATCTCTTACCTCGCTGGGTGAACTTGCGCGCATTCAGGGTGATTTTGTAACCGCTGAAGCGTGCTATAAGGAAAGTCTGCTGTATTCGCTGCAGATCGGCGAACGCTTTCGTGATTCTGTGCAGTACAATAACCTTAGTTTCATATCGTTTCGCAGGGGAGAGTATCAGAAGGCGGTGGAGTACAGCCTGCGAGGGCTAAAAATTTTACTTGAGATGGGAATACCTGATGTTTCAACCTGGCTTTACAGCCTGGCTGGGCCAACCGCCGCACTCGGGAATCCGCAAAAAGCCGCCCGCTTGCTGGGGGCTGCCCAGTCACAGCTCGATTCTGCAGGGGTGGAATTGCAGACCGCTGATCGGCAAGATGCGCAGTTGATCATCTCTGCCACACGAAAGGCTCTGGATGCAGATACTTGGCAACAGTCCTGGCAAGCTGGTTATTCCATGACTCCCCAGCAGGCTATTGAGTTTGCCCTGCAAGGTCATTAAAGAAGAGGGCAACTGAGTTTTTCTGGTTCAGATTGTCTCCTTAGCCACCAGGCAGTATGTTGCATAAGCGGGCATTGGCCGAGTAGGCGGTGTTCGTTTGGCCCTAGCGGGACCCGGGCCCGTATCGAAACCACCAACAGAAAGTGAAAATAGAATTTCATGTTGTGGTTTCGACACGCCCTCGCTTTCGTTCGGGCGGCTCAACCACCGTTCGAATTAAAATGGATCGGCCAATTACCGAGTCTATTTTATTTTCCTTGAATGAGCCGCGAATAAGCGAATGGACTCGGCGACAGGCGAGTCCATTTTTGCCGACCACTGGTCAATGAATACTGAGGACTGCTTACTGTCCCGCCTGCAACCGTTCTGCCAGCCAGATTTTGATGATTGATTGACGCGTCACGCCCAACCGTTTGGCTTCGCGATCCAGCGCCGCGAGCATCCAGACAGGAATTTCCATGTTTATTCGCCTCTGTTCCTCGGCGGGACGCCGCGCTTTGGACAGGTCAAGATGTTCGATGAGGCTCTCGCCGCTATCGAATTTTTTATCGAAGTTAGAGGCTTTCGTTTTCATGGAGTTCGATCTCCTCGTCTCTTGAACGCCGCACGGAAATGATCCGAATGTTCTCGCCGCGATACGTGATCACTGCCGACCAATGCTTGCCTCCGATTTAACCGATCACCAGAAAACGCGGCTCGTCCAAATTCTTCGCGGGGATTTCGAGATAGGCTTCGTCATCCCAGAGCGCCTGAACCTCATCAAAGTCAATACCGTTTTTAGCGAGGTTCAAGTCGCTCTTGTGCGAGTCAAATTCAAAAGACACGGGGCAATTATACCAACATCAAAAAACAGATTCCCCCGCCCGCCAACCCCACTTACCACTCCCCAATTACCAATTACATTCTCCACTAAAAACTGATGACTGTCCATTGATTGCCGATCACCCCTTTTCCGGTACAATAGAATCACATCCCACAAACAAGGAGGCTGCATGAGCGAACGAGTTGCCATCGTGGGCATCGGCTGGTCGGGGTTTCGGCCAGGCACCCCAGACGTATCCTATAAGGAAATGATCTACGAAGCCGCGGTGCGCGCCTACAATGACGCGGGTGTGGACCCGCGCAAGGACGTGCAGTCCTTCGTCACCGTGGCGGAGGATTTTCATGAAGGCACGAGCATCTTCGACGAGTACACCCCGGATCAGCTCGGCGCGGCCATGAAGTCCATGCACACCATCACGGGCGACGGCTTGCACGGGCTCGCCACCGCGGTCATGCTCATCCGCACGGGACGCTTCGACGTGGTCGCGGTCGAGGGTCACAGCAAGGCCTCCAATATCCTTACACCCGATGCCATCACCGCGTATGCACAGGACCCCGTGCTCAACCGTCCCTTGCGACTCAATACACACTTCGTCGCGGGAATGGAGATGAATCGCTACTTGTACGAAAGTGGCGCGGACGCGGACGCCTGCGCAGGAGTCGTCTCAAAGAACCGACGCAACGCCCTGAAAAATCCCCTCGCCTCGTTCGCCGCGGATTTTTCCCCGGACGAGGTGTTGGGCGGTCCCTCCCTGGCATGGCCGTTGGGGATGCACGAAACTGCCAAATCCGCGGACGGCGCGGTCGTGATGGTGCTGGCCTCAGAAAAAACATCCGCCTCCCTCACCGACAACCCGATCTGGATCGCGGGCATCGGCTGGTGCAACGACTCGCCCTCGCTCGAATCGCGCGCCTGGGCGAAACTGCCCTACATCGAAAAATCCGCGCGCATGGCATTTCAACAGGCGGGAATCAAGAATCCGTTTGGTGAAATTGACTTCGCAGAAATTGACGATACCTACGCCTACAAGGAACTGCAATCGCTCGAGGCGTTGGGTGTATGCGGATTCGGTCAGGCAGGCGCGCTGCTTAAGGATGGAGTGCTCGATCCTGCGGGAGAATTCCCCGTCAATGTTTCCGGGGGCAGCCTGGGCGTCGGTCACCTGCTCGACGCCACCGGATTGCACCGGGCATTGGAGGCCGCTCTTCAGTTGAGGGGCGAAGCCGGCGCGCATCAGTTGAAGGATGTCCACGTCGGCCTGGTTCAGTCCTGGCGCGGCGTCCCCACCACCAGCGGCGCGGTCGCGGTGCTGACGAATTAAACGCAAGGACTAACCGCCGAGTGCGCGGAGAACGCGGAGAAATTCATCAACCACAAAGAACACAACGGACACGAAGGAAAAAGTCCCCAAATTTATAGACTCTTTCCCCTTTGTGTACTCACCTGTACTGCAACGTACGCGGTGCGGTGCAAGTGTCGTGACCTTCGTGGTTAAAAAAAAGAAACTCCGTGCAATCCATGTAATCCGTGTACAAAGGAGTGACAATGCGTAAAGTTGCCGTGATCGGCGCGGGGATGACCAGGTTCGTCCGCCGCGCATTGGAAACGCCGAAGGAACTTTCCTGGGAGGCTGCCAGGATGGCGCTCGATTCCTGCGAGCTGACCATGGACGACATCCAGGCCACCTGTTTCGGCACCGCGCCCGATGCCTTCGACGGCATTCATATGAACGGCGAATACGCCAGCGACGGCGCGGGGGGATGGGGTAAACCGTATATGCGGTCGTACGTCGGCGGTGGGACGGGCGTGTTCAACCCAATTCAAGGCTGGTATCACGTCGCCTCGGGCATGTTCGATGTGGTGATGGTCGTGGCCGAGGAGAAGATGTCCTCGTTCTATCCGCACGCGCAAGCTGCCTTCGTGACCATCTTCGATCACACCACCGAACGCGCCCTCAAGCCCAACCTGCTGTGGATCTTCGCCCTCGAGATGAACCGCTACATGACGACCTACGGGATCAAAAAGGAAGACATCGCCCGCGTCTCGGTGCAGCACAAACGCAACGCTGCCAATCATCCCTGCCCCCTGCTCGGCGAAGCGGACATTACCGTGGAGGACGTCTTGAATTCCGAAACGCTCGCCTGGCCGGTTCAGCGCTTCGACGTCTCGCCCGTGTCGGACGGTGCTGTCGCCATCATCATGGCCGCCGAACATGTTGCCAAGCGCCTGACCAGCAAACCCGTCTGGATCGAGGGCGTGGGCTGGCATCTCGATTCTGCCTACTGGACGAACCGCGACCTCGTCTATCCGCGCTACGTCGAATACGCCGCAAAGATGGCCTACGACATGGCGGGCATCAGGGAGCCGCGCAAGGAGATCAATATCGCCGAGCCGTACGATCCCTTCGACTACAAGGCTTTGCATCACCTCGAAGGACTCCAACTTGCCGATCGCGGCAGGGCGGTGGAGCTGTATATCAATGGTACCGCTGCACCTGATGGGAACATGCCCGTCTGTCCCTCCGGTGGATTACTGGGCGTGGGCAACCCGATCGCCGCGGCGGGTCTGATGAAGATCGCCGAACTGTTCTGGCAGTTGCGCGGTGAAGCCGGTGATCGTCAAGTGCCCGGGCAGCCCAGGCGCGGCGTCGCGCAGGCTTGGGGCGATCTGATGCAGGTTGGCACCGTGGTGGTGATGGGAAGATAGACGATGGTCTGTGGTCAATCGTCCATGGTCAGTTCAAGGAGCGAACATGACTTCACGCATCAAACATTTCCCCGGCACCTCCCTTGGCGAAAAGGATTTCGACGAGGGCAAGGTGCTGTTCGTCCATGATGAATTGAAAGCGGATTACGCTTGGGACACGGGCATCGGCATTGGCTCGTATCTTGCGGGGCTCAAGCGCGGTGTCATTCTCGGCTCGTACTGCGCCCATTGCCGCAAGATCGTCGTTCCGCCGCGCACGGTCTGTGAGTGGTGTTTTCACCCGATGAACGAGTACGTGCAAGTGAAGGACACTGGCATGGTCAACACCTTTTCGCTGTGCTACGTGACGTGGGACGTGCAGCGCATCAGCGAGCCGGAGATCCCCGCCGTCATCATGCTGGATGGCGCGTCCGAGTTGAGCGATTCGTCCGTGATCATGGGCGGCATCCTGCACAAACTCGGCGAAGTGGATCCGCAGAAGGTGCACATCGGCATGCGCGTGCAAGCCGTGTGGAAGCCCGAGCCTGAGCGCGAAGGCGCCATCACGGATATTTTGTATTTCAAACCGATTTAACCGCAGAGCAGGCGGTGAACGCGGAGAAAAAGAATTTATACACAAAGGACACAACGGGCACGAAGGAAGAAGGCCGTTACCGCCTTTTTCCCTTTGTGTACTCACCTGCACTGCAACGTACGCGGTGCGGTGCAAGTGTCGTGACCTTTGTGTTTAAAAAAAAGAGCTTCTGCGTTCTTTGCGCTCTCCGCGGTTAAATAAAGGAGTTAACAATGACTTTACTCGAACGCGACCCCCAAGCCCCCACTGCCTGGCGCGGGAACCTGCCGGTCACCAGCCGCTACACCTACGGCCTTGCCGGCGAGAAATTCTTCCGCACGCTCAAGGACGAGGGGAAGATCATGGGCACGGTCTGCAACAATTGCGGCCGAACCTACGTCCCCGCCACGGCTTTCTGTGAACGCTGTCTCTCCGAATTGACCGAATGGGTGGACGTCGGCCTCGTCGGCGAATTACACACCTTTACCCGGCTCTTCGTGGACTACGATGGCAATCCGCTCGACGAGCCCGAACTGGTGGGCTTCATCGGTTTCGGCGACGGCGGTCTCATCCACAAACTCGAAGCCGACCCCGATACGCTGGAGATTGGGAAGAAAATGGAAGCGGTGCTCAAGCCCAAATCCAAGCGCACAGGTTCCATTTTGGATATCGAGCATTTCAAGCCGGCAAAGTAGTTGCCGGGTGAGCACAGAAAGCCTGTCCTAAACGTTGTCGAAGGGTGGCAGGCCGGAACTGCCTGCTATCCTTCTTTCCCCTTTCTTCTCCGCGGAGATTCCCATGCTTCTCCTCAACCCAAAAAACATCACTCGCTTCTATCCCGACGAAATTTCCCGTCAAATCATGCTCAAGACCATTGCCTTCTTTGAAGGGAAGGGCAAGCGGAGAATCAAGGAGGACGACCACAAGCGTATCTGGTACGCCGATTTCATCGACTTCCAAAAGAATGAAGAAATATTTGCCAGCCTGCTCACGCCCGCCCCCTATGGCGAAGCCGGGGCGCGCTGGGATACGTGGCGCAATTGCGAGTTCAACGAGATTCTCGGCTTCTATGGTCTGGCTTACTGGTACACCTGGCAGGTGTCCATTCTCGGGCTCGGGCCGGTCTGGATGAGTCCCAATGAGGCGCTCAAGCGGAAGGCAGCGCAGTTGTTGCGCGAAGGCGAGGTATTCGCCTTCGGACTGTCCGAACGCCAGCACGGCGCGGACATCTACTCGACCGAGATGACACTCACCCCTCAGCCGGATGGGACCTATCTCGCTAATGGGGAGAAATACTACATCGGCAATGGCAATGTCGCTCCACTGGTCTCGACCTTTGGCAGGTTCGCCGATACAGGTGAGTACGTCTTCTTTGCGGCAGATTACCGCCATCGCAGCTACAACCTGATCAAGAACGTCACCGACAGCCAGTCCTATGTTGCCAATTTTGAGTTGAAGGATTATCCCGTCACCGAGGGGGATATCCTGCACAGAGGGCAGGCGGCCTGGGACGCGGCGCTGAACACGGTCAACATCGGCAAGTACAACCTTGGATGGGCTTCGATCGGGATCTGCACGCACGCGATTTACGAAGCCCTCCAGCATGCAGCGAACCGCCGTCTCTACGGGATGGCCGTCACGGATTTCCCTCACGTGCGCGGCATGTTCACGGACGCATATGCCCGCTTGGTGGCCATGAAGCTGTTCGCCCTGCGCGCCGGGGATTATATGCGCGCTGCTTCGCCTGACGACCGGCGCTACCTGCTCTACAATCCGACCGTCAAGATGAAGGTCACCACCCAGGGTGAGGAGGTCATCAATCTGTTGTGGGATGTGATCGCGGCGAAGGGTTTCGAGAAGGATATGTACTTCGAAATGGCCGCCCGCGATATCCGCGCCCTGCCAAAACTGGAAGGTACGGTGCATGTCAACATTGCCCTTATCCTCAAGTTCATGGCGAATTATTTTTTCATGCCGGGCGAGTACCCTCCTTTGCCCACCCGCAGTGAAGCCATCAATGACGATTTCCTGTTCAATCAGGGACCGGCCAAGGGCCTGGGAAAAATCCAGTTCCATGATTACAACCTGGCCTACGGCCTGTACGATCTGCCCAATATTCGGATCTTCAAGGAACAAATTGAAATATTGAAGACCTTTCTCGCCACTGCCACCCCGGACGAAGCCCAGCAAAAAGATACTGATTTCCTTCTGACACTCGGTGAACTCTTCACACTGGTCGTCTATGGGCAATTGATCCTTGAGAATGCCAGGCTCTATGAGGTGGATGAGGACACCATTGATCAGATCTTCGACTTCATGGTACGCGACTTTTCCAAGTACGGATTGCAACTTTACGGAAAACCCAGCACCACCTCGGGACAAATGGAGTGGTGCCTGAAGATGATTCGCAAACCCGCCGTGGATGCCGCCCGTTTCAACCGCGTCTGGCTGGGTTCGGTCCTTGCCTTGAAGGACGCATACGAGATGAAAACGTGAGTTGGAGCATCCATTCCCTGTCGATGCACCTCGACCGGTGGATCCGGCAACGGGAGGATGAGTTTCATCCACACGGTGATGTGTGCAGTGGAGATCCACATGGGTTTTGAAGAACACAAACTACAGGGCAGTCCCCACCACTTCCTCGTCCAGCTCGCCGGCGCGTGGACGGGAAATTCGCTCACCTGGCTGGATGCGGACGAAGCGCCGCACGAATCGCCGGTTCAGGGCAGCATCCAGCTGATCCTGGATGGGCGATTTGCCCTTTACCTGTACCAGTCCGTCATGAACGGGGAACCGCAGCACGGCATGTTCACCTTCGGGTACAACACCCAGCTCGACCGCTACGAATCCGCCTGGGTGGACAGTTTCCACAACCGGACGGCCATCATGTACTGCACCGGGGAGGTGCTGGAGAGGGGGTTCTCCGTGGCGGGCAGTTACCCCGATCCCTCCGGCGGCCCGGATTGGGGCTGGCGCACGGTGGTGGAGCTGATCGACCGGGGGCATCTGCGCCTGACCGCCTACAACCTCAACCCGCAGGGGGTAGAATCCCGGGCGGTGGAGACAACCCTGACCCGTTCAACGCAGACAGCATCGGTGTGAAATTACAGCTACTTATCAGAGTTGAAAAGAGGTGCCGCTTTGCCCATATCCAGTGTAAGATAAATGTGACACTCCTCCCAGAGTTGTCCTGATTAATAAAGGATGTGGCAAATGGAGAATTTTGAGGCTCGAAAGTTTTGTGGGATCTGCAAACTGCCAAATGAACGGGATGCTGCCGTGTGTGTGCACTGCGGTGCACGGTTCGAAGTGGAATCCCCCGTGGCCGGCACCACCAACCTCATGGAAGAGCGCCGGGGCGTTTCGCCGGATCTGCAAGAAAGAATTACCCGGCAGCTCGCGCCGCCTCCCGAGGGGATGGCGATCTTCATGATGGACAAGACCGAGCCGTTCTCGGTGATGAAGGATCAGGAATTCGTCATCGGCAGGGCCAGCGAGCTGACGGACGAACCGTTGGTGGACCTGACCCACATGGATGGCTTTGCCATGGGCGTCTCGCGGCGGCACGCCATGATCCGCGCCTCCGGAAAAAAATATCTCGTCGTCGACCTCAACAGTTCCAACGGCACCTGGTTGAACGGCGTACGGCTGGTACCATCCAAACCCTATGACCTTTACAGCGGGTCTGTGCTGCAGCTCGGCCGCATGCGGTTGGTCGTGATTTACGTTGCCCCCTCCGAATCACTCAAGTCGAAGTAAGTGTTCCCCTCCACGGGTGCAGCAATGGTTTCCGGCAATCCTGCAGGCGCAAAAATTCGTCAGATCGCTGAGTTGCTCGACGCCGGCCAGGTGAAGGAAGCGCGGCGGTTGCTGCGCGAGGTCCTGCTGAAAAACCGCCGCAACCTGGAAGCCTGGGAACTGTTATGGCGGGCGGTGTACAGCGTGCGCGAGGAAATGATCTGCCTGAATCACATCCTCGCCATCAACCCGGACCATGGTCCCGCCCGTCGTCGGATGGACGACATCCGCCTGCGCGGCGAGGCCTCCAGCACAACCGGCGATCTGGTCCACACTGCGCCCTTGATAACCGAGGATCCGCCGGTTTCGAAATCCCCTCGCCCCGCGCGCCCTCCAGCACCTGCGCGGCGTAAGAAGAAAAAGGGGTCCAACGCACTTCTGTTCCTGTTTTTGTTGTTATTCCCCGCGGTTTGTGCAGGCATTTTTGGATTCGCCCTGTACCGCGCCGGATACATCCCGTCCATATTCGGTTCCAACCTGACCGCCACCGCCATCGCGCAGCAAAATGCCACCTGCCGGGCGGTGATCGAGAAAGCCATGCAGGTCTCGGACGATCACTGCAACCGCATCGGCACCAATAAGGCCTGTTACGGGAACAACACGATCAAGGCGGAGCTCGAGCCGGGTACAACCGGTCAATTCTCGAAGCGCGGCGACATCGTCGAGGTGAACCAGGTGCGCCGCATCTCGGCCTCCCCGCTCAAAATGGATACGGAGGAGTGGGGCATCGCGGTCTTTCGGATCACGGCCAACCTGCCGCGCTCCCTGCCGGGCGAGACCGTCACCATGGTGGTCTTCGGCAACACCACGCTCGATAACGAAAGCGGCGACCTCGAAACCTTTTTCTTTTCGAGCGAGCTCGGGCAGATCGTGTGCGAGAAGGCGCCTAACGACGGCATCATGATCTCCGTTCCCGATGGCAGCGGTGTGACGCTGAATGTCAACGGCGCTGAGTTGACGTTGACCGGCGACGCCAGCCTGACCGCCTCCAAGAACGGGAAGATGGAGGTCAGCCTGTTCGAGGGGACCGGACGGATCGTTGCCGGTGGGCAGGAGCAGACCTTCGATGCCGGAGAAAAGGTGGAGGTTCAATTGGGAGGCGAGGATGGGACTGAATCGATCGGGGCACCCTCCGCACCGGAACCAATCGGGCAGGAGGACCTGGATACAGCCTGCGCCCTGACCGGTCAATTTTGCACCCAGGATAAGATCACGCCGGTCCCGAGCGATCAGGTGCAGCAGACTCTCGGAGCCACATCAACAAGTACCACTACCGGCTTGCCAACGCCGATCGCCTCGCGCACGCCCACGATCACCCCCTCTGCGACCTTCATTGTGCTGCCCTCGTGGACCGCAACCCTGACTCCCACGCGGACGCGCACCCTCACGCCTGTCGTCACGCGGACACGTACACCGACTCGTACACCGACTCGTACGCCGACGCGCACACCATCCAGAACACCTACGACAGGTGGTGGGGGTGGTGGGGGTGCACCGACGATCAGCGGCGTGGTGCCCAACTCCGGGACCACTGCAGGCGGGACCTCGGTGACGATCAGCGGCACGAACTTCGTCTCCGGAGCCACGGTCACCTTTGGAGGGACCGCCGCCACCGGGGTGACGGTCGTCAATGCGACCACGATCACCGCCACCACGCCGGCACGCGCGGCGGGGGCAGTGAATGTTGTGGTCACCAATCCCGGCGGGTTGAGTGGGACGCTGACGAATGGATATACCTACGTTGCTCCACCCACGGTCACCAGTGTGGTGCCCAACTCCGGGACCACTGCAGGCGGGACCTCGGTGACGATCAGCGGGACGAACTTCGTCTCCGGAGCCACGGTCACCTTTGGAGGGACCGCCGCCACCGGGGTGACGGTCGTCAATGCGACCACGATCACCGCCACCACGCCGGCACGCGCGGCAGGGGCAGTGAATGTTGTGGTCACCAATCCCGGCGGGTTGAGTGGGACGCTGACGAATGGATATACCTACGTTGCTCCACCCACGGTCACCAATGTGGTGCCGGACTCCGGGACCACTGCGGGCGGGACCTCGGTCACGATCAGCGGCACGAACTTCGTCTCCGGAGCCACGGTCAGCTTTGGAGGAACCGCTGCCACCGGTGTGACGGTCGTCAATGCGACCACGATCACCGCCGACACCCCGGCACGCGCGGCCGGGGCGGTGGATGTGGAGGTCACCAACTCCGACGGGCAGAGTGGGAGCCTGCCCAATGGGTTCACATATACATCCCCACCCGCCTGCGGTTCCATCTCGGCCAGCGCCGTTACTGTATCGGGGTCGCCCAGCAAACAGCTATTAACCAAAATAACCAACGGAACCGGCTCGCTGATCACGCTCACCAGTGTCAGTATTACCAACACTGAGACTTTGGTTTTGATTACTGCCAATGCGGCGACAATTTGGTCAGGCTCCAATAACAACCCGACGAAGAATATCTCTTCATGGACAGGTGCCCTTTCGGATCGTGAAATTGGCGCAGGTGGGACGAAGGATATGGTATTTGAGTTCCAGAATCCCGTGGAATTTGTTGCCACGGACATCAGCATGAACTTTGATAATGGCTGCACCGTCAACGCAAGCTATCCCTGATTATTATATTAACGCTCCCACCTTGATTGTTTCAGTATTCTATCAAGCACAACCACAGAAAGGGTGGGTGTACAACCCGCTAAAGCCTGTGTTTTCAAAAATTCTCAGGTTCGAGCCAGACCTTGACATTTGCTTAAGAGGTCTACTATCAAAATTCCAGGATGACTGATATTTAAGTTATTATTGGTTGCGAAATGAGTTGTCGGGTAATCAAAGGCAGGCAATACATTTTCCCCGGATCACAATGGCTGTGAACCATCCCTCTCTCATGCTCAGCGACCTCCACTCCGGCCTTCAATTTCGTGAATATCGGCTGCTCGAGCATATCGGCGCGGGCGGCCAGGCCGTGGTCTGGTCGGCGGAGGACACCCAGCGGAACGACATCGCCGCCATCAAGTTCAACGAGATCGACGATTCCGCCCAACAGCAGGTGGACGACGTCCAAATCGAACGCCAGCTGGAAAAGCTGGTCAGCGTCCGGCATACGCACATCCTGCCGGTGTACGATTACGGCCTGGAGGGGAAGATCCGCTACCTGGTCTCGCCGTATGTGACCGGCGGGTCGCTGTTCGACAAGATCAAACGCGGTCCGCTTCCTCTTGGCGACGGATTGCGCTTTGCGACCGAGGTGGCCTCGGCGCTGGAATGCCTGCACAGCCAGCGGATCATTCACCGCGACCTCAAGCCCTCCAACATCCTGCTGAATCTGCGTCAGCACAGCTACCTGGCGGATTTCGGGCTGGCGCGCGCGGTCTCCGCCACCACACAGGCCATGCACACCGGGCGCGGCACACCGCCCTACGCACCGCCCGAGCAGCACAAACTGGCCGAGATCACCCACAAGTCCGATATCTACAGTTTTGGCATTCTGCTGTATGAGATTTTCACCGGGCGCCTGCCGTGGGAGGGCGAGCGAATGCTCGGCATTCAGCAGTTGTATTCGAACGTCGAGCTGCCCGATCCGCTGGAGTTCAACAACCGCCTCCCGCCGTTGATGGCGGATGTGCTGCGGCGCGTGACCTCTGCAGACCCGGTCCGCAGGCCGAGTTCGGCGGGCGAAGTGATGAAGATGATCTATTACATCTTCAACATCAAGAGCTTTCCCACGCCCGACATGAATCTGGATGCGGCCGAGGTGCGCGCCCGGGATGTGGAGGAGTTGCTCAGCCACAACCTGGCACGCTGGAGCATGGCGGAAAACCGGCAGGATACCGACCTGACCCGCTTTGCATTAATCCATCAGGAAGTGAGCAGGAGACAAGCCAATGAGTCGCAGGCCGGCCTGGGCCGCTTCATGTTGTTCCACGCGCTCAAGTACGGCTACCGCGAGGACGACTGGTGGGCGAAGGTCACGAGCCCGCAGGAACGGGCTTCGGTCCTGACCAAGCTGTTGGACATGCGCAACGAAGTGGTCGCTGTCCGTGTGCTCGACCACCTCCTGACGGACAGGGAATTGCGCGCAATGTTCGGGGGAGGATCCTCCGTGATCATAAACGGCCTGTTGGAAATGGCTGCCGATTCCAAAAGCCCGGAGTTGGCCGGCCGTTTGATCGAAGGAACGCAGGCACTTGTCCCAGCCGTGGCGGCTTGGAGCGATTCTGGGACTCCGCCCGGACAGGAGCGGCTGCTGGGCGGGCTGGCCATCGAAGATTCAGAAACGGGCGACCGCGCCGCCCGCCTGATCGGTCATTTGCGGTCCCAACCGGCGGTGCGTTTCATATTGGAAAATGCCGATCCAGGCAGGTTGTCCGGCATCCTCCTGGAGATCCAGCAATTCGCAGGCAGCCTGCCGGCCTTCGTCAGCCGCGGGATGCGCCTGCGCGTCTTTCTGGAATGGGCCATCCAGCGCGTGACGTTCCAGTCGAATCGGCTGGCCGGAGCGTATGGCTTTGCGCTGATCGGGGCGACCTTCGGGATCGCCACACAGGTATTCCTGACCTACCGCCTGCCGCAGTTCATGGATACCGCCCGCATCTCCTCCTCCTTGATCCAGGGATTGATCATCGGTTCGGTCTTCAGCCTCGGAATCCTGAAAACCCGGGTCGTCGTCGAGAGATTTGCCGGAGCGAATGGTTTCCTGCGAATTTTGTCCGGCACGCTGCTCGGCGCGCTGGTCATCAACATCGCCATGTTCATTTTTCATGTGCTCTTTATCGACACGGTTCCCTCCGGATTCCTGATCCCCCTGGGCTGCCTGCTGATCGCCTTTGCCTTTTCCGTAGGAGGACTGATTCGCTGGCGGCTGGTAAAAATGATCCTGGCGAGCGGCGCCGTGTTCCTCGCCATCGCCGGCACGTGGTGGATTCATACCACCATGGCCGGTTCGACAACGGACCTGACACCGTTCCTGCGATACGATTATGCCTGGTCCAACCTGCAGACTTCACTGACCGCCCTGGCGGTGGCGTTGTGGATCGGAATCCCCGGCAACCTGGTTCATTTGGCGGTGCGCGAAGAGTGACTTGACCGCGCTGACCCCGATGGGTTGGCGGGGAAGCTGATACAATCCGTCTTCGAGAAAACCCATGAAGGTCTTGATCATCGGAGGTACGCAGTTTCTGGGACGTCACCTGGTGAATGCCGCCAGGGCGCGCGGTCATGAATTGACGCTGTTCCACCGCGGCCGGACGAACCCCGATCTGTTCCCTTACGTGGAGAAGATCATCGGCGACCGCGAAAAAGACCTGGACAGGCTTGCCGGTAAGGGTTGGGACGCCGTGATCGATACCTGCGGATACCTCCCGCGCCTGGTCAGGCAATCGGCGCTGGCGCTGCGGGATGCCGTGCGCAGTTATGTATTCATATCCAGCCTTTCGGTGTACGCCGATTTCAGCCGGATCGGAATCAACGAAAGCACACCGCTGGGCCACCTGGGGGATGAATCGCGCGAGCAGATCACGCGAGAGTCTTATGGCCCGCTCAAGGCGCTTTGTGAACGGGCGGTGCAGGAGGTCTTTGGAATCCGTTCGCTGATCCTGCGCTCGGGTCTGATCGTCGGTCCGCACGACCCGACGGACCGTTTCACCTACTGGC
>Ga0194127_10005945_pt1 | contig 14090 bp, 12 predicted proteins | sample TA2KigC100mmetaG_FD_148624 | JGI IMG/M metagenome (GOLD analysis project Ga0194127, IMG submission 148624) | Freshwater microbial communities from Lake Tanganyika, Tanzania - TA2015036 Kigoma Deep Cast 100m | ecosystem: Environmental > Aquatic > Freshwater > Lake | place: Tanzania: Lake...
TCACTGCGGATCCCCAGGAAAACCGGGGCGGATCTTTTTTTTCGCACCTGTCGGAGGGCCGCATGGGAGCTTGCGGACCCCCCATCTGTCATTTCGCTGTGGCGTGGTGGCGTGGGTGGCGTGGGTCCGGCGAGAGCCGCGTGGAACCTCCCGCCGGTGCCGCCCCTGCCGTGCCGGCCCCTGCCGTGCCGGCCCTGCCGTGTCGCCCCGGACATGCCGCCCCTGCCGTGCCGGCCCTGCCGTGTCGCCCCGGACATGCCGCCCCTGCCGTGCCGGCCCCTGCCGTGCCGGCCCTGCCGTGTCGCCCCGGACATGCCGCCCCTGCCGTGCGGCCCCTGCCGTGCCGCCCTGTACGTGCCGTCCCTGCCGTGCCGCCCTGTACGTGCCGCCCCTGCCGTGCCGGCCCCGCCGTGTCGCCCCGGACATGCGGCCCCTGCCGTGCGGCCCCTGCCGTGGCGGCCCCCTGTCGTGCCGGCCCGTGCCGCGTTGCGCGGGCAAGCGACGTCGGATATCGTCCCGCCTGACGAGGCGTGGCCGCCCGGGGCGGGCGGCTCGCGAACCGGCGGTCTTGAAAGGGGTGGCAGCATGTCGAGATTCGGTGGTTCCGGGTCGGCGGCGGCGGCATGGGCCGCGATGGTCGTCGCTGCGGCGACGGTGTGCGCTTGCTTCGAGTCGGGGTCGGGCGGGTCGGACGCGACCGCGGGCACGGACCCGGCCGGCGAGACCGGGACGCCCGCAGCCGGCGGCTGCAAGGCGTTCTGCGACATGGCCGACGCGAACCTGAAGCAGTGCGACATGTACGCCGGCCAGTGCATGACCCAGTGCGCCGAGCAGAAGCAGATGGCCGACGGCAAGGGCGGCGCCTGCAAGGAGGCGAACGACTCGTACCTCGCGTGCGGGGCCACCAAGGGGCTGCACTGCATGGACTACCAGATCGACTACATGCCCTGCCGGTCGGAGAAGGACCACACGTACAACTACTGCAACGGGGTCTCGACGCCCGACACTCCCTGCATGGCGGTCCCGGTGTTCGACGTCGCCTGCACCGGCGGGACGCCGAAGGCGTACAACTGCCGCGGCAACGTCCCCGCGGGCTGCGTCGTCGGCGGGACCAACAACAACTCGGACATGTACTGCTGCCCGTCCTGATCCGGCAGTCCGCACGTGGATCCGGAGGTGCTCATGCGCCTGTCGCGACCGGGGATTGCGTTCCTGGCGCTCCTGGTGCTCCCGGCGCTCCCGGCGCTCCCGGGGCTCCCGGCGCTCCTGGCGCTCGGGGTATCGGCGTGCTCGCCGGGGGGCGGCGGCACGTCCGATGCCCTCGCGCCCGGCGACGCTGCCGCGGAGACGGCCGGCGACACTGTCGCGGAGACGGCCGGCGACGCTGCCGCGGAGATGGCCGGTGACACTGCCGCGGAGACGGCCGGCGACACGCTGCCTGCGGACTCGACCCCGGACCCTGCCGGCGAGTACGCGACCGGGGACCTGCCCTCCACGCTCGGTCCGGACGACAGGCCTGCCGCCGTGGTGGTGCCCGCCGGGTACGCGCCCGACCGCGAGTGGCCGCTCGTGCTGCTCCTGCACGGCTACTCGGCGGACGGGTTCCTCCAGGACGGCTACCTGGGGCTCAGCCTCCGGCTCGACCAGGCCGGATTCATCCTGCTGCGGCCCGACGGGACCATCGACAAGGACGGCTTCAAGTTCTGGAACGCGATGCCCGCGTGCTGCGACTTCTTCGGCTCGGACGTGGACGACGAGGCGTACCTGCTCGGGCTCGTCTCGCAGGCGAAGTCCGTGTTCCGCATCGACCCCGGCCGCGTCTATCTCGTGGGCCACTCGAACGGCGGCTACATGTCTCACCGGCTCGCCTGTCGCGCGGCGGGCGAGTTCTCCGCGGCCGCCGTGCTCGCGGGCTCGACCTACGCGGAAGCCGCGGACTGCAAGCCCGCGCGGCCGGTGTCGCTCCTCGCGATCCACGGCACCCTCGACGACTCCGTCCTCTACGACGGCGAAAAGAAGGGCCCGGTCCACGGCGCGGCCGCCGCGTACCCCGGCGTCGAGGAGGTGGTCGCCCGCTGGAAGACGCTGGACCAGTGCGACGCAGCGGCCGAGGACTCCGGCAACGCGGACTTCGACGTCGGCGTGAAGGACGCCGAGACCCTGCGGACCGCCTGGACCGGCTGCCGCGACGGCTCGCGCGTGGAGCTGTGGAAGATGGTCGGATCCGGCCACATCCCCCCGATCACGGATGCGTTCCGCGACGCCCTCGTCGCGTGGCTGCTCGCCGTGGATCGTCCCTGACGCCGCCGTTCGAATCGGCGAAAGATCGCTCTTGCAGGTCGCGTCATGCCGCCTTATAGTAGCCCTCGCCGGGGCGGGGCGGCGTGATGTTTGCGCAACCCCGCCAGGTCCGGAAGGAAGCAACGGTAAGCAGCGTTGCGGGTGTTCCGCCCCGGCATTTCAAAACTCTCCAGGCTAGGTGAAGGCGGGGCCACCCGATGTCCTACCAGGTCATCGCCCGCAAGTGGCGCCCGCAGACCTTCGACGACATCGTCGGCCAGGAGCACGTCACCCAGACCCTCCGCAACTCGATCGCGACCGGCCGCGTCGGCCACGCCTTCCTGTTCACCGGCATCCGCGGCGTCGGGAAGACCACCGCGGCCCGGGTGCTCGCGAAGGCGCTCAACTGCGTGAACGGCCCGACCGCGGATCCATGCAACAAGTGCCCGGCCTGCAACGAGATCACGTCGGGTATCTCGATCGACGTCAAGGAGGTGGACGGCGCGTCGAACCGCGGCATCGACAGCATCCGCGACCTGCGCGAGGGCGTCGCGTTCGCGCCCGCGCGCGACAGGAACAAGGTCTACATCATCGACGAAGTCCACATGCTCACGACCGAGGCGTTCAACGCGCTCCTGAAGACGCTCGAGGAGCCGCCGCCGCACGTCGTGTTCATCTTCGCGACCACCGAGCTGCACAAGGTCCCCGCGACGATCGCTTCGCGCTGCCAGGTGTTCGAGTTCAAGCGCATCGCGGTCCCGGCGCTCGTCGCGCGCCTCGGCATGATCGTGTCCGCCGAGGGGGTGCAGGTCGGCGAGGACGCGCTCCGGCTCGTGGCCCGCGAGGCCGACGGCTCCCTGCGCGACGCCTGCTCGCTGATGGACCAGGTGATCTCGTTCGCCTCCGGCCCGATCGAGGCCACGGACGTCGCCCAGATCCTCCGCACGGGCGACCGCGCCGTGCTGCACCGCACGCTCGCGGCCGTGGTCGGGGACGACCCCGCGGAGGCCCTGCGCGCGCTCGACGAGGCGCTCCAGCGCGGCATGCCCGCGCGCCAGTTCCTGCGCGACCTCGCCCGCTTCCTGTCCGACTGCATGAAGGTCGGCCTGCTCGGGCCCGACGCGGCGCGCGAGACCGGCCTGACCGAGGCCGAGATCGGCGAGATGAGCGCGATCGCCTCGCGCCACCCCCCCGAGTACCTGGCCTCGCTGCTGCACCTGCTCGTGATCGCGGCCGACAAGACCGCGGACTCGCGCAGCCCGGACCTCCTCGCCCAGGCCGCCATCGTCAAGGCCACCCGCCTGGCCGCGCTGTCCGCCGTGGACGGCATGATCTCGCGCCTCGAGGCGGTCGCCTCCGGCAGTCCGCAGTCCGCGCCTGCCCCGCGCGTATCCGGGCCGCGCGCCGCCCCAGCCCCCGCGCCCGTGGCGGCCGTGCCGCGCGCGGTGCCCCGGCCCGCTCCCGCACCCGCGCCGCGCCCGGCCCCGGTCCGTCCCGCACCCGCGGGCCCCGCCGGAGCCGCGATGGACCGCCTCGCCCAGGTCACCGGCGGCACCCGGACGTCCGGCCCGCGCCAGGAGCCGGCCCCCGCTCCCGCCCCGACGCCCGCGCCCTCGCCGGCGCCGCGCGTCCTGCCGGCCGCCGCCGCGGGGCCCAGGCCGTCCACCGACGCGATTCGCGAGAAGTTCCGCCGCCATCCGGTGGTCGAGCACGTGATCGGCACGTTCGGCGGCGACCAGCTCCGCCTCGACCCGGAGCGCGAGCGGCCCGCGAAGCCCGAGGAGCCGACCTGATGCCGTCCCCCGGCCTCCCCGCATCCGTGAACGGGCTCATTGCCGAGCTGAAGAAGCTGCCCGGCGTCGGCGAGAAGACCGCGACCCGCTACGTCCTGCACCTGCTCGGGCGCGGTCGCGACGCCGCGGACGCGCTCGGCGGGGCGCTCTCCGCCGTCTCGACGAAGGTGAGGCCGTGCCCGCGCTGCCACTTCCTCGCGGACGGCGACCTGTGCGAGCTCTGCCGGGACCCGGGCCGCGACATCTCCGTCGTGTGCGTGGTCGAGGGCGCGCCCGACCTGCTCGCGATCGAGAAGATGGGCGAGTACCGCGGCTCGTACCACGTGCTCGGCGGCGCGATCTCGGCCATCCGCGGCGTCACTCCGGACCGCCTCCGCATCCGGGAGCTGGTCGCGCGCGTGGACGCCGGGGGGGTCGCCGAGGTCATCGTCGCGACCGGCGCCGACGCCGAGGGCGAGACCACCGCGCTCTACGTCCGCAAGGCGCTCGAAGGACGCCCCGTCCGCGTCACGCGCCCCGCGACCGGGATCCCCATGGGGTCGAGCATCGAGTTCCTCGATTCGGTGACGCTGCTGCGGGCGATCCGCGGGCGCAAGGAGCTATGAACGGATCGACAGGTAGCCCTTGCGGTAGTCGTCCACGATGACCTCGCGGAAATCGCACATCTCGCACAGGCGCGAGTAGATCCGCTCGCCGATGCCCCCGGGGTCGTCCAGCCTGGGCAGGCCGCTCGGGGTCGTCGGCGTCCCCACCTCGAAGTTGGCCGTGACGATCAGGGTCTTGCTGGTGTTGTACCGGCGGCACACGAGCTGGTCGAGCACCGACCGCTGGAAATCGGACGGCCGGACCTTGCCGAGCTCGTCGATCACCAGGATGTCGGGCCTCATCCCAGGCGCGATCACGTCGTCCATCGATCGGCCGTCGTCGAAGCCCGCGCGGATCTCCTCGACGAGCTGGAAGAAGTCCACGAAGGCGGCGGTGAGGGCCCTCTCCAGCGTGAAGTGGCGCACGAGCGAGCACGCGAGGTGGGTCTTGCCGCCTCCGGGGTGTCCCCACAGCAGGACCCCGCGCATTCCCGGGATGTACATCTGGCGCCACCGGCCGAAGTGGATCTTGAGGTCGGCCAGATTGCCTCCCCTGCTCTCGTCGAGGCTGTCCAGCGTCGCCCGGTGGTGCTTCGCCGGGACCCGCGCCTCGTTGAACTGGGCCACCCGCCGCCGGAGCGCGCGGCACGAGCACGGCCGGCAGACGGGCGCCCGTCGCGGGACGACTTCGACGATCGCGCCCTTGTCGCCGCACGCGGCGCACGGCACGCGACAGGAGCAGGGACGCGCGACCGCGTGCTCGCCGATCGCCTCGACCAGGTAGCCGGCGTCCGCGCACCTCGTGCAGTCCATGTCAACCCCCGGAAGTGAGCAGCATCTCGACCAGGCTCGGAACTCCCAGCTCCGCGGCCGCCGCCCGCGTCTCGGCCCTGCGGATGTCCGCCACGGCCGCGTTCCCGAGGCCCCTCGCAGCAGCCGCTCGGACCAGGCGATTCACGCGCTCCACCAGCGCGGGCGAGCCCGCAATCGCCGCCCGGGCAAGCTCGTCGTCGATCGCGGCGAGTTCCGACACGAGGGCGCCGCCGTGCGCGGTCGTCCGGATGCGGGCAATGGCGTCGTCCAGGAGGCGCGAAGGCGCCTGCCTCCGCCTGGCCTCGAGCAGGGCCAGCGCCTCGGCCGCGAGGTCGCGGGTCGGGGGGATCGGCGCCGGAGGCCGGACGGGCAGCACGCCTTGCGCAAGGGCCCGCCGGCTCGCGTCGAACTCCTTCTCGACGTGGACGCGGTAGTACTTGAGCACGGAAGGAAGCGGGGCGTGAGGATCGGCGGACTCCAGGAAGCGCTTGACGCCGTTCTCGAGCCCGCGGCGGACCACCTCCAGCGGCACGCCCCGGCGCTCCCAGTCCTCCACGATCGCGCAGTCCGCCGTACGCAGCGCGAGACCTCGTCGAACGATCCCGACGAAGAGCGCCTCGACGTCCTCGATGTACGACATCGCCTAGATGTCCAGGTTCTTCACGTTCAGCGCGTTCTGGTTGATGAACTCGCGGCGCGGCTCGACCGAGTCGCCCATCAGCAGCGTGAAGATCGCGTCCGCCTCGACCACGTCGACCACGTTCACCTTCAGCAGGGTGCGTTTCGTGGTGTCCATGGTGGTCTCCCAGAGCTGCTCGGGGTTCATCTCGCCCAGCCCCTTGTAGCGCTGGACCGACAGCCCCTTCAGCCCGCGGTCGTGCACGATCTGCATCAGGACCTCGGGCCGCTCGACGACCAGCTTGTCGCCCTCGATCGCGACGTCGTAGGGCCACGGGCCGATGCGCCGCATCTCGGCGTACGTGCGCCGCAGCTGGCCCACGTCCGGCCGCGACATCGCGGCGTAGTCCACCGCTGTCCGGTGCGGCACGCCGCGAAGGCGCGTGCCGACGACCAGGCGCCGCGCGTCGTACTCCTCGTCCGCCTCCGACCCGACCTCGACCGGCTCCGCGTCCTTGTGGAACTCCTTGAAGTACTTGCGGATGCGCGCCGCCAGCTTGTCGGTCGCCTGCCCGGACTTCAGGTCCTCGGCGGTCGCGTCCCCCCCCCAGAAGCAGGCGCGGAACACGCGGCTGTCGCCCGCAAGGTCCAGTCCCTGGCAGAGCTTCTCGGCCATGCCCACGCGCCGCATGTAGCTCTTCAGCTCGTGCAGCGTGAGCGGCACCAGGCCGCCCGCCGGGGTCACGTCCATGCCCTCGGCGCCGTTCGCCGCGACGAAGTCCTCGAGCGCCCGCTCGTCGCGCTGGTAGGACTCGGAGCGGCCCCGCTTCACCTTGAACAGCGGCGGCTGCGCCACGTAGAGGTAGCCGCGCTCGATGACCTCGGGCATCTGCCGGTAGAAGAACGTCAGCAGCAGCGTGCGGATGTGGAGACCGTCCACGTCCGCATCGGTCATGATGATGATCTTCTGGTAGCGCAGCTTCGTGATGTCGAAGCCCGTCCCCTGCTGCGAGTCCTGGCCGATGCCGGTCCCGAGCGCCGTGATCAGCGTCACGATTTTCTCGCTCTCCAGCATCTTGTCGAAGCGCGCCTTCTCGACGTTCAGGATCTTGCCGCGCAGCGGCAGCACCGCCTGGAAGCGGCGGTCGCGTCCCTGCTTGGCCGACCCGCCTGCGGAGTCTCCCTCGACGATGAACAGCTCGGCCTGGCTCGGGTCGCGCTCCTGGCAGTCCGCGAGCTTGCCCGGCAGCGACAGCCCGTCCAGGATGCCCTTGCGGCGGATGATGTCCTTCGCCTTGCGCGCCGCCTCGCGCGCCCGCGCAGCGTCCACTACCTTTCCGACGATCGCCTTCGCGACCGAGGGGTTGCGCTCGAAGTAGTCCGCGAGCCCGTCCGCGACCGCGCCCTCGACCGCGCCCTTGACCTCGGACGACACCAGCTTGTCCTTGGTCTGGCTGGAGAACTTCGCGTCGCGCACCTTGATAGACCGCACGACCGTCAGGCCCTCGCGTACGTCCTCGCCGGTCAGCGTGCCCTTGAACTGCTTGAACAGGTTCTCCTGCTCGGCGTAGCTGTTCACGGTCCGGGTCAGCGCCGCCCGGAAGCCCGCCACGTGGGTGCCGCCGTCCGAGTTCCGGATCGTGTTGGTGAAGCAGAACAGGGTCTCCTGGTACCCGTCGTTCCACTGGCACGCGACCTCGACGCCCACGTCCTCGCGCGTGGTCGACACGTAGATCGGGCGGTCGTGGACCACGCCCTTGTTGCGGTTCAGGTGCTCGACGAAGCTGACGATGCCGCCCTCGAAGTGGAACTGGTGCGAGTGGCCCTCGACGCGCTCGTCCGTGATCGTGATCGTCACGCCGGGGTTCAGGTACGACAGCTCGCGCAGGCGCTGCGACAGGTTGTCGAACGAGAACTCGGTGTTGCTGAAGATCGTCGGGTCAGACTTGAACGTGACCTTCGTCCCGGTCCGGTTCGAGTGCCCGATCTGCTTCAGCGCCTCCTTCGGCACGCCGCGCTCGTAGATCTGCTCGAACACGCCCCCCTCGCGGCGCACCTCGAGCCGCAGCCACTCGGACAGCGCGTTCACGACCGACACGCCGACCCCGTGCAGCCCGCCGGACACCTTGTAGCTCTCGTGGTCGAACTTGCCGCCCGCGTGCAGCTCGGTCATCACGACCTCGGCCGCGGACCGGCCCGTCTCCGGGTGGATGCCGACCGGGATGCCGCGCCCGTTGTCCTCGACCGTCACGGACCCGTCACGGTGGATCCACACGTCGATCCGGTTGGCGAACCCGGCCAGCGCCTCGTCGATCGAGTTGTCCACGACCTCGAACACCATGTGGTGCAGGCCGGACCCGTCGTCCGTGTCGCCGATGTACATGCCGGGCCGCGTGCGGACCGCCTCCAACCCCTTCAGTACCTTGATGCTGTCCTCGGTGTAGGAGGACCCGTCCCCGGTCCCGCCGAGCGGGAGGACCGGCCCGCCGTTGTCGTCCATCGCCATTGCTTCAATCCGCCGTTCGAAACCGCTTGATCCTCCGCCGGACCCCAGGTCCGCGGAGCCGGGGAACTATACACCACGTCCAGGCGCTTTGACAGGGGTTCCGGCACGCGACTCCGGCGGCTAGAATCGATCCGTGTGCCGCCTGGTCTTCATCGTGGTTTTCCTGCTCGTCTGCGCGCCGATCCGGCACGCCTCCGGGGACCCCGTGGATGACGCGCTCCACGTCCTGGCGCGCGACCTGAGCCCCCGCGTCCGCGCCCAGGCCGCCCTGGCGCTGGACCCGCTCGCCGCGCGGCCGGAGGTTCGCCGGGCCCTGTCCGCGGCCCTGTCCGACGCGGACCCGATCGTGCGCGCCGCCGCGGCGAAGTCCCTCTCCGGCCTCGCCCCGGCCGAGGCGTGGATCCCGCTGTGCCAGGCCGCGCTCGACCCCGACCCGATGGTCGCCCGCTGGGCCGCGCGCGCCGAGCGCCGGGTCCTGGCCCGCGCCGCGGCGGTGTCCGTCGGGATCCGCGGGATCGTCGCGCTGATCGGCCGCGACCACGACCTCGCGACCAGGACGATCAAGGAAGTCGTGCTCGAGCACCTGCTGAAGTCGCGCCGCTACAGCGTCGATGCCTCGTTCGACTTCTCGGAGCAGGTCGCGGTGCCGGTCGGCGAGGGGCCGGTCATCCGCCTCGACCTCGAAGGCGAGGCGTCGAGCGCCGCGGCGGACGCGGAGAGCGCGACCGTGCGGGTCGTGCTGCGGGCGGTCGCCCCGTCGGGGCACGTGGTGTGGCAGGGACAGGCGGACGCGACCGGCCGGCACGAGGCGCCGGCCGCGCCGGGACCCGACGACGACGAATACACCTTGCGCCAGGCTCCCCCCGAGGCGAGCCTGGTGGCGCTCCGGATCGCCGCCGAGGCCGTGGCTCCGGAGCTGGTGAAGGCGCTGGCGAGCGAGGGCGAGGCCCCCCCCGAGGAGTCGTCGCCGCCGCGACGCAGGAGGGAACGGTGATGGGCCGGGTACGATCGCGTCACTGGGTCGAGGTCGGGTTCCAACTGAAGTACACGGCCCTGATCGTCGGGGTCGCGGTCGCGCTGGTCGCGGTGCTGGGCACGCTCTACCTCCGCACGCGGGCCGAGCAGACGCGGCTGATGGGCGTGAACCGCCTCTGTCTCGGCGTCGGGACCGCCGGGGACGCGATCGACCGGGAGTTCGACGCGGAGCTGTCGTCCCGCCTCGAGGAGAGCGACCTCCGCGTCACCCTGGGTCTCGTCGCGGCCGCGGTGGTCCTGGTCGCCGCGCTCGCGTTCGTCGGCATCCGGCTGACGTTCCACGTGGTCGGCCCGGCGCGCGCCGTGTCCGGGATGCTGTGGAACATGAGCGAAGGCCACTTCGTCCCGATCCGGAAGCTCCGGAAGGGTGACGAGTTCGGGTTCCTAGAGGACGACCTGAGGACGCTGCAGGAGAGCCTCGCGCGCGAGGCCTTGGCCGACGCGGCGCTGATGCAGGACGCCGCGGACGCGGTCGGCGCGGCTCGGGGTGCCGGCGATCCGCTGGCCGATCGGCTCGCCGCGGCCGCGGCAGGGAAGCGGGCCCGTGCCGGCCATCCCGACGCCGGCGGCGCGGCCGCGACCCCGGCGGACCCGTGGTTCCGCTAGTCACTCAAGGGAGCAGGTCATCCGGAGGCGTCGCCGCAACCTCCACCGGAGAGCCGGTGCGCGGGTGCGGCAGGCGCAGGCGCCACGCGTGCAGCCGGAAGCCGCACGCGCCCCGATCCGCGCCCGGCCGCTGGGCGCCCCCGGCCTCGTAGAGCGGCTCGCCCACGAGCGGCGCGCCGGACGACGCGAGGTGGATCCGGATCTGGTGCGCCCGGCCGGTCGCCGGCATCGCGACCACGAGCGTGCGCCCGAGGTCCGCGTCGCGCCGGAGCACCTCGAAGCTGGTCAGGCAGGGGCGCCCGCGGATCGGTCGGTCCGCCTCGAACGCGTCCGGGAGGCCGGTCCCCTGCACCAGCGCAAGGTAGCGCTTCTCGACGCGGTGCTCCCGGAACGCGGCGGCGAGCGCGCGCGCGGCCGCCGGGTTGCGGGCGAACAGGACCACGCCGGACGTGCCGCGGTCGATGCGGTGCACCGGCGCCGCGCGCGCGTCGATCCGCTCGCGGGCGAGGTGGAGGAGCGACCCGTCCTGGATGCCGGCCCCGGGCGTGACCGGGATCCCGGCGGGCTTGTCGAGCGCGAGGAGGTCGTCGTCCAGCAGCAGGACGGACAGGCGCTCGGGCGGGTCGGGCTCGTCCCACGGGGGGCGGGCGTACGCCAGCGTCCGGCCGGGGAGGACGAGGTCGTCCCCGGCCGCGACCGCCCCGTCCACGGTGACGCGTCCGGCCGCCAGCACCTCCCTCCATGCCTCCCGCCCGAAGTGAGGGTGGCGGGCCGCGTAGTAGTCGAGGACCGTCAGCCCGCGAGCGTCCTCGGGCGCGCGCTCGATGAAGGTGTATCCCCGGTTCCGCACGACCGGAGCGTAGCACGCACGGGCGGCGAGGGGCCGGTTGCGCAAGCGCAGTTCGTTTCGAACCTTGATCTGGCTCGCGTGCCGTGGTTGAATCCGCGCGCGTTTCGCGACCTTCCCCTCGCCGCGGCCGGTGACGGCGCGGCGCCTGCGAGAGTGGGATCGTGATGTACGGCGAGCTTGCCATCGACGACGGCCTGGTCGTTCTGGCCGAAGACATCTACCAGCTCGTGTCCTCGCTCCAGCGGCCACGCCTTGCCGACACGGCCTGGGCGCAGGCGACGCGCGATCGGTGCCGCCTGCTGTCCGAGCGGGTGGCCGAGGCGCGCGAGGCCGCGAGGGCCCGCGGTCGCGCCGTGTCCGCCTATCTGGACCGGATGGCCGAGGACCTGCGCCACAGCGCCGGCGTGCTCTCGGACCGCCCGAACGTCGCCCGCCTGAAGGAGGCCGCGAAGCGGTTCGCCGACAACTACGAGGACTACGTCGCCCACCTGCGCTCGCAGTATCGCGCGGCGAAGCTCAGCCCGTCGCGGCGCCTCCGCCACGTGCGTCCGGTCACGTGGAGGCGCGGCATCTTCCACGCCTCGAGCGGCGTGCTGGCGGTCGCCATGTACGAGCTGGTGCTCGACCGGGTCGCGGCGGTCGCGATCATGGGGTCGCTCGCGGCCCTCGCGGTCTTCCTCGAGGTGTCGCGGCGCGCGTGGCCGTGCTGGAACGCGTTCCTCGTCGGGACCGTGTTCCGCGGGCTCGTGCGACCGTGGGAGCGGCATCGCATGAACTCGGCGACCTGGTACGTCATGGCGCTGACGCTCATCGCGCTGCTGCTGCCCAAGGCGGCGGCCGAGGTCGGCGTCGTGGCGCTGGCGTTCGGCGACCCGGCCGCCGCGCTCGTGGGGAGCCGCTTCGGCCGGATCCGCATCCGCGGCGAGAAGAGCCTGGAGGGCACGCTCGCCTTCGTGCTGGCGTCGTTCGGCGCGACCGTGCTGCTCCTGGCGCTGACCGGCGCGGTCCCGGGCGTGCTCGCGCTGCTCGGGCTCGCCGGGTCCGTCGCGATCGTCGGCGCCGCGGCCGAGCTGTTCGGCGATCGCCTCGACGACAACTTCGCGATCCCGGTCGTGGCCGGGCTCGTCGCCTCGCTGTGGATCGTACTGTAGCGGGCACTGGCAGCGGGTACGGGTACGGGCCGGGTGCGGGTACGGGTCAGAGGCGGCGAACCCTCGAAGCGATCACGTCACGGATCTTCTCGAAGGTGGGCGGAGGGCCGATCCGGACTTCGCTCGCGTCCACGAACAGCGCGTCGGAGCGGCCCCAGTAGGCGACCGCGGGGCGCTCGGACGTGTCGATCTCGCGGAAGACGACCCTGTCTCCGAACTCGGCCGCGGCGGACCGTGCCCCCTCGCACGTCAGGTTCCCCGCCAGGCACCAGCCCGACGTCAGCGACGTCACGGTGACCTTGCCCGGCACGGTGGCGGGCGCCTCCTTCCGGCGGGGGTACCAGCGCGGCGGGCGCGCGTCGGCCTTGAACGGCTTCCAGACCAGGACCGCGAGCCCCTGCCGATCCGCCTTCAGATAGCCGCGGTTGCGGTACCACTTCGCACGCATCCAGAACGGGAGCCAGATGCCCCAGGCGACCATGCCCTTGGCGCCGCGCCGGACAGCGTCCGCCTCGGCCGCCTCCAGCAGCGCGCTGCCCATGCCGCGCCCCTGGAAGTTGCCGCGTCCCTGCGGATGCCCGTGGATCCACGTGCAGAGGATCACGTGGAGGCCCTCGCCGTCCACGCACGAGTGCTCGATCGGCAGGTACTGGATCATGCCGCCGACGCGGCCGTCGTCGTCCACGGCGAGCTTCGCGCGAAGCCCCTTCGGCAGGGAGCGCTCGACCCAGCGCGCACGGCGCGGCGCCCCGACGCGGGCGTCGGCCGACCAGTCCTCGAGGCACATCGAGAAGATGCCCTTGTTCGCCTCGTCGAGGTCGATGACCCGCACGTCGGCTCCCGCAACCGGGCCAGGCGATGATGCCACCGAATCGGTCCCCCGGCCAGGGGGGGGCCGAGACCCAAATCGCCGAGACCCGTCCACGTCCGCCGGGCCGGTCAATCCGAGCATTCCGCGCTGTCGCCCGGCCCGCACGGCAGGCGGTCCCGAACGACATCCGTCGAAACGCGTACCCCACCTTCCCGACCCGGCAGGCCCCGGGGGCATCGATCGGAGGGGGGCGCGGCTCGCCCCCCTGCCCGCCGCCCCGCGTTGCGGGGCACGGGCCACCCCCCTTGCGCGGCCGCCTTGCGGCCGCCGAGCGATCCGCGCCTCGGCGCGGATCGCTCAATCCAGGTCGGCCAGCCGCTTGACCGCCCACTTCCGGCAGTCGTCGGTCTCCCACTCGAGGTCGTCCGGCACGTCGCTGCCGGCGACCATCTTGAAGTACTTGCGCGCGAGGTCGTCGCTGCCGTTCTCGTGCCACGCCTCGGCAAGCTCCAGCAGGACCTCGGGGTCGCGCGGGGCGAGGTCGTATGCCTTCCGCGCGTGCTCCAGCGCCTTCTCGTCGTCGCCCCACGACACCACCGACGGCAGCTCGCGGTAGGCCATGGCCAGGAACACGTGACCCTCGAAACGCTTCGGGTCGCGCGCGATCAGCTCCTGGAGCGCGGGCCGGATGGGCTTCACCGCCTTCAGGATCGCGACCATGCCGAGCGTGGCGCCCTCCTTGTAGCCGTTCATCAGCTCCCAGTAGCGGCCGTCGTAGTCGCCGGGCCGGACCTGCTGGGCGCGCCGGGCGCACTCCATCCCGGCCTTCGCGGTCCGCGAGCAGCCCTGCTTGTCGTCGGCCTGCACCAGCCGGTGCGCGAAGTGGAACGAGGTGCGCGCGCACCATATCTGCGCGTCGTAGTCGGTCGGCCGCTCGCGCGCGACGCGGGCGAACCCTTCCTGCGCCTCGCGGTGCTTCGCCGTGGCCGCCCGGCCCCGGTACGCGGCCATCGCGGACTGGAACGCGGGGTCGGCCGAGAAAA
>Ga0194127_10005952_pt1 | contig 14083 bp, 13 predicted proteins | sample TA2KigC100mmetaG_FD_148624 | JGI IMG/M metagenome (GOLD analysis project Ga0194127, IMG submission 148624) | Freshwater microbial communities from Lake Tanganyika, Tanzania - TA2015036 Kigoma Deep Cast 100m | ecosystem: Environmental > Aquatic > Freshwater > Lake | place: Tanzania: Lake...
TCGGGTTCGGGTTCGGGTTGCGACTCGGGCGTAAGTTTCGATGCCGGCGCAACCGTCAATTCAGGTTCGGGCTGCGACTCGGGCGTAGGTTTCGTTTCCGGCGCAACCGTCAATTCGGGTTCGGGCTGCGACTCGGGTTCGGGCTGCGACTCGGGTTCAGGCTGCGACTCAGTTGAATCTTCGAACTTTTCGCGGTCGAACGGAACAATATTCGACGGACTGAGCGCTTCATGAAACTCTTCTGCGGCAACGTCAAAATCAGTCAGGTCACCCACGGCCCCGCTAGCCACTTCGTTGGCCAAGGCAAAGGCCGTCTTCAATCGATCACGGTGACGAATCAACTCCTCGATCTGTTGTCGGGCCAACTCGCGGCGGTCCGACAATTCGGCGAGAAGTTTTTCACGGTAAGCCCGCGCCTCTCTGACGATCTCTCGACCCTGTTGTTTGGCAAGTTCGATTTCAGATTCGCTGTCGGAGTACGCATCACTTCGCCGACGAGAGAGTTCGACTTCCGCCTCTTCGCGCAATCGCGCCACCTCGGCAGCGGCCTCGCGCAACATTCGCTCGGCGGTTTCGGCGGCCCTGTCGCGCATCTGCTGTGACGCTTCCCGCGCAACCGACAAGACGCGCGCCGTCTCTTCGCCAAGCAGGGTCGTCGCCGTGGCTTCGTCCAAGACCCCCGGATCTGAAAGTCCGCGGGTCTGCATCGCGCGCATCTCGCTTTCGAGAAACTTCTCCCGCTCTTGCAGACGGGCCAACTCGGCCGAAACCATCCGCAAAAAATCACGCACTTCACCTTGGTCGTAGCCCCGGCGTCCAACCTTGAATTGAGCCGATCCGACGGCGGCGGGCGATGAGGGGTCAGGTTTCGAGAAGCTAATCGCCATTAGCCAAGATTAAACCCATTTCAGAGTTCTATTGCGTCATTCTCGATGACCGTGCCGCCCGACTCCTCGAGAACCTTCAACGCCTCGGTGAGATTCGCGACGGGCACGATGCGAAGTTTCGAACCTGCAACTTTTCGTGCTTCACTGATTTCGCTAGCGGTTTGAGCGCTCGGCACCAGGAATATTTTCGCCCCGCTCGCTTTCACGGCGACAGTCTTCTGTCGCAACGCACCGACCGCACCCACCGACTCGTCTCCATCGATCGTGCCCGTTGCGGCGACCTTCACCCCACCGGTCAACTCTCCGGCGGTCAGTTCGTCAAGCAGCGCCAAAGCGAACGGGAGCCCGGCCGACGGGCCGCCGATCGCATCCGTATCGATCCCCACTTCGAATGGCAGGTCGACCTTTCTGGTATCGGCGGGCCACACACCGATGATTGTTCTGTCTGCGTCGTCGGGACTGGCGATCAACTCGACCTTTTTCTTGACGGTGGTTTCTTTCTTGTGCGGTTTGATCGTGATCTCGACTACATCACCTGGTGAGTAATCGGCGATCACCGGCATCAGATCTGAAAGCGACTCAATTTTGACGCCGTCAAAGGCGATGATCGTGTCGCCCGGATCAATCTGCAGGCACGCGCTCAGCGGCCGTGGGTTGTCTTCACAGACAAGTCGCTCGACGATCAACTCGCCATAGGCGATCGAAACGTCGTAGCCCAGCCGGTTGAGGACGACGTACTCGGCGATTTGTTTGGCCGTCGCCATCGCCTGAAAGCCCAGTCGTCGCTGCTCGCTCGGCGTAGTGTCGCCGAATTTTTCTTCACGTGTCAAGACATCGACATCGGGGTCAAGCACGCCAACCAACGCGTCAAGAGCCGTGAGTTTTGAGCCGTAGGCGGTGACGAACAAAATCGGCGACGAAGTTTCATAACGCTTGACTTCTTTCAACGCCTCTTTGTCGAACGAGAACCGTGATGCAACATCCTCGGCCGTGCCGGGTGCAACTTCCCAATAGTCGACCTTCACACTCGAGGAAATGATCATCGCCAGAGTGACGAGCCAAACGATCGTCAGCATCGGCAACGCCCACCACATGTTGCGATGTCGCGGCGCAATCACCGTCGCTCGCTCGGGCGCGAGTGCTGGTGTCGCGCTCGGCGATACGCTGGAAAGAGTCGTGGTTGTGTCGTCGCTCATGTCGCTCACCGTCTTTGATGTTACGGTCAGGTCTGTTGCAATCATCGTGCTGAGTGCGATCGCCGCATGGTTTGCGAGTCGTGGTCGCACAAGGGCGCAATTCAAGCCGGCGATGGTTCGCGTCGATAAACGACCCGTGCATATCTACAAGAATCCGAACAAAGACAAATCGCTGCGCTCGGCTGGCTTTCTGGGTGTGACGAGCCTCGCCGCAGGAATTTGCCTGGCATTCTTCGTTTCGTTGCTCGCGGCATATTTGTATTCGACCCTCACAGGATCGCTGGGTAGTTGAACCGTGAAAGTTCTCGTGACCGGTGCCGACGGTTTCATCGGCTCTCATGTAGTCGAAACTCTGGTGAAAAATGGCCACGAAGTGCGGGCCTTCGTGCTTTACAACTCGTTCAACTCTTGGGGCTGGCTGGATGAATCAGAAAAGTCAGTTCGCGACAGCATCGACGTTTTCGCCGGGGACATTCGCGACCCTCATGGCGTCGACCAGGCGGTTGCCGGGCAGGAAGTGGTGCTCAATCTGGCGGCGTTGATCGCCATTCCCTATTCGTATCACTCACCCGACACCTATATAGATACGAATATCAAGGGAACTTTGAATATTCTGCAGGCGGCCCGTCGGCACGAAGTGGCTCGGGTCGTGCAAACTTCGACCAGCGAGGTCTATGGCACCGCACAATATGTTCCAATCGATGAACAGCACCCGTTGCATCCGCAATCTCCATACGCGGCGTCGAAAGTCGGGGCCGACCAACTGGCCATGAGTTTTCACGCTTCGTTTGATTTGCCGGTCGGCATTCTTCGACCTTTCAACACGTACGGACCGCGTCAATCCGCGCGCGCCGTGATCCCGACGATCATCAGCCAACTCGCCAACAAGCGCGAAGTGAAACTTGGTTCTGTTTCTCCGACCCGTGACTTCACTTTCGTCGCCGACATCGCGTCTGGGTTCTTGGCCGCCGCGACCAGCGACAAAGTCATCGGACAAACGATAAATCTGGGCAGCGGATTTGAGATCTCAATAAGAGAGACCGCCGAGACGATCGCAAACCTCATGGGTGCCGATCTGAAGTTGGTCGATGACGAACAAAGGGTGCGGCCCGAGAACTCAGAAGTCGAGCGCCTTCACGCGTCGATCACCAAAGCCGCCGAGCATCTCGGCTGGCAACCCAAACTCAAGGGGCTCGACGGCTTCAAGACGGGACTCAAGCACACGATCGATTGGTTTTCGAATCCCGCAAACTTGTCGCGCTACAAGGCTGATCGCTACAACATCTAACTTGATGGCGACTTCAGAATCACCCAAAGAGGAGTTCATTTCGGTTCTGAATTCTGTTCTCGGCAAAACTTCGGGTTCGCCGGTCGCCCTGCACGAACCGAACATCGGTCAACTCGAGCACGAAAAGGTCGCCAAGTGTCTCTCGTCTGGTTGGGTCTCTTCGATCGGTGAATACATAACTCAATTCGAGGCCGCTCTCGTCGAAACGACGGGAGCACGACACGCGATAGCCGTAATCAACGGCACGGCGGCGCTGCACCTGGCGTTGCTCGCCGTGGGAGTGCGTCCTGGGGATGAAGTGATCGTGCCGACGCTGAGTTTCGTCGCCACGGCGAATTCGGTGGCCCACTGCGGCGCGACCCCCCACTTCGCCGACAGCGACGAAAAATCGCTCGGTCTGGACCCGATCGCCCTGCGCCTGCATCTCGAAAAGAATGCCGTGGTTCGTGACGGCGCGGTTTTCAACTCGAAAACCAATCGTCGCATCGCGGCGATCGTGCCGATGCACACATTCGGGCACCCGATGCAGATCGAAAAACTGGTCTTGCTCGCCGATGAATTCAATATTCCCGTGGTCGAAGACGCGGCCGAGTCGATCGGAAGTTTCGTCGGGCCGAAACACACCGGCACATTCGGACGCTGCGGCACATTGAGTTTCAACGGCAACAAGACGATCACCACGGGCGGAGGCGGGGCGATTTTGACCAACGACGCCGACCTTGCGCGACAAATTCGACACCTGGCCACCACCGCCAAACAGAACCACGACTGGGCCTACATCCATGATGCTGTGGCCTTCAACTATCGAATGCCCAACATCAACGCGGCGCTGGGTTGCGCACAAATCGAGCGGCTGCAGAGTTTTCTCAAGGCCAAACGCGTGTTGGCCGAAAAGTACTCTGAAGCCTGCAAGGGTGCGCAAAGTTTCGCGTTCGTGCACGAGCCAGCGGGCACGACCTCGAACTATTGGTTGAACACGATTCGATTGAACTCGCCGAACTTGAAACTTCGCGACGAACTCTTGCGGGCCTCGCGAGACGGCGGCTTTCTTTGCCGACCGGCATGGAACTTGTTGCATACCCTGCCGATGTATCGAGATTCACCGCGAGCCGGACTGACCAACGCCGACAAACTGTTTCAATCGCTGATCAACGTGCCGAGCAGCGCCCGACACGGTCTGGGTTCATGAACACCGCGCGAAAAATTTGCGTGGTCACCGGAACCCGGGCTGAATACGGCCTGCTCAAGCCGGTGATCTCGCTGTTGCGCGACGACCCCGAGATTCAACTTCAACTTGTTGCGACCGGTGCCCACTTGTCGCCCGCGCACGGAATGACGGTCGAAGAAATCGAACGCGACGGCTTCACGGCCGATGCAAAAATCCAGGTCGACCTTTCGGACGACAGCCGACTCGGCGTCGCTCGGGCGATGGCCGAAACAACCGCGAAAATGTCTGAAGCGTTGGACAGACTGCAACCCGATCTGGTGCTTGTCTTGGGCGACCGATACGAAATTCTCGCCACGGCCCAGGCGGCAATGATCTTGTCGATTCCCGTCGCCCACATTCATGGTGGCGAGGTCACCAATGGTGCGTTTGACGACAGCATCCGCCATGCGATAACGAAAATGGCCGCTCTGCACTTCGTCGCGACGCAAGAATATGCGCGTCGCGTTGTTCAACTTGGTGAACAACCCGAAACTGTCTTCAATGTTGGCGCAATCGGCGTGGATCTCGCGATTTCGACGAAGACAGTGACTCGCGAGGTGCTCGCGTCGATTCTGAACCTAAAACTCACAAAACCGATTCTGCTCGTGACTTTTCATCCGACCACTCGCTCGGGTGTCTCGAGCGAAGGCGAGATATCGGAGGTTCTGGCCGCTCTCGAAAACTTCGCGTATTGCACGATCGTCTTCACCGGCGTGAATGCCGACCCGGGCAACGCCGAAATCAGAAAACGAATCGCCGATTTCGTGGCGCAAGACCCCAAGAGGCGATCGGTGCACGACGCGCTCGGTCAAGTCAACTATTTCAGCCTGATGAGAATCTCCGACTTGGTTGTCGGAAACTCATCTAGCGGAATCATCGAGGCTCCGGCTCTGCACGTGCCGACGGTGAATATCGGTTCTCGCCAAGACGGACGACTGCGAGCAGATTCGATTATCGACGTGCCGACAGACAAAGCACGGATAAGGACGGCGATCGAAACTGCGCTGTCGCCCACCTGGCGCGAACGGGCGGCGAAAACTTCGGGCGTCTACGGCTCGGGCAACTGCGCCAAAACCATCGCCGCTACTCTGAAAACCGCGAATCTTGGCGCACAAAAAACTTTTTTCGACCTGCGATAACAAACCGATGAACCCCGAACCCACATTTGTGATCGCCGAAGCGGGCGTCAACCACAACGGTTCTGTGGGTCTGGCCAAGGCGTTGATCGACTCGGCGGTCGCTGCCGGCGCCGACGCCGTGAAGTTTCAGTCGTTCGTCACCGAAAATCTGGTCACGAACGATGCCGAGAGGGCGCAATACCAGATCGCCAACACGGGCAATAGCGAGTCTCAATATCAGATGCTCAAACGGCTCGAACTTTCACATCCCCAACAGCGCGAACTCTTCGATTACTGCACCAGCAAGAGGATCCAGTTTCTTTCGACCCCGTTCGACGACGAGAGTTTGAAGTTCCTGGTTCAAGATCTGGGTCTTGAGACGATAAAAGTCGGTTCGGGGGAACTCACCAACGCCCCGTTTTTGCATCAAGTCGCATCAACTGCAAAGCACCTGATTCTCTCCACGGGAATGAGCACAGAAAGTGAGATTCGTTCGGCGCTCGGCGTGGTTGCCCATGCATTCACCTCGAAGCAACCACCCTCGATCGAACAGTTTGAAAGATCTTTCGACAGCGAGGCTGGCAAACGGGCAATCACATCGCGGGTGACGTTGTTGCACTGCACGACCGAATACCCCGCAGCCCCCGAAGAAATCAACCTTCGGGCGATGCAAACCATGGGCGAACGATTCGAATGTCGAATCGGCTTTTCAGACCACTCGGCGGGCATTCACCTCGCAGTGGCGGCCGTGGCGTTGGGTGCCAAGGTGATCGAAAAGCACCTGACGACAAGTCGCGATCTGCCCGGCCCCGACCACAGGGCGTCGCTCGAACCGGTCGAATTCAAACGGCTTGTCGCCGACATTCGCGAATTAGAAAAGGCTCTCGGAGACTCGATCAAAAAACCGACTTCATCGGAGACAAAAAACATCAGCGTCGCCCGCCGAAGCCTCGTCGCCGCGCGCGCGATCAAGGCCGGCGAACCGTTCACCGTCGAGAACATCGCCGTAAAACGACCTGGCAGCGGAAGATCGCCGTTTGAATATTGGTCAATACTCGGCACAAGATCACCGAGGGACATCTCGAAAAATGAAATCATCTGAGACATATTTGATCGGCGGTGGCGGACACGGCCGTGTCGTGCTCGATGCATTTTTGGCATCCGGAAAACAGATCGACGGAATTCTCGATGCCCAACTCGCGCCAGGCTCGCAAGTATTCGGCGTCAAAGTGTTGGGTGACGACGAGTTTCTCGAATCCGTCGATCCGAAGACGACGAGGCTGGTCAACGGCGTTGGTTCGACGGGTGACAGTTCGCGACGCATCGAGATCTTTGAACGATTCTCGAAAATCGGCTTCGAATTCATTGGCGTGGTGCATGTTGCCGCATCGATCGGCAAAGAGTGCTCTGTTGATGCGAGCGCGCAGATCATGGCCGGCGCGGTGTTGCAAAACAGGGTAAGCGTCGGCAAAAACGTGGTCGTCAACACGCGGGCGTCAGTGGATCACGATGTGTTGCTCGCCGATCACGTGACTGTTTCGCCAGGTGCAATAGTTTCTGGCGGCGTGAAACTTGGTCGCGGAACTTTCGTCGGTGCCGGCGCGGTGATCATCCAAGGAATCGAAGTTGGTCAGAATTGCATCGTCGGTGCCGGCGCCGTGGTGCGACACAACGTAAAGGGCGAAACCACCGTCGTGGGTAACCCCGCTACACAATTAGAATAAGGGCGATGTCCAGTTGGCGAGATGCGCTCGTTTCTAGTTCGGCGTCTTTGCGTCAAACCATCGCGGCCATAACCAAGGGCAGCCTGCAGATCGCCCTCGTCGTCGACGACAACGACAAACTGCTCGGCACCGTCACCGACGGCGACATTCGCAAAGCAATCTTGGCGGGCAAAGACATGAATACCACGGCTGGCGAGGCGATGCGCAAGGAACCGATCACCAGCGCAGCCTCGACCCCGCGGGCGGCGGTGCTGAAATTGATGCGCGAAAAGCGAATTCATCAGATGCCGTTGCTCGATCGGCACGGCAAGGTGGTCGATGTGCTGACGGTCGACGATCTGATCGGTGCACATCAAAAACCCAACGCGATAGTGATCATGGCGGGTGGCCTCGGCACGCGACTGCAACCCCTCACCCAGGACATGCCAAAGCCGATGCTCAAGGTCGGTGGCAAACCGATTCTGGAGACTATCATCCAGTCGTTCATCGACCAGGGCTACGTCAACTTCTTCATCTCGATCAACTACAAAGCCACAATCATCACCGATTATTTTGGGGACGGCGCGCAACTTGGTGCGAAGATCACATATCTCAACGAAAAGTCGAGGCTCGGCACCGCCGGCGGACTCTCGCTTCTGCCCAAGGGTGTCGTCGCGCCGATCGTGGTGATGAACGGAGATCTTCTGACGCGCATCTCGGTCGATGCATTGCTCGACTTTCACGAGCGTGAAAACGCCATAGCGACAATGGTCGTGCGCGAAGACCACTACCAGATTCCGTACGGGGTCGTGCAGATCGACGGCACGCAAATCGTCGGGGTCGAAGAAAAACCGACGCAACGACACCTCGTCAACGCGGGAATCTACGTGATCAGCGCCGACGGTTTGGCCGATATTCCGCGCGACACGCTCTACGACATGCCGACCCACTTCGCCAAACTCTCGGCGAACGGTCGTCGAACCGCGGCGTTCCCCCTGCACGAATACTGGGTGGATATCGGTCGGCTCGACGAACTCGAACGCGCGCAGCGAGAGTGGCCCCAGGAACTGCAGTGAAATGCGCGGTGGTCGGTGGTGGTTCGATCGGGCTGCGACATCGAAAGATTCTTGAGAGTCTCGGGCACCATGTTGCGCTGATCTCGGCCCACGCGCCGGACGCCGAATTCAAATCGCTCGCAATAGCTCTTGACCAAAGCGAGTTCGAATATGTGGTGGTGGCCAGCGAGACATCCAGACACTTCGACGACCTCGAGACGCTGGCTCGAGCCGGCTTTTCGGGCCGTGTGCTGGTGGAAAAGCCGCTGTTCGAGAAACCGCGCAAGTCGAATGTCAAAAATTTCGCGACTCTTGGCGTCGGCTACAACTTGCGTTTTCATCCCGGCATTACTTGGCTCACCGAAAAAGTTCAAGAATTGGGTGGTCTCACCTCCGCACAGTTTTATGTCGGCCAGTATTTGCCGACTTGGCGAACCGGCACCGAATATTCACGGTCGAGTTCGGCGAAACGCCAATCGGGTGGCGGGGCGTTGCGAGACTTGAGTCACGAATTGGATCTGGTGCAGTTCCTCTTCGGCGACTGGAATTCGCTGACCGCAATCGGCGGAAGGTTCAGCGACCTGAAGATCGAGACTGATGACACGTTCTCGATCTTGCTTCAAACGACGATGTGCCCGGCGGTTTCGGTGTCCGTCAATTATTTGGATCGCACTACGCAGCGCAACATGACGATCAACGGCAATTACGGCACGCTGCTACTCGATCTGATCGACGGTGTCGGGCGATTCAACGAAACCGAGACGCGATTCGAAACCGGCACCGAGGAAACCTACCTTTCGCAGCACCGAGCGATGCTCGCGGGCGACCAAGAAATGCTCTGCTCGTTTGGTGAGGGGCAGAGAGTCGTCGAGATGATCCAAGCCATCGAAAAGTCGGCGAACAAGCAGAAGTGGGTCAAAAAATGAGAATACTTTGCACCGTTTGCGCCCGCGCCGGCTCGAAGGGGGTCGCGAACAAAAACCTTCGATTGATCAACTCCAAACCCCTGATCGTCTATTCGATCGAGCAGGCTTTGGCGACGGGACTTTTCGAGCAAATCGCGGTCAGCAGCGACAGCGAGGAGATCAGGCAAGTCGCGCTCAAAAGTGGCGCGACATTCGCAGTTGATCGGCCCAAAGAACTGGCCTCGGATACCGCGCCGAAGTTGCCGGCAATTCGACACTGCGCCAGGACGGCCGAAAAGGAGTTCGGCAACTTCGACGTGATCGTCGACCTGGACGCCACCGCTCCCCTGCGCAATCCGGCCGACATCGTGGGTGCGCTCGACCTTCTTACTTCGACCAACGCCGACAACGTGATCACTGGTACGCCCGCACATCGATCACCGTATTTCAATCTGGTGGAAACCGACAAGAACGGCGTCGTGCATCTTTCGAAACAACCACCGACGAAGATCGACCGACGCCAAGACTCACCCGAATGTTTCGACATGAACGCCTCGATCTATGTTTGGCGACGCGAGGCGCTCATGAACAACGAGAGCCTGTTCGCGCCGAACACCAGGCTCTTCGTGATGCCGCGCGAGAGATCGTTCGATATCGACTCACAGTCCGATTTTGAAATGGTTGAATGGATGATGTCGAAAGGCAAGAAATGAGCTCGAGTCAAAGCACCGACTTGTTCAGCCTTGCCAATAAGAGTGTCTTGATCAGCGGCGGGGCGGGGTTGCTCGGACGGGTGTTCTCGCAGGCGCTGGTCGATGCGGGTGCCGATCTGGCGATCGTCGACCTGAACCAAGACGCCGCCGATTCGACGGCGCGGCAAATCCGCAAATCTTCGAAGCAACGGGTAATCGCGATCGGCTGCGATATCACCTCACCCGATTTCGTCGAAAAAACTGTAGATCAAGTTGTTGCAGAGCTGGGAAAGATCGACGTTCTGATCAACAACGCGGCGACGAAGGGCTCGAACATCGATTCGTTTTTTGCACCGTTCGAGAAGTATTCGCTCGAAACTTGGCGCGAGGTGATGGCGGTGAACATCGACGGCTACTTTTTGATGGCCCAAGCGGTCGGAAAACACATGATTCACCGCGGCAAAGGTGGGTCGATCATCCAAACATCCTCGATCTATGGCGTAGTCGCACCCGACCACCGCATCTACGAGAAATCCGAATACGGGGGCAGGGCGATCAACACACCCGCCGTCTACTCGACCTCAAAAGCGGCGGTGAACGGTCTGACGAGTTTTCTCGCCACTTACTGGGCGAAAGACAATATTCGGGTCAACTCTTTGACGCCGGGTGGCATCGCATCCGGTCAAAACGAAGAATTCAACCGCCGATACTCGAATCGGGTTCCGCTCGGCCGCATGGGTCAAGCCGACGAATTGGTGGGAGCGCTCATCTATTTGGCCTCGGATGCCGCCAGTTATGTGACCGGGCAAAACCTGGTCGTCGACGGCGGACTCTCGGCTTGGTGACAAAGGACGCCGTCGCCACGGCGAACCTGCTCAACTTCATGGGCGATGGATTGATTCGTGCCCGAAAAAATGTGATCGACGAGGGCATCGGACTGACCAAATTCGACTGAGATAGCCTAGAAAAGTGCCGACTTTCCCGAAACGTCGACGGATCGACTTCGCAAAATTTGATCCATCGGTCACTGATCGTGAGGTGAAGTATGGTCTGCCAAATTCTGTGACGTTTTGTCGACGTTGCGTGACTTCCAACCAAAAGCCGATTTCTGCTGTCGAGTTCCAGCACAAACCCGACTCAAAAAAGCAGGCGATTCATCTCGATGACCGGGACATTTGCGACGCCTGTCGAGTGACCGAGAAAAAGACCGAGATCAACTGGGCCGAACGCGACGCCCAACTGCGCGAGTTATGCGACAAGCATCGCAGCTCGGACGGCTCGTATGACTGCCTGGTGCCGGGCTCGGGAGGCAAAGACAGTTTCGTCGCCGCCCACATGTTGAAATACAAGTACGGCATGCACCCGCTGACCGTGACTTGGGCACCCCACGTCTACACCGAATGGGGATGGCGCAATTTTCAACGCTGGATTCACGCCGGGTTCGACAATTATTTGTGTACCCCGAACGGCCGTGTCCATCGGCTCTTGACACGGCTCGCCGTCGAGAACTTGTTTCATCCATTTCAGGCATTCATCCTCGGGCAGAAGTCGCTCGCCCCGAAAATGGCCGTGCTCCACCAGATTCCGCTGGTGTTCTACGGCGAAAACGAGGCCGAATACGGAAACCCGATCGGCGATAACGACTCGGCGGTTCGTCAATGGAAATACTTTTCCGCCCCGGAAAAATCATCGATCCATTTGGGTGGCACATCGGTCAAGGATCTGACAACCGACTACGGCCTCGAACAGGTCGACCTTGACCCCTATTTGCCGGCAAACCCCGAAGATCTGAAAAGTCTGGGTATCGAGGTGCATTATTTGGGTTACTACATGAAGTGGCACCCGCAAAGTTGCTACTACTACGCGGTCGAAAATGGAGGCTTCGAAGCCTCACCCGAACGAACCCCCGGAACTTACAGCAAATACAACTCGATCGACGATCGCATCGACGACTTTCATTACTACACGACTTTCATCAAATACGGCATTGGTCGAGCCACTTACGACGCGGCCCAAGAGATCAGGTCGGGAGACATAGACCGTGACGAGGGTGTCGCCCTGGTTCAACGTTTTGACGGCGAATTCCCGACACGATTCGCTGACGAGATTTTCGCGTATCTGAGCATTCCCGAAAGAGAATTTCCGCAGGCGTCAAAAATGTTTGAGCAGCCTCGAATCGACCATGCATACTTCAACAACCTCGCCGACTCTTTCCGCTCGCCACACCTGTGGTCGTACAATAATGGTCAGTGGTCTCTACGACATCAAGTCAAATAACATTGCTTGACAACCCGCCGGTTCTGCGACTGATCGCCCGTCTCGACATAAAGGGCTCGAACCTGATCAAAGGCGTTCATCTCGAGGGCCTTCGAATAATCGGCGATCCCCAGGTGCATGCGGCGAAGTACTACGCCGACGGCGCTGATGAGATCATTTACATGGACACCGTCGCCAGCCTCTACGGTCGCAACAATTTGATTGATGTCGTTTCACGCGCCACGGAGCATGTATTCGTTCCGATGACGGTGGGTGGAGGAATTCGATCGGTGGAAGATGCGCGCACTTTGTTGCGCGCCGGTGCCGACAAGGTTGCAATCAACACCGCAGCCATAAAAGACCCGACGTTGATCAAAGAACTTTCGGATGTGTGGGGTTCTTCGACGATCGTCCTCTCGATCGAAGCCAAGAAAATCGCCCCAAAAATGTGGGAGGCCTACACCGACAACGGTCGCGAGCATACGGGTCTCGACGCCGTCGAATGGGCACAAAAGGGTGTTGCGCACGGCGCAGGTGAAATTTTCGTGACGTCAGTAGACCAAGAGGGCACGAGGAAAGGCTTCGACTGCGAGTTGATTTCTGAGATCAGTCGAGCGGTCGATGTTCCTGTCGTGGCAAGTGGCGGGTTTGGTTCGCTCAATCATCTCAAAGACCTAGTCACGACGAGCAAACCCACGGGTGTGGCATTCGCCGACGCACTGCATTACAACAAGTTTTCAATCAAGCAGATTCGGAAGTTTTGCATTGACAGTGATATTCCCACCCGCAAGGCCGTATTCCAAACGAAAACCGACAAATGAACCTTGAAAACAAACACCTGAACTCTTTCACCAACGACATCATCGTGGTTGACGGCTTCTGGGGCGGCGGAAAGTCGATCATCACCTCGATGATCGGCTCTCTTGCGGGTGTGGAGAAAAAGAAGGTCGAGCATGTCTACGAATACGTATGTATCGCCTACGCCGCCGAAAAAATGAATCATGATGCGGCCGTCGCATTTCTGAAGATTTACGCCGACTTGTCGCAGTACAACAACCTGATCGGACGCGAGGTGAATCTGCGCTGGTCGGATGACTCGGGATTTCGCAACAACCCGGGCAGTCTCACCTACTTCATACGACTCTTTCATCCGGGTGGTGACGAAGTTGCCGACAAAATCAGCGACAAGAACCTGGCGCTTCTGATTGCCTCGCACGAGTTGCTTTCGGTTTCAGATCTCCTCTTCGACGCCTATGGAGAACGTCTGAAACTCATCGAGGTGGTCCGCCACCCCGTTCACATGTTCAATAATGTTTGCTCCTACATCGCCACGTTTGAACGCGCTCGAGAATTTACCTTGTCGTTTGAGTTCAACGGTGAGAAAATTCCCTGGTTCGCTCAGAGTTGGGCCCAGGAGTTTGCGAATTCCTCGATCGCCGATCGCGCCTTGCTTTCGATTGCTCGGGTTCAACGCTCAATGCTCAACAGAATCGATGAATTCAATTCAAAGAACAAACGAATTTTGATACTCAGCTTTGAAAACACCGTGCTGAAACCAGTCGAGGGTTTGCAACAACTTGAAGAATTCCTGAACCGAAATCGAACTAGACGCACCAAGAAAGTGTTCAAACAACAGGGTCTGCCGCGAAATAGTATTTCGGCCGGCAAAGCCACTTCAACATTTTCTTTCAATACCGACTCTGCGGTTACCGAAGCCGAGGTCTATAACCAAGTGGCCGATGAAATACTCAAGAGTGGCACCGCTTCGGCGATCGG
>Ga0194127_10005953_pt1 | contig 14082 bp, 15 predicted proteins | sample TA2KigC100mmetaG_FD_148624 | JGI IMG/M metagenome (GOLD analysis project Ga0194127, IMG submission 148624) | Freshwater microbial communities from Lake Tanganyika, Tanzania - TA2015036 Kigoma Deep Cast 100m | ecosystem: Environmental > Aquatic > Freshwater > Lake | place: Tanzania: Lake...
AAGCGTTTGAGTTCGTCATCCGACAAGACCCGGGCAAAAGCTTGATAGTGTTCCTGAACCAGTTCCATACGGGGTCATCCTCCTCGGGATGGTCTCTGTATACCCGATAAGGACTAACCCCGTCAAGTCCTTAAGTTTACGGATATGGATTTGACCTGTACGGTTGCCTTGCACGTTCCGTCTTTCGACTGGAGGGGGTATATCTGATCGAATTGTCCCCATCCCCCGGCGGGCGGCTTGACGATCACCGCCTCGCTCTGACAAAGATTCGAGACATCGAAACGGAGTTGGAGCGATTCAATGCCGCCGACGTTGACGCTCAACGAATTGTTCGGCATCATGTCATTCAAGAACACGTCATCCAGCCGATACGGCGCCGCGCCCATCAGCATCGGATTCGATTTGCGGCTCACCTCGTTCGCGAATAACCGGATCGCGCCGGTGACCGGTTTGCTGGCGCTCAGATCTTTGAACGTCGCCACGAGCCGGGCCGGCGGCGCAGGCGTAGGTTGCGCGGGTTGGGTCGGCAATGCCGCCGGCCGCGCGGGTTGCGCGCGCCACGCCGGATCTTCCATCCACAATTCGTACGCGAGCGAGAATTTTTCGGCTTTGCCCTCTTTCATCACGCCGCCCGAACGCGCCAATTCGTCCGGCGAGTACGAAACCGCCCAGCCGCCCAGGTCGGCAACGCCGCTATCGCTCGCCGCCGCGGCGCGCACTTGACACGTCAACGGTTCGCCGGGACGCAGATTGACCGGCACAGCGACGGGCGCGCCGCCGCCGACGCCGTACTGTCCCTGTCCCGCCGGCATCCGCTGGATCGCCGCGTCGCCGACGCCGTACCAGATCGCGCTGCGCGCGGCGTCAGCGCCCACGAATTTGAGCGGGCGAAAGAAAACTTGCTGCGACACTGCGGCAACCTGCTGGCAACCCGGCGCAATCAGGACAGTCGCCGAGCGCGGATTGCTGTACGCCACTTGGTTGACGGACAAGCCCTGGGCTTGCGCGGCGGCAATCGTGTACTCGTAGGTATCCGGCTGGGACACGGTGTCCTGATACTGGGTCGTGTTCGCGTTGAGGACCTTGACGATGCTCTTCTCGATTTGATTCTTGCCGCGCCGCAGCACCGCAAAATTCGTTTCGTTGTCCGAGTTGTCCATCCAGGCGAGCGCGACCACGCAATTTCCGGCTTCCGCTTTTTGAAGCACGGGCGCGTTGATGCGCGCGTTCGGCGGATTCAAGATTTGTTTCCAATTCGGATCGCGCATCAAGCCGGGCAGAACCATTACGGCGGGATCGGAGGAGGAATTCGGAACTAGCCCCGGCGCGTTCTGCGGATCCTGCACTGGCGGCGCAAACGCCGTCTCAGGCGCCGGGACAGCGATCACATCGCCGGGGTTGGGGGCATCGCCCATACCTGGATTCATGTCCCGGATGGTTTGTTCGGTCTCGCCCACCAGCTTGGCGATGTCCTCCACCGTATCGCGGCGAATCAATGACGGTCACGAACACGCGCGGCGATTCGCCCATCGCGCCCAAGCCGTTGTACGCGCGCGCGGTCAGCGCATATGTCCCGGGCTTGCTCGCGATCAGATTGTGAATCAAACTGAACGGCGTAACGCCATTCGGGTCGGGCGCGGTTTGCTGGATCACCAACTGATCGTCCACCCACAAATCCACGCGCGTCACGCGACTCGCGTCGCGCGCGGTCGCGAAGACGAGCACCGCTTCGCCGACCGCGAGCCGCGCGCCGGGCGCGGGCTCTTGAAACGCCACATCCGGACCGGGCACTGGCGGCGGTAATTGTTGCGTCATCAGCGACGCGGGATTCAAGACCAGATAGATGCCCAACGCCACAATCGCCAATAGCGAGGCGATCAGCCCTGCGATTCCAGCGCCGACGAGAAAATATTTACAACCACCGTGAGACATTTTAACCTCCTCCGCCGATTGCAGGTTTCGGATTTTTGATTTTGTCATAGATCGCCCGCAACGGCGCGCGCAGCAAAAAGATGCCGCCTGCCACTGCGACGATGACACTGATCACGAGAAACATCGTTCCGGCGCTACGTTGACTTGCCGCGTAACTCTCCCTGGTTCCGCGCGCGATGAAATCGGCTTTGATTTCCGGTTGCGCGCCGCGCGCGATCACCACACCCACCGCGATCACCGGCTCGCCCGCCGCGATGCCGACATAGCGCGTGTCGCTGTATCGCGCGAACGCGGCGGGCTGATTTTCAATGACGTGACCATTTTCCAAAGCATAATCGTCATTCGCGATCAGCGCGCGCCCGCCGGACAATTCGATCAGCAACGGCGGCGTCACGCGCTCGCGCACCGACCAGTTGCCGGGCGATGACGTGCCCTTGGAGTCAACGATTGCGCGTCCTTCGCGCAGGTACGCGATGAACCCGTGGGCATCCAGTTTGATCGGGTTGCGTTCACTGACGCGCCCTTCGATCAAAACGGTCTCACCCCTGGGCGTATTTCCCAAAACCGCTAGTCGCGTGATCGCTTCGAGTCCTTCGACGCGATGCGCGGTTCGGTTCGCCGCGCACCACGTCAGCCCACCGCAGGCGAGCGCGCCCACGACAAAGAGTACACCGAAAAGAATTTGCCGGTTGATCATACAACTTTTATCCGCGCAACCAGGTCACGATCACATTCAACAACACGATGCTCATCCCGATCAGATAACCGCACGCGACGGCGATGCTGACGCGCGCGAGCGATTGGTGCGCGCCGCGCGCGCCGAACGCCGCCAGCGCGAGCGCGACGATGCCAACCAGCCACGCGCCAAGTGTCGCCAGCGCGAACAGCGCGAACGGCGCGCGCGCGCTGATGCCGACGTACGCCAGCAAACCGATGCCACTCAGCGCGAGACTGCTCAGCGCGAGTTTGTTGACGGGAGATGATTGACCAGGGTTCATAAACATTGCTCTCATTGCAATCTGTGTTAGCGTAGCCCACGCGCGCCATCCGATGTTTCCGTCTCGATCTGCCGTCGGAGATACGCGAAGAGTTCCTTCGCACTGCGAACGTGGACGATCTGCCCACTCGGAATATGTTGCACCTGACCTAGCCACGCGGGCTTGGCGCGCGCACTGCGCCATAACTTGACGATGAAAACTTGACGCGCGGATGAGCGCGATAAATTTCGCATTGGGTTATTCGCCATTTCTCGATATCCATTGCTGAAACGCGGCAACAAAAAACTGATGCCCGTTTTCCGAGCATCAGTTTACTACATCCCTGTCTCGCAATTATCTCGCCCGCGACCCGCCGCGCGCAAACCATTCCGCCATTTTGCAAAGGATGAAGGATGAAGGCGGAAGGATGAAAGACGAATGTAGGGTCTTGGTTTCATCCCTCATCCCTCATCCCTCATCCCTCATCCCTCATCCTTCATCCCTCATCCTTCTGCCCTCATCCTTCTGCCCTCATCCTTCTGCCCTCATCCTTCTGCCCTCATCCTTCCCACATCCCGCTCCACCGTCCGCACACCGACGCCGAGCGCGTTCGCTAGTTGCGCGTGCGTCGGCGCGGCGCCTTGCGCGCGCGCCTCCGCGAGCAAGCGCGCCAAACGATGCTGCCGCCGCTCCACCTTGTCCGCGATCGCATCGTCTTCCGTTGCGGCAAGCGTCCAGACTATTTCGATGTACTCGTCGTCGCGCAACGCGCGTCCCGTCGGCGCGTCCGCGCGCGGCAGACGCACGCGCGCGATGCGCGGTCGCGCCGTTTCGACGCGCGTGTGGTAATCGTTCCAGATGTGTTTACCCGGACTGATGTCGTGAATGAACGCGCGGCGCCGCTCTTCGTCGGGAATCGTCGCGGCTTGCGTCATCAGCAAATCGTACGCGGTTTGAAGCGCCGTCATTCCGCGCGCCGTTTCACCTGCCGCCAAGAGCGCGCGATACGCGCCGACATACGCCAGTAACGCATCGCCCACACCCGCGATGCCGCGCGTCGTCAGCCACGCCAGCACCTCGTCGGCGTACTGGCGCGCGCGCGCGTGATCGCCGCGCGCCGTTGCCACGCGCGCCAGCCCCGCGAGCGGATCGATCGCCAGCGCGTCCAAACCGATCGCGCGCCGCAATGCCAAGCCGCGCGTGTATGCGTCTTCCGCCGCGTCCAGATCGTTGAGATGCTCGAACACCACGCCGAGAAAAACGACCGCGTATCCTTCGATGCGGCGCTCGCCGATCGCGCGCGTAATCTCCGCGACCTCTTCCAGCGCGCGGCGCGCCAACGTATGCTCGCCGCGATCACTCTGCACGACCGCGAGGTTGTAGAGACAGCTCGCTTCGTTCAGCCGATCTCCACTCGCGCGTCGCCACGCCAGCACTTGATCGTAATGCGCGAGCGACGCGATATAATCGGCGGTATAGTGATAGAAAATTCCCAAACTATTGTGAATGTTCGCCGAGGTTTTGGGATCGCCGCGCGCGAGTTCCAGCGCGCGCTGACAATTCGTCAACGCCTCGTTGAAATTTCCAGAATTGAACGCGATGACGCCCAGATCGTTCAACACGGTGGCTTGCGCGAGCGAATCGTTCTGCTGTTGCGCGAGCGCGAAGGCGTGATCGAACTGGGCGCGCGCCTCCGCGTATTCGCCGCGTTGACGCAGCATCCGCCCCCAGCGCACGCGCGCCTGAAATTCGATTTCCGCGTCGGCGGCATCCCGCGCCAATTCCACCGCGCGCGCGATCGCGGTGAGCGCGGCGGGATAATCGGTCAGCGCGTCCAAGTAACTCGCGCGGCGTAACGCGATTTGCGCGCGCCGCGACGGCGTTGCGAGTGCAGGATCGTCCAGCGATGCTTCCAGCGCGTCCAAGTCATCGGCTTGCGCGCGGCGATCACCCAGCTGATCGTACGCGCGTTCGCGCGCGGCATACGCTTCAAAACGCTCCAGCGACGACGCGTCGCGTGTGCGCGCCAACGCATCGAGCGCGCGCGTGAATTGTGCCGCCGCGTCGCGATGCGCGTACACGCGCGCGGCTTGCTCGCCCGCGCGTTGCGCGTACTGCGCGGCGGCGTGCCACTCTTCCGCCGCAAAAAAATGATGCGCCAGCGCGTCCAAGCGATCGGGGTGCGCGTGTTCTAACGCTTGCGCCGCGCGCTGGTGCAACACGCGCCGTTCAGGTTCGGCGATGCTGGCGTAGATCACCTGACGCACTTTGTCGTGTGTAAAGCGATAGGCGTCGCGCGTCTCTTCCAGAAAACGGCGTTGCACCAGTTCGCCCAACGCGCTCAAGGTCTGTTGCGTTTCGAGTTCGCCGACGGCGCGCGCCAACGCAAAATCCAAATCGCCGCCGAGAATTGCCGCCGCGCGTAAAATATGTTGCGCGGGCGCGCCCAATTGCGTCGCGCGCCGCGCGATCACGCGCTCGACCACGCGCGGCAAGGGCACCTCGGCGTAATCGCGCGTTGTTTCATCCCAGGGGGTACGCCATTGCCCGACGGCATCGCGCGCGAGCAATCCTTCGTCGCGCAGCGTCCGCAATGTTTCTAGAACGAAGAGGGGATTGCCGTCGGTCTCGCGATACAATCGCTCTTCAAAGCGCGGCGCGGCGCGCGCCAACCCGAGCGCGCGGCGAATCAACTCTTGCGTCGCTGTCGGGTCCAGACGTTTCAATTCGAGCTGTCCGCGCAAACCGGCGCGATCGAGCGATTGCATTTTCTCCCAGCGCGTCGTCTGCGCGCGCGCATCTTCGCCGCGATACGTGCCGATGAAGAGCGCGCGGGTCTCGCGCAAGCGCGACGCGAGCTGCGCGAGCAGATCGAGCGTGGCGTCGTCTGCCCAGTGCAGATCCTCGACGATCACGACGAGCGGCGTGATCTGCGTCCACGCCGCGATGAGTTGCGCGAGCGCGTCGATCAAACGCGCGCGGGCTGATTTGGGATCGAGCGGCGCCGGAGGGGTGACTGTGATCGCCAGGTGCGGCAAGAGCGGCGCGAGCGTCTGTTGCCAAATGGGATCGAGCAAGCCGCGTAATTGTTCCACGCGCAACGGCGATAGTCCTTGCGCGAGCGCATCCGTCACAGGCGCGTACGGCGCGGCGGCATCCCGTTCCTGACAGTGTCCCCACAACACGTGCGCGCCGCGCCATTCCGCATCGCGCGCGATTTCTTGCGCCAGGCGCGTTTTGCCGACGCCGGCTTCTCCTTCGATCAGCGCGATGCCGCCACCCCCCGCGTGGAGCGATTCAACGTGTGCGAGGAGTTGGGCGCGCGCGTCGGCGCGACCGATGAGCGGAAGCTGCGCGGCATCCAAGCCCGGCGAAACCGGCAAGGTCGGGGGTAAGTACGGCGCGGGGCTGCGACTGCCGCGTTGCGCGATCTCGCGCGCGAGCGCGAGCGTCTCGGGTTCGGGTTCGAGCGCGAGTTCGGTTTTCAAAATTTGGCGGCAGGTCGCGAATTGTTTCAGCGCGGCATCGGGGCGCTGGAGCAAAAAATAGAGCCGCATCACTTCGCGATGCGCGGATTCCCGCAACGGATCGGCGAGTGTCAATTTCAGCGCGGCATCGAGCGCGTCGGCGTACTGCTGAGTGGATTTGTGCGCTTGAACCAGCCACTCTAACGCTTGCAAGTACATTTCGCGCAGTCGCTCGCGTTCGAGCAACAGCCAGTCATCGTAAAATCCTTCGAGGAGATCGCCGCGGTAAAGCGAGATTAGAGATTGGAGATTGGAGGATGGAGAGGGAGATGATAGATCTGAAATCTGAAATCTGAAATCTGAAATCTTCCTAAATTCTTCCACGTCCACCCAGATCGACGCGTCGCGCGACACCTGGATCGTTTCGGCATCGGCTTGGATCAAGCGGGGAAGCGCGCGGCGGATGTGCCACAATGCTTGGGAGAGCGCGCGGCGCGCGCGGGGTTCGGATAAATCGGGGAAGAAAATTCCGACGAACACCGCGCGCGGATGGGGTTGCGCGCGGTGGAGGAGGAGATACGCCAGCAAGGCGCGCGCGCGCGCCGCGGGGAGTGGAACTCCGCGTGCGCCGTCCAACAGCGTGAATGTTCCGAACAGGTGAGCGCGAAACATCATTCGCAACCCTACGCACGGATCGAAGATGATGCGGCCGGCTTCGATCTGCGCACAGATGTCAAGTCTGTATCATACTAAAAAAATCGTTTTGCTCTAACCGCCGCTTGGCTAATTCATAATATTCTGGATTGATCTCTGCGCTGTAGCCATAACGCCCAGTTCGTTTTGCGGCGAGCGCGGCGGTACACAAGCCGCCGAACGGTTCCCAGACCACGTCGCCGGGATCGCTCGAAGCCAAAATAATGCGCTCGATCAAGCGCAGTGGTTTTTGATTCAAGTGTAGACTTTTACTGCCGTTTTCCTTGAGTCGTTCGTTTCCGCGCACTGCCGGCTCTGACCACACGTTCGTCACTCCGTGTTCGTAGTTCCACTTGGCGCGCATCTTCGTCCACAGCCCCGCGGTTACTGGGTTCTTCCCATCAAGCGAAAAATACGGACGGTCAGTCGGCTTGCCATGCTCGTTCGCGTAAACCGCTAAGCGTTCCATCATTTCAGGTGGCGGAAAGTACCACAAGTGATCGCGCGTGAAATACTTGCGCGTGGCAGCGTCTTTCACGCCGCATGCCTCGTTCGTTTTGGACAGAGGCAACCCCGCTCTCTGCCATTCCCAGCGAAGCCATTCGCGAATCGGTAATTTTTTTTCATCCCCTGTCAGCAACTCGACTTCTCTGACGTATTGGACGCATGCCTCAGTTACTACCGGGAAACGGCGGATGGTATTGCTATTCACGTTGCCCGCCACGTGCGCAATCCCTTTGTCCCAAGTGTGGAACGAACGATACCGCCAGCCATGCGTTTCGAGGACGGGGTGTACGTATGCCCAACCAACTTCATTGCACCAAAACCATAACGTCGTCTCTGGCAGACTGTAGCGCGCCCACGCCTCAATATGCGGCGCGTACCAATTTCCCAATCCCTCCGGCGTGGGGGGATCGCCGGGAAACAGACCCAGTCCGTAGGGTCCGTCCGACACAATGGTGGTGGGCGCGCGCCAACGTTCGTAGCAAGCCAACGCGTCCGCCAATTCGATTTGCGCTTCGCCCAATATGGTTGAAGGAATCATGGTTACTCTGGAGTCTATTTGGGCAATAGTCTATTTTGGACTATTCCCAAAGAGACTATATCATTCCTCACGGTAGGTGTCAAATGCCGAAATCTATTCATCAAGAAGATTATGCATTTTTCTTGCGGCATCTGCGGGCCATCAGAGAACAATCCGGTTTGACGCAGGAACAAGTCGCAGATGAGATGGGTGTTACGCAGACGTTTATCAGTAAATGCGAGCGCGGCGAAAGACGCATGGATCTTCTCGAAGTGCGCAAGTATTGCAGGACGATGCGTGTGCCTTTTGGGAAATTCGTCGCCGACTTGGAACGCAAACTCAACCGGGAGAAACGCTGATGGACTATCAAGATGCTCTTCAAATCGCCGCGCAACAAGTGCTGGCTTTGAAAGGACACACGATAGATGTCCTCACGATCAAGCGACCAACCGAAGTTCAAGGCGCAGTCGAATTGGCAAAGATCGTGAGCAAGTTATCCCCGATTATCGGCAATCTGCTCGAGTATGCAGTGGTTGGGTACCTCAATTCGGCGCACGCGTGGCAACCCGGCTGCAAATGGATTCGCCAAGACCCCGGTTTTCCCGATACAATTTTGCAAGGAATGAACGAGCCGCAACCAGGCATCGAAATCAAAACGTGGTTTCCGCTCGCCACTGAAATTACCGCGCGCTTTCGCGATAGTCAGACCGCGTTCCAATTCAATCAAACCAAAGTTGCATTACTCTGTTGGCTGCCCGAATACGTTATCGCAGGTCAGCCCAAGATCATTGATGTTTGGATTGGCAACGCGCTTGACGTTGCCCAAGCACGCGATAAGCATTACCACGCGCCGCCGCACTACGTGGTGTTGGAGCCTGAAGACACAAGCACGCGGACGCGCAATCTCCAACAAACCAACTGCACTGGGTTGAAGTTTCAAGGTAACCCGACTCAACTCAGAAAAGCCCAAACCCTTGTGAAATCATGGGGCAAGGCAGGGCTAACGTACAAGACCGACCCAAGATATCAAGCGCGTTTGCGCGAATTGACGAGGCAATTCCCCTATCGCCCCGATACGAACTTCTCCAAGATGGATCGCATTGTGTTATCAAGTCTCGAAGAGTTCAAATCGAACGTAATGGAGACCCTCTTTCTTGATCGCACGATACAACAGTGGCTTGACTCGCTGGAGCGAGTTGACCTCCAGACGCTTGTAACTCTGGTAGCGTCTTCCTAACCTGGTCGCCTGGCTACATCTTTCCTACTCTTTCAATCCCCGCCAGCAGCGCGTCCTCCTCGTTCGCCAACACGGTGCGCGGATCGAACACGACGCGGTTCTCCTCGATGCGCGCAATGCTCGGCGGCGCGTGGGCGCGCAACCGCGTCGCGAACGCGTCCGGCGACGCAACCGCGATTGCAACTGCGCGCGTCGGCAATGTTTCGCCGGGGAGCGAGCCGCCGCCAATCGTAGATTCCGCGTCAATCACTTGCGCGTCGAGTTTTGCCGCGCGCAAACGCGCTGCCCATTTTGTCGCGCGCGCGTCGAGCGATTCGCGCGTGGCGGCGATCATCGTCCAGATCGGAATTTTTTTCGTCGCTTCGTTTTTCAAGTAATGCAACAGCGTCGCTTGCAATCCCGCGAACGTGACCTTGTCCACGCGCAGCGCGCGCGTCAACGGATATTTCTTCAGCGCGTCAATCGTTTCTTTTTTACCGACGATGATGCCGGCTTGGGGCGCGCCGAGCAATTTGTCGCCGCTGAACGAAACCAGGTCCGCGCCCGCTGCGAGCGATTCCTGCGGCATCGGCTCGTGCGCCAGTCCGTACGCGCGCGTGTCGAGCAGCGCGCCGCTGCCGAGATCGTCCACGCACAACAAATTCTTTTCGTGCGCCAGCGCGGCAAGTTCTTCCAGTGCCGGCTGATGCGTAAAGCCGATCATCCGAAAATTCGACGAGTGGACGCGCATCAAGAGCGCGGTCTGCTCGGTGAGCGCGCGCGCGTAATCGGCGATGTACGTCCGGTTCGTCGTGCCAACTTCGACGAGCGTCGCGCCGGATTGTTGCATCACTTCGGGAATCCGGAACCCGCCGCCGATTTCGACGAGTTGTCCGCGCGAGAGAATCACTTGTTTGCCGCGCGCGAACGCGGCGAGGATCAACATCACCGCCGCGGCATTGTTGTTGACCACCAGCGCGGCTTCTGCGCCTGTGAGACGCGTGATGAGCGCTTCGGCGTGGATGTGGCGCGAGCCGCGTTCGCCTGCCGCGAGATCGTACTCCAGGTTCGAATATCCTTGCGCCGCGAGGTTCATCGCGGCGATCGTTTCTGCCGAGAGCGGCGCGCGTCCCAGGTTCGTATGAATGATGACGCCGGTGGCGTTGATCACCGGCACGAGCGACGGCTGCACCGCGCGTTCGACGCGCGCGCGCAGATCGTCAATGAGCAACTCCGGCTGCGGCGCGTCGCCGCCGGACAAGATCGTTTGGCGCGCGGCATCCAGCGCAGCGCGCGCGGCTTCGACGACGAGCGCGTGGCTGTAGCGTTGCGCCAGCGCGCTGACGGTGTGATTTTGCAGTAACGCGTCAACGGATGGAAGTTGGCGGAGTTGGTCTTGGGTTGTCATCGGCATTCCAATCTCCAATCTCTAATCTCTAATTTCCAATTTCTTCACCCGCGCGATGAACGCTTCCAACTCAGTCGCATCGAACGCGCGACCGTGCGCGGTGTAACACACGCGCGGCTTGAGCGCGTGAATCTTCAACGCGCTCGCGCGCGCTTGTGGCGCGTCCTCCCAGTACAGTGGAAACGCGACGTGCACGAGGTTCAAAATCGCGTCGCCGACAAACAACGCGCCGTCGTCGCACAGTACGCTGAGCGATCCGGCAGTGTGCCCCGGCGTATGAATCGCGCGCGCGGCGAATCCAAAGTCGCGCAACGATTGTCCGTCGTCCAGCGCCACATCCGGCGCAAAAGTTTCGAGCGGCATCGCCCAGCCCGCCGCGCGCATCAGCGCGCCCAGCGTTTCGGTGGCGCGCGTGCGCCCCGGCGGAATTTTCAGATTCGGCGTGACGACCAAGCGCGCGTCGGCGCGATGCAACGCAATCGGCGCGCCGGTCAGTTTTTTCAATGCCACCGCGCTCCCAGCATGATCGATGTGTCCGTGCGTGACCAAGATCAAACGCACGTCCGATGGTGTGTGTCCGCGTGCGCGAATCGCGTTGACGATGCGGCGTGCCTGACGCGGCATTCCCGCGTCAACCAACATCACGCCGCGCGAATTTTCGACGATGAAGGTATTCGCAACGCCGGTAAAAAGAGTGTGAATCTGCATTTTATTCCGCTAACGCGATCAGATTGAGCCACTTGACGTGCGCCCGTGCGGTGTCATCGCTCAGCCACGCGGCTTGAACGGCGAATCCCGCCGCGCGCACGACGGTGCCAAGTTCTTCTGGCTGATAGTATGTGAAAAGACGCGTCCCGCGCGATTCATCCCAGCATTCGCCTTCGCCTTGTTGCACCGCGACGTACAGCGCGCCCGCCGCGCGCAAAATTCGCCGCACTTCGGCGAGCGCACGCGGCGCATCCGCGCGCGGCAGATGCAACAACGCCGCGCACAGCCATACGCCATCGAACGCGCCGGACACCAACGGGAGCGCACACATATCGCAACGCATCAAATCGCCGCCGACGCGTGCGCGCGCCTCGCGTAACATTCCCAGCGACAGATCGGCGCCGCTGGCGCGATACCCGCGCCGGCGCAACGCGGCGAGATCGCGCCCGGGTCCGCAACCCAGATCGAGCACGCGCGCGGCGGGAATCAACGCACGCGCGAAAACATCCAACGCACGCTCCAACCGAATGTGCCAGGTCGGCTGCGCGAACTCGGCGGCGATGCGATCGTACGTTTGAATCGTCGGGTTCACGGGCGTTTGTCGAGCCACGCGATCAAATCAATCAGCGCCGCGTTCGTTTCGTCCGGCTGTTCGATCATCACCGAATGCCCCGCGTGATCGACGATGACGAGGTGCGCGTTCGGAATGTGGGTGGCGAGATAGACCGAATATTTGACGGGCGTCATTCGATCCTCGCGTCCACAGAGGACGAGCGTGGGCGCGCGAATTTCCGCGAGGCGCGCCATTACATCGAATTGATTGCACGCGGAAAAATCGCCGTGCGTGACGTGGGGGGGGCAGGCGCAAAATTCTGCTTCGGCGCGTTGCTGGAATTCGGGATCCAAACCGGAGGCGTACGAATTTTCGACGACGAGTTGCGCGATCGCCGCATGCTCGCTCAGCACACCGTCCAGAATCGCCGGGAGGACGCGCAAACGCGCGCCCGTGCCGACCAAACCCAAGCCCGCGACGCGATCGGGGTGCGACAGCGCGAGGGTTTGCGCGATCGCGCCGCCCATCGAATGACCGACGATCACCGCGCGGTCGAACCCGAGCGCGTCAAGCAAACCCAGGACGACGTCGCGGTATGCTTCGACGGAATTGCGTCCGGGGGGATCGGAACGCCCGTGCCCAGGCAGATCGAGCGCGACGGCGCGCGCGTGTTCGTAGAGCGCGTGGACTTGCAAGCCCCAGTGCAGGTGACTGCCCGCCGCGCCGTGAACGAAGACGACCGGGACTCCCCGGGCGCCGCGCGCGCTATAGTAAATGTTTTGACCGGCGACTTGCGCCACAGGCATCTGCGCCTCCTCGCTGAACATTCTGCGCGCGTCGAGTATAACACTGCGTTTCAGACAGGTCAAACGCGCGCGTCCAGTTGACAAAAGAACTAACGTTCTGTATAATAGAACTGATGTTTTATGGAGGTAGAGGGATGAACTGGTTTCAGCATCGCCGCGCGCACGGTCGCCACGCGGTCGAGATTCAAGAAAAACGCTTTGGCTATTTTCCCAAGACCTTCCGCTGGCGCGGCAAGCGGTACGACGTTCAAGCCGTCGAGCGTTGTTGGAATGCGACGCGGCACGCGCCGCAGTTATGCTTCCGCGTGCGCTGTCGCGAGGGCTTGTTCGATCTGTACCAAAACGTGCGCGACAATACGTGGCAGTTGGTGCCGGGACCCGCGTAAAAAGACAAACGTAACCGCGGGGTTACGTTTGTCGCGTTTGGCGTTCCAGCTTGGCGCGCTGTTTTTCTTCGTAGATTTGGCGCGCTTTTTCCGGCAACACGCGCCCCACGTAGCGCGAGCGTGTGCGCCCGTTCTCTTTCCAGTAGGCGTACCAGTACGGACCGTGCGGACAACGCGTGCAATTCGCCTTGCCGCATCGCACCGTCTCGTAACGAAACGTGATCGAGCCGAAGGTCTGTTCGGCGTGGACGCCGGGGCGCGGTGCGCGGAGCGTCGCGCGGCGTTCCTGAGCGACGCGATGCAACCGCTCGTCAATTTCGCGCAACTGCTCGATTTGTTTTTCGCTGAGATGAATCAGCGGGCTAGGTGATTTCTTTTTTTGCGCCATCGGTTTCACCAACGAGTCAGCACACGCGACGGACTCCGCTCGGTACGAAACAATCGCGTTCCCCTTTGCCAACACGGGTTTGAACACACCTATTATACCACTCGTTACCTAATACTACAACGTTACTTCACGCTCAAAAACTGTGGTAGAATGCTCCCGATCCTTTCGGCAGGAGCAACCGATGAATCTACCACCGCGGGTTTCGATAGCGACACCACCACCTTCGGCAAGAGAACCGCGCTTCAATCTCGCCCCGCGCGATGTCGCGAACCTATTGAAAGAGCTGAAAGCCTTCCACAAAACATTCAGCCCGCACTTTCAACGGAAAGAACAACAGCACTGGTCACTGAAGTATATGCAAGGCCAGATGTTAAAAATAGAACGCAAAGCCATTGAGCCGATGGCACGGGCACTGGACGGCGGCAATATCCAGGCGATGCAACAATTCGTCAGTGTCGGTGCCTGGGAGGACGCGGCGATTCTGCGCACTCACCAGATGGTCGTCGCAGAAACATTGGGCGCAC